>Ga0065711_1026170_pt1 | contig 108268 bp, 35 predicted proteins | sample Hoacrofraction12_FD_59098 | JGI IMG/M metagenome (GOLD analysis project Ga0065711, IMG submission 59098) | Hoatzin crop microbial communities from Cojedes, Venezuela - Epithelial fraction 12 v2 (version 2) | ecosystem: Host-associated > Birds > Digestive system > Esophagus > Crop | place... | reverse complement strand
AGGAAGTTCCAGCTGAACATGAGGAAGAACTTCTTCCCTCTGAGGGTGACGGAGCACTGGAACAGGCTGCCCAGGGAGGTTGTGGAGTCTTCTTCTCTGGAGATATTCAAGACCCTCCTGGACAAAGTCCTGTGCAGCCTGCTGTAGGTGACCCTGCTTCGGCAGGAGGGTTGGACTAGATGACCCACAGAGGACCCTTCCAACCCCGAACATTCTGTGATTCCGTAATACATCTTCTGTTTTTCAGAAGATATGTACTTTAGAATATACAATTTAAATGCTTATATTAAAATTCAAAACACAAGAGAATTTGCAAGAAGGCTTTGTAAATTCATCGTAAGGAAATACTCATACCACCTAGACTTAGGTACCTACTCGAAAAGTTTAACTTGTGTGGCTGCTGTCCTTCAGCTGTATGTAAATAGAGACAGGATCCCCCAGGGTCTAGTCTGGAAAATCCAGACTGGACTCCAAACTCGGAACATTCCTCTGGAGGAACCTCTGTTAACTGTACCTCAGGCAGACGCATATCCTTCAGTACTGGGAATACCTCCTTGTTAATATTCTAGTTACTTACTACTATTTAATTTTGACATCTCTAGAATTTATTTAGGACACGTAATTTAGAACATACACAATTCACAACCATTGAGACAGATTGTACAAATACTTGTTTGTAGTTACTCTGCACACATTCACCAGAACAGCAACTAGCATCCTAAAATATGCTCATTGCATAGGGGAGTTCAGATGACATCAACTATACAGTGATTTAGCTTAATTTTTAAGTCTCTCAAAAGAATATGCCCATAAATTCCAACTAACTTATAACATCAGCTCATTATAATTATTGGATATTTTCTAATAAAATAACTTTTTTGATGATTGCCAAAGACAACCTCACCTGTCCAAGGCAAGAAAAAATATGGTTAAATTTTTCAGAGAAATGAGAAGAAACAGATATTTTATCAGAACAGATGCATTAAGTTTAATAATGATTTTAAAGCTTATAGATGCAGGTCCCTCAAGATCTCCTGTGAGTTATGAAATCTAATTTTATTCTCATAACTCTGTAATAAAGTTTTATAAATGTTATAAAAAAGGTTTTTACTAACAGTGAACAGAAATCTGGACTATCTGGCCAAGTAATAAAAATGCATTCCTTTGTTGCTAAGTGTCAGGCAAGGAGGTTTGCCTGAAAATTGATCAGTAAGTCTTCCTTTTCCACGAGTGCATTCATTTTTTCTTCACAGGACAACAGGGTTTTAAAATGGTTTTTCCATTAACATCTAACTTAACTGCTGGCGAAAAGGCTGCAAATGTAAAAAAGAAGAGAGAGAAACAGTCAAGAAAAAGCTTAGTAATCTTTGATGATACTGTGTTCCAACTCTGCAGTGGGTTTTGTTCCTCTCATTTCTTACTCATTACAACGGACAATGTAACTCTGGACTTCCTTCGGCACCACAAAAGGACCTGTAAAAGCAGTTTGACCGTTCTTACGCTGGGATAATCCTGAGTGGCAGGTCCGATATCTTCTGAGATACAAACTTGGAAAGGATATGATGATTCTAAGAAAATCAACTCTCGTGCGGTATTCTAGGCGTGTGCACTCAGAATGATTTCTGGGTACCGCCCCTGAACACCTCTGTCCTGAATAGATTACAACACATTGCTGGAAGATGGATCATTAGTCATATTTGCAACTGCTGATTAGTTTGGATAGAAAAATCTGATTTTTAAAGTTTTTAATAAAGAACGTGTACAATTTAGAGAATAATTTTTGCTGCATTTGTTATCTTTTGTTGCTGAATGTCTCAAAAATCCTTTTCTTCACTCTGAATATTGCTTTTGCAACTGAAGATCAATAATTACTTTCTCACCATCATTGGAAAATAATGACATGTCCACATATTTGATCAGCTGCAAATTAGGCCTCTAGCTAAATGGCACCCCTTGGACAAGTGAGCCAGGATCTAACAGGCAGATTATTTTGCTGTCAGATATGCCTGCACAGCGATGCAGACAGAAAGCAAAACAGAGGGCTTTTTGGTCATCAACTCTTTTCTTCATTAATATAATAAACATCATAGAGGAGACTGGTGCACTCAGAGCAACAGTTGTGCTTACCTGTTTTACTGGATAGGGAAAAAATTATTTCTTAACACTAATAGCTTAACTACACCACATACAGTTGTGGCCAGTTTCATATTGTCCCAGTCACACATTGTGAATTTTAAAAATAACTTGTGATAGTTAAAAGGTACCCTTATACTACCTCTTTAAATTAGCAATTTTATTTCATTACTACTTATAACTTCATTCATATGATGAGATTTAAAGAAAACATTGCTTCTGTTTTTGCTTCTCCCTCCCAAGATTATCTTATACTTCTATTTATACATAGCTGATATGTTTATTATAGTGGAATGACTCCATACCCTTAAAGACTGTCATGTTATTCCAGTTAGTGAATGTCTTGAAAAAATAGTGTCTTTCATTGTTCCTTCTTTCATTGCATAGGAAGCTAGAAAAACTGCAGTGAGCTTTGGTATTACCATCTTATAAATTAGTGCAATATATTTCTCTAAATTTCACACAGTGCTGAATAGTTTTGGCAGTACAAAATGGAGAATGTGAATTAAGTTTAGTCTTTAAAGTACATTGCCATATGTATGAAAACTCTGAAGAACCTCTATTTTCAACCAGAGAACTCCTCTCCTGTCTCATTTCTTGCATATTAATTATTCTGAAAGGAACAACATGGTGACAAAAATGAAAAATAGAGGAGGAGAGAAATAGGAAATGGAAAAAGCAGGATACTCTAAAGAAAAGAATTACATCTTGCAGCACTTGGGTGAATAAAGTGCACATTGCAACTAAATCAATTAGATCCAACTCCATGTAATTATCCTGAATGCAAACCCAACTTGAATTTAACTTGCCACAGGAACTATGCAGCTTGCCTGTTTAAAAAGACAGATTTTATCACCAGCTAAAGGCAGTTCAATTAAAATTGGAGACTTAACCACCCAGAAGCCTGCTGGCACTGTTTTGATGAGCTGTAATTCTAATTGGAAACTCTTGCAGTCAGCACACAGTGAAGAACCGTAGCTGTTTCTTCAGCGATGCCCATGTTCTTCGCAGGTGTTACCTACACAGCATGTCCAGAAGGACGGCACACAAAGCGCTCCGTAGATGAGGGGGGAGTGAAGATGTCTACACCCACCTGAACTACAAAGCTGGTTCATTCTTCTTTCATGAGAGGTCTAGATTTTAATTTTTCTGTGTCCTCCAAAAAGATTTTTCCTTCAGATGCTTTTATTTAATTATTTTGCTGACAGATTTAAAATCTATTCTGTACATCCAAGCAAAGGCTAGAGGGGACTGATTATATGCTAGAAATCTTTTACAAGGAGGTGACTGGCTTGAAGCATGCTGAAACGAAAGCTGTAGTAATGGTAACTCCAGACATTATATTTGAATCTGTTTGTATATTTTAGAGCTTATGATAACCAATTCAATGCAGTTGTACCTGACAGTGTGTTTATAAGAAATATCATCAACATCGTTATTAGTATTTGATTATTGTTAAACAACCTCTTTGCTAATCTTTGGTTTCCTCATTAAGCGTTCATGAGTTCAATAGTAATGTAGGCAAGAGTCCTCTATTGCCTGTCTATGCTCTATTTCCTTCTCGTCTTCCAGTCACTGAATTCCATGTAAAAGGCTCTTATGCACTTGTACTGTAAACTTCACAAGGCAGGACCTTATTTAAAAAACAAAAAAAATCCTGAGAATAGATAATAACTAACAACAGAGAGTTCCAATTTTAGCTGAAACATTATCACAAGACACTATTCTCAGTTCATTAACTGTGATACTTTAATAATTAGAATGGAAACATACGACAGTTATTTCCCTCTATATTGTTTATGTCAGGGTTTGAGCAGATTTTTATGATGCTATTTGTAATTGTGATAGCCTAAATAAGTTTACTATGTTGTGCAAATGTAAGATCTAATATTGCATTTTTGCCCGGTTTCAATGTTTAAAACACATATCAATAGCCACAACTGGTATAAAACCAGCCCATTTTTGTGTGTGGTGTTGACAGTGGTTTGCTTTCACTTTTTTTCATAATTTACAAGATTCTATAGTAGGCTTACCCTCAGCTGACGTGGCATTTCTGCAAGCAGAATTTCCTTGTTCACTGTTGGGAATTGCAGCTGAGAAGGGATTGACTCGGCTTGGAAGGAAACTGGCAGAGCCATCAGGAACTTCGACATTGAAAGGTGCGAAAGGCGTGGGAAATGACTGAGTTTTAAGAGAACGAATGGAATGTCATAGAAGGAAAGAGGAGTAGTATGGAAATGGAAGGAGAAAGCTTTTCAAGTAAAAGGGCTATTTCAACTCTTAGTTGCAGATGGTAGTACTTTGAGCTCATTTCACTGAATCACCTTGAACATTTTCAGTGAGATTTGGGACGCTGGGCAGAAGTCACAAGTTAAGTCTTCAACTATATTTCATGAGCAATTTCACTGTTTTTAAGTCTACATTCATCTCTCAAAAGATTTTTTTACATCAAAAGAAGAAGGACAAGCAAAAATTCTAACGTGTAACTTTTTAGTGTTATACCATTTTTTCTGTAGGTTTGATCAGGACAACTTTTTCAGTCTCATCTTTAAAGAAGGAACTACTGATGTATTTTAGGTTCTTTAAAGTCATCTAATGTAGTATCTTTACTTTTTTCAGGATCTAATAATAGTGAGTAAGAGCAACATTAACTCTTAAGGAAGATAATGTCAATTTTTCTGTTTTTCTGTCTTTTGAAAATAGAGCGTACCTTGGAATCAATGTTTCTTTTACAAGAGAATATATTGGGAGGGTTTGGAATTTTAATTAAATGTGACACTCAAACTAATTGTACTCTAATACTACTACTGATGTTTGTGTGAGAATACATAGAATTTTTGTTGCTCTTCTACAGCAATGTCCCTCAGAAAGGGAGGTTACTTACAAATAACAAGAATTCTTAAAGGTATATTATTTACATAGTCATTCCTACAGTTGGTGCGTATGTGTTTTAGCTCTTTCTCCCCTTCACAATACGTCACCATGACATAATTCAAACCACACCCTTCTTGGAATACACCCTGTGTCGTCTCAGGTCTGTTACATGAGGATTGTGAGACTCGAAGAAAGAGGGGAAAGATGGAGAGAACACCACCTGAAGAACTCCTGTCATTGCGGGACTGCTCTATCGAGTGCAACATCTGTCCTAGACCCTTCTGCAATAGTGTTGCAGCTGGCGAAAATGTGGATTGAACTCTGTCTGGCTTAACTTGTGCTCTAGATACACAGGCCACGATGCCTGCAAGGCTCTGCCTTAGCTATCTTCTAGCACGCCTGCTATCCTCTCAAAAGATCTGTGCACAGAGATCACCATTTCCTTAGACCCCTTTGTCAGGAACAGCTGACATCAGGTGAAACTCAAGCATTACTTGGGAAAGATTCCTACGAGGTAGCTTCTCCCCCAAAAGCACGGCGTGTGGCAAGTCATTCATACTGATTTGTATCTCTTGTATTCTCATAGAAAAGGTAGTAGCTATTGTAAATGATACAACAATGAGCAGGATGCCGATCCCTCAAAATGCAGCTTTCCAAGAGTCCTGAAATACCAGGCTAATGTCCCAGTGGGAATGGAGCTCTTTATATAATAGTCTACTAATGACAGGCAGAATCTCATTGCGAAAAGGTGGGGTTCTAACTGAATTATCAAGCCTCATGTAGTCAGTAATCTGTCTTGGGGCAAGACTGCTAACAACATTAACAACTATGAAGTGCTTAACCATTATGGTACTGAAAAATCACATAAGCAGGTAAAATTAGCTTTTTATTCTCCAAGACTTAAAATTTCCTTAATTTTAAGCAGAAAAAAATCCCAATGAAGACACTTGGTATTTGAAGTTGGTGAAAGATACAGCTGCTTTGACCCTGAGCAGGACAATTTGTTTTACCTACAAAAGACAGAATATTTCCTCAGAATTATTAAAAGGTTCTGCACTGGTGTTGTATTTACATTGCCTATCAGTTCTTCTTTCATTGTAACAATTTTTTCATCCTGTGGTAGTGTACAGACACCCGCTCAGCAACACTGAAAAAAACCTCACATGTCCCTCAATGCAAAATACTCTCTGAGGAAATCCTGTAGAATCACTTACAGTTCTGAGATACATTCTTCTGAGGGCAGCAAAGTAATTCTCCCAAGATTTGTTCTGTAAATGATATATGAACCTCTTTTTTTCTGCAGGTACTTTACAGTACTCATTTTTGTGTTTTCCTTTTTTCCTGGGTGTAAAAACGTGCAATATAGCTGCCATTCTTTCTTCCATTCTTTTTTGCTTGCTCAGCTGCTGGTAACAGGCTTAGGCTTCAATTTAGCAAAGTATGTGAGCTTAACTTTGTTGTGGTGCACGATAGACACATCACTTTGCTAGACAAGGCCCTCAGCACTGAGCAAATCCTTTCTCCTTCTCAAGTTTGAACCTGCTTGATAGTTAGAGAAAGTCCTCCTCTTGAATCACTTTATGGAAACCAAGTCCTTGAGAACACAGCCAGTTCTGATGCTGCTGTCACTTACATGCTGTGGACTGTATCACATCTGTTAAATGTCACAATCGTGCCACCAAATCTACTTCTGCTTCTGTCCACACTTTTGCCACAAATATGGTTTCCAGCACGATACTAAGCTTGGTAAAATTACTGAAGACTCTATGCACAGATTCTGAAAGGTGTCAGTTTCTCGGCTGATCACATGTTGAGAAATCTGTCACAAAGCAGTGGCCAAGTCTGCTGCTTACCTGGTTCTTCAAGCAGAGAGGCACTGCTGGTAAGAGCTAGAAGTAAACTGGGAGTTTTGGCATTAATAGAAAATCACAATAATCATAAGTGTGTCATAACACTAATAAATATTTTTCATATTCTTAAATTAGACACTGTTTAAAATTAAAAATCGGTAGTTTGAAACAACATTGTTTTCTTAACTTCTTTCAGCATGCACATAGATGGTAACCTTTTATTATTAGAAAATCATCCCAAAACACTCATGATTTATTAAGGAGAGTGAACAGCTTCTGCCCTGTGTACGTAATCACATATTCTTTATGAAACAATGCAAAGAAGGAAGGCCATGGCATAAGGCTACCCATACAGTCCCTTCAAGATTATGAATAATTGTAAATCTTGTTCATATGTATAAATAAGGAGTTATTCTATCAGCATAAACATAAGCATATAAAGCCTACAGAGATAAGAGAAACAACAAACTCCTGAGCTGCATTTGCATATTTTGCAATATTGCAATGTATATCTCGGCTTCTTCTATAATTGATTTCAATGTATTTTGTTTTGAAGCTACTCCAGCAACATTAAAGTGTCAGAGGCTTCAATTTATGTACCACTCTGCCCAAACCTCTAGTCCAGTCACAGAAAGGAAGGCAGTCACAGCATGAGCTATTTTTTATTTTGCTTGAAAACACCCTGCAAATAAACGCTTTATGGTTATCAAATCCTCACGTTAATTATGGATAAGGAAACTCTTTAGACAAGAAAAGCATGAGATATGCAGACAAACACAGTTCTCTTGAGGATGCTGAGTGTGCAATATGGTCACTGATCTGTCACTGCTGATTTACCTTTGGATCACCTTAATGTTTCTGTAGCAGCAGGAAATATATCTTCCGTGGGATGCTGTCAAGCTCAGATATGTTGGTACCTTTCAAGTTTAATAACAACTTGGTTTCTCATTCATCTAAAAATACTGGAATCTGATTTGTGGCTTTCAAATAGCTGATGCAAATTTTTAAAAGGCTTCCAGAAATTACTGGGTTTGTTAAAAATTAGAGGTACTTGGCAATCATGACCACAAATCAAGGTTTAACTGAAGATTCCGTATAAGGTTTAGCCACAGGGAATATTTCCGCACTCAAAAATGGAAGCATTTATGAGGGAAAAACATGCAACTTACTTGACAAGTATTCACTGAAGAATGAATACAAACCTGCCTTCAAATCTGTTTATTTCATTATAGAAGTCTCATTATTCAGATTTAATTTAGAACACCTTTGTGGTTAACTATTGAACTCTGGTAACACTTGTTTTGCTATGTAGTTGATAACATACTAGAGTTTTAAGCAGTTACATTTCCCTTAACCGTGGCGTCACTGTAGAACTGGACACAACAAACATTTTTAGTCTCTTTTTTGTTTCAGAGTATTAAGGGGAAATTTAATGAAACTACAGAAATTCAGAAAGGAGAACTGAATGCAACTGATGCTACCTTGCAAGCTGGGATTTCTTCCTTGCCATGCTGGGAGAAAGGGAAGAATTGTTTCATGCGCCTGGGGTGATTTTTGTGACTTTAAACAAGAGAGATACGTGCCATTCTGTAGGAACTACCACTGCTCATGTCGCAGGGAGGGAGAGAGAGTTTGAGGGTTTCATTTATACTCAAAGTGCTACTCTAGTTCAACCACACCGGAAAATAGCATTATGGCAAAATTTATCTAGAGAAAAACAGTAGCTGAAATTTATAAGTGAGTGTTCTGGCTAAACAAGATCCGTTCAGCAGACCCGCAATTTACTTGCAGATAAGATGGAAAAATGAGGGAAAAGTAACAAACTCGTAACAGCCAGGTTTTGATTATTAATCCTAACTCACTGTGACTCCCTATTTACATATTTTTAAAATGAATTAGTGCGTTCAAATGCGTGAGAAATTTGCTTTTAAGTTTCACATACAGTTCTGAAAAGCTAGGTACCAGACTCCTTTACTCACTTAGTTGGAGAACTACTTTGGCTCTTGTGTTGTATTTGTTTTGACAGTTTTATTGCTTAATTTCTACTGAAGAGAAAGCAGCCTAAATGCATTAAAATAAAAATATTACAAGTGACATCAGTCTCTTGAAGTCACAGTCACAGATTAGATGACAAAGGTTCCTAGGACGTGGCCACAATTAATTTTGTTCCAAATGAATTTAATTTCAAAACAATGTCACTGAAATTTCTTTTAGAGGCACTTAAGTCTGTTGAAAAAAAATGATAACATGTAACAGTTTTCAAAGCATCTGTTGCTTTTATAGAATGGAAAATGTGTTTCTAATAAAGTCAAAGAAAAATCTTTGATTATCAGGCATACTGTTGTGTTTATTCTAGGGTGAACTGCAAATATATTACATTACTGTTTCTAATTGTTTTAGAGATCAATTCTGTAGTGTTTTGAAGTAAGATTGTATAGCACATGAACTGTATAAAGCTACTACTGATATGCCACAATGATGGAATAAATAATTTCTAATTAAAAAAGAAAATAGTAGCCACATACCTGTTCTAGGAAAACACCTGGCTGTTGCATTTCTCTGGAGGAGAAACAATAGCATCTGTGGCAGCTGGATCTTGCTGCTTTTGGATGCTGGAATAACAATTAAAATTTGTACATTTTTAAATAGAAATGTATTGAGAGTTGCATTTATTATATGCAGTTAGTTTGTATTCTGTCCAATAACTTGCAGAATTATATAAATAAAAATATAGCAAGATGAACGGACAAAACATCAAGAATAAATATCAACATAAACTATCTGGCCTCAGCCTACAGATTGCAGACTAAAAACTGCTATAGAATTTAAAGGAAATTAATGAGAATTTCAGCCTGGCAGTGTGTCTCCTATGGATTATTTTGATATTAAACAATTTTGTATTTTCTGACAGCTGCATTCAAACAGCAAGAAGCTGATACATAGGGAGAAATAAATCATAGCAGAAAAGAATATTACAAAAATAGATCAAACTGGCTTTTGGAATTTTGAGATTGCTATATTCTCACACGCAAGGTTCTTGAAAAGCAAAGGAGATATGGCTCTTTGTCCCACATAAGTAGTGCCAGTTTAGGAGGGAAGGCATTCAGTGTTGCTTGGTCCTGCCCTAACAACTCAGTGGAGCGTCTCTTTCTTTCCTAAGTGATTGCTCATGCCGTTACCAAAGACTAATCATCTCTGCAGAACAGCTACAACAGACGGACCACAGGAGATCTGTCTAGCAAATAAGATGACTTGCTGTTCAAATATTTTAGGCTACATGAAATCACTTTCAGAAATGAGTAGTTTGCCACATGTTTTGTTCTAATTTTGCACATTTTTCCAAAACCTTGGGGATCTCCAACTGCACAGAGCTCCGGTGGAATCCTAAAAAAGCCAGGATTATTGCTATTGCTCCTTCATCACCTCTTGAAAGAGGATCATCATTTCATCCCTTGCAGAAGTGGAAGGGATAATCAGGTTTTAGAATTCAAGCATTATTGGGATATTAGGTAGATTTAAGTTAGCATAAGGGGGACTGTAATATTATAAGCTATAGAGGCTGAAAAACCAAGGAGATCTAAAACTGTAAGCCTCCAGTTGAAGTATGAAGCAGTACAACCAGAAAAATGCTGATGTCTGTAATGCATCAGGAATGCAAATGAATTCATTGTAACAAAATGATAACTGAGAACTATCACTGATAATTTAGGATGAGTGAAAATTTAAAAATTGGGTCTGAGTACAATGTGGAGCTCTGAAGTTTTTGACCGCAGTAAAGGTCAGTCTACTTTCTTAATTGTTTGTAAGTATAGCTGCTGCATTTCCTAGCATGAGTTCTTTCAATTGCATATGCAATCAGAGGCTACCTTGTAAGGCACCTCATAAAAATTACCTTTCCATCTATGCGTGTCTTTTTATATTAATGACTGTTCCAAGTTTTCCTATGTCAAAGTAATTTGAAAGAGCAAACGTGCTATAATATAAAATTCATGTTTAAAGCAATCTAGTTGATTGGTTCCCATTTTACTTATACTATCTAAAATATTGTAAAGGACAAGCGAAAAGGCATTCAGAAAAGTACATGCTACAACTAAAAAGTTTGGTTACTGGTGGAACATTATCTTCTGGTCATCTTATTAAATCAAAAATGTTTAGTAGCTGAACACCAAGCAGTTTATTTTCCCCTAAAGTAAAACCTCATGGTAGAATTTGGATTAAAAATGGCCTAAAGAAAGGACTTAATCTGGTTAGGAGATGACAGCTCCATCCCATATCAATTTACAGAAGTCAGAAGTGGTTAGCTACATCAGTTTTCCTTGGTTATTATGTTCAATCTTGAATAAATGAGGGGGAAATTCTGTCTCTGCCCCTCACATGCAGTCATTTAATTCACTATTCTTTTCTGGTAAATCTCATTCATAGTGCTCCTTTGAAATATGAGTGGTGATGCCAATTACCACAGGCATATCAGTTGAATGGAATGTATTTCAATTTATTGGAGAAGAAGACATCAATGAATTCTCTTGCAATTTCTGTATCCCTTACTATTTAATTCCTATACTGTTTATTTTTTATTTCAGAGGATGAGCACGCATCCTTTGCTCCCACTCAGTTTCTAATTATTTGTCCATTAAGTCAAATTACAATATAATTCAAGAATATCCAAATTGATGAATGATGGTATTGCCTTTCAAAAGCTAAAGAATCATAGAGTGAACAGCTTCCTTCATCTGTAATCTTTGTCTTATCAGATGTTCAAGCCAGTTGAAGGCAACATAAATTTAGGAGTTCAGAAACCAGAAGACAAACTAATAAATTGCTTGCAATAAGGATATTCTATCATGCATATGTCAATAATTCCAGAAACAAGCACTAAAGGAAAACAGAAAGATCAAATTCAAATTAGGGAGTTCATTGGCTTAAACCAAATTGTCATTTAAAACTGAGTTTATTAAAAAATAGAGTTTTATACAAAAGTGGATTGGTCTTACTAATATATTACATTTAGATGAAGTCCTGGCTACAAACAGGTTTGGATTTTACCCGCAGTTGTACGGTTAAGGTATGGTCCATTCTTTCTCAATAACAGGCATTGGCCATCTGGCAAGACTTGGCAACTTGTTTGATTTTTGTAGAAGGGTACATCTGATTAATTACCTTCTCCGCTTGTGAAAGGTTTTCCTGAAGAAACACACAGAACCATGCCGCTCTATTTCATCCCACGGCTGGTGCAGCTCACCGGCTGCTGTGCAAAGAGCTGCAGCAGGCTGTTGCACATTTAGCTGGAAGGTGCAGTTATCTAGCAGATAAAATAAAGAAAAGATGAAGTTAATTATTACGTGTGCTGGTGTAGAGACTTAAAATAGAGTCTTTACTTAAAGTCTGCAAGTATCTTAAATTGAAATAAAAATACTGGTATATAATGATAGAACACACTCCAGTAAAAGAAATACTGGAATACCACCCTGCCGGGGCCCACACTTAAAAGTTTTACACAAACCTTTGATAGTTGCAACACAGGATTAGTAGAAATCATTGAGGATATTCTAGTACAGTTACCACTGTAGACAGAGACATCTAACTTTAAGTTAGTAAATATTTTTCAAATCACATATTAATGTGAATTCTTTTATAGTAGTTTAGACTTTTGGCCTAGCTCATTATTTGACAAATTTCAGGAATAGTACATTGCAATCTTGCGACATCACATATTACTCCCCACAGTTAATGAAACCGATATTCAAGAAAGGGATAATTCACAGTATTCTTGTGAATCGCAACTCTGAGTAGTATGTCTATGTGGCAAAAAAATCAGGGAATGAAATTATCACAAATTTCTCCCAGGATTTTAGGTTTGTTAAATAAATAAAACAATCCATTTTAAATACTTCAGTAGTACCTAAAAAAATACCAGGGCACATATGCCTAGCCGACAGCATCTTCCTGAGTGATACTTAATTCAGTTGATACAGGAGTTGATTACGGCCAACAGATGGTCCAAATATTGCTTACCTATAATTAGGATATTTTATTTTTCATTTGTATTTCATGGCTAGATCTTTACACATCTTATACTGGAGAAAACAGTTATTCCTGCCATAATACCTAATTTAAAAAATGGTGCTTTTTCTGTCTCTTCTGTATTCAGAATAGAAATACGTATTTTACACAGTTTATGTTGTACAACATATGCTTAGATCATCTCTCCAGTCTGATCTTGAAGCATTACTTGTTATCTTCAGTTGGGCCTTATTTCATGATGTCAACACCATCAACAAACTACATAACACATCACCAAGCTACATAGTATTAAGGTTATTAGCACCAGTTGTTGTTTCATTTTTTATAAGCCATGTAATTTCCACACAGTTTTGATGAAAATGTTTCCAAAGGCAAAAAAAAAAAAAAAAAAAATTCTCTCCAGTTCTACTACATATATCATAGCTTTAGATCTGATCACATATCCTCTGCGTGACCAGGTGCTAAAATATTGACTGCTTATCCATATGGATGAAAATTGCTTTTTAAATTCTGAATGCCTCTAAAGGAAACAGTACCTCACTCTTTGCTCTTTTCATGTTTTGACAGTTATGCTAAGGAGTTATTAGCACTGAAACCATCAGGCCTGTTTTACTGTCTTGTAGGTAATTATTCATGCACATGTCCATATGACTGTTTTTTAATCTCTCTAAAGGTCATAGTTCCTCACTTCTAATCAATCAAAATATATTTATGACTAAATTGCATGTATATAAGAGTATTTGTTAAGGCCTTCACAGGTAACGTAAGGTAGCATCTGTTGAATTGATCTGATCAGTATCTCACTGCGGTCTTTAAAAATCAGTCTTTGAATAACACAAAAAAGATTTTTTATTGTAAGAAGATTCACACAAAGTGTATTGAAATACCTCTGTATACTGTGTATTTGCAATGAGTTTCATTGGTTCCTGAGTTTTTCACTCCGTCCTCCACAGGCTTTCACCACCACAGGCTGGATAGGGCTCCTTGTGTGAGTGAATGGGGTTGGTTTAAAGGCTGTTGTTATTCATTTCCCTACAATGGAAATATTATCTCTCAGGTTACTGAGCCTGAAATACTAAAAAAGTGATTTGTAAGGCAAAACTAAAAAGTATTCAGACATATAAAGCTCTAGTAAATGCATAGACATCATTCTCTTTAGACCAAGTAAAAGGAACAAATAATCTATTCATCAGATTTATATCTGAATTAGTCCCAGGGTTCATATGTACAAAACTTTTGTTTAGATATTAAAGCAAAAACCACCTATATAATTTTCTTTCCAGTTTGTGTTTAACTTCTGTCTTGTTCATCAACAACAAGCCTTTTCCCACTATTCAAAGAAATATTTTTGGATAAAAGATTGCTTGAAAATAACCCCAATTACTTTTTTTATGTTGCTTGTGCTTTCTATCTAATATTATTCTAGGAGAGCGCCTATTACATGACAACCAACAACTGCTTTTAACTCTATTTTTTAAACTGCTGGGGTTTTCCACACTGAGGTTTCTCTACTATACTTCAATATTGAAGTGCTTGACAGTTGCCTTGAATTACCTGATGTATTTACAAAGATTACAGTGAATTCTATTCTTCTGGTTTTACCAAGCCCAAGCATTATGCCTCATTTGTTAAAATGTGTAATTTAACTTGCTTTCTAATAGTTCGTTTCCTCAACGTAGACAATTCTATTCTTCCAACGCCTCTTAAAGGATCCCTTTTGCCAAAAATCCGTACAGGGGGAGCTCCATATGGCACAAAGGCTTCTCTAGTTCAGAAAATATATGTGCCCAAACACTGAACTATATGAACAATTTTGGACTGCAAAAATGTTCATACCTCATAATACCTTATGACAAATATTTCTAAATATGTAAATAATAGCACATCACAGAATGCTTAATAATATCACCCTTGTAGCTTTCTTCTTTTGAGTTTTGTGGCATCTGGAGCAGTCAAAAATGTACTCTTTTCCAGATAAATATATTTGCCTTTTTTTTCAAATGTGTCATAAAAGAGAGGTAGTATTTCTAGTATTTCTTCTAATGATCACATTTATAGATTCATATGGATTTATAGTAACTAGTTAGTATAACCAGAGCTGTTATGGAAAATATCTTTTAAAAAGATTAAGTGTGATAAATTATGGAGATTCAACTACAGACAAACAATTGAAAGTGAGTGTCCTTTGAAAGTGAAGAAAAAAAAGTCTGCATTTATTTTAAATGCATTTTTTATGTTTATTTTTCCAGTATTACACACTTCTGTAAGGCAGTAAAGATGGTATTATGCCAGCTTATTAAAATGTACCCACCGCTTAAAGTTCTTAGTCTTACAAATGAAAACTATCAGAAAATCAGCCTCATTACCTGCAGAAATAAGGCTTATGCAAGAGCAAGAAGTCTGTCTGTTTTTCTGTCTGTTGGTCCTTCCCATAACATCTTTCAGATCTGATGGCTAATTTCAATCCAACCTGATAGACAAATAAAGGACTTGGGTATATTACCTTCCTAAATATTACATAAAAATGGACATAAAGTAGCTGAGATAGACCCAGGATTTCCCCTGGGGAAAGGCAATCATTACTCCTTGCTTTTCCGCTCCCAGAGGGAGCTGCATAACGCGGGCCAGCCATTCAATCCAAGGGCAGCTCTGACCCCATCATGTTTTTCTCTACTGTACAGAGGAGGAAGGATGCACCGCAAATACATACCATTCGGCCAAAAAGAAGTTCTCCGCAGGAAACTCAGACTTCTGTTATCTTTCTGAGGGCGTACACAAACAAAGAATCAGCTACGATGTTTAAACTGCCTGGAGTCATTAAGGATAATGGTGATTTTATTTCCACTCTTTTCGTTCTTGCTTTTCTTGTATTTTCAGAGAAGCCATGACAAAGTCTATAACATATTAGAATAAAGAACTTATTCTGGTCTTACTACTTAAAACTACCTACATTATTTCACCCATTTGTTCCAGCTTTTCACAGCATCAATATATTGGATGTTAATCAATCGCAATTTAAAAAAAAGGTTGAGTTATAACAGTTACATCACAGAAGAAAATAATAATAAATAAAAATACTACAGGTGTAGGTGGTAACAGTGTGGAATGGTCCATGATGAAAAAACAGTAAGGTGCAGAAGATGTCCCTCCCCTCTCTCTCACTCTCTGGATGTTTATTAAGTCTTTGTATAAAAAATAAGCTGTATATCTGCAAGCAAATGTCACCAAGTCTGAACCATTATGGTTGGAAGATAAAGGAGGTGCACCATTGCAGTCTTATAGGATTAGAGAAGAAAATCTAGGTAATTGTGAGATTTTTACCGAAACACATTTAAACTAAACTAAAATTACAGAAAAGCAAATTTTTGTACACAGTATAGTGAAAGTCTCATTTTCTCTCTAGTGTTTTATAATGGTTTGGTTAATATAGGAAGGAAAAAATTACTATAATTCTTTGTAGAAAAAAAAGATTTTTTTTTTTAAGATCAGAGATAGAATATAAGACTGCCTTTTGATATATGCCTTCAGTAATGTTTTCTGAAACGACTGAGGGGCCTTGAGAAAGGATTTTGTTTAGGTCATGAATCTTAGTTTTTTAGATGAAGATGGTCTTTGACGAATCAGAAATTACTACGTGAAAGACTAGGAAATACTGGAAACTAGTAAACCTGCCTAGGAAACTGCTGAAGAACAGACAACCATGGGAATCTTTAACAAAGGAAAATACAGTTATCTTTTCTTTCATACTCGCCTTAAAATATTTAGCCATTTTTTATTCCTATCTGTCTGGAGGGCTTAAGGATGGTGGGTTTCTCTAATACACATGAACCTGAACCATTGCTAAGTATCTTGTAAAAAGAACCTATGTATTTACCTCCACAAAATCACTTTATTGTGCTTCCATTTTGGTTATTCTTGTTGTGCTATATTTGGCACAAAGGCAAGCAGAGCAAGAAAATGAAAACTGAAAACATCAGTATTACGTATGCTATTCTGCCATGAAGTCACAGCTTGCTAATGACCCCCTGCCTGCAGTCAAGCATGTGCCATTCCTCTTCATTTAACTCATGTAAAAGCGAACATTTTAGCAATGCCTTTCTGAATTCTGAGTAAAGGATCAGTGAAGTAATTTGGGAATAGGTCTGTTCTGACACAACATTGTGGATTTGGTTAGGGGAAGACGGTATGGAACAATACCATGCCTACAAACTATATAGTGTATTTCCTGCCATGTGTTTGTGTTCCATATAGGCTATTTGTGTCTGTCATACAGTATAAGAAAACTATTATTAGTAGCCAAATCCTTTAATTTCTCTGTTCTTCAGGTTTTGAAGAGCCCATGGATTTCAGTGGGCTTGAATTTCACTTCTGATGTACACAGCCACCTTATTTCAAACACAAAACTGGCATTTTGTGCATTAATAGTAATAACAAGCTACTAATACTAATATTTTACCATTCTCTTTAATAGATAAAAGATGGAAAGATAATGTGCAGTAACTCCCAACTAATTTTTTTTAACAGAATATTTGATACTCTAATGCCTGGTAAACATTGCTTTAAAACCTTGGCTTTAACAGCAGGGAAGTTAAAAGACTCAGGTTTATTCATCTACTACTTCTCAGTGACAGCAATGGTTATTTATAGTATGAAGATGGCAGCTTTTAAATCTGTAAATTTTTTTTTGGCATTATAATTCAGGGTTATATTATGGCTAAAACTGTATGACACAGAATGATATGTCCAAGCACCAAAAGCACCAAATATTGTAGTATTTCACACTTTCCTATGTTAATGAAACTTTACAAAATTAATGCCACAACACCAGATTAAAAGGTATAATTTCTCTGTAGTTTGACTAGAGCTAGCTTTTTGATACTCAGTTCTGAAAGACAATGTTTGTACTTTAACAATTTATATAGTGATACTGTTATACAAACAATGAAATAGAGAATTTAAAACAAATGAGATAGATCAGGAATTAATTGTCCAAAGTCTGCTTTTTCTTTCCTTATGCTTAGCACAAATTAAAATAAAAAATGTTTAACTATACAAAATAGTAGACCCAAACAGGTAACCACCATGATCATCCAAATTCGCATTACGTACAGTCAGAAGAAAAATGTTGGGTCGTCTGTTCAGCACACAAATTTCAGGTTTTGGTCAATTCTGGAATTTGTATTCTTAAACCATAGCTTACATAGCTCTGGTAGAGCTTCTTTAAGAGAAAATCCTATAGAAGTCAGCATGTCCTCATCTTAAACTTCTATTCTTTGTGCTATAGCAAGGTATACAAAGAACAGAGCCTTTCAAGTAACCAAGTTACACATTTTTAACACTAACATAATGAATTTCATCTGAAATTTTAAAGAACATCAATACGGAAATTTGTGTCTAATTGAGCAATTCATTTTAAAATTATCTAAAAATCAAAATTTAACAATACACAATATTAAGGAGTCTCAAGAGTTCTTTTAGGAATTCACAAAATTTGCAGTTGAAACAAAAGCAAAAAATTTTTGACTGGTAACAAAAGGGTGGAATAATATGCTGCACACTTGTTTTTATTGTCAGTAGGATCTGTCTCCTATTAATACACAGAATCACACTTCAAAACATTCAAACACGCAGGATGTCAAATTCACAATTTGAAAATTGCACTGCCGTTTTTATCTGAAGTAATACCGAATGGGGTTTGCATTCATTTTATATAGTACTTCAATGCCAGACAATCTTCTGAATATTCTAAAAATATTTTTTTCCAGTTTTTAAAGTTATTCCTCATTTTGTTTGGCTTCCCCTTTCTAGATTTCCCTCTTTTGTGTATTTATTTTTGATACAGTGAGTCACAATTTTTTCCAACATCATAGCTTTGTGAAAGAGATATATCTGTTTTATCTTCTTTCCCATCTGCTAATTCTCTAAGCAGCATGCTAGCGTTTATACCACTCATTAACGCTAGCTGAAGTGTATACATTCTTAGCCCATCGATACAGTTTTGCTAGCAAAAGCATTAAAAAGAAATTACATTGACAGTTTTTGAAGAAAGGATGATATGTCTGGAATCCCTACTGTTACTAGTTATATCTACAGAGTGCTAACTACCATGCAATCATCCTTTTATCATCACCTTTCATTGAACTTTATCATTTTTATGAGAAAGGTAAATGGTGTTGATTCTCTGAGGGTGAGAATACAGCTGCAGCAAGGTAAAGACTGCCTAAAGATGGACAAAGTAGGAATGAATATTGGTTAAGAACTGGAAGAAGGTATGAGGAAAACTGAAAAAAAAAATATCTATGAGGAAATCTGAAAAAAAAAATATCAATGAGGTAGGCATGGATCTAATCACTACGAAGTATAAATTGCTTGGTGGGCTAATAAATAACTTTTGCTGGGGATTTTTAGAGTTACAGGAGGAATTCAGGTGTGCAGCTGTCACTGCACTTCAGCAGAAATCACGGGCAATGTCAAGATCTTTCTTTTGGTACATAAAAAGGGGGTTGAAGATGGAAGGTGCTGAAAACCAAGGAACTCACTCATAAACCAAGGAAGTGACATGTTTTTCATTGGGTACTTCACTTTGTAGGTCCTTGATTTAATTCAGTTTGTATCTTTTAGAGTGATTTTTTTTTCCTAAGTCCCTACAGTTAGGCTTCAGTATGTGCAGGGAAGTAACTTCCCTGTCAGCTTTTTTCAGTCCTGAGACAATATATAATCTCCAGGTCAAACCCAGCAGGTCCTAGTTCTGTGCATCTGAGTGTGCTTTTCCATGAATGGACAGCAGACCTGAGCACAAGAGAAATCAGTCATGCTACTTCTATTCAAAAACAGGGTAGGTGATTTGCACCCTCTATTTTTACATTGTAGCTTAGCTGTTAAAACAGTCATGGGGGGCCTGATGTGGGTTGTCCCACTCTCAGGAGCCTCTTATAATACAAACTACAGCACAGTTGGTCAGAAATCTCATCACTCTCTGTGAAAACAGGTCATTACGCATTGAAAACTAATGAGGGCAGGGAGACAAAACCAAACGAGGACTATTCTGCATAGCAGTTATGTATTTAGCAAAGATGGAAAAAATTCATTTCTGGTCTCTGTTTTCCGATACTTGTCTATCTATGTTGCCTTAAGCGTAATTAAATAATTAATTGGCATAGTGTATAAAGCAGGGAGCAAGTTGTTGACTTTTGAGGTACCTATTTGTGGTACCTAATTCCTGTCATTGTTTGTATGACTTCAGTTTTAAAACTTTCAATCAGTTTGTTGTGGACAACAAAGAATTTTTATATATGGCATTCTCCCTTTTGGTATACAGTAGTAGATGCTCTGGATCTTGTGTTGGAAGCGAAGTTCTATTTATGCCTTTGTAATTCGCATTGATATAACTAGCATGTGTGTAGAGGCATACATATTTTACAAGTTTAACGCATGATATATTTCAATTATTAGAGATAAATCCAAATACAGTGCAGGAACTAAACCGAATAATGTTTTGGGATGGTTGTAAATTCTGAAGTGACCTGAATTTACACGACTGACATTCATCTAATAGTTAATGATATTTAAAAATACAATTGTGAATTTATCATGAAATTCCATTACATTTTTAATGTTTGTTAAATCTTTGAACTAATCTCAAATCTTTATTTCTTTTTTCTTACTCTCTCAATTGACTAGTACATAAAACGGATTCACAATCCAAATGGTGGGTTTTTTCTTCTAATTATTTAAAATGTGTTAAGAACAATCAATCTTTACATACTCACAGATGTATCAAGTAAGCAATAAAAATGATTAACAGTAATATCATAAAAATATTTCAGAAGCCTACACTGAAATATATGTCATCTTGCATGCAATACCAATCAATTAATAATTTTTCAGTATTCTGATATTTATTTAATATAACCTTTACACCAAGTCTGATTTTCAATAGCATTTAATTAACCTGTGCAACGACTGCAGTTGTGTACATAAATTAAAAATTTGTAAAAGTAATGGTCACTTAGGCAGCAACTACTATAATTTGTACATACAGTGACATTAATTATGCTCTCAAACTAGGCACATCATTGCTCTGGAGGGTGTAGAATTCTGGCCATATAGGTGTATTCTCTTCAACTTTTCACGTACATGTCAAAGTAATAGCTGTACATAGTGCAATTCATTCTTAGTCCAAAGGAGCTATTTTTCAAGGTAACATTAACATAAAAATAGCCCATTAAAATACAACTATAAACAGCATTGTTTATTCAATGTTAATATTTTTTTCTAATAGTGTTATTTTTTTCTGTAAGAAAGTGGAAATTGAGGTAAAGGATTTCTAAAGGGAGTTCTAAGCATTTCTTCGGAAAGGGTCTTCTTTTAGCTCCATAACAAAATGCTGTATGAAAAACAATCTACATGCAATTTCACCAAAAAAAAAGTTAACTGAGACTTTTTAAGATTGTCTTTTTACCTGCAATGTCCAGTACAGTCATTCCTTCAGTAGTGTTGCAGATTTTAGCTCCACCTTCACACTCCTTTCCTGAATGTTTCTGTCGCTCATTCACAGCCTGTGACACTATCATGGGCTATGGTTGAAGAGAAGTTCAATTCTGTGGTTTTGTCACCTTGTAGACACTCATAACTAGATATTCTAATGCTTTTTCTACTCAGCTCAATATCTGTCTCTATACTTAATGAACAAGGAGAAGCACACCTGCTTGACACGGCTGTTACAGTGATTAACACTGCTGTAGCTGAGAAAGATACTCTCTCTAGCATTCAAATATTCTTTTGAAAAGTGTGGGACAACTCATACTTCTCAGAAGTTGCCTAATATCCAGATGGACATCCGTGACATGGTTTATAGTGAGTTCCCACTTAAGAGCTTGTTTTTAAATCCATGAAATCGGTGTTTATGTTGAGGAATCAGGAGGTGGACTTTATGGACGAGACACATGTGGCCACCAAGAACCAGCTTAGTTACTGTAAGTCAATTCTGCAGTAACTGAGTCTTTTCCCAGACAATCCTATAAAATTACTAGCGTTTATAGAATACACTTGTGGCCTCCATTCCTGACCAAGACAAGTCACCATACCCTCCATGGTAGGTAACCCTCCACAGGCATGGTTCCTTGAGGGATGAGCTGGTAAGCTCTGTAATATCGATCGTGTGTTTTTCCATAGTGGGCTTATTAGCAATAATGCAAGTATTTAAGTTTAAGCTGAGAAGGTTTTAAAGAACATGTGTAAGAATGTGGAAAAATAGACAAGGAGTGAGTAAGTAGCAGCAGTGACTGGTCATTACAGTTGACTTTGGGGGATTGTTACCTACCAAAGGGAATGCCTTGGTCAGAACAAACTGCCCATTTTGGCAGCCAACTCCATTTCTATATGCAATTACATTCACTGCTTTCTGGTTCGTAGCTGCAGAGCTCTATTCTGAGACAGTCTGTGAGAAGCTTTCAGTGCACAAAGATGACAGAAGTTCTTGTAGAAGATGCAACGTATTTTAGCTTCCAAAGTGAAGAAGTCAGCCTTCAATAAAAAAAAAAAAGAAAGAAATCTCATCAGGCTCATATTTTGCAATTGGAACACTATATACACAGTAAATTTCTAAAATCAAGCCCAACATTTGATTTGAAATGAATACAGTTAAAACTACAATTTATTGAAATGGTGGCTGTATTCATGTCTGTTGTGCACATAGATGCCATCAGTGATCTAGTAACAAAGATTCTAGCCATTTTTAAAATGTGATAGAAGATTTCAGTCCTGCAAAATTTGGTAGTTTTTACTAGTGAGATACCTATTTTAAAGTTCGACAAATGTTCCTGTACATACGTCTGGTTACAGCTGAATTAGCTTTCATAACATATTGTTCTTTATTTCAAGTTAACATTATTTAGTTTATTGAACAGATAGTGTTATGACAATGTAATGTTTGCAGTAAAGAGGATAGTATACCTTCTAACTTCAATCCTTTTTGATATTAAGAGGAAAAGAACAATGAAGAGGAAAACAATAACAAATTTGGCGTAGCACAAAATAACACTGACTTGGCTAATGAAGCTCCCATTGGTTCAGCTAAATTTTTTTAAAGGCAAAAAAATCATTCTTAGTTCTGCATTCATGAATCCTGTCATTAGGCTTTGATCATAACTGCAGCACAATCCCAGATGCAAAACTGAGTGGTAACATGCCCAATTTTCTTTGTCTTTAGCAACAGAGGATTGTGCCCACACACACGCTCTTTTCTCTCTCTCTCTCTCTCCTTGTCCTGTAAAGGGCTACTTAATGGAGGAAGAACCAACATCTAGAAGCTAAAAGTCTTTTCTCTGGGTGTAAGATGAGTATTTGCTGTCTTTGTCTTTATCACCAGGCAATATTATTGTACTATGACAGAAGCTGGGGTTTTATTTATTTATTTATAGATGGACAATGGAGTTTCTGAAATACAGTTCTGGAATATCTCTAAATGTACTGCTTTCCCAGTTCATCACCAAATTAACAAGCATTCCTTCTATTTCCTCCAGCAAAAAAAAATCTGTTTATGAAAGGAAAATGTAAAAAATGTCAATGAGTTATAAAGTTGAGGGATTAGAAGGAGTTACAATTTCTTGATGGAACGAAAAGACAGTCTGGCCTAAAATATTTCTTGTTTCAGTCTCCCCAGAAGGTCACATATTTTAATGTCTAGGATTTTCACCATTACCAAGTGGTGGCTATCTTTACAGATTAGAAGAGAAGGAAAGATTTGTCATGGACCCTATATCATCGTGTTAGATACATGTGATCCATGTCCTGAACCGCATCCTATTACTATACTAAAAAAAACCATAACCCTTGCTATTTTTTCTTTATATTCTCAGTTGTTATTTTCAAAGGCACAATATTTTATTCAGCAGTAAGAGTCTGCTTCTACCATGGAAAGCCTTCTTTAAGTACTATGCAATAACAGAAATTGAATAAAATACTAGTATATAAAATGATATAGTTCACATCTCAAAGTTACATCAGACCCTCAAGGGATAGAAAAGCCATTTGAACACCACCTTCATCATGCCTGGCAGCCTGTTCTGTGAAATAAGTAACCATATGGAATTTAGGACTTTGCAAAATGCAACCTACTGCTTTAGGACTAAAATAAAATAAAATAAAAATCACTAGGTCAAATTCAGAGGTAAATATGAGTGAATCTAGAGGGAATTTAAGAGGCTTATAGTCTTCTGCTGTACCACACCCATAACATGTTGTGGTTGGTTGACCCCAGCCATCAGTGAAGCCCCCACCCAGTTGCTCATTCACACCCACCCAGCAGGATGGGGCAGAGAATTGCAAAGGCAAAAGCGAAAAAACACTTGTGGGTCGACATTAAGACACTATACAAAGTGAAGAAAAAAACCCAACTCACACAAAATTAAGTGATGCAAAAGCAATCACTCACCACCTCCTACTAGCAGACTGATGCTCACCCAGTCTATGTGCAATGAATGCTTTGGAGAACCAAAGTTATATGGCAAAGACCTTCTGAAATTAATCCACTAATCTAAAGGCAGATGAAGCTGAATTAGTTGAACTTCAAGATCAAAAACACCAGAAAACGACTGTTACTGAAGGCAATAGATAACAAAAGGATGTGAGAAGTCAGAAGTCAAAGCAGGTTACACTCTGTGTTTCATTTTCTCACATATACTTTTTGGAATTTGACATCCAAATGAAAACATTTTAGTCATCTATGCACCTTTGTCAAGCTGTATGTAGGCCTAAAGAACCTAATTCAGTATAAGGAAATCAAAGGGAAGTAATTTCCTTTATACCATCTTAGATTTTTATAGCAAAATATAGCTGACTTTTGAAATTACTTGGTTTATATCAGAAAGAATGTTCTTTATTCATGCCGGATAATAGAAGCCCCAAAAGAGAAAGGTTGGCTCAGATGGTGGCCCAACACAAGACAGCTTAAATTTGGTATTCTTTCCAGTATCCTCTCTGTTCCTGTTTCTCAGCATGATTTTTCTCTCAGTCATCCATTTTCGTGTTCTACTTTCAAAATATTTGTTTACTGGACATAATCATCTGCGTGTAGGATAATAAACCATATACAACCAAGCAAAACAAACTCACCTGTTCCCAATATTGAGGCATAGAAAGGATAGCTATTAAAGATCTGTAGCCACTAATAATGTCTCTGCTCAGTGAAAAGGCTGAAAGCAAAGTGGAGAATAAGTGAGCCTTTCCATTTGATTTAATGAGTAAATGAATGCCAGCATCCCTGAAAATCCCTGGAGCACACAATGACCTCAGCTTGTCTAAACTGGGAGGAGCTCAGCGAGATGAACATCACTCATTTTTATGATAACGCATGAATTTTAAAACTATTTTAATCACAAACTGAGGAACAAATTTTACAAAGGTTTTGCAATGTGAGTTATTCTATGTGAAAGAAACAGGAGAAAGATTCAAACAAGTCTCTGTTCCCATACAGAAGTATTCCTCAGATCAGTAAGCAGCAGGATTAACTGCTGCAGAATTGAGGTGAAGCTGCTATAGAAAAGCAAAAGCACATACCATGTACCTAAAAAGCAAAGACATTTCTAGCATGATGAGTCTTTACCTTACGGCACATTGGTTACTGTCAAATAAAAACTGAGAAAAGTGATTTATACTGTACGCTTTCAGAACTAGAAAACAGAATGTTTTTATCAGTCAGGGAAGAGATTAGGAGTGTGATATCTACACACCCCCCCCTTTCTTATTTGACTTTATACATATCTTATTTTAAAACTAATACATGTCAAGGCTTAGCTTAAAATTTCCAAACTCTGAGATATAACTTAAATGTTCTTTCACTGACCATTTATTTTATACAGTTATTAATTTTTCTTCAACAGAACTAGCATTTGGAATTCCAGTGTTGCTATAACACATGCAAAAATTGGTCGAAGTATATAAAAGATATTATATTCATGTGAATTGTATTTAGTTCAAAGACAACAGCTGGGACAAGAATCTCTACACAAATATAAATCATAAATTATAGTCTTTGCTTGAAGAAATCCATCCAACTTACCTGAAAGACAACATGACACCCCCGAATTTTCACTTCAGTTCTTTCTTTAGCAGTTGGTTTTCTGGGCAATGATATTGATGACACTGAGTCGCTCATCTGGTGACACATCCTAATAAAAAATAACAATGTTAATTTTTGTTTTCTTCTGGTAATTAGGTTGATTATGCTTTTATTCTCAACTGCTTTTTACAGCAGAAGAAATTGAGCAATGCCTTAATACAGATTACTTTAAACTGCAATAGAAAGGTTATCTGCATGTTGACACAAACATCTCTGTTCCATTACCCCGAGTATCCACCTAGAGCTTCAGATTTGTCTGGTAATCCACGCTCTATTAGTACGCTGTGCACTAATCAAACCTTTCAAATTATTCACCTTTTGAAAATCAGGTACGTCTCAGAGCAGTCTTTCCCTTTACTAAGAAAACAGATCAGCCTTTGAACCCAACCAAATAATAGGTACTTGGCCCCTGTAAAACAGTTGCAAAAGCAGAGGAGAAAAGTTGTGTGTGCTTTTCTTGAATAAAAAAATAGGTAAGACCTCTGACTAGGTCATCAACTGGTGATAGTTTAGTCCTATATTACATCTTTATATGTCTGCTAGTTATTCACTAGGTTAGCTTCTAGAACAGTTTCTGGAATGGTTCTAGAGTCAACTGGCACATAGTTTAATCAGAAACAATTTCTCAAGTATAGATAAAAAATAACATCAAAGCAACATCAACAGCTTGAGAAAGTGGCATTGTTTCCCATATTAACATGAGAAAAACTACTTTAACCAAATTACTTCTTATTCTTGACATCCTGATAGCACACAGATTGCAGCTGTTTTTGTCTGATGTAAACAAGAAAGCATTTTTACGTTTTTATTGTCATTTTTAATGTTATTTTTTAATGTTATTTGTACATTTCCAGTAACTTTAATTTGTACTAACATTAACTGTAAAGAGCCACCCAGCTATACTCAGTTTCTCAAAAAGAGGCCACCAGAATGGTTGTGCGTACAACACGAGGGCAGCTTGCCTTGCTGAACACAAACTGCATCTACAGCATAATTGCAGCAGCAATTCTGCAGTGATACAGTTCATACAACACATACAGTTGCAGTCAGCTCAAAATTAAGTATTTTGGTAATAACAGCCATTGACCATTGTCTCTGAAAAAAAAAGAGATCTGATAGGAAGACAAATGGATGTTGGATCCTACAGAAGAAAAAAAAAAGGAAAAGCATGTGGTTCATTTTTTAAGAGGGTAAGAATCAAATGGGGTCCAGGAAAGGAAAAACATTTTCTTATTAAAATTAATAAATGAGTATTAAAAAAAGTGAACTCTTATGAGTTTTCTTTGGATTGTAGTTCTCATGCAAAATGGTTGCACAAGTTGAGATATAATGAAAAGCCAGTTTATCAGAAAAATATAAAAGAACTTGAAAATATAGTCCTGGATATACAAATCTTCAGTACTGTAGACTTGTTTTTGATTTACAGGAGATGCAAAGGGAATACTGTTTTTCTCTATTCAGGCAACCTACTTTGAATTTCTGTGGTTACTGCGGAAAGATGGAGCTTCCCTCTTCATGGGTCCACTAACTGGTTTAATGTCTCTTCTGCCACACGGCTGCTGTGGATTTCAGCTTTTAAGTGAAAGAAACAGAGAGAGCAGTAAACTGCACAGCAATCTATAAAACTATTGGCATTTCAAGCATGTTTGGCATGTCTCTGTGATTAAAGGCAAATGGTGCATACATGCTAATGTTTTCTCTCTGGTTTTGAAGGACACAGTGCCTGGGTTTATTATAGTAATACTACTGTGAGCCTCTACAACAGTGTAGTATTTTTATTTCACAATATTCTGGTCCAGATTTCATTCCTCATGTTGGAAGAGCTTTAAAGCAAAGAGCATTTCACCTACCTCTCCAACAGTCCACTATTGAAAGACTATGATTCATTCACTAGATAGAAAGAAAGTTCCTTGAGATCAGTCTGGAAAGCAATCCGTCATTCAGCCAGCATATTAGCTTTCTTCAAATTCATTTGCGAGATTCTTTGCAGGAAATAGTGGCTAATAAAGCAAGGAGATGACAGAAGAATATTGAGGCCCTATTAAAGTATTAAACCCAATTCTTTCTCACATACAATAAAGGACAGTCGGACAACGATCTATAAAGTTGCATTTATTTTCTAAGAAGTAATAAAAAGAGTTTGCATTCATAATATTGAGTCTGAAAACAGGAGCCAACGTAACACTTTCAATTGTGACTCTCTTCCCACAGCCAGTGTGACTGCTGTCACCCGGTGACTTGCCACTAATGTAACCTTGGTCCTAACATCCAGGTCAGAGTCCCACACTCCCAAAACCAGGGCCTGGGAAGGAGCGGCTTACAATGTGCTGGCCTCTCAACTCAACTGCCAGGTTGCACTTTCTTAAATCCTGCACAGAGCTTTGGTTGAGGTCTGAATAAGCAGCTAAATTTCAGGCTGATAAAATGCTCTGTGAACTTAAAATATTGAGTGTTATACACAAACGCTAGTCTTCAGAGTCTCTACATTTTATTGCCCAGGTTTCTAACTTTCTTGTGAGAACTAATTTAGAAAAGTAAGTATAATTGCATACTTGTGGACAAGGATATAGAATAGGAAGGTTGGATTTAAAAAGAAAAAGCAGAGGAAGGGGAATGGAATAGGAAAATATTCCAAAGAAAGTAAAAGGATATAATTGTTTGTGATTTTAGTAGTTCATCATCTTCAAATGATTCTTCATTCTTGTCTTTTGAGGATCCATCTCTATCTTCAAGTTCACCAACTCCTTCTTGCCAGGAGTATTTGTATTTTAAAAAGCAAAAACCTGCTTTATGGTTTGACTTTATGGGAATTGCTTAGAATAAAAAAAAAAAAAAAGAAAAGGTATATCTATACATTATGCAAAGTGACGAAATACATATTCTAGAGTACAGGGTATATGTATTCTACAGCATGGTACACTCAGGATTTCATCTAAGGATTAATTTTTATATAAGTGTGTATGTATATATATTTTTTTTTTCTCCAGTAGTAGTATGTTAACATATGAACACTCCTTTCTAGGAACTAGAACCCAGTATAGTTTCTCATGTGGCAGGACGTTCGCTGTGGAGCAGTAGCCCCACATATGATTTACAATCCTCTCTATGCTAGAGACAGGAGAAGCTCACTTTTTATTAATTTTAAATACTAGAAAAAAAAGGGGCTAAAAGATTGATCTCCCAGCTGGTCTGCTTTACGGACAAGCGAGAAGAAATCATGGCAATTCACATGGGCACCTAGCAGCGCACACTCGAGGCAGTCACAGTCTCGTAGCTCACTGTGTTTCTCTGGGCACTCCAAGGGCTTCACAGTTAGTGCAAGGTCTTTCATTTTGCTAAGAGCTATCTTCTCACATTCCCATGCAAAGGCCAAGTACATGTGCAGTTGCTGCACAGAAAATTTATGCAGTCTTTTTCAGCAAGTAGCAAAATTAGCCTCTGCACCTTTCAGACCTGTGCGATGCATCTTTTCTTAACAGGTAAAATCCCTTGTATTAACAGTGTTCCTTGGGGAGCTGCTTCTTCCTGGTACTCTTGCACATCATATCATCTCCTGGACTCAAAGGCCACGCAGTAATTAAACTCAGACTCAGAGAGTGACCTTAGCAGGGAAAGGCTTTAGGTCATTTTTATATTTACATTCTGGACATGTAAAAGAGGTTTTTTTACAGTGTAATGTGCTTCTAAAATTAAAATTTATCCATAAGTGACATACGCACTGGATTTCTGAAAAACTATTTTTATGCTGGGTTTCAATAACTGTCAATATAAGACTTAGAATTGTTTTAGAGTGAGATACTGTATTTAACTCTCCTAACCTATGAGAAAACATCGCCATCTGTTGCTCCATACAGCAAGTGCAGCTACTTTCTGCAGTTACTGTTAATTTCATTGCCCTCTGCGTACCTCTGCTGTTTTAAGAACTCAATTGTTTCCAGAAAAAGCTGCACTATTCCTGTTTCACACTGGAGTAGCATAATGAATTTCAATTAACTTACACGGTAAAATGTTGAAACAAGCATATTACTTGTGTTTTTCAATAATGGGATGGGTTAAGGATTTATGGGAGTTGTGTCATTGAGCAAAGGGTGATTTCTTTAATTGTTAGAGATTAACTGTTGGGGTGGCTAAGCACCAGGCTGCTGAGAAAAAACAGTGCATTTAGTCCTGTCACTGTTGCTTAAAAATCCTTGACTCTTACTTTGATGCTATAATGAAACAAATAGCCTGAGGTGACTGTTGTGGAAACAGATTAGAATTTGCAATACAGAGGAACCTGGGAAGAATGACAATCTGATTCTAACACATGCTCTTTCTAAATTTTAAGTATGTAATATCTAAGAAAGACTTTTATATTTTTGTATATAAAAATTTTCCTCTTTCTTGTTTTCACTCAGATGCTTAGGGTCAACAGCTAATCTTTTAATGGCCAAGAAAATAAACGAAAAATTCCATGCAAACCAAAATTCCTTCAACCCCAGATAAGATGTATGGCACCTACAATCTTCTGCTTTATTCACAGTTTATTCCAATTAGCTTGCACACTTCTAATTTCTTGTTGTTCTAATCTCAAGATGTATCGTACTATTGTTTTACTAATAAAAGTCACACACAAGTAACATGTGGCATTATAGAGGGCTAGAGAAATTTGGTTTCATTTAGGAGGAATGTTGTTCTTTTAACTCAGCCATCTACAGTTAAAACTTTGCTTTTGAATTCTTAGATATGCATCTGATGCAACAGGAGAGGAAGCAAACTAGATTTCACAAGAGGAAAGCAAAGATCTGTGATCAGTGCAATTTTAATCCATTCTCTCAAAAGCACTTTTTAATCTTATTCCAGTTCTGATTTACTGAATAAACATCTCCTGCTTCAACTTTCCCATCCTCATCCTTCCTATTCTTTCCCAGTCTTCTGCTAGTTCCTGATTCCAGATCTTACCTTGTTTCATTCCCTCTAGTTTTGATCTGTAACTTCTTGAAAATTTGACACATAGCATCACTTAGCATGTGCAACTGGTAGGATAGAAAAGCTAGAAATAGTTCAACACTGATGCCAGCTTGGTCTTGTTATTTTTTGTTAATAATGTGTTTTGGAAATCCAAAAGGCACAAACAAAATGCCTTGTTTACAAATACTGGCAGCACAGTCTCATCAGGGTGTCCACACGGCTTTGAGTCACAAAGGCTAAGTTTACAGAGGCTAATCTACAACCAGCGAAAATGGGCTTCCTATTACAATTTGTCCACTGGGCACTGAATTCCTGTATTAACCACAGAGGCAGCCTAGGAAGATTAGCCTCATTAGATTAAGGGCAGTTTTTGTGGATAATGACGGTACAAATACCATGATAGTACGCAGTCTATATGTAGCTGCCTTTGAAATATTTTATGTATCTGTCTCTGTTCTGCTAAACTTTATGGATCACAGCTGCCAATATGACAGTTCCAGATTACTTACAAATAATGATCTGAATAGTTTTCCATATTTTTTCTTCTGTTTCTTCCTACAGCTCCTTATTTAATTTTTTCTTCTTCAAAAGCAGCAGAACATCTGCCCATGGAAAGTCTGGCTCCAGCTGTACTTGCCTTTACTTCTATAACTCTGAATCCAAAGATACATACAGTTGTCAGTAGACACTGTTTTGTTATTGTTGTAAAGGGTTAGCTACGAAGCATTGCTAGAGTATTGCTAAAAATGAGCTTGTATTATTGTGTAAAAATCAGTAAGAAACTTACTTTCTGATGGACGCGCGATAATTTTGAACTCTTATCCCAACTTCGCATTCTCCAGAACGCTTCCTGAATTTTTTAAGACTTAACTATGATTGTACTTTTTTTTTTGCTCTGTCTATACCCTAAACCCCAGACCTGGAGGATAATTCTGAGACACAGATACTGGTAAAATTACAGGATTATTCTAGGTGTACATCATGAGATATGAATCTACTTTATCCATCTCTAACATATTTTCATTTTAACTTTCTGCTGTGCCTGTACTCTGTTGATATCCTTACCTTTTCTCTTACTGACGTTGAGTTACACATGTATTTAAAAGAACACTTTTATACCACCTGCTGTGCAAAGATTTCCACCATAATCTTGAACACTGTTTTGTTAAGTTGCAGGGGAACATCTGTAAAATAAATGCTCCTTTTACAGCCAGGGTAAATAAGAAACAGATTCGTAAAGTAAGACAGTACATTTGTACCATAGCTGAGTAGAAGTCAGTCTTCTGGCTTTCTGCTGTATTCAGCTTATGTGTGGGTTTTCTCAGAATATATGACAGTGTTGATGTTTCATAAGCATTAAAAATGTCTTTTAGTAATTATTTTTCTTGCTTAGATGTTACGAAACAAGGACTTTCCTTACTCATAAACTGAATTTTACAATTTTCTTCAGAACACTTATTTTTGTATGATGAAGAACGCCATGTCCTTGGGGATAAAGCATAAGATTTATTTTCCTTCACCTCATCAGTAAAGTTGCATCATTTATGTGCAGTTTTGTCACCCTGGAATGTAATGATTTATTGTCTTAGAAATGACACAGAAAGAAAATTACTATGTTATTATTTTAATGTAGATACTGCTTATGACTTGACCCCTCAGTTCCCAACCTCTTGCACTGTTTGCTGCTGTGGTCGCCAAGTCAATTGTTCGAGGAAAATGAACCAAGCTAAAACAGGTACCATGCACACACACAAAAAACCCCCAGCAAACACGCCCATGACAGGATAATTTCACTACTCTAGTTTAGAGAATAGCCCTACAAACAGTGGGACCATCAAAAATGGTCACACGTGGCTGATGACAGAGCAATGGGGGGACTTTATCGACTATATTGTAATGCCTCCATTCTGCACGTATTCCGTGATATTCATTTCCTTTGACATGTAGGTGGATCCACCAACTGAAACGAACGTTAGAGCAACGTAAGAGATAAGGAGGACTATTTCAAATAACCTTATAAAAAGAGAAATTCAGCAACTTATAAAGAAAATGACAACCAAGTCAAACAACTCCAGAATCTGCCGAAGTCAGAGGTGCAGAAGCTAGAACAATTCATTAATGCTCCATGCAAGATGATCTGAATTATTTTAAGAGCACTATATTTGCATTTTAGATATAGCAGAATGAACTAATTATGAAATGTATGCGTCAAAGATTTCAATTTCAGGCTTGACTTTACTTTGGAGATTAATTTTTTACTTTATCATTTTTGCAGGCAGTTCAGTGGACAGCCTTATTTGAATGTTACTCATTGTTCAGTGATGTATGAAGTGTATTTAATCAATGTGAAGAAAGTAATATTAAACTATTATCAGAAGCATCAAATGTTCTAAAAATCTCAAAAGGAAGGTCAAAAAGTACCATCTCTGCTAACAATATGAGAAACAATGTATTTAACTTATTCTTTACATCAGAGTTTTCCATAGCATATACATTATCCTTTTTCATTTAAAATTACAATGTAAAATGTGGTTTTTTATACTCTTGATTAAAAATATCATCTATGTAGCAGATCAAATAAGCTTTCATTGTTTTGCTACAAGATATTTAAGTAACCTTTTTAGAGTTGATGTGCATTTTAAATAGCTGGCTGCAAAAACCTTTGGCAGGACAGTCCTTGTGGTCATCATTAAATCATCTGTCAGTGTGTTAGTTATTACAGAATAAGGTGATTGCCAACAAGGACAGTTATTTCAGTAATTCATGTGTTTTTGCAAGTATTGCAAATGCCTCTTTTATGAAGACTCAAAGCTGGTCTTAATAAAACCATCCCACGAGCCTCTATTTTATGCTTTTAAATCTTTTCAGGGCCACTAACGCAATGCCAAACATTTCGTCTTAGTTTTGACCAAGACAGCTTGACACAAGAAACCATTTGCCCAAAGGCTATGAATGAGAAAACCATTCATTTTCGAGCCAGCAGTTCCAACCCTGCTGTCCAGCGCTGCTCCATGTGAAGTGCAGATGGGATTTCAGTCCCTGTCCAAGCAATGGCCACCTTCTAAGAGCATTTTCACAGTGGGTGCCACAGTTTAAAAACTTGTGGATATAAAGTCAGAACTCTTTCAATGTCACTGCAGACTTAACCTCAGTGGGTTAGGTTAGTGTGGAAGGCACACCATGTCAGCCGGTAAAGTCACTGCCCAAAGGAGCCAGAGCCATGCCAACAGGCAACACTTTTTTGACAAACTTGGACTGGAAATATTTATTTTCCATATTCACTGCCTCACACTCATGTATCATATAAACAGCAATGGAGCAAGAAACATTAAAAAAAAGCACCAAATGATCTTAATAAGTCCTACATCGCTTGCACTTTCTATGTCTAGGAAGGCATCAACTCTAGCTCAGAAGTCCAGAAGTTACAGTTGAAATGAACAGAAGAGACATGAAGGAAGAGACTATGCACGTGCAAACCATTCACAAGGTAAGATATGCTCAAAGGGTAATAGGCAATGTCTGTTTGAACTAAGAAATGAATTCATTGCATAATAAAAAAGTGGTCTCTTTTGCACTGTGGCTCTTGGAGTAGGTTTCTGATTAAATAATGGATAACTGATTATTTTTTTTTCTAGTTGAAGATGTACTCAAAGTTGACTGTGTTCAAAGAAATTTATTTTATACCACTATTAAAATGAATTACTGTCTCCTTATTGTCTTTTTAACACACTTCTGATATCTTATCCAATAATAGGTAATGGTTTTGCTTTTGTCTCTATTGTCATTACACCAAACATGCAGTTTCACAGGCATAAAGCAATAAGGCTTCTTGACTGAGGACTTCTATAGAGAACAGGCTATTAAGAATGAGCAGTACTTCAAGCAGCTAGTAAAAATGCTTTTAGTGAAAGAGCAAAAGAGCACTTGAATTTGATACATTTGCTTCAACAAACCTTCCCAATTTCTGCTTTGGCTTATTAGTATGTTGCAGAGAACGCTGTGTATATTTGAAGTTAACCTCACACAAGTACATTGTAAGTGTTTATACAGAGCAATGACATCCAATATACAAGAACACACAGGCTGACAGACAAAGGAAAATGTTTCTAGCTTCTCAACCTTGGAAGCAATGAACGTGCAAAACCATCTGAAGTTTCAAAATAAGTATTCCACAGGACCTGTTACAGCTTATGTATGACCTTCATTCTGCAAACACAGCAATCACCTTTTAAACATCACTGCTATGAAGAGTTCCCTTGGCTTGCAGAAATCAAGGATAACGAAGTCTTTTCAGGATTAGGTTTATACAGTCTTGCAGAATACTTTGTCTTCTAATTTTATGATCAGAGGTGACTGTGCAACATCCCTGGGGGAAAGTACTATTAGAAATGCATCAGGCTACTTTAAACAGTTTTTGATGGGACTGGCATTTTCCCACTTCTTCAATGAGTGCTGAGTGTACATAAATTATTACTGTCTCCTATTCTTCCTCTTATGTAATTTTGTTACCTCTTTTTGAACAGATGTATTAGCACATGCAGGCTACTACAACTACACAGCCCGACAGGCAACAGTCATCTACTCAAGCAGACAACTTTTGATTCAATTCCTGATTAATTAACTTCCTCAATTACAGCCCAGTTCTGTCACCCTAAAACACTCCAAGTTGTACTTACTGACTGCTAATGGCAACAAGTATGTCAATGTGACTAAGAATGGAGCTGTATCCCTCAAGCAATAAAACCACTGTTGCTGCAATTTAAGATTACTGGGTATATTAAAAAACATATAAAGTTTTAAAATGCAAATAAGTACTATAGGTATGAAAGGATATCAGTGGGATAAGTTCATCCTGTACTAACAAAACACCTCTTATTGGTGATTTTATCTGATTTACAGGTGGAACATTGGTGAAATAAACAACAGAAAAAAAAGTTTCTCTGAAAAGCCAAACACTCAGTATCATGCTGTTATGGAAATAGCAGTCTCTGAAAACTTGGTGTTTCAGTATTAAAAGTCAATAGAGCAAATCCCAAAGCTTCATTATATTTCTTGTATGTATTTCTTCTTCTATTTCTTATGTACCAAAACCACAGACTGTTTTCATTTATTCTTTTTCAAATGGCAACCTTCACACGGTATATCTGCAAGGCAAATTAAACCCACTCCGCTTTGTTAGATTTAGCATAAACTAAACAAAGTACCATAAATGCTATTACTTCTTGCAATTACCACATTAAATTCTCCATTTGGAAGGATGGGCACCATGTATGTTACCTTGTTCCAGAAAGGATTCCCTGCTTTGGAATGTGTGTGTCCCCTCATGCACCTCCCGTCACGGCCATCTGAAAAAATACAGTGAAGTCTTTACAATTAAAAAATGACAACAGAGGATGTTTATTAAATAGCTATATTAAAATTTCTTCCATTCTCCTATCAGATGTATTGTGAAATTACAGGTGGGCAAGTTGAAATTCTGAATCCTGAAGCTTGGAGTCGGCATTACATGCTGAAGTAGGTCTTCAAACACAGCTTCCACAGATAGTTCAAAAACATAACCTCAGATATAACAGAACGCTGATTCTGCAGCTGATCAGATGCACTTGAACTTAAGTGCAAGAACACATGCCACATTTTGATCTAGGTCTACCATTTGAGCTTTGATTTTTGAGCTTCACTTTAAATAGCTTCTTGACATTACAGAACACTGAGATGTGAAAACACATGATGTATGTTATATGTATGTTATATATTATATATACATGATAATGTAAACATTAATGTGTTAAATCGAAAATGCTAAAGTAAATGTTAAATAGTAAATATTGAATTGTGTAGTAAAGAAAATGATCAGCTGGTATGTATCAGCTTGAAGTACCACTAATAACAATTTAACAACATCACAATGTACTTCAACTACATTACCTATGCCCCCCCCTTCTTAGATACACAAATATAGAACTGCTTTAGAAATTTCATGGAAGTATACTCAATTTCATGTATGTGCTTAAATTTATATTTGATTTATTGCTTACATGACTTAATAGAATGTTCTGCCAGAGTTGTCTTCTAAGGTCAACTATACTGATCATTTACAGACAAACTCAGCATACTAAACTTTCACTTCAGATTCTTTGCTATATAGATCTTGGGTTCACAAAAGTTCATGGAATGTTAGATGTACCTAGGTACTCATGCTGGATCACCTTGAAATTCCTGGAGACAAAGCTGAAGTTGAGACATATTTTTCTGAGATGTGTGGTTTTTAGCAGTAGAGAGGTTTACTTATCTTCCATAAGTTTCTGTGAAATTCTACAAGGCTTTAAGAGTCTCACTTTTCTTCAATGAAATATAATTTAGATATTTAATAGTTTCAGTCAAATCCTCAGAAATTATAAGCTCTCCAAATCAGAATGCAATTTATCTGTGATGCCAGACATTCAAACTTTTTAAAGAAAGCATTAGAAAGATGCAGAAGAATAAACAGAGCAACAGTCAAATTATCATGTTAATTTAACATCATTTCATACTTAAAATAAAAGACAATCTGAAATAAAGAATCTTAAGGCAATATCAATGAAAATACTTTCTGCTGGCAAATATAAAAGAAAAACTCAAGAAGATCCCATACACTTGCTATGACATTTACATGGGATGAAGGGGTCAACGGATGTTCACAAAGCCTCCTAAAAGAACACTGCAACAGCGCAGATCAAACAGAACAGCTGAAAGATGCTGCACTCCACAAAGAAGCAGCTAGAGCTTTTGTGCAATTCAAGTACAAAAAAGAAGTGAATTTTTGTGGATATATTTTATTTCTTCAGTTTTAGCTTAGCAAAAAAGACAGGAAATTTCATTTTGCTTTGTTTTCAGTTTGTTTTTATCTTCACATTGGACTATAGGTCAGAGTAACTTGAACTAGGACAATTTTACTTCTAGAGAAGTAAAAGAAATGCGCTCTGGAACCAGAAAGAAATAATTGAGCAAATGCGAGTTTAGTTATCCTATTCACTTTTTACTGAAATCATTGAATATGATCAAATTTATTTGCAAAATTCAGAATAATTTGCTACTTTAGCAGTCAACAATTGAAATTAACATAAAATCTAACCGTCAGAAAAAATTGACGTGAAATAAAAGCGTTTCCAAGTGACTGTAGTGCAATTCTCCTTAGCAGTTTGAATGTTGCTAACATTAGAGCCAAATAAGTGTAAACTGACTCCATTTAAAAATAAAGTTTTGCAGCAACAACATAAAAAATTGTCTACAGAAGGGCAACTGAATCTCAGACCATCAGATTTTTTTTTTTTTCTGTGTGCACAGTGGATATATTCAAGTTTATTTAGATATCTTGTGGTTATAGATAGCAATGTGTACAGTGCACATTGCACTGCAGGCTTAGGTGTAGCAGACACGAAACTGATCTACGTGAGGTTATGAATACTGCATACTGACCTTACCATGTGGATTTATAACTTCAATTGACTGATTTATAGCTTTGACTTCTCACAATTAATTCATTGCAATCAATGAGAATTAGACATATTTTTTAAAAAAATCGCTCCATATAGCATCATGCTGAGCCTAACATACTAGTTTTGGTGTAGATGCCCAAGACAAGGACCCAAATCACCAAGTGCAGCATTAAACCATTTTCTCTCTCTCTAGAGAGGAGTCTGTTCTTGAAGGTGTGATTTGGAAAGCCATTTGAAACACTCATACATCAAAGTTTTCTTAGAAATATTCTTGCCTATGTTATTGTTATGAGTTAGTAAGTCCCTGATATGACAAACTGTCAACATATAGTTACTCATTCTTTTTTCCCTTACACATCCTTAGTACAGTAGCTACAGGCGACTACTTTTGGCTTATGAACATTTGAGAACTTTGGTCACAAAGTGCAAAGGAAGGAGGTGTATACATGGGGTACAGCTGGATGGGTAGATAAGCAATTCTGACACTCAGGTGACAGAAATGAGACCTTACTGAATCACAGAATGTTAGGGGTTGGAAGGGACCTCTGTGGGTCATCTGCAGCCTCATTGAACTTCTGTTAGAGGATTTTAATTTATATACCTTAGTTTGCAATATACAGAAAGGCAGAGAGCTAGGCTTTAGATGAGTTAGGTTGCTGGAGATTGCCCAAACTTTGATGTCGTACATCTTTACAATAGGAAGCAGCGGTCACAAACATGCTTAGAAGACAGTCCTGTCATTATCGTCTCAAACGTGCTGTGGAAAATGAGTGGCACTTTCTTCAAATCCCAGAAAGGGGCATGTAAGGGTCTCTGACCTAGTTGTTTCATTCCAGGAGACTAGCAAGAATTGCAATAGGATTAAACAGCTGCATCCTCAGCCCAGGCAAAATGAAGACTAATCCATGTATCATTACCTGACAGTCTTGGAGAAATCCAAAGGTCCACATGACAGTACAGGTAAAGTCAGAGATTTAAATGAACCTTGCAAGTCATTTGAATTATTTGAAGCTATTATGTCAATTTTTAGTTTATGTTCATTTTGATAGCTGTTTTACATACTTGTCTTTGGGTGGAAGATGTGGGAAGGTACCTAATGTGACACTCAGAGTCTTACGTTACACATTCCTGATAAGTCGTAGCTCAGACACAGTAAAAGAGAGTTATCCCAGATTTTTTTGTCTCCAATGTCTGGACAACATAAGGACGAAACCTTTCCACTTAATACTTCTATTCTATATAATAACCAGTAAAACTAGATCCAAACAGTGCTCAAAGTCTGATTTACATGAGAAAAAGCAATTTATTACTTTCTCGACTTCACCTATTTTAAATCATAGAAAAGATTTATAACCTTAAACTTGATTAAAGTTGTTAAAAAGCAAGTTTATAAACTGTTTTACAAAACTGGTGAGATGTGACAGTATCTAACTTGAGCAAGATTAGATAAATTAGTTACAGCTGATAGTCAGAAAAAAACCCCATGGGTTTCAAGTTATCCAAAGAGATAAAAGTGGGTTAGATAAAAATTAGTTATGATGAATTTTCCTCATTTTTATAACTTTCACAACTTAAATAAATTACAATATATCCACCATAAAACCCACAAAGCTTAGCCTGGTTTTGAACCTTCTGAAGCACTATAACCTTTTATAATAGGTCCCAGTCCTCTCTTGGGGTATGTATCAATGCACAGAAATTCACGCAAGTCCATCAGTCACACTTACCTCCACCTCTAATCCCTTAAAAGGGGACAAGCTCGTTACTTGTGCTAGATTCAGTATATGCAGCCAAGACCATTATTTGTAGTAAGAATTCACAGGAAGTGTTTAAAAGTCTAACACATGTTGCAGGTTGAAGTCACTGTTTATCTTCCTATTTCTATTGATTCTGGAATTGCCCAGTAGTATCTCTCAAACTAAGAAGAAAGCTGAAGTTATGCTTTGCAGATGCTTTAGTCATAGGAACAAATGCTATTTCATAACAATTTTTGTTCAGGTTTGAAGGTTTCTTAGCAGAAGTAATGCAGGCAACACTGAATTTGCAATTATTTTTTAACTTAGTATTGTAGTAAAAGATGTAAAAAAAGAGAATATATTTGTTTCGCTATTAGGAAGCTGTCGTAGTGTAATCACGTCAGTTTTAATTTCTTGAACTACGTTGTGTGCTGCTTCCCCTTTCTCCTGACTTAGAGCACTGCCTATAATGTATCATCCACTCATTGATTTACATACTTCGTCAGCTGGAAATTAGTTCTTATTTTTATGTTTCTTCTGCTCCTAGCAGCACTAGAAAGAGGCTCTCAGACCAGACACTCAATAGCAAGGAGTGTACTCCATGGTTCTGCGAAGTTTCTGCCAAGTTTTCTGTATTATTAATGAACATGTTAATTAATAATAATGAACATATTAACGAACATATGCCATAAGGTCTTTGCAGAAAACCCTATGAGGGTGGCAAATTTCAACACCTGGTGAATTTTTATAGGCAATTTATAAGCCTTGTGTGTTACAAATGAAAAGCTCACATATTTTAAACTATAATGAATTAATGACTGCAGTTATAGTAACTATAGATACGCAGAAAAAATTTATATCATTACAGAATCTCTTGTGTATGTCTTGTCACCTGCCACCGAGGGTTTAGAAGTCGAATTTCTCGCAGCCAGCACTAGGTGGAGACAGTGATTCACACAATGCTTCCCGACAGACACCCCTCGAGCTGCTGAACCACAGCTACTGCCAGCTAACATGATTTCATTCTTGTATTCAGTTTATTACAGATTACAGGGTTACAATTGTTTGGGGTTTGGTTCTTTTTTTAGTAGTTGTCTCAAAGAAAGTGAAATAAAATTACTCATGCTAGCATGTGTCCCTGAATCTTTCACACGCATGTATGCCTATTTAAGTCACAAAACTCAAGGTAAACTATAAACAAAGTATCAGAGTTTTATTTCCAGGCTTAATACGTGTGAAATTTATTTAGTAACAGTAACTCTGATCATATTTTTATTTGAGCCATAAGAAAAATCTTTACCTGTGTTCTGAAATTTACTTTTTAAACTAGAAAATGCATTCTTATACTTGACTAAATCAAGCCTTTGTGAAATCAAGGATTCTTTTGAAATTCCTGGAAATAAACAAAAAATAAATCCATAAGCGTTGGTTTACTTTCCCCCTGTGAAGTCAATATACTGAGCCTACCACAGTGTATTTAATTGTCCTTACCACAGAATGGTGTCCCAATTAGCAGCTAGAGAGAATTCTCGCACAGCAGTCAGGAACAATGATTGATATCACACATCCCGTCCCTTTCTTTAACTTTGTATGCACTAGTTTTGAACAGTTAAGCGATGCTAAAAGAAAAAAAACAACATGGAAAGATAACTGCATGCAACTAAATAACTGCCAAGAGAGCACTTTGCAGATATTTCGGGTTAAAATTTAAGAAGTGGCTAGTGATTTAAGAAGGTATATGTCATCAGTGTGAGACAGCAGGTAATCAGCAGGAAGTAACTACACAGTGCAGTCTGCAAATCTGACATTTTTTAATTATAAAAAGTTAAAACCCAGGCACATAGTAAGTCCTTTTATTTAGGCTGCTGTTTAAGACAAAAGCAGCTGGAGTTCCTGTGCTAGTATACTATCTCCCTATTGTCTGAAAGACGGGACCTCCTGGCAGTGACATTGTTTTGACTTAAAAATCATTTTAACACACTGAACTGGAGTCTAGGCTAATTTCCCAATGGCAATCAAACTTCAAATTTTGAATTTGGCTGAGCCTAGCTGTAGCTAACTGCAGTCTATGCAGCCACATTGGGACAATACATCCAAAAAGATCCTCTTGAAAACATCTGCTCCAGTTAGCAGAGACATAGTAGGTGTTTGGCAAATTTCACTAGCAGCCTGCTGACATTTGATCACAAACTGGCTGGAATTAATACAGCCTGGGCTGATTTATTTGGGTTTGTTTGACCCTACTGCATCTTTCAAAAAGAAAAAGAGAACTATTGATTATTACTGTGCTGGTAGAAGCTGTTCATGACTTTATTAAACAGTGAGAAAGATGAACTGGCTTCATCCAAGATGACTTTGGGGTATCCAGTTCTCTCTAAGAAGTGAGCATACTACAATTTGCTGATTGATGACAGACATCACACCCAAAATAAGAAAATGCAGGGTTGTTTCTGAAGCAAGCAGGATAATAGTTCTCAGAGGACCTGATGCTGTGTTCTGTAGCTGTCCTACAGCTTTTTGCCTAGAGTGAAGGGAAAAAGAGAATCGAGCAGGCTGCTTGAGGGTCAGAAAGTCTGAGGGTAGTTAATATACATTGACCTCCTGGTCATCATTCACCAAAATTGTCTATAATATAAATTACTGCTGCAGGTGAGGAACTTCCATCATTTGTATGTGCTTCCATGTGTTTCTAAGTACTAATAGCTTAATTGGGATTATGAGTTTTTCTGGCTATTTTGGAAATGAGAAGGCTCCTACCAGTTTTAACAAATTTTTTGTCGTCTTTAAAACATGTTATCAACACTTACATCTAACCTGAAAACAAATGCCTAAGGGTACCTGATCATATGAAATGGACCAAAGAGGACTTCTGAAGGTCCACTAGTAGCCATGCTGGTGTTGGGTGGATGGTTGCACTTGATGATCTTAGAGGTCTTTTCCAACCTATGGTTCTATGACAAGGTCCTAATCAGGGCACAAACAATTTGTGTTTACGGTTTGCAAAGCATATTGAAAAAATCCAGGCTGTCCTTCAAGAATATTTTACCAGCACTTTATTTCAGTCTTCAGTGTCTGGTAAACAAACAACAACAACAAAATCTAGCGTTTTCTCTTACTTCTATTTTTTTCAATGACTCATATATTTCATATTATTAAACTATCTATTACTAAAAAACTGGAATCTAGTTCTACTTTTCTAGGGGAAAGTGTTACAGACTGAGTAGCTTGGGGGAAACAAGTAGACACCTATTCAGCCACCCACCTGTCCTGAGTGGTTTATTATATTCAAGCAACTGCAGTGCTCATTTATAATCTGCAGTGATTTTGCATCACCAGAGTCCCTATTAGACCAGGCAGGTTGTGATTGTCTTATTTTAGCCTGTTTCTAAATTCTGGCTATTTCTGATGCGCTCACTGTACCTTCCAACCATGAGAGAATCCATAATAGGATATGAAGAGTATCAGGGTAGCCACATATGAAGAGTATCAGGGTAACCACATACTTTGGACTTGATTTTGGTGACAGTAGAATGAATTTCAGGGCAGTAATTTGATCCTAAGCACTCTGAATAAGACACAGATATGCCTGTTCAGTAGAATGAACTCTTTTAAAGCCAGCTATGAAATAACTACTTTAAAAAAAAAACAACAAGCAAACCACTTCTCTCCCATACTTTCTGAGACGGCTTCCCTTACATGGGGGCACTAACATGAATTTTTTCTTGTGTGGAAAGGCAGACATGAAATAAAGGATTAAAAATAAAAGCTTTTAAGGTATAAAAAGAGGACCCTTCCATCTTCTATCAAGATACAATTATATTATTTCTAACACTGCAATGAAGCAAACTGCAGTGCAGTATATAACTTGAATATGACACTGTATATAATAATTACTTTGGTGAACCCAAAGTAGCCCAATCAGCATGTCTTTAATAAACATATATGAAAAAAACAACAGATTAGGACTTTGTTATTGCCAAGGACAAATACGTTTCTTCAGTTGGGCAGTCTGCACACAGCAGTGCGGACTTGGCTCTTCTTCCAGCTTTGGTTTCTTTGTGTTTGATGCAGACTAAAGTTCAAACCTTGGTATTTAAAATTGCATTCTGAATTCTGTAGTGAAGAGTAACCAGATTTTCAAAGACTCTTTAGTGTAGAGCCTAGAACTCAGCAGGAACTGTAGGTTCTCTGGAAAATCCAAGTCACTTTTTGTATTAGGCTTGAAATACAGACTTTAAGAAATCTAAGCTAAAATAAACCTATTCGTCGAAATTATATGCTATGTTTAATATTTGTAAAACATAGCTCTTTCATGAAATCTGATGGAAACTAATACTTCCCTTCCACTTTAAGCCATGGTATTTTTCACATATCTGGTTTTATGCTACTTATAAATATCTCTCCAAATATACCTGACTAAGTAAGGCATTCTGAACTCTACATGCAGGGGTTGAGGGAGAAGGAAAGAAAAAAAAAAACACCTTTCCCTTTTACCTATACATAAAATCTTTAGGAGAGGCGATTGCTTTTTGAGATCTCCCTTTGATTTCTTGCATAGCTGTAAGTTAACCTCCACTAGAGCAGTCCAACATAGCTGAGGGAGAGAGACTGCATTAGGCTGCAGCTCTGCAAGCCATATGTGGCATCCACAACACTGCCCTGGATGGTACAGTTCTCTGAGTACCTACTGGGGATGGCAGGGTGGGCATTCCTGGTTTACTGTGGAAGGCAGAAAAGCCGTGTGTGTGGCTTTGTTCTGTTTTCTATTTATAAGGTTGGGGTGCGGAGGTGACCCAAAGGGATGACGATGAACCCACTTCTGTAAGGTTGAAAGGTGGTACCAAACAGTGAGAGCTGACAGAGTTTGCAAAATTAAGCCAGTACGTAGCATCTCAAGAAGCTATCTGAGGTGCAGACACTCTCGAGCAAACTCTGTATTGAACGTATGCTATTTACGCATCACTAACGTGCTAATCATATCCTGCTCATACAGTCGCGTTCCTGCTCCTGGTCACAGTTTCTTCCACACACACTTCTTTCGTCATTCTGCGTATAGTCTAAACTGTTTTTTCTTGCAGATTATTTCCAGATTACATATGTAGCCACTTGTTGATATCACTCAATATTTAAGAGTTCAGTGTAGCAGAAATACAGTAAGGGACAGAAGCATGATCAGACAATACGTAGGCACGGGGTCAAAGGAAGCGTGGTTCTTATACAGTGCACTACAAGTATCTGTATGCCCAACAGATCACTGGGGACAAAAGCAGTCTAAAAGCTCAACTGAAATATATCAATAATAAGGATGCAACAACAGTGCCAACACTGACAGCTACATACACGAACAACGTAAAGGGTAGTAATTGCACAAAAGCCCCAGCCCTCCAGCATGGGGTTAAATTCCCATCCATACAATCCCTACAAACCCCCAAACAACAAAAGGCACTAAGTCAGCGTTCTCACCTATGCTGTCAGATACTCTTCAAGCCTTCTTCTTCAGCCATATTTTCTGTTCCCACACAGTATTGTTTACAGTATTTAAATACACTCACATACAAAACTACAGCTTCTTTAACTTATATGTTCAGCAGACAAATAATATATGCCCTTACTGAAATTCTTGCTGAACTAAAACCACTGGCAAAACTCCCATTGATTTTGGTGCAGCCAAGATCTGAATCATGGACTTCAACAACAAAAGACGGAAAACATAAAACATATTATTCTAAGTAGAACTATTGCTCTGCATTTAATATAGTTGCAGAAAGTGAGATGTAGTTCTGCGAAACGATGGTAAGGTGGTTTTTTTAATGTGCACTGCATACATTTTTTTTTAATATACAGGCACAGTAAGTGGTATGGAAAGTAAGGCATGTGAATTGAAGTGGAGGCATATCCCTGATAATTCACACAAGCAACTACTGCCAGATCTCTCTAAATAAAAAAATATTAAAGAGGAAAAATTTATTTTTTTAACCTACAATGTTTATTATCCTAATACTCAAAGCTCTGCAATGTAGGCGTAATAGACGGCTTTTAAAATTTGTCCTTTCAGTTCAGGCTCAGGCAGCATTGCTGAAACACTGCATTCCAGCCCCCGAAGATCTAATGCGCTAATCTAATGCACTGTGGCTGACCTATTACAGATGATTATAAATTAGAGAAGTCCTTGTGTTGCTATAATTTTCTAGAGATTGCTTCTTAAAGCCAGAAGGTACAAAAAATAAAGTGTAAACTACCATTTCTTCTGTTTATGCCAGATTTCACTCAGTTAGAAATACGAATTTGGAGCCATAATCAGGGTACCCTATTTATTTACTCTCCCATATGGAATTTACACCATAAGGAAGCAGAAACAAGTTTAGTTCTCTAATATAAAATTACAAGAGGGGCTGAAATCTGTGCCGCCTACTCTTGGGAGATTTTGCAGCTTTTGTACAATACCTATATTCCAGTTACACATATGAAATGAGGAAAATTATTTCCTTCCTTTGAAAAGATGACAAATTCATAAGGATTGTGAGATGCTATTATACGACAGCAATGTCATGCAAATATGTAGTTTAGAAAAATAAAAACTACATTGCAGATAAAACTATAAAGTTTGTACTTTTCAATTGTCACTACTGATTTTTGTTGAGTAAATTACTTGCAGGATTAGAATGTGTTTGAAAATTAATAGCCATGTTCTTTTGTTTCATTTTATGCAGTTCTGGAGACTAACGGAGCCTCAGGAATTAATTGTACCCTTCTAATAAACACAATGATGTAATGACGTATTTAACATTACTGGTTTTTGTTTGATTCCAAATAAATTGCAGATTTTTTTCTGATGTGATACTAAAACAATTACCATTTTGAAAAAGGATAATTAATCCACAATTTTTTCACATTAGATCATATATCTCTAAAGAGTGCCCACAGATTTGATGGTCTTCAGCTGCTGTGTATTTATTTTTCATTTTTTCTAGTGATGTACCGCCCCATCAGTGCTGACATTTAAATGAGTGAGTATTCAACACAAATGTGATCATTTGTATAGCATCCAATGTGGCACCATACTGAGATGATTGCTTCTGGGAGCCATCCATGGGTTCTCGAATAGGGGGGAAAAGCCAGGCAAAATTTTATCAATTTACATTTTTCTGTGATTAATTTTTATGCAAATAAGGGCCCGACCGTGCTCCCATCTCACCTGAATCATGCGGATCATCAAAGACAAATTGAGCATCACTTATTTAAAAAATAGGCTTTAAACTACTCTACAGCTGTGTTGGAAAATGCTAAGAGCAGGGCATGAACTTTTCTAATGTAACACGAATAGATAAGAAAATGCTTCTTTTTGCATTTTTGTCCACACTGATAAACCTGAATCTTAACAAAATCCTAAAAATTGTCTCTGTTTTATATTCCTTATGCCCTTGTAAATATTTGACTATGGGAATGCTACATAACGGGATTTTTCCAATTTCAGAATACAAAAAAATGTACTTGCAAAAAAATACATTGCTTAGTGATGAAAAAATTGTATTTGTTTGCACACTTAAAGTACATGGTTTATTTACTTTTTTAGACAGAATTCAAGAAATCCTCCAGTGGTATACCATAGTGGAAAAGGCATTACATAAACAATCTTATGATTTTAGAGTAAAAGCTGTTAAGACACAAAAATAGGTAAGTTCTCTTTACAAATGAATACGCTCTGCGTTATTGTACATATCTATATCTATCTATATGCATGTGTCTGCCTATCATAAAACTGGAAATTTATAATTTGCTGAACAACGGGCTTTTAAAAGTAATTTAGGATTAACAGGACATTTTATAATTATTGATACTAATACTGAAAAGTATAAGTGTGAAAAACTAATCATGTTACTTACTTTAAAACAAAGTCCTGTTTCGCTTCCTGTAGGAAAGCAACAAAACAGTTTATGGCATTAAGGAATAAGGCAGTATTATCAGCCACAGCTGTAATTTTTATAGCTGTAAGATAAATAGCACTCAGAAATATGAGCACTTGTTCCTCTAATTTGCACTTTAAATTTTTATCCAGGTGTAAGAACATTTTCTCATGAAAAGTGTTGTCTCTTAAAGAAGCCGAATTCTGAAAAGGCAGTTTCTGTTCAGAACTGTGTTCTGAAAATTGTAATATGTAATGTCAGTTCCGACACTCATTTTACAAGTCTTTCTACAAATCGATATCCCTAAAGCTAATCTCAGCAGAGTAAACGCGATGTGTAATGGAGAAGAGATGGTCTTTATCAGCTAGAGCTTGAAAAAAATCCCCCCAAAACGAGATCCACGTACCAGACAATCTTACAGCATTAGAGCCAAAGGCATCCCCTTACACATATTAAACATATGAAAGCTGTAATTTTATAGGTTTTATTAACCTACAATTTAACGAGTTACTTTTCATTAACCTGAACAGCTGAAGGTACGTTCTTTCATATCGAAATAGCATATATGTTTGCACACATGCAGACATGATCAATTTTCTGCTCAGACCTTCCCCTTAAATCCTGCAAGGCCCATATCCCTTAAGAAGACACTGACATAATAGGTGAGATCATAACTGTAGCAAAGCCAGCAAGAGTCCTGACACTGTTCTCAATAAACCCAGACCTCCATCCAGCCTCCAGCCAAGGACACCACAACTGATGCTCTTAAATACCTCAGACAACATGTGACCCACCATTTCTAATGTTTATATATTCATTCCTCTGTCTCCCCTAGTTATGAATTTTGAGAAAGACTGTACTGTGGTAAGTTTGGATCGTATCTAACTAGGCGACTGCATGAATGATACAATTCAGGTATTCAGAAAAAAAATTGTAAAACCTAAAGCATTAGGAGTGAAGACAGTTATTTATTTAGAAAAAAAAAAAAGATTCTATTCCCCGAAAAAAAGGTGTTGAAGAACACTAAGTTATAAAGACAGCAAAACTTGTTTAAAATATTACAAGATCAATTGACCTATTTAGAATGCTATTAAATGGAACCAAGGTTAAAATAGGAACCATTCACCGTCTTTGAACAAGCTTTAGCATCTTCTATGGAAAATATCCTCTATGATTGCATTAATACGTAAATACAATAAGAGTTCTATTAAGTCTGCCTTCTCTATATAACAGGTTTCTATATATTACTCTGTCTCACAGATATCCATATAATTTCATATAAGCTATAGTCATGATACCCTACTGGAATAGTTCTGCTATTATAATAAATAACATATGAAAAAGTACTATGTAGCAGCTTACAATGAGGATTCAGAATCAACTGACAATGTTAACAGTGATATCCTGGTGTTTAATTCCAAATACTTACCACAATAATCTTATGGTACATAAGAGAGGCATAAACAGATTATTTTACCAGCTGCTGGCACATGTTCTATGATAGAAAATATCACTTGTTTAATAGCACATGATCATACTGCACACATTTTAGGGCCAGGAGTGGGAGGATTAGAAAACACAATGTATGCGTATCTCTCCTCTCAAAGGCCATTTGCTGGTACTTCACGTGCCATGGGAATGTAAAACAGCACAAAACCAACCAAAAATACTCATTTATGTAACATAAATGCCTGTATTCCCAGTTACAATAAAATGTGGAGAACAGAAAGAAGCAAAAATCTTGTCAACCTAATAATTTCTGCCTAAAAAAAGAAGTCCATATATATCCTTTCATTTAAACCAAGTGAGTAATAAACATAAAATGGACTGTACCTATACACACATACACAGATTTCCTACACACGCGTCTGGATTACAAGGTCTCTTTTTTGGCATTCTAGGAAGTGGATGAGGATCTGTTAACACGTATGTTAAGACATACTGTTGGCATCCTTGGCATCCACAGGGCTGTCAGCTGAGGTGGTTTCAACAGGTTCAACTGCAATTTCAAGCCAAAGACAACAGCCACTCTAATGTAGAAGACCTCACGTGTCCCTCACAGTAGTACACTGGCACCCCGTGCCTCAGAGAGAGCCCTGCTCTCAACTGCAGCACAGGCATGAGGGGACAACTGGACTCCAAGCAGAGGGACCAAGATTTGAAAAATAAAAAAATACTCTAATAGTGAAAGAAGACAGAGGTATTATGAAAAGCAATTAAAGAGCAAAAGAAAAGGTAACAATCTAAGCAATACTCTTGTGACATTTACCTCCTTTCAGAAGTCACATGGCAAGTTGCTCCATTTTTGCTGCTGAAGTACCAACCTTTGGCATTAGGCCCATGTACTGAAACCACAATGCTCAGAGGGAAACATCGCATGGAAGACAGCAACAGACTTTCCTTTCTGGGTATAAGCGTGGTGACCCAGAAGCAGAGGATCAAACTTCAATGTCCTTAAAATATCTTTTACTGGGGTGGATGTTCAGAAAAATCTCTTTTACTGATGTTTTATGCTCAGAAGAAAATAAAGGAATCATGGAAAGGAAATCTTTCGGAACTAGGTACAGTATTTATTGGAGAAAATAAACAGGAATAAATGGGAAATGGAACTTTATGAATATAGGCAAAAAATATATTTGCATATAATTCTTACTGAGATAAATATTTGGCTAAACTATTTCTCTTTTGCTCCTTTCACACATTTTGCTGGACCTCTGTTGCTGTTACCTGGAATCTTAAATGTTTATTTTGGTGGACTTATTAATATTTGACAGATTTTGCATATATAGACATTATCATGGGCTCAGCCAAGATACCGAGGCGAAAACAATGGGGGTTGGCTGTTCTTGGCAGAACAGATTTGAAGGAGTACTTTTGTACTGTGCAAGCGACTTCTGTTTGATAATTACATTGCAAAAATTATGAAGACGTCATACGTTTCCATTCATACTTATTTGATAAAATGAAGGACACGTTACTTTGAAACATTCTGTATGACCATAAAGTAAAGGCTTAATCATGTTTTCAGGTTGCCTAATATTGTCCCCCCTCCCCCCCCTTTTTGATATTTGAAAAAACAGAATTAGGTCAATTTCAATGAAAACATATTTTGGAAATCTTTTTCCAAATTGTTTAAAACAAACTATATTCCAGATTTAACCCTATTCAGCACACATTTGATTCACCTCCCCATCCTCTCCAGAACAAAAGGTTCCCATGCTGCAGTGCCCTGCCAGGACTAACACGCACCCCAAAAGAGGGCCAGAACTTCCTCCAAAGCAGAATTGCTGGTTGCCTAGACACACACCAGTACTGCAAAATCTGACCCAGAAGCTATAGCCTTAAGGAGTCTAAGTATCATTCACTCATTGAACAGAAGTCAAAGAGGACTCCAAGTATCTATTGCTCAAAGAAAGCTTAAAGACTGAGGTAGGAAATCTCAGCTGGTTTGGATGTCACAAATGAGGAGTCTTAGCAATCAGGATATTGGGCAAGGATTCAGACTCTGCTTGGCAGCCTTACGCACTTCTGTGAGGGAGACTCTTCTCAAATATCCTGTGAATGCTGATTTAGATAGGAACATATTTTCTAAGGCTACTAGGACCTACAAATAATAATTGATCTGTGTGCAAAATCTAATCCATATAGACAGTTACTGAGGACTCATCTGCTTTGTCACAGACCATCTAAGAAAACATATTTCATGGATTATTTGAATAACTACTAGCATTACAATTTTCACATCTAGAAACTTCAGCTAATCCTTCTCTGTTAGCTTGCAGTCTACAGAAAATATGAAAGAGCTCAAAGATTGCTTTAGATGGTTAGTTCTTTCAGTAATCACACACACGAAAATTCTTGCAGCAGAAGATATAAATTGACATACTGCTACTACAGTTGCATTGTGATGAGGAATAATAGAGTAACTTGGGGGCACAAGCATAGGTGTGTTGTGCACAAGGTTAGGTGGTGTAACTTGATCTGTGAGAGACCCAACGTCACTCTGGAGCTGCAGTCAGAAGCCCACAGAATACCTGAAGCCTACGTAGAACAGCGTTGGATTCCTACCTGTGGGCATCGTTATTACTCCTGCAGTGCCAAGCTGAAGCAGACACACACATACAAAATATATTCCTCTTTGTAACATGGTCTCTTACTCAGCTCACACTTTGCATCTTTTGTGTAAGGATACCAGCGCAAACACTACCAGGGAGCAAAGCGAAGAGAAAGTGAAAATTGAAAAGTAAAACTTATGCTGGTAGCCTCTGTTTATATAAAAGGATAATTTACATGTTACCTCTACTATCATGTTATCCCTGAACTCTATGGGAGATCTGCTACTGCAGGACATCCAAACGGATGCAACAAGCATGTTGCAAAGACTAGTATACAGCCTAACATAAGCTAAATAACTATGATTTTTAGATATATCTAGAACCCACATATAGTTCAGGTCTTTTAGTTAATTGCACTTGGTCTGAACTGGCCTTTGCACTGCTGCTAACAGTGCTTCCACAATCCGCTTGAAGATGGTGTTTTGTTGAGTTCTCTGGATTCTCTAAACACACACTGTCTGTTCAAGCTCAAAGTGATATTACTTAACATATGTAAGTACTCTTCAATTTCCTTACATACTATTGGTATGAATATTTTAAAGAAAGTATTCTTACCCCACCAAAAGGGAATAGATCCAAGAAAAAAGGAGGAGATAATTGAGGAAAAAAGTGTTTACTGATGAAAACATTTATTGATAACTGAGTAACTGAAAAATCAATTATCCTTCATTTCTTTACTATTACTATGAATCACAGAATGACAAAATGTCTGAGGTTGGAAGGGACCTCTGGAGGTCACCTTGTCCAACCCCCCTGCTCAAGCAGGGCCACCTACAGCTGGCGGCCCAGGACTGTGCCCAAGTGGCTTTTGAATATCTCCAAGGATGGAGACTCCACAGCTTCCCTGGGCAGCCTGTGCCAGTGCTTGGTCCCCCCCACAGTAAGGAAGTGCTTCCTTATGTTTAGGGAGAATCTCCCGTGTTTCAGTTCATACCCGAAGCCTAATCTCCTGCCACTGGACACCACTGAAGAGAGCCTGGCTCCATCTCCTTTACATCCTCCCTTCAAAAATTGGTACACATCAAAGAGATCTCCCCTCTGAGCCTTCTTTTCTCCAGACTGCACAGCTCCAGCTCTCTCAGTCTCTCCTCACAAAAGGGATACCCCAGTCCTTTTACCATTTTAGCGACTGAAATGATCAAGTGTATATTCTTGGACTCCATATTATAATCAAAATAATCTTTGAAAAATAAATGTAAAATACAGACAATTTGATATATTAGAAAGAGAAATTCAGCCTAACTGCAGATGTCTGTACTCATTGTTAGGCTCTAAGTTACGAAATACAGATTCTGTTTCTTGCTAGCCTTTGACAAATTGTTTAATATATCTATGCCTCAGTTTTCCCCTCTTTAAAAAGAAAGTGCTACCTTGATTTGTAAAGTCCTTTGCAATCACAGAGTGAAAAGCTCTATTGAAAGCTAAGTATTACTGTCAAAATATCAGGAAGATAAAATTAATATTCATAATATGACAGAAATATTTTCTTTGAAATGAAGGAGACAGATGCTAATACATAGCAAAGAGCTCTGTGACTATATTTAAAAATGGAGTGATATTGAGAAGGAATGTCAGGGAAAGTAGACATCTTTTTCTACATATTTACTTCTAACTATATAAGCACATATAATCGTTTTGCGCAGAAACTACGTACTATAAAATATTGTTATGATAATCTCTAGAGAAAGTCACATTAAAAAAAAAAGAAAAAAAATGGGGAAGAATGATTTAACTAGTCCAGAGTAAACCACCCAAATGATTTTTAATATTTCCTCTTTTTCCATTTAGTGAGCTAAATGGATGTCCCTACTACTGACACAGCATCCTTGAAGAGCAAGGCTGCCATGACAAATGGGACAGAGCATTGCTGGAATTATATATGGATTATTTTTATTTAGTGGGTTCTGGGTTTGTTGTTTGGTTTTTTTTCATTTTGTTTTTGTTTGTTTGGTTGGCTGTTGTTTTTTTTTTTAAGTTGTCTCCCTGTACTCATCATCTGCTTTGCTTGGTCTTACATACCTTTTTTCGCTCCCTTTGATTTTTTTCAGCTCTGCTCTTTCTACTGTTCTTTTACTCAGTTCTTGTTAATTGAATTTAAATCACAGGATGAACTTCTGAGCCCATCATGGCTGAGCTTCTCAGCAACAAGTACTAGAGGAAAGCTACTCCAAGAGCAAGATCCATAGAAACAAGTGTACTTATTACAGCCTCTAGACTAAATACGTCTTTAAGACTGCACTCCAGCGATGCAAATCTGCTTCTGCCTGTCAGTCACTGGCATTGCTTTTTACGAAATAGACCCTGGTTATTACAGAAGCAGAAGGTTCCTGGTTATTATAAAGTAATTCATACATAAACCAATACATTTGGACTTTGCATTTCAGTGGCCATATGCTGTTTCTGTCACCCTTCAAAATACACACAGGTCAATTTTGGCAGAAGAGCTGCATATCCCCTAGAAATCTCTTTTACCAAGAAGAGGAGATAACTTCGTGTTTCCAATTAGTTATTGTTAGGAATCTTATTCGTGAAATCGTGAAGCCACACTTGTCTAACCTGTCCGCTACTAGTGCCACAGTTCAGAACACAGTAAGAGTTCAGTACAGATTAAACTCTACAGAGTTTCCCGCCAACTTGAGATGAGTCGTGGCTCCCATGTGCCTAAGCCACCTTTTAAAAACATTCATGAAGTTCTAAGGAACTTAGCAAATGTCAACTGCTATCTTAAAAGGACATCAAACTTCTAAATTTTATTATTCTCATATAATTAACTATTTAACCTGATATCCATGTAGTGCCAGCTAAAGATTTATTATGTTTGTCTTTGCTGCAGCACAGCAAAAATCTAGTTTAACTCACCTCGAAATTCTAAGTGAAAAGTCTAGCTCAGCTCAGTCCAGTCCTCAGACAAAAAAAGAATACTAGATAATAAAATTAGAAATTTCTATATCCCTTATTTTAATCCTGAGAACAGATTTTTAAAATAACGCACTTGCTTTGACATTACTTCTGTAAACCAAATGTCATTGGGTCCACTCAAATAAGAATGGAAAATAAGAGAAAGTACCTCAATTACGGGCCATGTCAAATTAACCTGAAAAAAGGGAAAGAGTATAATATGGAAGAAATGTGATTATCTTTTTCATGTCATAAGCATCATTACTGTTAACAATGAGGATAAAGTCTTCAAAATTCTGGTATTTGGGAACTGCCATAGCAACACTCAGATCCATCAAGTCCCACCACTGACGGTGGTTACTGCAGAAGAAATTCAGCTACAAGCAGTTACAGAATTATTTGCCTCTCCAGAAAGTTTGCTCCCATCTTTATTAGTTAGTGGTGGTTTATGTCTTGAATGATGATTTACGTGTGTTACACCAAGCCATTGCTCACCTATTTTATAAATTTTAAGCATTATAACAATGCAAAACTTTTTTCTTGATTTTTTTTGCATGAAAAAAGCAAATATGATTATGAAAGAGATTCAAATCTACAGCAACAGATCAAATCCTTCTAAAACTCCAGATTATGTCTCCTGCTCTCACACCAAACTACCACAAGTAACAGGTCTGTGATGAATTAATTGTGATATTGTATGAAGATCAAAGTCAATCCCAGCAATATACACACTTATTTACTTGCTAACTTTAAAAAATTGTCTTTTTAATGTGTGAAACAAGCGTTTAAATATTCAAAACTGTCTTTTTTCTCTAAGAAGTTTTTTTTTCTTGAAGTTCGCTTCAAGAAGACCTCTCTGAGTAGCACTCAGTGATGTCAGCATGTGGTGGTTGCTTAAAGTATGCAAATCCTCAGACTACTAGCAAGGCACGGTCTCACATGGGGCAACAAAATCACTTGACCAGGAGTCTAAGGAAGCATAATCAACAATGCTTCGCCACAAACATAGGCTCAGTCACAGGTAAGAACAGAAGTATTGGTTATTCAGATTTACAATTGGGGTTAACTTTCCCAAAAATCTATGTCCTTGGTGTAATGTGAAAAAAAAAGGATGTCACCACTTTATTCTCAGTAGGTAAAAAGCTACTGCATCTTGAAAAAGAAGCATGACAAACACTAGCAAACTCTTTTGCGGTTTAAAAACTCCTGTCTTTGCACATTACTCTTTCACAGAGGGGAAAAAAAAAAAAAAATGTGTTTTGCTCTGTACACAAGGCTGCAACTAATTACAAGAAGAGACAGATGCTGAGTAGCCTTAAGGCTTTCCCTGCCACCACAGTGAGTCTGTGCACTAGTCAACAAGCAGGTAGTGAGTGAACTCAAATATTATCTGACAAGGCAGCAGATCCCATCACCTAGGGTTAGAATACAGACAAGCAACTCCGTGTTCAAAAGTAAAGACAGAAAAATTTCAAGCAGATTGTTTCTGACAGAAATCATATCACAGCCGCACTTTCTGACAAAGTCTACGCGAATGAAACTACACTTTCTGTTTCCCATCTTCCCCTTTAAGAAACAGCCAGTATTTCAAAGGTACATTGAAGGTGACAGCTCAATGCACAATGGTTAGCAAGTTCTTCTATGCTTGTTTTCTCTTGGGAGGTATTAGGAAACTTTTACTGCTTATCTATGGGGTAGCAGCAGATTGTCCCTCTTTTTGCTGATGATTCTTCATTTCCTAAACACTTCCAACTCATTCATAGATGCAAATAGTCAGTTTCACAACACAGAAGTGTGGCATAAAGAGACTTCACCTGGCTATGTGGAAGCTTTAGAGAAGTTGCAACACCCTAAAAAGGTAGTCAGAAAAAAGACCTGGCTATAATTGCCAATATTGCCAAATTTCCACTGCAAGACAAACACAGTTTCCTAGGACATGCACCAGCTGAATCCTAGCAGAGAATTTGCTTATTAGCTTTGGAACAGAATTTTTGCCCTTCCTCTACAATAACCACGATCTCCAAGTTAAAGGAAATCACATGCATTTGTAAGTGTTGCAAATCTCTGCAAAGTAACAGATTTGAACAGTTTTCTTGCTTTCCACCCACAAAGGACTGAATTGATCTAGATTGATTTGGCTGTTTCACTGTGAGTAATGTCAGAACAAGACAGGAGAAATACAGTGTTCAATGGAGCACGTCAGATTTTATGTACGTAGGTTCTAGCAGTGCTGCGGATTTTGACCTGCAAGCTGGGCATTTGCTCCCAATGGCCCGTGAAAACCCCTAGGGAAGTTTTTGGGCTTTACTGACTAGCATTAGAAATACCACTTTTGCTGAAGACCGGTATTTTCCAACCTTCAAAATTAAACAGAGAATGTGAAGCATGCTTGCTTACCCTGTGGTATCATTAAGACAGTGAAGGTGAATGAGGCATTCATTTCTATAAATTCCTTTTAGCAGAATGGGATACACATGCTGATAACTACCACAGATGAAAGAGAGGGGGCTGTAAACAGTAGAAGCAAGTAAAGAAGTATCAAATATCACAGACAGACCATGTTCACCATGCGTTCAAGTTATTTTGGACTCCAGATTTCCCTTACATTTCCATCCTCCCTCTAAAATTTTTAAGACAGACATTAATAATTGTTTAATACTGTGGATTTCTGGTACTGATCTCTACCTTTATCATTACTAAAATGACTACTGAAACGCATTTCACTTGAGATTACACTAGAAAGCTAGTGGCACAGAATATGGAAAATATATTTGAGTATCATCTTGTTGGAGTCAGTTATAGCATTCTCTACTGTGTAACACACTGATTTCTTTGTATGATATTTGCTTTAGTGATAATTAAATTTATGTGTCTTGGGATGTAGTGCCTTCAACACTGGAACAATGCTATAACTTACATCATTTTCTAAATTGCTTAATTTTTAGAATAGTTGTCGACAGATATTTCTAAGGATTAGAGCTATTAGAACTATATTACCAGTAGTAGTCACCAACTATATAGTTCTACAATAAATTTGGTTTATTAGCCTGCATACCATTTAGAGAAATTAATTTTTATTGTTGGAACACTTCCCTGTTCTAAGCTAAAGTATTTGAGAGAAAATCAAATTCCTTGTTAGCAGTAATAACTTGCCCTTAAAAGTCTACTTAGCAAGACTGTGCTTACTATATGGAGGTTTATCATACTACAGTTGCTCTCTCAAATTCCTTCAAAGTTAATGTCTGTTCACTGATACAGTAACAGTACTGTCATACAGTTTATGAACAATTTAAAAGCAGTTAGACTTTGGGGCCAGTCATGCACATGGTGTGTAGATTTGAGTGTCCTGCCTGAGGTTATGAAAGACCTACAGCCCACTTCTCTTTCTTTACCAGAATTCTGAAGCACCAAGAAAAGATAAAGTACCATTTGCAACAGCAATGTTCTGCCAAGTCATTTCCCCATTTCTTCTGACAAACTCTTTGGATCTCTGCTAGGGAAATCAACAAGCAGTCTGAAAGTTGTTGGACTGGGAAGCACACAAACTTTACAGCTTTTGTATTAAGAGAAAGTGACCAAGAAAAATCACACCTAAAAAAATTAACCAAAATCTCAGTGATTCCAGAACTCTGGTACCTCAAACTTGGTATACAGTTTATTCATCCAGGCAGACCCTGAACCTGAGAGCACTTAGGCTTTGGACCTTTCAGATTAAATGAATGGTTGGATGACTTACTAAATAACAATAATAAGCTTTTTCTATAATCAGATGAGCTGCTTGTTCTCTGTGAAATCATTATATCACGAGCGCCTGAACATCATGAGTTCTTCTTGATTAATGTGACTAGCCAGGAAGGCAATGTTCACAGAAGGATGAAAATTACTAGAAGTTAAAATTACAAAGAAATTGCAAAAGTAAATGAGTAACGTAGCCCAGTGACTCAGTTACTCTGAGGTTGCTCCAGACATACGGTAGGACGAAAAAATTTGCTTCAGACAGTAGCTCCTTTTCCACTTTTTCATCCTGAGCCTTGGAAAAAAATGCTATTAGTTCATCCCTCCTCAGACACAGTTTTAAAAAGCATTGGGCAGCTGTACACAGGCAAGCCAGATTCCTTATGTATTTGATGTTGGGTCTCTACAAGTTTAGTAACATTTTGTAGAAGCTGAGCAGAGATTATATATATTTGGTAACAGAAATAGACGACAAGTGTGCTTTATCGAACATGGCAAACGCTTAACAATTTTATTAACGATAGCTATGCTCGATAGCTACACACTCTTGTTATAAAAGCAGGAAGAAAAATGTTTCCATCTGATCGTTCCTTGCTCTGGCTGCAAAAAGCCAGGTACAGATCAGGGCTTCCACAAGGAGGGGACATTTGCCTGGTGGGAGTCTGAGTACTGGAGCTCACCAGATTGCAGACTGCTATTTATCTGTGATGAAGAAAATAGTACAGTTGTATGCATTCCTCCGTCTGGCAAATTTCTTAATGTTCACTGATTACAGTCCCTACAGACTTAGCATTTTGTAACAAAAGGAGGACAACAGGTTACTAGCAGCTCTGTATTAAGGTTATGTTTTATCAGATCCACATCCTCTCTTGGATTCAATTCTCTGAACTACAAAATCAGAATCAAGATCTCCAAGGCTGATCTCCAACAGCAGACTGCTCTGCATGCAGCCTTCTCTCCTCTCACATGCAACAGACAGAAGTTAAGAAGCCTGAAAGAAATTTTCATTGTAAAATACATTTTTGAAGTCTACTTTCAACATACAAATATACTACAAAGGATACATATTTATCCTACTGGAATTTAAAAAGAAACCACAGAGAGGGCTACTTCTACTTTAAAAAGCATCTGGCTGTCTCTTTGCAAAACAGAAACAGGAGAGTTCTAAGAAATAACTTCATGGCTCTACAGCTTCGTTTTGCCAATGAAAAAGTAGGTTAGGCTTGGAAGGAATATCCTATTTACAGGATGAACATGCATGCATTCCTGACACTTCACTGCTTTTAGAATACCCCAGGAATTGTAGCCTCATCACCACTATATCTGTTTTGTGTCTGCATAACATTTTAGGTACTTAGAAGATATTTTGACAGTAACTTTCCTCCGCTTTCTTGATCTTTTGTCTATTTTGTTGACCCAAAAGGGCTAAAAGGCATAAGAAAAACTTTTTGGAATCTGTTTATACAGAATTCTGCAGATTTTCCAAAAGTAGCCACATATTTTCTTTTCTTAATTAAAACATCTCATAAAACAATCAGCATTCACTGAAAATTCAATAAGAAAGCATTGGAAGGAAAGGTAGATACCTTCCATTGGTAAAGTACAGTTACTTTACAAAAACAATATGCTACTAAAGAAACAATTTGCTAGCATGCAGAAAAATATATGGTATAGATTTTCAAGTATGACCTAAATGTTTCTGAAGGACTCCTTAGAAATTGTCATTACTGCATACCATCACGGCAGCAGGAGTGCTTTGTTGTAGCTATCTCATGACTCCAAAGGCAGAGGACATTGCACATCTAGGAGCGTTCCACTTGGAAGTTAACACGCCTTTGGTGCTTTCAAAAAAGCCACATCATACTTTTAGAGTTAGAAATACTAAACTTAAGAGTCCGAGTGCCTAAACAACTGACTGGGGACTTCTTGGGAAACAGACCCTGTTGTCAGTGAATTAAGGATAAGCAGTTGTCTGAATTCCATCTCTCGATTGCCTAAGAGCCCAGAAGTTGTGTTGTGACACAAGCTATAAAGCAACGCAAGTGGGTCAGAACAGGTACCCACAAGAATCTAAAATAAAATTTAAAAGTGTACTCTATATGTACTCTGAAGTGCATATCTGTGCATTACGATCTTATTTAACGATGGCACTTGCCTCCTCAAACGACTGACTCAGGGTGTTGTCTCTGCAGATGAAAACATACACGAATTGTCTCTTAATTTGGTGATAAAGCCTTGTTGCAGAGAATTCAATGGCCAATTTCACATGTAACCTACAGAGGTAATATGGGGGGGACTGGGGACTGCAAAGCAGCACAAGGGCCAGAAGACAATATTTTGGTCCTGTTACAGATAATTTCACTCTGTATTTATTGCACTAGCTACGTGTTAATTTTAGCGTAGCAAATGAAAGAAAGTCTCTCTCCTTTTCTGCTGTTTTCTGGTAGTTGTTGCTCATTAGTCCATACAATTACAGGATTTTTTTGTGCATCAGGTACTTACAAGGGCAGGAACTTTGCTTTGGTACACATTTGTAAAGTGCTATGTGTACTTCTGGTCCTTAAAAAAAAACAAACACTAGTATGCTTCATTTAACATGTCTAAAAATATTTTTCCCCCAGGAGCAGCAAGCAGGCACTCTGTAGCTGGCCACAAGGCCAATAAAGTGTAATGCACAGAGACAGTGAGGATTGTGTCTCTACATCTCACTCTCCATTGCTATGATCTCTGGCTCCTGCTTAAAGCTCTACCACTCTGGGAACTGGTTATTCCAGTAATTAATAATCAGTATTAGGTACTGTTACTGTATATATCTTAGCTATTTAATCTGGCTTTTTTTCCTAAATGAGGTCCTTTATTAGAAAAAGGAACATTTTAAATCACTTTTTTAGCCCTCAACTTGGTAAATTAAAGAAAAATACCTATTTGCATACAAAAGGCAAAAAATCATGTAGAAGTGTATGTTGTGTGAAGATAACTGCCTGTATACTTTTCTGACACAGAACACGCCAAAAAGCACTATTGTTTAAACACACCTTCCACAGTTTCCTTTGCTTCCTTATCACTGACCTTCTTTGCTGCTCCTTCCCATGTGCTCCTTCAGGGCACCGTCCATCAGCAGAGGCCGGCTGTTCCTTTTATCAACATGAGATTCTCTATACGGCCTCTCTTGAAGAAAGTTTGATCACCATTGACAGTTACCCTGCTGCTCTCAAATGCCAGGAGGAAGAGCTGAGGGGCAGACAACTTGCAGATGCAAAGCCACGTCCATAAGCAATGGCCACAAATCCTGCCTCTCTAGAGACACATGAGCAGTGCAACATTTACAGAACCCGCACAGCTTCTGTGGGAGGAGGACAGCATGTGGTTGTTTCTCAATTTTGCATCTCAGTTGCCTTCATTAGAAACTCATTAGATTCACCTTGTGACGGGTTTTGGTTTGGTTAGGGCTTTTTTTTTTGTTGGTTGGTTTGTGGAATTTTGGGGTTTTGTTTTGTTTTAAATACACATCTTGGAAGAGTTCTCCCTACTTAAACGACATGCTTTTTAGGAGAAGTTTTCCTGTTACTCAGCACCTACCTAGGCATTTACGATAACCCAGATCCCCTTAACTTGTTCAGGAGATGCTCGGTTGGAAACAAAAATCCAGCATAACTGAACTAATGAATAGAGCTGCATAAAGACATTTCAGTTATACAAGATAAATTTCACTCACTCTGAGCCATACTCAGGACTCATAGTTACTCCTAAACAAAGGAAAGCACAAACAAGAGCAATTCTTTAAAAGATAATTTTAAAAGGTCAATAAGAAGAATCACCAAGAGGCTTCCCTGAGAAGTCTTCAAAACATGGATGCTCCATGAGGAGCCACTCAGCAGGAAACAGCAGGAAATGTCTACTTCAGATCTCCTAAAGTACATTAGATATGCTCTACCCTATTGCTAAGTTTGTTTCGAATCATTTCAAAAGGAAGTGAAATGCTCTGCAATCTTACATATGGTTTTACCTTCTTTAGGGTATCTCCAGCCTCAGAGCAACGGCATGGTGATGTAGAGAACAGCAGAAAAAAATGGAATATAAAAGTAATATTACCAAGCTAGTCAAACTACTATACATGTATACTAATATAAAGGAGGTGTATGTAAACCTTAATCCTGTAATGAGTGTCCTGCAGGTGAACTACTGTTCAAACACGGATCTACTTTGACTTCTTCAGGATTCTTTGGGACAAGGTAAAAATCAGTCATGTTACAGATCCTATGCCTAACTCTCTTAGATCATACTTATGAGCTAAATTATTAGTTGTTAAAAATATTGCTAAATTAATAGAGTAAAACATGCTGTATATTTGTCTGAACTATGCAAGTATAAGCTTATTGAGTCGGTATCCAGGAACATATTGAGGACACTGTCCCATATACTATGATTATTTGTTTGCTGTTGTTTATTTCCCATTATTACCAATATCTTACACTCCAAACAACAGATAAATGTAAGCATTCACTTGAAATAAATGTTATTTAAATTTTACACAACTTAACAGGAAAAAAGTACAGGACTAAAACTATTTTCACTAACGTCCAAAAAAAGCTGTTCATGGCTTTTGGGTATTTAATGAATCAAGTCTTGGTTTTGTTGTTAAACACAATTTTTAGCCACACTGAAAATTGTTTCTTGGTAATAATAGGTTTTCAACAAAATGCCTTTTTTTTTTCTTTTCTTTCTCTCATCAACTGCTATTTTGTTTCTCTTTTTGTCTCCAGCTGCTCATGTTATTACTTGCTTAATTTTTCCTTTTCTCTTTCGATCTTCCCTCCCTCCAGGTGTTTCAGTGCTAGTTTTTAACTACTCTGTGTTTTAGCAGATTTCTCAAGCAGGAATTCTTTCCATTGTGTCGGTAGGTTTTGCGTATTTATTGTTGCTATTTTAAATTAAAACAATCTTATCAGATCATTGTCATTCCTGTTGAGTGATTTTTTTTTTCCCCATAAATATACATGAGATTAATATGTGGTTGAACACAGCTTCATTTTACAGTATAATTTCAGCTTTCTATTTATTGGTTACAATCTCAAGAAAACATACCGTCAGCTCATCAAAGCCAATATATTGTTGGAATTTATATTCAAAAAGAATTACTACATTAATATTCACTCTCATTCTGAGTTTGCTTGTGGGCTTTAAAAATGGTAGCAAATTGTCTTTCTCTCTCTGCACACGTAAGTCGCAGGTGATCTGCAGACTGGAAATCACAGTCACATTAAGTAAACACCACAAGCGGAATAAAAACTGCACAACATACCTGACAAATAAAGCTGCTTTCTATAAAAGCTATTTCATCCTGTAGCAGTGAGAAAATCCATTCAGGAGGCAATTCTTTAGCTTCGGTCTAAGCCTCCTTATGTAAACTTCCTGCAGTTTGGTACCCTAGGGAGCAATAAGGTCCAGCTCCGCAGTATTATAGCCATCCAGCAGAACGTCTGTCTCTTGGACAGTTTCACAAGTGAAGTCAGTCGTGGACTAAATAAACAGCTTGCCCAAATTGCAATTGCTCTTAGAATTTATACGACTAATTATTTCTCATGACAAATGTACTCTTTCAGACATGTCGATACCAAACTGTTTATGTAGAAATAATCTGATTTTCCAATATGCTTCCATTGTATTTTGCCACATTCTTATGATGACACATTCACTAAACAGCCATTAGAACTTAAAAAATTTCAGTGATTAAAATATCATCTTATAGTTAGAGTATTTTGACATCAATGAGAATCACAGGCACAGATCTCAAAACTAATTTGACTGTTTGCATAGACAGAAGTTTTTATAATTGGGGAGCTACTCAGCGATGGAAAAAAGAAACCTGACCAAAGAGCTGCGCTCAATTTGTATCCTTAAACTGTCTTTACACTTAGAATACCAGCATAAAATTTTCTCATATGTATGAATAAAAATTTTAAAGGTGTGTATTCATATACATGTATATATTCTTATGCCTTCAAATATGTATGCATTTATCTACATAGAGAGGTTTTTCTTGTGCATTTTAAGTGTTAGTGCCATGAGGAGTAATCTGTTGACAACCACATTTTTGTTTTTAGTTAATACTTTATGCTTGCTTGGAGTGCTTTTTCAAAAAAGATTGTCATTCTTTAAGAGACCTGCTGATACTCTCAATCATTTCCCTTTGTACAGTGAAGCCTCAAAACCCCATCAGTAACCTCTGTAGATAAAGAATGTCTCTGAAGCAACAGGAATAGGAGTTAGCCAAAAACACAACTCCAAAAGACAGCACAAATACCACATGAATTTCTGAGGCAGATACATGTGTATCTTCGTACTGTCAGCACACCATAATCTATACTGAAACACCCTCGAAATGCTATGACCATCACATCAAACAACTGATTCTTGCACTGAGATGCTTTTACACTTGTTAGAAAATGATAAAAGTAAGGAATAAATGCATAACACTTTAACTTTGGCACAGATGTTTGAAGTTTAAAGGAACAGTCAAAAGTTTTCATATAGTAATTCACTACAATAAAAATATATTTTAGATCATTTACTTAAAACCTAGAAGTAACTGTAGTAAATAAAATTTCAAATTAAAAGTGTAACTGAGGTTTCAGTTTCCTCTTCTTCTGTTGTTTCACTTGGCATTACTAAGGAAGCTGACCGGCTTCCAGCACCATGAACTCAGCCTGTTAATTCCTCCATAAGGTTTTTTTATTGAGGAAATCATGTTGCGACAGAGAAGTGTAGGTCTATAGAAAATTCAGTTCCAAAGCCTCAGGACTAGCAACTCAAAAAAGAAAAAAAAAAATTGTAGTCTTTAGTTACACTGCCTTAAATTGACTAAGGACACAACAGACAACTACTGAAGTCACACTACACAACTCTTTAAAACTAGGTTAAACTCTATATGCCTACACATCTATTTTACACATCATTTCTTAATGGAGGAGGGTTCACACAGAAACATGTAGCAATAGAAACAGTAGGAGAAAACAGTTACCCAAGAAGCCCAGCTTCAGGAGAAGAATCCCCTCGTGCTCTGCCGCAGGGCTTCCTCCTTTGGGCTTCATGGTGGCAGGGAAGTAAACAGCTTCAAGCCTGCCACTATTCAACCTGGGATTCAGATCAAAATAGGATTACACCCTCACTGTACATAATTCTCAAATTTTTTCTCCTCTGCAAGCATTTATAGGACAGAGTATCCTTTACCAAAGGAGAGAACATGTAATGATACCATATTTATGAATCTTAAATTGTTCAATTATTTTCATCCTAGTAGCTTTATGAGAGGGGGAAAAGTATGAAACTCCATGAAGTGATATTATTCCTAGGAATTATTACAATGCTTCTGCATTACTACTAATTCCACCCTATTAGATGATACTATATCTTTTCATAATGAAGATTAAATGCAGCAGAAACTATATAATGGCAGAACTGCTGTAGATCAAATTGAGTCTACCATAAGAAAAATGATCACTGATCCCAAGACGTTATGGAATAGTAAACTTAAATTGTGCCGCTTTTCAAGTTTATGTGACTATGATTATTTAATTTTCCTTTGTGCGTGCTCAAGTATAGCTGTTATGTGACTACACATGAGAGAACCTGAAATTAATTTGTCTGTATAAGATCAGTGACTGTACAAATTCTTATGAAAACTAACATGCCATGACAATAGTAATTTTGATAAAATTACAGCAAGAACTGCAATTCTCTGCCATCTGGCTGTCTCATCATAACTACTTTGATGTGCTTTTTATTACTTATTTACTTACTTCAACTACTTCATCAGTTGTTTCAGAGCTTAGAAATGTTAACTGCAGAACAATATTAAAGAAACAGCATCGCCAAAGCTTAACATTAATTCCTCATGAAAGTTTAAAAAAATCTGCAATCATTTTTAATTAAAGTCCTAAAAATAATAGATCTTCTCTATATAAAGCAGACACATTTCCTATTTGAAAATGCAAATATGTATCCATTTTTAGAGTATTCTGGTTAGTTTCTTCAAAAGTCTGAATGAACTGTCATTTCCCTTTCATCTTCATATATAAAACCTTTCGATTAAGTTTGGAATTGAATTACATATTTACTTAATATATGGACACAATTAACAGACTAACAGAGAACTATATCAACTACATTTTTATAAATAAGGAACCCATTTGCTTGAGGTCAGGGTATCAGTACTGTGCATTTCTAATTCAATCATATTTATTCTAAGGCAAATCATCTCTTTGGTGACTTCTTATGAATACTAACTAGCCACCATAATTTGTTTTCTTTATAAGGGGTGGAGAACAGTGGAGAAGGTCAAATACTGCCTTTATCTTACCACTGCAAATTCATTTGCCTTATAAAGGTCCCGATCTGAAAACACAGAACTTTTGTAATTTTATACTGTAATGTTTCAGACTCAAATTCCCGAGATAAACCCCAGCATGATCAAAGTGCAAAGAAACAGCTCTCTTTTCCAGGAGATATAGATATTTTCCGTATCCATAAAAGAATTATTAGATCGTAGTATGCAATATGGTTCAAAACGTATGCACACTAAGTATCATCTAGTACATGACAATTTAGCATACGTAGATTTTACAGAAATGTTAAACTTCTGAAGCCTAAGGCTAAAAAATAATTACAGAAATTACACAGCTACCAACCTTGCAGCAGTTTAGTTCTGGTTATTTTTTTTCTTGTACTCTTTAATACTTCAGAAGTACTTTGATACTACCTGAGAAAAGTCAGTTAAGTATAAAGAACATATTTGGTGAGATTCCTAGTGAAGACTTGTACTGTGAAACATGTCATCAGACCTGGCAATATTGACATTCTTATTACTGCTAGTAGTTCAGTAGGAAGGTTATGAGGGTTGAAAATCCTGGTCCCACAGCAGTCAAAGTGTAACCAACCTGCATTGATCTTGGTCTGGTTACGATTTCACCCATGACCCCGTAAAGCCCACTTCCACTTTGAAAACCCTCACCTGGTGTAAACTGTCAGTTCATGAATTAGTCAAGGTCAGTGAAACTGTAAGAATTAGTACCGAGTTAGAGTCTAAATCTGTATCTCTAGGTCAGGGCTAAGGCCTGTAATTGTGGAAGCTCCACTAATGATATTGTATTGGTATCGTGAATCTAGAAGTCTGCAAGGCTGTCAACTTTACCTTCCATGGGCTCTACATTCTCAGAGAATTAAATTTAAAAAATAATAAAAAAAACCCCAACTGATAGTGCTGCCATCAGAAATTCATTGCAGATGGCATAAAATAGCTTAACTACAATTCACTGGGAGCTAATTTCAGTCATTGCTAATACATGCTGGGTAGAAAATTAGTGTCAAACAACAAAATGGCATGATTTTTTAAAAGCATTTGGATTCAAGTTTCAAATACTCTCAGTTGACCAGTATTCAAGTTTCCAGATTCAAATCTCTCCTATAGAATTACACACTACCAGCTACTCTTTCAGTTTGAAGAAAAAACATATAGGATGTTGAACTTTATTTTTAGATTGCAACAATTAGAGCAATCAAACGTATGGCTATATCACAGAGCCATACATTTCTGTAATGACTGGACAGACACAGCATTTTGCTGAATATTTGCTCATCAGAGTCGCTTTTCTCTGCCAAGCAGTGGAATGTTTCTGCACAGAAGTTTTCCTTTTGTTCTGTATTCGTTCCCCCCCTAGCTTTATTAGTTGAGACCTGCCTGAATAAGCCACGCTGCCGAAACTATGGAGACAGAACATGCAATTCAGATTTGTATCCTTCAGTCCTTCTATTTATTTTGGTAAAAAGCTTTTCACTTTTTAATCTGAAGACCTACAAATTAAAAGACCATCAAGTGCACTGTAAACAAGTGTATCAGACATTCTGCAGACTTCTTTGTGAGACGAAAAATAGACTTAGTGTAAAAATAATACTAAGAAGCAACAAACTCACTGCTTTGATAACAGTACGTATGAAGATTTAAGCAGCATTCATGAAGAATATTTTTATTTTGTTTTCAAGCTTCATACACTAATGCCAAATTGAAACAGGCAATTATAAACAGGTACTCTGTACATCTAAGATGTTAAACTACAGTCTACAATTATATACAGTTAAGACTGCAATACTGTTAATGCAACAGGGTTTATGATGCAGTCAAAATGTAGGGTTTTTGGATTAGAAGGTGAAAAGTTTGTAAGAATACTTGATATATTTTTTTAAAACCTGTAGGTACTAGTAAGTGTCAAGCAAAGGGCTGCATAAAGCTGAAGGCAGGTACTTAATGTTAAAAAAACCACACAAATTTTGCTCTTTGTTATTGTGAATTTAAAGAGAGCTTTCTGATTTGCTTTGCACTTACTTGAATTCCAAAGCTTGGCCTGTGTTTATATATACACCAGCCAGAACATATTAGATGTTCAGAAAAATACTAAATGCAGAGGCCAATTAAAGCTAAAGGAAGTAAGAATAATTTCATCTGTAACTTTCTAAGACCTTTTGAATATGAAACCTTTGACATTAATCTTTAACATCAGTATTGTTATTCTATATTAAAACTTGGAGCATTCTCAACTCCATAGTTGAAGTGAAATCTCTATTGGGCTTTTTATTTTCTTCCAGACAAACTGCAGAAGCATAAATACTCATTAGTTAGGAAGCCAAAAGTGTTGCAATTCTAAGCAAAATAAAATCGTAGAGTTAGTTTTTGTTATAAAAATAATAATTACATTACAAGAACCTCCAAACAATTATGCTAGGACAAAACTATGACTTCAGAGATAATGGATAGAGCCAGCAGGGACTAAAATGCACAGGATTTCCTGGTCATTTATTCACTGGAGGATTTGAAAATCAGTTTATTCATGGGAGAAAAATAACCTATTGCCATCAGTCCTTGATCATAAAACACACAGAACTTTAAACTCTCAGTGCAATACTGAAAGGACATAAATGTGCATCTAATCAGCTTTGCCCTTCATAGCAGGTATCACTTTGGCAATCAGGAGCACACTGTGGATAGCAAAAATAATGGGAAGACAATATTCTGAGTGGAGAGGAAAAAAAACCTACACACTTTGCAAAATACACAGAAAGACTGTAACCACAGGTGGCTATTTTTGCTGACCTAAACCAATTCCCTAAAACTGTGGCTGTGATGAATCCAGAACATGAAGGGCATCTTTTCTTTTTAACTCATGCATTCTCCTGGAATCCTGAGGTCTGAGTAAACCACACCATCCCCAATAAGCCTTCAAGATGCAAAGGAAAGCTCACACTGACAATTCACAAAGAGGGTGCATTAAATGACTACCTCTTTCTATTGAAATCCCAAAGAACCACTTTTCTTTACACGTCTATATCAGGAATTTTATTCACTTCCACTTGAGAGAAACCTGACAAAATGAAGCACCCTTACTGAACAGGATGGTAATTTTCATAAAATGCACAAACTGGTAAAGACAAAATCATCTAAATTCTCCAATTTTTACTTCAATTTGAAATAAAACAATGTGAAATACAGTCATTGTGGGTTTCTTGTAATAAGAAACATTTTACAGGTACTAACACCAATAAGTAATGTATAAGAATATTTTTTGTCTGGCAATTCTGAACTGCTTGTCTTTCATAGGATTTCTTATGGCTATTTACATTTTCACTCAGTGAAAATCAATTACCTTCCTGCAATAAGCCTCATTTGCTACCTTTGAGTATAATAGAAACACCATTAGGATGATGACATTACCCAAAAGAAGGGCACCACACAGTTGGTAGACATAAATTAAGGACCCTTTCACATATGCATTAGAAATACTGCTGTGACTGAAATATGCATAAAATCTGTATCTATTAGAGCTATTAGTGTGTGCTGGTGATGATTTTGAAGGAGGAGGGGGAGATTGTGATCTACTACTTTGTCAAAATTATGTATTTCCTTTTTTTCTCAGTATGTGCCACTGATGCAATAAGCAGAGGCCCCCAGCTGAGCTGCATTTGGAAATGCCACTGAGCATGGTATACGCGCTTCACTTCCCTTCGCTGAAGCAAGACACTGTCAGGAATAGAGTGCATGTGTGCCGCCAAGCCCGCTCCTCCTTCCTCACCCTGACCTCCGCTGCTCTGCGGATGTATGCCTGGGTGAAGGCACCGCTCATGTGGAAAACAGCTCCTGCAGATCAATTCATGGGATTTAGGGACATTTAACTTCCATCAAGACCACATCATCTTATTGATATTTGAAGACTAACTTATTACCGAACGTTAATGGGACTAACATAAAGGGCTGTGCGTTTGCTTGGGGGGGGGAAGAAACTAATTTAGAGATTCCTCCCTTGGAGCCTGTTAAGCAGAGGAAACTACTTCTGAACGCAGTTATTTTTACCTGGGTTCTTATGAGCTTAAGCAAAACAAAATTATAACACAGTATGATGATGTATTATGTATTAAAAGTGTAAAATGAAATTCCCTCCTTTCTACTTCCATATTCATTTGACGTACCAATGAGCCCATTATGAATAAGCAAAATATTGGGACGCTGTCTCTCTTACAAAAGGATTACTGATAGCATTTGTCATGTGTTAACAGCAAAGCTCTAGTTAGCTTCTCTTGTGGACACATTAAAAACTGTCTCAGTTCTACCAGTGCTTAGGAAAAAGGCAGGTTTTATGCTCAGTCTTACAAATCAAAAGTTAGAATAATCTCAGTCCTACAGCAGACATTCTGCTGACAACAGTGCAATGAACACAGAGTTAAATCCATCAAACATTCAACATAAACGTAGAAAAGTTTGCTTAATTAGCAAAGACAGAAATATTTCATATGCAGGATGATCCAAGGCTCCTGACATTCCATAATGAAAAGCCATATTAGCAATACAACAGAAGTAGTAACCTGGGGTTCTTCTGGCTTGTAAATTAGGCAGATGAAGGTGCATGGGCAAAGGCAAATGAAGCAGAGAAGAACCAGATCTAGGAACTGGGTTCTGTAGTTAGGAGTTCCCTGTATGTTGAGTCTCCTTCTAGACTGCAGTTCTGTACTCTGACGAATCACAGGTAGTAGTCCTACACAAAGTGTTTGACACTGAGCAAACAGGCATCATCAAGCAAAACAAATGCATGCAGCTGAAAAGCCTCCCTAAAAATCAAACATCAAACCAGACACATAAAGGTTTTACTATATTCGAGAAAAATGCTGAGAATCTTGCAAGGTGAAGCCCACAGATCAACAGCAGGGTTAGAAAGATTTTTCAACTGCAACATTACCTTTTTTCCTAGAATCCAATTTATTTATACAATGATGTTTACCAAGTTGCCATTAAATCCTGAACTATAATTGTATTTCAAATATTCAACCACAGTGGAACAAAATAATATTTCCTAGGTAATTTTCCTTCTAATCCATTTCATTTTTCTGTTATGCATAAAAATAATGTTTATGTTGGCTACACATTATTTGCAACTAAGCTTGAAAGTAATAAGGTGTTACTGAGTTCTTGAGGAAAATGCAGTAAGGAACTAGCCTCTTCTATGTTTTTTTGCTAGAAAAATGCATATATACAGACTAAGTGCATAAAAGAGTAATCTTACAGTGTGCATGGGATGTATTTTACAATTAAAATGATGATTGGTAGAGGAATACTCATATCTCTGCAGGCATTTATGTTGCTACAATGTACAGTAAAAATATGCAGAATGGATGTGGCTTCAGATTAATCATTTAGACACTATACGTTTCATAAGGATAAAGGTCATAACAGTTGAGCAAGCCAATTCCATCAACATTTTAAATAAGAAGATTATACGATACACAGAATTTTCATTTAAACTAACTGGACAGAATGTGTTCAAGGTATTGCAGCATTCCAGGAAATAGGAAATTATGTATCTGAATGAAAAAACTACTGCAGTGGAAAATACAGCAGTTCTTTAAATGTAAAACAAACAAAAAAACAATTATGCATTAGATTTTTTTTTATTGACTCAGAAGTAATTTTTTAAAACTGCTTCATTTTAAGTACAGATAGAAGTGCTGCATCTATTCAATCCCTAGACTTAGGAGTTTTTTTGAACATATTTGAACATTTTTTTTAACATATATAGGTTTCTTTAAAAAGTATATTTAAAGAAATGTGAAAAGAACGTCTTCTCAGAAATAAGTTTAAGAAATTAATATGAAATTGGAACTACAATAAATTCCACTATTTATTGCAAGCATATATACATATATCTAAGTACAAAACTAGAGAGAGCACTAAATACAATGTTTTTCTTCCTCAGATAATTACATTGTTCTGATCTTTACTATATAAATGCATATGAAGAGAAACATTTCTGATTTTCCTGTTACTGTGTTCTTTTGCATCTAATTATTAGCAATGCTTAATAAAGTATTTGATAAATGTCTTTACTAAATGACTGATGGATCTCAGTTTTGAAATTACATAACCAGCAAGGAATCCATCTTTTTTCTTGTGAAAATTTCTCTCTACATTGAAAAGCAGGACCTTGTGAAATGGACGCCTTCCTTTCCCAGCTTCTCTTTCATCCCAACCTCCCATTCCCCAAAGCAATGAGATTGGAGGGAGGATGAGTAAAAACTCTTTCAGATTGATAAATTAGTATTCTAAGAAAAAACTTGTTCTATCACAAGTGTACTGTAGAGTTCCAAATAAGTACATTTGATACCAAAATCAGGGAATAAGGAAGGGAAAGCCCCAAGAATTGAATCTTTCCTAAGGGTTTGGAAGAAGGAAGTATGTCTTGCTACATCAACCCTAACTTAAAGCTATAGGGAGTGTTTAAGCACTTGGTATTATTAGCTTGCTTGCTGTTGCTTCTTGCTTAAAGGGAGACATAGAGAGTTAGAATGGAAACTCAAAACAGCCTCATACTTCTCCATCTTACTGCTACTTTTCAATTTCAGTCAAGAACTATGCTCAGTCCCTTGAATTCAGTCAAGCTATAGCACAGAACAAAAGGTAAAATGCCAGAGCAGTCTTGATACAAGCATCCAGTGTTCCAGTAATGCTGGGAGCCCACAGGAACCAAATTCATCAGCTTTACAACTGTTGTATGGTACCAGACTAGGTTAGAACAGAAAGAAAAGGACTGACCTCTTGGGGTTTAATTTTATTAGGATAATACTAAATTCTTGCAAGGTTCATATCCTGATGTAAAATGTCATCTATAATCTACAAAATAAGATGGAAATTACATGGAAAATAAGACCACGTAATTAAACAAATAATAGGAAACCAAGTCTGAATCTGAATTCCAGCCTTCAGCTCCTCTGTTTTATATAACTGATTTTAACCTTATTAATTTATAATAAGACAAAGTCTTCCTGATCAGTTGAAAAACTCCAAGTTTAGTCTAGATATTTTGATTACTTTAATATTGCTTAACTTGCACATCTAATAATTTTTCTGGCACTTTTGATGTGCTGGAGGATTTGGATTCTAGGAGATTGCCCTGCTGTTTCTGTAAATCCACTACTGCTCAGCTGACCAAAGTATCTCCAAAACACTAAACATCGGAGCAGTCTCTTTGAGAGGCTGTAAATAGAAAGGAATTCTTATAGCAATGTCTCGTACTACTCCTCTCCTAGCTTCCATTATCACACCTCTGCATATCACAGCCATCATGCTTTTAGTTTAACTAGACAGTAACGAGACACTTCTGCAGTGCTTACCAAACTTCATCATCCTTATTAGACCAAATCTTCATACATAAAGGGGAAGATAAAACAGAAATAAGGTTTTTGTACTTTAAGGCTAATGTTTCTGTAGAGTGCTACCTTACTTTGTTCTCTACAGCTTTTGTAATTATTTAACTACAGTTGCCTGCTGAAGAACAAGACACTGCAATAACAGAAGGCCCTATGGCAATTTCGTCTGCACAGCAGATCAGTGTCAGGGCAGCAGATTGTATTTTAAGCATTATTAAAAAAGGAGCATTGAAAAATAATGAAAATATCCCTATGTCACTGTTAAATCCATGAAGAACAGGCATTTTGAGAAAACACAAGCAGTTCTGGTTCTTACCATCTGAAATAGAGCACAGAGAAAACCAGAAAAAAGTGTGAAGACGCACAAGTATAATGAAAGTTGTGTAGTGGTTTCTAAGCAGGGAACAGAGGAGAATATGATTCTTCAGTTTGGAAACAGAGAACAGGGAATATGGTGGAAGTCTACGAGATGAGCATGGAGAAGAGACTAAGGCATGACTGCCTGACTGATGGCCATCTATTTCGATATAAGAAGTAGGAGGTCATCAGCTGGAGTAAGCCATTGCAGGTTTCAGAACAAAGAAAGGAACACTTCTTAACAAATGCCTAACTAACCTATGGAATAATTTGACATATAATGTTGTAGCTACTAAAGGATTACACTTTTTGAGCACAGTCATAGAGTACAACTTATCTCAGGCTTTTAAAACTCCACACTACCTTCATTATGCTGATAAAACCTTGTAAGGTTTCTTTTCAACAATATGAAGCTAATTGAAAGATATATGTTCTAACACATACTACTGTAATATTCTTTCAAATGATTTCTACTGTGGATTAATTATGTATACCATAAGATTTTTTTTTTTAATTCTTTTTAATGGACTGGAATAATCATAATTGTCACCATGAAGAAACACAACAACCCCCTCAAAAACCCAAAGACATTATCTTCATCTGCCTCAAAACATATGTATACACTGTAGTTCAAGAGACTGTCATGGTACGGTTATCTCACATTCAGGGTACTAATAGGATGATGGTACTTGTTCCTGGGTCAGTGAACAAGCCAAAGCTGCCTAAAGTCAGACTCTAGCTTCAAAAGGAAAGAAAGAGGGGTTTGTCTTTTTTTTTTTTTTAAGAGGAAAACACACAGAAATGGTTAGTTTTTACTGGTTCCACACTGTTTCATCTTTGCATGCTCTCTGCTTTCTGTATCAGCATAACTGTGCTAGGAATATTCTTGCCTTCAGGCCAGAAGGTCAGGGGTTGAAGGACAATATAAAAACTTAGGCTCTAATTCAGTGATGACATGGAGGCACAGTGCTCATAGGGGAAGAGCAACCATACTGTCAAAGGTGTCTTCTTTGGATGAAACACTGAACAGAGGTCCCTACTGGCAAAGTCAAATGAAAAAGAAATAAAAGCTCCACTGTGAAGAACGTATTTAAAAAATGACTGCCACAGAGTTCAGAAAGAAAGCTAAAGTTGTGATATTTCTGTGTAGCTAATAAAAATTTGGTTTACATCCATCTTCAGATTAGAAGGGACTCTTAATTGTCATATTTTAAAATTTTTAACTTAGTCTTCATGTTGGCAGTGGGTTATTAGTAAACAAGTGTTTCAGTTTGTAAGAAAATTATTTAAAGTGTGGCAGCAGATATCTAAAGATGAATAAATTCAGTGAGCACTAAATTAAGAACAAAGCTGATCTGAAAGGAAACAACTAGCATTATTTTGAAGTCCATAATATGACGCTGAAAGAAGAAAAAAGATTAAATACATTAAGTAGGAAATATACCAGTAATCATTTTTTTCTGATTATTTGGGGAAAGATATGCAGCAGACAGAAGGAGCAGAGCATGATAGTTCACGGGGAACTTTTAGACATAGAAGGTAAATGTTAGCAAGAAAAAAGTCAGAACAAAAATTAATCTGACCAACAGAAACAGCAAGACATATGCCACTAATAAGGGATAAGTCTTCTATAATTTGAATCTGTATTTTCTTTGTTTCCTGAAAAGTTTACAGTACTCTTCAGGTGCCATAATGACATTTTGAAAATGCCCTACTGGCTGTCTTTAATGAGCCATTTCATTTTTATCAAGTAGAAAGTGTTTTGAAGACATAGATAGAAGTTACACCCTGTGAAATGTGCACTTCACCATATACCCTAGAAAACCTTGGAAGTGAGTAGCCACCCGGTTCAATGCAGATTAGAAGATTATAATTTAAATTCACAAATTCTTGCTTGCTTATAAACATGTACGAGTCTTCAGATGCACATTCCTTTTGCATTGACTTGCAAAGTCTGGTCCCTATGTTACTGCCTCCAAACTGGTAACACCTAGGGAATCTGCAGCTGCAGGACCAGATCCTGTGGGATTCCAAACACCCGCAGAGAGGTTTTTGGATGGGGGGTGGGGTGGGGGGTGGTTGTTTTTGTTTTTCCAGATACCAACATTTTAAATATAATTCCATATTCTGACAGTTAAAAGAAAGTAGATCTGAAAGCACAGTTTAACTGTTAGTACATTTATAAACAGCTGTAATGATATTGGTCAACAACACCAACAAAATAAATGTTGAAATCCGTAAAGAAAGTTGGTAAAAATCGAACATTATTTTATAGATGGAAAAGAAACTCAGAATTTTATTCTTCATTTTATTCTATGTAGTACAGGCAAATTTTTAGAGTTCTGAAAAGTGAAACTATCAAAAAAATTGCCACTGACTTTATAATTTGAGTGTTCTCATGTGAAAAAATGTTATGAATAATACCATGACTTAATACCTGGTCACCATGAGAGAAGTGCTACTTAGGCTTCTCCATCTGCTGTACCAAGATCAGTGATCCCTGTGATCTGTAAGACCACATCTACACTAAAGTTCTGCCAGCATAGTTAGTCACTCCAAAATGAGAAAGGGCAGAATCTTTTATAAATAGAGCAAGTCTGAAGTATGAACAGAAATTATGCTTTCACCTGTATGCCTTTTTACTTGAGGGTGGTGGAAAACAGAAAAAAGCTGTATTATGTTGACACAAAGCTTAAACTAATTGATTTAAATGTGTTTGCACTAGGAATACTGTCCTAGTAGGTACAGTACTCTCACATAAAGTAATATCGATAGAAAACCAAAATGTGTTTAGAACTAATTTACATTAACTCGATTTTTTTCTGTTAACATAAATACGTTATTAAAATGCATTAGAATAATATATTGGGACAGTCCTATTAAAAACACCTGCAGTTAAACAGGTTGAGTGAGTGAAAGTGATCTTACAGCATAGGAGTCAAAATCGGAAGGGCAGCCTGAATAAGGCTTTCAGTGAAAAACCTGAGGTGGTACAAGTATTTGCCTGTGTTTACCAGTTACCTTTCGCTTTCAGTATAGTATAATTATTTAAAACCCTACACTGGCCGTGTTGAAAGCTCATTAAAGCTGTATGTAAAAGTGTTGAAGCTACTTCTAAACACCAAATTTTGGACTCTACATTTTCCAAGCACGTCTAGGAATCTGAGCATAAGCTTCATTTAAAAAAACACTTGCTGTTAAGGCTCTTAAATGACAGAATTGCCTCTCAAATGGGCTTATAGTGTAAAACAGAATAAATGCACGCACGCAAGCTGGAGTGCAGAATAAGAAATGGTTACAATATTTCAGAAAAACTTTTTCCTGGTAAGCATCCTTGCAATGAAGTGTAAGATTCCCCTAGAACTGAGGTGAGTCAAAGTAATGTGAGTAATTTAGAAAGATGCATTTCTCATTTAAATAGGTTAGCAAAGTACCCATGTATGACTTAACTAAGCTTCACCACTGGATCAAGCGGGATAAATTCCTATCACAAATATGGGAAAGGTGCAAACCTATGTAGTACAAAGGGAGTGATGGGAGTAAATTGAGCAGATGATATTTTTTGGCTGAATGTCAGAAAAAATATTGCTAACCGAGAGGACAACTATTACACCGTAGAAAAGACAACCCCCAGGGAAGTGATAGAAGTCTCATTCCTTCAGTCCTATAAAAATCAATTAGGTAATGCATAAGAACGAAGGATACTGTAGGAAACAACCCTGTCCTTGTTGAAAGATTTTTAATACGGCCTATCACATCTTCCTCATATCTAATTTCTCTCATTTTATGGATATGAATGGAAGAGAATAGACCATGCATAGCAAAAAGGGAAATCTCAGTCTGTCATTGGTTTTCCTCCCTGCTAGCCTCCCTGTTTCTTGCCATTCACAACCATTTCCATCACCTACAGATGGCTAGAGGAGCAGGGGGCAACACACAATTACAAATTAATCTCTATTATTGTTGCAGAAGCCTGGAGTTGTGCTCCAACAGCACATAGAGCTAATTTTCTTGTCTTTGGGAGTGGGAAGATTGGTTGCGCATTTGTTAGTTTTATCTTTGTCAGGGGGGTTGTATGCTCAGTATAATGAGATAAGTAAGTAAAACATTTCTCAGTTTTAACATCTTAAGACTTTTCACGGACATGGGGATTACTGGCATGAAGCTTTCTTATAGAATTCTTCTGTCACATACTGTATTACAAATCTATCAGATTCTTTCAATTTCAGTGTCACTGACACTTTTTCTGACCTTTCTTAACCGTAAGTCTCAGGATTTTCACAGAAACACGCTTCACTTTCCCTTTACTTTTGTGTACTTTAGCCAGAAATTAATTCATAGCTTGAAAAATCCTCAAACAGTACACCCTCCCCAACCCACACAAAACCAGAAAAACCAAACCACAAAACACACACAGACACCCACAATCAAAATAAACCACTCAAAAACTACTACTGGTGACAAAAAAAAAAGAGCTCGGGAGAGTGTTTGTGCACTGCTCTTGAGTTTCTCTATTATTTATTTAGTTCTTTTGTATTCTGTACATCCCATCTTCCTTCATAATTAAATTTCTCCAGTATTTTCTACGCCCTCTCTATATCTTTGGAAGAGCTTTGTTTGGCAGTGCAGGATTCCTTTAAATACAACTAAATAACTTGATAGTGTTGTTATCAGTTAATGAAGTCTCAAATCCATAAATGGGATGAGGAAAGAAAACCGAAATCATGAAACCTAACTGGCCTATGCTAAGTGGCTGTAACTGGCATTAGACAAGACTACACCACTGTTAGATTGTGAGTTGATTTCTGTTCCATAACCACCAAAGGAAAAATAGCATCTCCCCTGCAATTTTGACAAATCGGTAAGGATTACAATAGTGGCTCAATTTATACCTGACACACGTTGGCTGTCTAGGAAACCCTTTTCTCCCTTCTGTCTCCTATTCCAATATATTAAGCATTTAAAAAAGCAGCAGCCTTTGCTAACCATAGTTCTGTTGTCAGTAACTCAGTTCCTGCTGTGGTCTTGCTCATTCAAGTTCATTAACTCATTCAGTTTGTTTTTATTATCAGTTGATAATAAGCAGTTGATAAATACATGAAACTAGATGAAGATAGGTGTATGCTTTCAAGTATAATCTGCCTATAAGACATGACTTTTTTTAAAAAAATTTCTTTGCCTATTTTAAGCTACTTTGAAAGAAGAGTACTTTGCACAATTTAAGTAAATTATCTGTTAACTAGCAACTGTGAACACAATTGAGCTCTGTACAAAACCGGGATGAAAAATATTTTGAAGTTTAAAAAAATGGATTACTACTTAGATAAACTATACAAATCAAGTCATATTTCAGTTTATGTAGGCTTATGCACTTATCGCTGAGTAGAATGGATCCTGTAAAAATATAATAAACTGCCTAGGCAACACATTTCATTTTGTTAAATACTAAAATTTTTTTGGTGTGATTTCATTCTAAGTTTTTATAGCACTTCAGATTTTACCTTGTTCATAATTTTCTTTGAAATACAGGAAAAATGTAAAGCTAGGATTTTGTATGAAAATGTGTACATATATGTAGAAATTTTTTCAATTTTTCTGAAAAATAAGTGCATCCTTATAATTTTTCCATTGAAAACTTTTTTTTAAATCCTTCAAGATTGACTGATAAATATATCCTCGTCTACTAACATCAGCTTAATAGTTCATAGACTCTGTCAAAATGCTGGTTGTTGCACTTGGGAATTTAAGATCAATTTACCACTTTTCAAACAGCTGATATTTTGGAACTGGGAGTTAAATTATAAGTGCTTTGTCAAGACAATGATTGCACACAACAAAAGTGATACAGCAAGCCAGCAAATAAAAGTTCTGTTCATTTTCCTTTCAAATTCATTATCTACATAGCACTTTATTGCTCATATCAATACATCTTATTAAAATACTTTTTTGTTTCCATGGTAAGTCTATTCAGCTGGCAACCCAAACAGATATTTAAAAGTTCTGAAAAAGAAGGGGTATGGCTACCAAGTAAAACTGTCAAAATGCGCACTTGCTATTCAATTCCTTGCTGAAATAGTTTTTGATAAGGACATATCACAACTTTAATGGAACCCTTCTTATATTGGAAGAAAAATAGTGGGCCTGCTCAAACCCACCAGGAGTTGTAAAACGACAGTTAGCTCCCAAGAAGTACCCTGTACTTTCTGGCTGTGCTGCACTCCACATGCAGGCAATGTCCTTCCTCCAGGACAGCACTCTTCACACTGCAAATTTCTCCCTGAAATCAAGTTTAGCAATTCATCAGAACCCGAGAAAACCTAAAAATCTGCAATCAAGTAGCTAAGATTGTACCAACCAAAGAAAGACCCTCTTACCAAGATACTGCAAACTGCCTAGCAAATTAATTCTTCTGAATTCCGCCTTAGATAAGCAAACAAATAAACCACAGTGGATGTTTTTACATTTAACTGCTTCTCATTAAGTCTTTCTGTGGAGCATGAACATACCAAGAGGACCGATGAATTTGAAACTCTCTTCTCCAGTTAAAAATCCCAAATTAGTCACTTCTCCAGTGATGTATTTGAATCCCCCAAAGTCTGAGGCTAAGGTTCTAAGATCCACAGGCCTTTTTTTGCCTTGACTCTTAGTGATGAGGACATCACTTAAGGTATCTGTGCTTTGCTTTTGCAACTGGAACAAGTAAAAACAGTGATGTTTTCTTGAAAAAGTTGATGCACACCATCTCTGCAACTTCGTAATATGTGTTGTTATAGAATTACTATTTTTTAAACAATAGTGAGAAAAATAACCCCTTTAACCTAGCAAAGCTGTCTTAAATGCATACATGTATACACAAATATGACAGCAGGGCAATGTCTCTGCAATGAATAAGTTCTAGAATCTGATGGATGTTTCTGTGCAACTCCATGGCTTCAATCAATATTTAAGTTTCTCTATGGCACTAACATTTGTTAAGAGAAATAGACGGCAGTGAGTTTCATGAAAGCTCTCAGTAGCACAGTTCTCATTTACTTCCACCAGGAAAAGTAATGTGTAATTTCAGGTTTTTGTCAATACATTAACCTTTTCACAAGTGTTTTTAGAGCTGGATAGCTCGATGAAGAGGGGTAGGATGGATTAACTGCTGAATACAATATAGAGTAATGCCCTAAGTTGCGAGTCTTCTGTGGACTGGCCTGCGTATTCACCTAATCATAAGAAAAAATATTATTAAATAATTAGTTTTGTTGCAAGTGTTGCTGCAACTCCCAGTTTGTGAAGTGTGCTGCCATGGTGAGGGGGTTACCTGACTGGGATAGGGTACAAGGCATTCTGAGCCTTTCATTGTATCCAGGAGACACACACTACATGGAGGCATGAGAGAATTTGTAACAGCTGAGATGCACTGGTCCAGCAGGTACCAGACAGGGAACTAGAGCATCCCTTCAGAGTACCCTGACCCTGCTAGCTGGTGCTAAACAAACGCAGGCAGGTCTATGTCAGCATCCTCTGTCTATCCCTTGTTTACTTTATGTATACAAATAAAGAGATTGCATATCTGCTCAGAGAACAGACAATCTTTTTGTACATCATCAGGAAAGTGGGATCTCATTGTGATTAGAACTGCATCAACATTCAAGAAAATGTTGGGTTTGGGGTGTTTTTGTTTAGTTGCCTTTTTACTTATTTCATGTTACACATGGGAAAACATGGGTTTAGAAGGCACCTGCAATGCTTGTCTGTATTATATATGACAAAGTAGAGAATTGTGCTGTGTTTCCACTTCTGTTCACCACCACTTCTCTTTGCACAACTTTTAAATGAGGACAGAGGACTGCATCAGTGATACAGCAAAAAACGAGAATTGGGACCCATTCTTATGTACATCTAATGGCTCCATCGCCACACAACTAGGCAAGAGACTTGACCTGGATTCTAGATCAAGTTGCATGCTGTACTACAGCCCTAAAAGGAACCAACTTGTAAATCTGTGTCCTCAGAGTTAAAGTATTAGTTTCTTTTACCTTGCATGTGAACAATAGCAAATACAGCTTAAACTTGGAACATGAAACTGCTAAAAAGAACAAGGAAAAATGCATAAGTATGAGAAGACAAATTTAAGCTCCCCAAAACCTACAGCATGAAAATAATTAGCACAAAAGATTTCAACTTCAGCATGCCGTACTTTCAGTCTAGTGTGTGAAGTCTTTAATATTCAACTCCTGCAAAGCAATTTGTAATAACCTATTCCAAGCATATTATAGCATAAAGGCAATATGGTATATCAATCATCTAAAATATTTACACTTTGTTAAAATAGATAGCTTCACAGTTTATAAGTTATGAAAAATGAATGACTAACAAAATAAGTCATGATTTCAAGTTTTTCTTAACAATCATCTTTCACAAATCAGCTAAGAACTGTATTACGAGAGCAGCCATGTCTACATTTAACAGTCTTCTAGTTGAAAATGCTAATAATAGTGTGAGTAAAGTTATCCAAGCTCTAGCACTACCGTACCAGAAAAGGCATCCATACTTCGGTCATTCTGGAAAAGGAAGCAATTGTTTCCTGCAATGCTAAATAAGGGGGGTGGAGGGTTTTTGTTTGTTCTGTAATACATTATTTAACCATGAAAAGCTGCCCAATTTCATCATACACTGGATTATTTAAAAATGTTATTACCAGTAGACTCAATAATTCACTCAAAAGAGTTAAGTACGATAAGATATTAGGAAGCAAGGGTACCAACAGAAACAGAACACTGCTGCAATGAAGCTAAGACAGAATGATTGTAGGCATGTTACAAGAGATCTTACATGAATACAGAGAATATTTTCATTTATAATAACTGGAAGTTCAATTCCAATTTAATTTCTTGCTTTTAATGGTATAAATGCCAAGTAAATCATTAAAAGAAATGTCAGCTCTGTCAGTGGCAGCTGCTCTTACTACTGAAAAAGGAGGGGAAGTGTAAGAGCAGGGCAGCCAGCAAACCCCACAGCGGTCTGCAAAGTCACTAGTGGGAAAACAACAAAGGCCTTTCCATGCAACTAACACAGATGTGCCCATAGCCAAACTGTCAGAAACAGTTAAGATGACAGCCACTCACAGTTCATTATTTCCTTCTCACAGGTCACTGGGTGACAAGCTGGGTCACCATGCTTTGTCGGCTGCTACAGTCTTCCCCACCCCCCTCACCCCCCAGTTCTTAGTCTATTTAAATAAAGGTAAGGAGCTCAAATTGGTATACTAATGTAAACAAATATCTTCAAATGCTTTCTGGAAATGGGAATGTAATGTTTGTTATACCTTCCTTTCTTTTTCAGATGGATATATAACATCTCCTCTCTGTGATGAGTGGAGAAGTGGATTTGTATCTGTAGCAGATACAGCTATTAGAATAATTTTGTCAAGATGTGACTAAAGCAGATAATGAAAGCTAATTTGTCACCAATTCAAAGCTTTAACCTTTAGAACACTTACATGGCAGACACAACATGGAAAAACATTGCAACTCAGTGAAAAGACGGTTTTCTCAGAGGAGTTTTCACAAATAGAAATCTGAAGGAGTACTTTTTAAATTCAGAAAATACAGACTAAAGTGAGTTTTTTGTGGAACACATGTAAATAGATTCTAAGAATAATCCAGTAGTGAATTAATTTTTTAATACTTTCTCATCTGTCTTCACGGAGTAATCAATTTACAATGAGATGTAGATTACTACTTTTACCTATGTTTTGCCGACTTGGAATTTAAAATGAACGAACAGTGTATAAAGAATCAAGGTCAGGCATCTGCTTAGCTCTAACAAACAATTGTACCAATTCATAGCTGTGTCATTGATGGAAGTGGGATAACACTTCCGTCTCCTTAGGGGTATTTCTTAGTCATATTTCCTACACTAATAAGTCTTATAAGAATATAACAACTGAATTTGTCCAACCAATTCAGAAAAATTAAAATGAAACCAATTGTCCCAGATGTGTCTTTCTTAGTATTAAATATGACAAGGTCATAAGCATTCTGACCCAGATCCAAGAATGCTTGTACCTAGCACGTACTTAACTTGGAGCACACTTATATGCATATCTGGATTGGAGACAAAATATTCAGAAAACAAGCTTGCTCATGGAAACAAAGCAATCCAATAAGGCCTGAAACCAAAACTGCATTAAAAAAGGTAATTAATTTCAGAAACGTGACTAGTGCCTTTTAAAGCAGCAACTCACAGCTTGAATGCACTGCTAGGACAGCACAAATCTGTTACAGTTGTTGATACAAGAGGACTCTCTTACTTTCCTAGTTGGGCTCAACAAGTAAGATCATAAGAACAAGAGAAGTAATTTAAAATGCTGACAGAAGTTGCAGGGGTTACATTTACACAATTTAACACCCAAAACATTAAGTTATCGTCTTGATCCAGGCAAAGATAATACTATGTAATGTCCTTCTACAAGTGTCCATTCAAAAAAATTTTCTGCGCAAAAGGAAGCAGTGGATTTGCTGTTTCCTATACATGAACAGTGATAATAAGAACAAGGATGGGAAGGAAGTTAGCGGTCATTAGTTACTTAGTTAAGTCATTTGTTCTTGTGCACTGAGAGAAGTACATAAATCACAGTCATACAGGTCACCTCTCTACTCATCCTTACCCTAAAGGTCACGTCTTTTCAGCAGCTTGAACCCTTCATGTCTAGCAACTAGATTATGATTGGATTTTGGTCTGTTTGGGGCACTACTTGTCATTTAGAAAGGATTTTTTCCTCAGTGGTATTTGCTGGAATGGATGCGTTCTTCTCCTTGCATAAAAACACAGAGATTCAGTCAGGTAAATCAGAGATGAGGTTCAGGATTTCATATCTTATAGGGATCATGTAAATTAGCACAAGTATGAGATGCATTGAAAAAACAACATTGGAAAGAACACTGAATAAGATGTCCCTGAATATAGTAAGGACTTGTCGAGACCACTAAGGGGACAAAAAAAGAAAGAAACAAGCTTATTTCCTTGTCACCTTTACTATCATGTATCAAAGGATAGTGTACAAGCAGCTAAACAATGTGCAGGTAAGAAAGGGGCTGACCGCAGCCTTCAACCAGCAAAAATAAATAAGAAAAGAAAGTCTAATTGTATGAAAATTATGGGTAAACAGACAAACATACAAATTATGAGTAAAGTTATGAGTAAACAAACTTGTACTCTAATTAACCACATTCTTTGAAACGTCACCCTTTTCAAAAGGCTCTTCCTACAACATCCTATAGAATAAGGTTTTCTTTCAACGTGGGGCTGACTTCATGCTGTCGTGGCTAACTGTGGAAGTGTGACTATCTCAGAAACCAAACCAGCAAAACTCTAAGAATGACAGCTCTGAAATGCATATTCCTCCAAAATACCAAGCTGGAAAAGGAAACATTTAGGGCAGGACTCAATAGTTTAAAAATAGACACCCACTAGTATTTGAGACTGCTAATGTACCCAAAGGATCTGCATAATTCTCACAGATGTAACACAGGATTGGCAGGAGACTTGCAGTAATCCAAAGCAGCTGTAAGCCTGGTGATATACATCTCAACACCTAAAAATTACCCTAAACACCTATGTCTGGGCAGCTGAATCTCCTTTTAGAGACACAGTTTGCTTTCCGTCTCAGTAAGCCAAAGTTTTATAAAAATCTACAAATGTGTTGAGCAGGACAGTTAACCAAAAAGAGTTTTATAAAACCAGCTGAACTTCTTAGGAGGAACAGTGATCACAGTCTTCACTTTATCAACCCATATAGCTGGGCCAACTTCTGAAGCAAAAATTCTAGGACACAGAGATATAGTTTCCTCTACTAACACACAATTCATACCTCATTTGCGCTCATAACAGTTTTTCATGTTATTTTGTAAAGAAAGGCAAAATTTATTGCTACCTGGAAACTGAACAGCTTTTCAAATCACAGAAGATAAATAAAATCCTGTCTCCTATTTCTAACATCACCTTGCATCACTGAAAGCATTCTACAAACTACAGTGGAATGTGGCAGCTCTTTAACTGAATACATTAGTATTTATCACAGTCTAGTGGAAAATAGCAGCTAAAGAGAATTTAAATCACTTAGTACTTCCCATAACAGAGGTAACTGCAGAAGTTTTGAATTAGTTACCATTGTCATTTAATGCCAAATGTTTCTGACAGTAAAATAATGTTATTTTAGTATTAAAATTTTTTTTTTCTATATTTAATTCTAGTTCAGGAAACGCTTTATACTGCATAACTCCACTTTCGGTGGGAAGAGATGCATAAAGACGTAGCCTTTAAGCACTGAATGATTGACTTTCTATCTTGACTGCAGATACCTTCCTAAATCAAATGTCTCTGGTCTGCAAGAGAAGATTTTTAGCTTAAAATTTATATACTGTTATCTGAGGCTGAAAGCAGGGACACTCAGTTGAAGAAATTTCACTTATCCATTGTACTTAAATGAAGTACTTTGAAGGGATCCTAACCTCATATTGCATATTTATAGAATAACAATTCATACTCAAAACACTGTGGAGAAAATGGTCTTGTCTAAACCTTCATCTTACACTGCAGAAGCCATCTTTTGAAAGAGCCAATATAGTCAATATTAACTTTGGTACTTTTGTTTATGTTGTAAACATACAACAGAATTTATTAGTAGTTAAATCATATATGTTTACTTAAGCTTTAAAGTTCTTTGATTTGTTAAAAAACAAAATTACCCAAAATACAGGTAACCTACCTCTACCTAGGCAGTTCCCAAAAAACTGCTGATAGTCAATATCTTCAGATACCTCAGTCATATCACAGTCTTCAGACACATTTGAGAAATATTTTGGATACTCAAAGACTAAATATTTGCAAGATATTATAAATGAAACACCAGAAATACTAGCCCTTGAAGGAGGACCAGACAAGCAAATCTATGGGTTCTCTAAGGGTAATACTTTCAAGGGAAGAGCTACAATAGCCTAAATAAACCAAATCTGATTGTTGCTTGCAGTCACCTGTAAATTACTGTTATTGACTTACTGCCAGTAGTAATAACAAAAATAACTAGTTCGACTTTCATTCTAATGGTGAATGACGTCTCATTCTTTCATCTGAATAGGGTGTCCCTTTTAAAAATATCTATAAATACCCAAAAGCTCAAAAAAACCCTAGTAAAATGCCATTCTTATAAGAGAGTTTCAGTTGTCTAAAGAAAGGCAAATTCTTTAGCCTGCTATAAGTGGAAGTAATTAAGAACACTACTATTTATCTTTTATTCAAGTTAAAATACAGTCCTATATTGAAAGTGACTGTGTCACTTAGTATTTTGGCTCAGCGTGACTTTCAGTTTTCTAACAAAACCTTTACCATTTAAACCTAAGTCTTGTGGCACTAAATGTGTCACAATGTTGATACAACTCCTATTTCTTTGTGTAATTTGCATGATGTGAGGTTTGTACATAAAAATTAAAAAGTAAAGTTGCAATTACAACCACACATCACCACATCAATCTTCAAAATAAATCAAAAAAAGCACATAAATGTCACTCCTTTTCATTAATTTTGGTCAAAATCCCTGTTCACTTATCAGCCAGAGGGTTTCTGAGATATTTCAATAATATCCAGGAAATCAATCTTACATGAAACTGAAGGAAAACATCTAATGTCATTGAACAATAAATATCAGTTCTGTCAGTGGCTTACCTTTGAGCTGAGGCCTTAGGATGTTTCTCTTCTAGTTTCCTCACCAGTGCTACTGTCAGCTGTGTAGTCTCCCCTAGGGGATCTGCAGGCATTAAATGGGCGTCCAAAGGTCCTGAAAGTTGTTTCTGATTAGGGTTGCTGACATTTTTTTGCAGAACCTAAGAGAGGGAAGTACAACCATGTAATTTATATATTGCTAATTAAAATAATGTGTGTCTACTTTTTCAAGTAAGGCTGTTGATTAGCGGAAAATGTCAGAAATACAGATAGCTATGTCAAGATGCATCAAGAAGCACAAATTTAGAGATCTAGTGATTTTTCCCTTCCTTGAGTTTTTTCACATAGGAAATAGGAAATTTCAAAAACTTGTTTTATGTAGGCTATAAGCTTAAACTGTTCTGAGACACAAATATATATTGAATAAATATTTATTAAAATCCTTGTACAACTATTATTTGCCTAATATATAAATACCTTATTATATTAAGAAGTCAAACGAGGTTATTTAAGGAAATAAGTTGACTTCCACACTGATATTTCTCTTTTCAAAACGTATTTTTGAAAGGACTGTCTCTGACCTGCCTCTGGCTTAATACTGTGACCTCTTCTGTGGAGCTGCTGTCTATCTGCTGATGAGCTGCAGACCAGGCCCCATGGTGAATGCGGTTTTCTGTCTGGGTCACCTCCTCTCTTTCATTTAGTTCCTCTAGGTAGGTCAGGACAAACTCAGAGTAAGCCTGTAGGAAAGGACAAAGGAAGAGGAATAATGAAGAAAAACATCAGCTACATCAGCAGAATCATAACAGTCTAAACGCCAGGAACGACGGGAAAAGTAGTTGCCGATGTACGCTATGTCACAAAAGTTGCTGCATGTAAATAACTTTGTATTCCACAAAATTTTAAAAGTCAGTGCTAGATAGTGACCTTTTCATGTGCACTAAATTGAAAAGCATGTAAAACATTGGAACATTATATATCAGTTTAAGAATAAAGACCAACAGCTCTCAAAATGAAATTCTTATAAACAGAAAGAAATAAAATTTTGTATCCCTGTATTTGCGTACTATTTAACTAAGTATACATAACATTTAGGTAGGCATTTCAACGTAATACATTAAAAGAATTGAAAACAGCATATTCTGAAATCCAGACGCATCACATACTGAAAAAGCCTTCGTGATGGTTTTGAAACCAGAAGAATTTTTCTGCTTTAATTTATTAAATCAATTGCCTTCTTAATACTTTCATACTTTTGACCCTTGCTTACATGGCAAAATGCCCCCCCCCAAAAAAAAATATATATCTCAACAATTACTTTGTGCTGAATTTGAGACATTAACATTACAGCTACTTAACCTTATAATCCCCAGATCTTGTACCATACGATCAGTTTTATTTCTTCAGCTCAGTCTGTGAAATGAGTACATTGCCATTTCTCAGGCGCTACTTCAATTCAAGCAGTAGTCGCTCTGCTGTCCTCATGATGAAATAGGCAGAATCTTCCTTTATCTGAAATATTTTTTGTTTAAAATAAAAATTACAGTTTAAAATTCTTAGAGAACTTGCACTATTTTTAATTGAAAATATATAGATATTAACTACATTAAATTGAACCAAAAATCAGAGCCATTCAAATACTTTGACAGTTAACACTTCAACAAATTGAAATCAAGAATCTATTAAATCCTTATGGTTACAGAATGAAGCATCTCACAGGTACAAGAAAAGCCATCTTTTTCTGTCCCATTACTCATAAGTGAATAAACATAAGCCATTTCACAATGCAGGTAATCCTACAGTATTTAAGCACTTGGGCATGTCTTCCAAAGCCAATTCTGCATGGACATCCCACAGATTTACTGAACCTTCTCAGATCAAGAGGAAAGCAGAATACCGAAACTAAAACCTACTCTCAAGTTCTGAGTAGATGACTTTTTGTCCGTATCCTATATTTTATAATACTAAGTATTTTGTTGTTTTGAACTTGAGATTTACCAGACATTCCTAAAAATAAAGCTCAGGTTTTAGCTTCAGATGTACCATTTCTTTAGCCTTCTGTCAGACTTTTCCCACGAGTGTTGATATTTTCTATTTAGGACCATAGATATTTTCTGTTTAGAACCATTCAGGACTATTCTACTTTAAAATAAATCCCTTCAACAGCAGGAGTACAACAAACAGTGGGGTGCTCTTATTTCTTGAGGAAAAAATTCTTCACCAATCAATAATACTAACTCTCCTGCTGTTTATCACCTTGTATAGACAATACATAATGAAACTTATCTCTGTTTCCTCATAGTTCCATCTGCATTTTAATTCTGATGTAATACATTAACTTAGATTCAGCATATTTTTCAAATTTGGCTGCATGAATAATGAGCTAAGATTCCATGTCTTTAAATAACAAGTTCTTCCTCTACAAGCATTTCACACTCACTCTACTCCCTAGTGCTGCTAAGGAAAGGGACTCTGGTTTCTCTCTCTCACTTTTCACCTTTTCTGCCCAACCCCATGCCATCACCGCTTCTGCCTCAGAAGAAAGCATTTGGCAGCCATGCAATGAATACAGAGAACTGACCTAAGTTTTAATTAACACAGTAAAGTGTTAGTTATTACCCATCTGTGTACTCAAATCCAGTTCACTGTGAGGCACGCTTGTGCCATCATCCGAGACAGCATGGAAGCTGGTGTGAGAGTTCTCTTCTCTGCTCGATTCAGCTCAGGGGCTGTAGGTATGTGTTTCCTTTACGCTAAACGACTTCTGTGGGTATTCCAGGGAATCTCTCTTCAGAGAGGTGAAGAAACAAAACAAACTCCCAGTGCAGAATGAGGCAACAGCCTTAAACCCTCACAGTACAAGAAAAGGCATTTCCCAGCTAGTTCAACTCTTAAGCAAATACAATAATTTGGAAAGTTTTATTTCTAGTCTGAAATGTGTTCCACCAGGTCTAGGATACATTCTGCTTTCAGTGCGTATCACTTATGATAGAGTCTTTTGTGAAACACATGTTCAAAACTCAGAGTGTATAAAGAGCGCTCTGAGCTTATCTTGATTACCTTCTAGAACTGATAATTGACTTCCACTTTTATTTACTTATACTTTTTTATTGGCTTACACTTTTTATTGACTTTTATTTTTAAGTTATCCATAAAGTTTACATGAATAAGAGTACATAACTACCTATCCCAAATATGGATATCATTAAATAGTAGTCTATTAACTAAAAATGTAAGGGATACAATATCAATATTAATTTGTTGTTTCTGCGTAAGAATAGTTCAGGAAATAGCAAAGCAATATCATGATTGAATTATGAATCAACATCTTAAAAAATGCTTGATGATTTTAACGTTTTTTCAAAACAAGCTAGTATTCTCTGACATAATAAAGTAAACCATACCTTAATTGCATAGGGGAGAGTGTATGAATAGAGGAGAGTATGTTAATGGCAAACACGGCAAGTAGTATGTATTAATTCCAAGAAAGTGAGTTCCTTCTCAATCTGAATGATGTGTCACATATCATTACACTGTATTATGCTGCTTTACTTTATGTCAGTTTTTGTTGGCCTACATATGCTGCAACTTAAAATAATATGACACTACAGATAAAGTGAATGTGATAGGAAATACATAGAGAAATATACCATTTTCCAAAGATATCCACCACTACTAGCATTTTTCCCCTAATAAAAAGAAACACAGACTAGAACCAGCGTTCTAGTTATTAACTCTCAGAAACTTTAGAAATCTCTCTCCATGATATACAAACCACAATAATTTTTATATTGCAGTAAATAACAATCAGTATGTATAATTAAATAAAGACTAGTATAGTTGACAACTTTTTTTTTACAATGGTCTGAATCATTCTAGCACAATTCCAGATAACAGACAAAGTAATGGGAACACGGTCTCCATTTCAGACCGTTGGAGTTGCACGAGTAAGAGAATCTAATCCAATGCCCAGATGAAAGGATGAAAAGGGAGGGTTCATGCTAGAGAGGAGCATCTGGCATTGACTTCCTAGTGGACAGTGGCCCTCTGCAATTTTCCCAAGGTCAGCAGCACAGAATGCTGCAGACCTTCCCAACACTTCTGTGAACGTTTTCATAAGTGTTCAAATAATCAGAAAAAGGTACAATTTATTGAGTCTTCCTGAATCCCTGAATATAATCCACTGGTATGCTAATGCAAAACAACTTATTTTTTTGAGGAGAACAAGGTGGCTGGGGATAAAGCCACACTTCTGTGAGTACTCTACCACTCTCCCATTGCTGTCCATGAATTCTTGATAGTATCTTGCATAAACCAGCTGACCTACAAAACATCAGACTTCAAACAAGCTGCTGACCAAGATCCCTGGCCACAAAAAATGCAGATGAAGAGCAGCTCCTCTGACAACACTGTGCACTGAAGACCATTGCACTTGAACTGACCAAAGTTATGAGAAAGCAATCTCTCAGCAATATGTTTTTCCAGGAAATGTATTTTATTTTAATCAACAATCTATTTTAGAAGGGCTGTTTTCTTTAACTATGCAAGAGTAAGCACAACTAAACAGTAACTCAATATTATTTTGGAAATTTGTTTCAATTCTTTTTCTATCTAATTGGGGGAAGGGGATTTCTAAATTTGGCAATTCTGCTTAGACTTGAAGATAAAAAAAAAATTTGTTCTTATTCAGCACTAGTTTTCAGGAAACCTGCTTTGACAGAGGAATTTCATAGACTCATAGAAAGATTTATTTACTGAGATTCTTTGAGATTCATCCATAACAAGATTAAGGACTGTACTTTAAAATTCTCCCTGAAGAACATTAATTTTGCACAAACATGTTGCGTGACTTGCAATAAAAACAGGATGCCTCTAACTTCTTTAATCAAAGAACATTTCACTATTAACTAAAGTTTTTGCCATGTTTGTTCTATAAACGAATTCTTTGTAATTTGTGCTTGTTAAATGTTAACACAATGTGCGAGTAACATACCAAGCTTGAGCTTAAGAGTTTTAATTTCTATCCCAGAACATGTTTTAAGCCTCTGTTAAATTAATATAAAAGCAGTGAAGCATACAACTCATTTTAAATGCCAATTGTTCTTTTGGTTTCTTTTAGAGTTGCCTCACTTCTAAATACTGACTTCTAGTTATCACACGTTACTATACCGATTAAACAATAAGATCTATTTTTACTACATAATTGAAATAAATGTGCACTACTATTCAAGGAACAAAGCATTAAAAACAAAATTAAGATGAAAATTTACAAGTAAAATAATGAACTGGTTCCATTAATTTTAAAAAGGTTTTCATAAAATACAGTATGTTTCCATTTATTCACTAAATAGAAAATATTTATAAAGATGACATGAACAGGAAATACAATAGTGGTATCACAGCATTAAAACAGCAAATACGTTCATTGAAGGTTTCATATAGGAAAAGGGAACACACTGTAAAAAACAAAAAACCCCAGAGAGTCCAGCATTCAGCAAATACAGATATAATGCGATACTTTACAGTAGATCGAGACATTTCCTGAACCCACTGTTGACAGATGCTGCTTTTGTCTGTTACAAAATGAGTAATTCAAAGAGTTATATCTCATTTTATCAAAACACAAAAATAAATCAGCAGAGAAAATGGCATTTACACTTTGAATAGCATGATTTTGCAAGGAAAAACCACTTGATTTCTGATAATAACACCACTAATACGCATCTAATGCAGTAAATAAAGGTGTGGAAAAGAAAGTCCTATGCAGCTTATTCTGTTGAATAAGGGGAATGGGAAATGAGTCATGTATTAGGACTTTCTGAAAGGACTGAATTTATTTTTATAATAATGCAAACTAAATCAGAAAGCCTACCTCTACCAGAAAGTTTTCTAGCTCCATATGACACCAAGGACATTGGAATTTTTAAATCAGGTTCCAAATTATTACATTTCCCATTAATATTTAACAGCACTTGAATGCAAACAACATTCATTAAGAGAGAACAGATTTCTGAAAATACTTTTTCTTTCTATCTAGAATAGAATATTTCAGTTGGAAAGGACCTACAATCATCATCTATTCCAACTGTCTAACCAATTCAGTGTTGGTCAAGTTAAAGCATGTAATTAAGAGCATTGTCCAAATGCCACTTAAACACTGACAGGAGGCTTGGGGCATCGACCACCCCTCTAGGAAGCCTGTGTCAGTGTTCAACCACGCTCTTGGTAAGGAAATGCTCCTTATGTCCAGTCTAAACATTCCCTGGTGCAGCTTTGAACCATTCCCATGTGCCCTATCACTGGGTACCAGGGAGAAGAGCTCAGCACATCCCTCTCCACTTCTCCTCAGGAAGCTGTAGCAATGAGGTCTCCCCTCAGCCTCTTTTTCTCCAAGCTAGATGAGACCAAAGTCCTTAGTCACTCTTAAAATAGGACATTCCTTCCAGCCCTTTCACCAGCTTTGTTGTCCTCCTCCAGACACATCCAAGGACCTTCACCTGCTTCTTAAATTGTGGGGTCCAGAACTGCTCACAACACTCAAGGTGAGGCCACACCTATGCCAGATACAGCAGCTAATCACCTCTCTTGACTGGCTGGTTAGACTGAGTTTGATGCACCCCTGGATGCAGTTTGCCCTCCTGGCTGCCAGGGCACACTGTTGGCTCCTGTTGAGCCTGCTGTCGGCCAGCACCCCCAGATCCCTTTCTGCAGGTCTGCTCTCTAGCCATTCCTCTCGCAATTGATATGTGTGCTCAGTGTTGCTCTGTCCTAGGTGCAGAATCTAGCATTTGGACTTGTTAAATTTCATCCCATTAATGACAGCCCAGAGCTCCATTCTATCTAGAGCTCCCTGCAAGGCCTCTTGTCTTGCAAGAGAGTCAACAGCACCTCCCAGTGTGGTATCAGCAGCAAACTTGCTAGTGGTGCATTCAACTCCTGCAAACGGATCATTGATAAAAATATTGAATGGAACTAGCCCTAGAATTTAACCATGGTTGCCAGCCAGATGTAGCCCCATTCATTTTCTCAAGACATATATAGACACATATTATTTTACCTGTGAATCCCAAGACATATATCTGTACATACATAAAATTTAATTTCACTACCTGTGTTAATAAAATACTTAAATACATCAGAAAATATCACATTTCCCTAGAATAATAATCTAAACCTGATCTTCAACCTCAGAATTGCCTCCTTTTCTGAGGGTTTACAAAAAATGTTATAGACCTTTGGAAGTCTAACATATTGTTACATAAAGCCTTTGTAGAAAGGTTCTCGAAGCCAGTCCAAAATTTTAGTTGTTTATAGGCTTTTAAAAAAAGTTGAAAATCAGTTCATGATTCAAAGTATATAAAATTAATTATCTGTGCCTGACTTGTGCATGCTTTTTCATTACTACCTACCTTTCTTTACATTTCAAAAGAGATACTCTGAACAACATTATTATTCCAGATATGCAAACTGGGAACCGCACATGTCAAGAAGGAAAGGAAAAGTTTGTATTCCTGTAACTAAGACAAGAACTACAATCTCCCTATCAATCTCACAAGCTCTACGACATCAGCTAAACTTCAAATTGTCTTATCTATATTACCTGAACAAATATCAGGTCATCACAAAACTTAAATTCATATTCCACTGGTAGAACTGCTGAAGTTGTATGGCAGAGTTATCTTTACCTAAGTTTGATACAATTTTTTGAAACTGAAAAACAGCTTCAAAAAACAAAAAGGCACTGCAAACATACAGAAAAATAATATGATCCTGATGCTTAAAATACTCCGAGATTAAATAACCCACATAACATAGTTTTTCCTCAAGCCTTAGAGAAAAAGGTTCATTCAAAAATCTTTCAGTTCATTGAAAGCATAATGTTCCTGGCAAGATCAAAAGTCCAAATTTCAAATAAGTTTATGTTGTTTTCTTTCGTGATTTCAGTTTTCCAAATTTCTTTATTCTCTATTAATTTTGATGTTTTATAGTGGTCTAAGTTGTTTATTTTTAATGTGACAGTTGAACAGACGTTACTTAAATAGATGCAATTTGTCTTGATATGGAAGTTGTTCCTGCTCTGTAGTTTCAGGGTGTTTACAAAAACACATTTCTGAAGTAGCATCCTACATTAGGCAAGAAAGAATGCTTTGCATGCCAACATACAGACAGTTGCTTAAGGATATATCAGCCAGCAAGGATCAATGCGTCTGACTTGCATAACACTTGCTTTAAATGTAAATAAAACAAAACTAGGTTCAGTACACAATCTTACTCGTCTGGGACATGTCTTTGGAATGTCTAGCAGAGGTAGGGGTTATTTTTCCGTAAGTGTCAGCGAGTGACAGATCTCAATGACACCCCATGGTATTTTTCTACAGGGAGTACCAAGAAGTAGAAACATACAGACTTACCACAAATCTTGACATCTCTAACAGTCCCAGGGTATCACATCAGCCCCTTTAGGTTATTTCAATTTGATCTACATATCCATGAAAATAAAAATCAATGTGCCCAATGGTCTAGTAAAACATTCACCCTGTCTCATGCAGTCATTTCTTTTCCATAAAGTCCAGGCATAAAAGGCACAGTGACCCTCAGAGCTATGCCATTGGGAACATGTCCATCTTCGCAAATGATCTCTCATGCTGAACAAGTTAATAGGTATAATCTATGAAGAGAACTTTCCCCTTGATCCTTTAGCAGTGGTCTAGGCCTAGTTATAGCGAATGTCAAATATTTGCAGATGTATTTACAAGAGCCACGTAGAAAGACACTAAGTATGTAAGTGGATTCTTTTAAGGCTCTTGAAGGATATGGAAGACTATCATCAATATCTACATCTAATATACATCTTTTCTGCTATAATCTCACCACATCATAGAGGCTTCACTTTACCAACAGAGAATTTCAGAATATTTCAATGACTGAGGCAAAAATATGGACTGATACTAGGAGAAAAGTCTTTGGTACTGAATATTCGATCCACCATATTATTCACTATATGGGGCCTGCATTTCAAAGTCCTCCGAAATGAGCAAACATTTTTTTCTATTATGTCAATGAAGTTTAGCAAGATTTACAGATCTTATGAAGGAGTCATAGAAAACATCGGATAAAAGAGAGACACAGCAATGTTGAAGATAAGCAAAATATTTTTACACCTGACGTATTCCAGGTATACACAAACATACTCTACTTGCTCTTGGAGGCAGCTAAAACAGCCCTCCAATGTGCAACTTCCTCACTTCTATGACCAGAGCAAACTCAGAGCTATGCAGAATACACTATGCAAATGAAAACAAAACAAACACTTTTTTTTCTTTGAAGGGAACCGAAAGAAGAAAAGAAATATAGGCATGGGTCCTAATCCGAGATAAGATGGTACACTTCCACTAACTTCAGCTCCTTACAAGATCGGAGGAAGCACTCAGGTCGGGAAACCAAGTGGTGTGCGCTACATGTAATCCCTTTTTTTATTCATATTTTAAAGACACAAAGTTCTTAAAAAATATAAATCTTTATCAGTATTTAAAATATTTAATAGCTAAGGTATTATGAATCAATTGTAGTTTAGTGACTAGTTATAAAACTGGAATTTAATTCCAGTCAGAATTTAAATATCAGCTGTCAGCTATAACATAATATGGATTATTATAGCATAGATTACTATCAGATTCAACAACTACCAAAAACAAACAATATTGCAGATATTTCAATATTATCTAAAATACATGCATTATGTTATATACAGAAAATCTAATGCAGCTGCACAGTGCCCTTCCTGTACACTTTTGTTTATATTCATCTACAGATGTGCCGCCACCACCGATTTCAACTGTAATTGGCTGACCAACAGGGAGGCAGCTCTGTACCACAGCTCAATTCAGAATCCTTCCAGCGTTCCAATGAATGGAGAAAAAGAAAAAAAAAAGGGGTTGAATAAGTTAAAAGAACCAGAAAATTCAACAATGTGTCACAAATAGAGGGGTCATTATGCCTGGATAACCCAGGATATTAACAGTTGCAGAAAGTGAAACACTATCCACAACTTAGCAGTCAATGAGCCCTGCTCAGAACCAGTGATCTTCTGTACAACACGGGTGGCATTTTACAGTTCAGTGCAAAATGGAACAGACCCTTGATATCTTCATTTGTCCTTTTTCTGTGCATATTTCACAGTGCAACGATTTAGGGTCCATAACGTGTCACTTGTTATAAGTACAGAGTTTACTTGAAATATGTATGCACAGAAAAAAAGTTCAGTGAACTGCAAAGATTGCAACAAATCTATACTCTTTGAGACAATATAAAGTTTTACTCCGAGTCTGAAACAATGCTGGTTAAACCATACCGAAAGTCCAGTCTGAATTACTTTTGCTTCCAATGTGTGCATTTACTACAAAAGCAGACAACTTAAAGCTTTGCTAGAAATCAATGGCTCAAAGATATTTCATTGAACTCCAGTTAATATAGCTATTTCTATTTTGAATAGCTATTTCTATTTTGAATAATATCCTTAAAGTATTTTGGTTTCAACATTTTACTATACTGGCTATAGGGTAAGACAAAATTAGGCATGGAGAGAGTTGTTCTGAACATTGTCAGTCACAACAATTGTCACCATTGCAAATTTCAGCCCTACTGCAAAAGTTATAGTAGAAAATGCCACTAACAGCTTCTAGGACCATATTCCTAATATCAGCATTGGGAATATTGATAGGTTTTCGATATGTATTTCTATGAACATTTTCTGCTTGTTCATCTTTCAGCACAACTGTAAATTATACTTCTGAACCACTGATTAAGCGAAATTTACAAAAGTATCTGTCTGCGAAGGTGGTTTACAATTTCTAAGGAAAATCTGCTGTATGATATAGCTTGTAATCTGGAAGCGTTTCAGATAAAGTTATGCTACAGAACAGCAAGAGACAAATGATAATTGAAGTTCACCTGTATACTGTATTAAGTCAGCTAAAGATTATTTGTTTCAATTAAGTACGAAAACTAGTGTTTCAGCAGCATATCCAAAAAATGGACCGAATCATTTTATAAGTTCTAATAAAGCTTTGTATCTGAACTTTCACAGGTGTTGCATTTTCTTCTGCTACCTGAGGTCAGAAATTGAAACATCATGAGTTAAGTTTTCCCTGAATTGCTGGCTTGACTGCAACAGAAAACACTGGAAATCATGAAAACGCTAGATTCACGAGCTTTCCATACAAAAGCATTTTTAGATGGGTTCAAAGGAGCTTTTGGACTGCCCTGTGTTTACTTCACTGAACTTCTGAGGGTCCTACTTTTAATCTTGGCTTCCACTTATATGCTTCATATATGTGTTGCTTTTCACAACTTAATAAACGTTTTCATGAAAAAAAAACCCAAAAAAAGGTGAACCTCAGCTAAGCAGAATATTAAGATCCAAAGGAAGACATATATGACTTGAAAGAATAAAAAAATCCAAACAAGAAAAAAAGGCTTTTAAATCAAAAATATTAGTATTTCCATTACACAAAAGCCATTGGTCATTACTCAGCTGGAGAACTGAGTCATTATGCTGTTTATCATGTATCTTGGAACCACAACAAGACCTGTACTACAGAACAAACTCTTACTCAGACACATATATATGAGAAGATAAGTGACCTATTAAAATATATTCCATACATTTTTGTAGACTAGTAACACAGTAGAGTTAGACACTTCACTTCTTTGCAGTAAAACAAAGAAGATAGACTTCTGAGATGACCTAAGCTTATTCTATCAACATCCAGATTTGACAGGATTATCAAAACCTAAGCTGGTTTGATTTCACATGTTTCAAGCATTCTGTGAATCTCCCCCATAAACCATATGAAAAATATAACTAAAAATAGTAATTTTAGAAAAGGCATACACTGAGATTTCAGGAATGGACTTTGGATGGTCACAGTTACGTGGGGTGAAAAAGGAGAAGGTTTCCATTTAGGTGTACCAGTAAAAAAAAAAAAAATCTATGAGTAGAAGAAATAACTAAGCTTATGAGTTTAACTAAACTCTGTAAATCACTTAGACACATAACTTAAAGTGTAACCCCACAGAACAAGCTACTGGTATCATTTGTCCTGTAATTCTTGACAGAAATCAAAACTCCAAATAATAGTTAGTGTAACACTGTCCCAGGCCAAACCAGCTAATTGGGTAAATACTCCTTCTGCTGACTGAATGATGTGCTACTTACAGTATCACCATCTCCTTCCAGATAAATCTGCCCAGTACAAGTAGTTCACATTTAGCAATAAAGTTAGCAATATGCTAATGTACTTGATGAGTGTGGAAAGGCTCTGTTGTTGCCAGACCTTTGACTTGAACTACATAGGGCTGATTTGACATTCAGCGACTGGTTACACTCATCAAGAGGTGAAGCTTCACGACAAAGATAATGTGGTGGAAGCAATTAGTATTCAGAACATCAATAACAGGTTTTCAGCATGTGACTGTGGGCTAAACAAGGCTTTAATAATACACTTTAAAAAGACATATCACAAAACTGTTTAAGTTTTCTACTGAAATATCACTTGTTCTTCATGTAGAAATATTTTTAAAATATACTCCACCTTTTTATTTAATCCAAGTTGTACTGATCTTCACAAATACATATTTCAAGACTTTTCTAAGCTTTCTAAAAGGTTAAATGCATTTGGTTTCAATGAAAGTGCACAATAAATTGGCAAAAGGCAGTGTTCTCCTTTTCTTCAGGAATTTGTTGGGAAGTTTTAGCATTTGCAAATTATGCCATCAGGTTATGCTATATTGTACACTGAGGGCGAGTCAAGAATAGGACAGCAGTAGTAGTTTCTCCCCACAGTTTCCATCACCTCCAACTGGATCCCATCCAAGAAATAAAATTATTTCTGTGGGCTACTCAATAACTTGGGTTTGGCTGTACGAAAGACCCTGCCTCTACGCTTCTCTCCAAAATTTGAATATGAACTCTCATTTGAATATGCTCCCTCTGCTGTCAGTTAAGAGAACTGAAAAACAGGGATAATTCTTGACTGCGAAGGCAGTCCAGTTGCTAACAGTACATGGCAAGGAGCTGTTTTACCTCATTTGCATTGTTGGAGCAGAGTGGGAAGAACACAGTGAAATGCAGGAGCACATCAGCTCCATTGCTTCTAGAAAATGTTTCATCGAGAAAATGCGTTTGTAAGACTCCAGTGACAAAGGAAAAAAAAAATAAAAGGTTAAGTCACAGAATTGTTCATGTTGCAACGGACCTTCAGAGTTCATCTACTGCAAAATCCTGTTCAGAGCTGGGTCTACATTGAACTTGAAACAAGTTGTTCAGGGCTTAGTCCTTTCAGGTCTTGAAAAACCTCCAAAGATGGAGATTCCATAACCCTTTTGGCACCTTGTTTCAATGCTTTATCATCCTTAAAGGGAATATTTTTCATCTTATATCATTAAACCTCCTCTTTCAATTTCTGGCTATTGTCTTTCATTCTCCCACCACGGACCTCTGAAGAGCCTGAATTCATCTTACTAGTAATCTCTTTATAGGTATTAGCAGGCTGCTGTTAGGTCTTCCCAAAGCTCTCCTACTCCAGGCTAAACAAGCTCACTTCCCACAGCCTCTTCGCACTCACTCCAGCCCCTTGACCATTTTGGTAGCCCTTTGCTCAACTCACTCAAGTTTATCAACTTCTCCCTTATTTTGTTCTTTGCTGTACAGTCTAAGTACATATACAGCAGTTGCTACAAACAGTAAATCTCCCACACAGTCCTGTAGTGAAAAGGTATAGGAAAAAACCTGAGAAAAATCCAATTCACTATGCAAAAAAAGCAGATGTTAACTACATTGCCTTTACTGTATTTTTCTAACACTTTCATAAACTTTATAGAAGTCCATATTACTTATTGCTAACTAATTGATCTTCATGCTATTAAATGGATGATAAAAACTATACAGATAACTTGTTTCCTGCTGAGAAAACATTAGTTACTGACATTTCAAAACATCACTTTGTGAGTCAGGAAACCTCCAGACTGGAAATAAGAGAAACTGCTATTAAATGTGGTGACAACTTTAAAAAAATAATCTACCTTATATTTTATTTTCCAGTGAAATGCAATATAAGCATAGGGCCAAATCAGAGAAAAAAAAAACTTAGAATTGAAACCTAATAATCAAATCCTGATATTTAACAAGAAATATATGCAATTAAAGTCTAGAATCAAGTGAACTTTGTGCTGACTTATGCTTTCTCTAGGTAAACTTACTGACCTAGGTAATTTGCCAGAGCACCTGTATAGTTAGAAAGGTGTATTTTAAAGTGAATGAAGTTTAAATTTAGATAGGAGTGGTAACACTTTCAAACAGATCGCTTACCTATTCAGGAATTGGCCAATATTCCGTTATTCTTCTATTCCTTACAGGTATATAAAGGGTATTCATGAGGACAATGAGTTGCATTAAGTTCTAATTTTATTTTCTACCACACCTTTTTCAAGGAAAGTTTAGTTAAAAGTTTTCAGCTGTGTCTTTTCTTATGACTACCTTCTGTCATCAGCTTATGCTTTCATGACCACAAGGCTTAGACACTGCAATTCCTTTCAAGCACATTAAAGCTTTCTCTGCCACTTGACCAGCGTACAGGAAAAAAACAAAACCAAAACACAAAAGCCAACTTCCCCTCCCCCCTCCCCTGTGAATACTGGCTCAGATTTCCCTGCAATATTTTACTTGAAAATAATAAAAGTGAGATGCTTATTTACACTAGAAGCATTTTAAGATTATTTTTTCTTCATGGCAACTTGTACAATCATTACACTGGCTAACTTACAGAAACTCGAGATTATCTCCTAACAATTAAACGGGGGAATACCTTTTTTATAATACATCATTCATGTTTTAGCCTGAGGGATTATTGTTCCTGCATGGTATTGAATTCTAGGTTATAAAATTAGATTCTCTTTGAAATTCAAACCAATCTAGCCTTTCCAGCTTTGAAGAAGTACCAAAACTACTGTTCTTGTCATGAGGGAAATATTCAAAATCCAGTGAGAGTGTGAACACAGTAAAAGAAGTGTCAAGTCTCATTATTGCCCTTCCATGGGCACTTTCAAGACTTCTACAGCCCACACCCAATAGAAACATCAGGAAGACTGCTCTTCTTCTCATCTCCTTGTCCACACTTGGGAGGAGACATGGTGTAGCTCTCATGAGCTTGTGATGAAGGGAAGATCAGAGTCCTTTTCACAAATGAAAAATGTCCATTAGAAGTAACACAGTTGCACAAAGATGTAATTGCAATAGGTGTTTTATTCTGTCTTCTCATGGAATTAATCAGTGTTTGTAAAACTGATGGAAGTGACAATAGCTCTGTTCAGGACCTACAAGAAAGCTGGAGAGGAATTTTTACAAGGGCATTTAGCAATAGGACAAGGGGTAATGGCTCGAAGCTGAAAGAGAGTAGATTGAGACTAGGTATAAGGAAGAAATTGTATACTATGAAGGTGGTGAGGCACTGGCACAGGTTGCCCCGAGAAGCTCTGTCTGCCCCCTCTCTGGCAGTGTTCAAGCCCAGGCTGGACAGGGCTTTGAGCAACCTAGTCTGGTGGAAGGTGTCCCTGCCCATGGCAGGGGGTTTGGAACTAGACTATCTAAGGTCCCTTCCAACCCAAACCAATTTGTGATTCTACAATGACAGTTTGCTGTTCACTGTCCCAAATCGCAGTAGAATCTCTGCTGGTAAGTGCAAGTTGGAGTAATGTGTATTGTATAGAGGAAATTCAGTCTGCAAAAGGAAAGAGCAACTATTTATGAGAAAACAGAATAAGTGAAGCTTAGTTTCTTATGTGTTTATGACTGAGTTTGATTCACAGTGTACAAGTCGGCAAGGTGAAAAACTGTAGTTCAATAGCTCAGCTGTGAGAAGTAACTTTTTTGTGGATTCCTTGGTACCTAATTAGACTTGTGCTTACGCTATACTCTTTCTACCAGCTCTATTTTCATGAGACTTGAATGACTTATTTAAACACCTCAGCTGTTAAATGCCACACTGAAGTGACTTCATGATCTTAAAAAAACCACCACCACGGTAACATGGAGACAGAGATACAGTTTGTTCTTTGAGGAAACCAAATCAAAGGTATCTAATACAGTTCTTATGAAACTTTGATGAACTTTAAGCTTTTATAACATCATCCTACAAAATTTAATTATACATTTGCACAAACAAGTCAGACTGCACAACCCAGTTCAGATACCCATATGTTTATGGTCATGACTGATTTTTCACAGTGTCACAAAAAGTATCACAGCCTATGGGTACACTGTCTAGCGATCAGCCACATGTTAGCCAGCCATACGTTAGCCAGAGGACAAAGCAGCAGTGGTACCAATAGCTTCCAAGAACAGATTCTCTAGGAAATGCCACCATCATTTTCTCTATGGTAAAGGCACAAAACACCTCGGGATCAATCTAAGCATGTTAAAATAAGTTAATGTTATTATACTTAGAATTATACAAAAATCAAAGCATATCTATTAATACAAAATGCACTTTGGACTTAAAATGTAGAGCTATCTTTTGGTATATAAGATTTTTTTATACAAGAGTTACTAAACTGGCTTATTTGCACAAGGGATGAAGAAAAGTCTGTGAAGCATAGTAATATTAATGAATTAATTTTAGGTTAAAGGTTTTAACCTTTCGATATTTTATTGAGTGGTCGATCGCAGACCAACTCCCAGGAATACAAACAGTCATGATGGTTGTAACAGTACATAAAGAGTCAACATCATGTTCCTCTTGTCCCACTTGAAATGTTTAAAAATGCAGAACCAGAAGAAACAGCATCTATAGGAATGACTGTCCATTAACATTCATTTGGGGGACTTAAACTTTTTCAATTTATTTTACGGTGTGTTCAGGACTACCAGTCCACAAAAGTCAGAAAGAGGAATTTACTGAGCTACAGGAAAGTTGCAAAGTTGAAAATTCTGCAAACAGCAGTAGAAAAATTACACTGATTTTTTCTTGTGCTACACAAAACTATTATAGCACACATTACAGTTAGGGTGCCTTTATCAAGCTTATGAAAGACTTCTCTTCAATAATTCATAAGACAAAACACCAATTTCTCCTTTGATAAAATTATAAAACTTTGAAATGCAGGCAAAAGTATAATGCGTCTAATAAAAGTCTACAGAATAAAACAAAAAATGTATATTAGAGATTAAAAAATGGGTTTTATTAGTTAGCTAACTGAAAGTTTGTCACAGTAAAAAATATTAGGGAGGAAAACAACTTCAAATAATTCCAATGCAGTCAAGTCAAAATTGTAGGTAGTATTAGTTTTTTCCTCTTATAATATTTTATATTGACAAACACTCATTCTATAGACTGACAAAATGTTCATAGTAAAGGGCTAATGCTCTACTTAAGTTGTTTAATTCATAAATGGGTCTCAGTTATTTTCATCTATTATGCTTTCTTCTGTTCAAAATACCTTGACTGAACAACTATACACAACACGCAACACCACGATGGAAAGCCAGACTTGAATTATCCATAAAACACTGAAAATTTCTCTTTATGCATGAAAGAAATTAGTTACCTTTGTAGAGAAATTTAAACTGTTCCACATTCTGCAAAGAATCAAGAACACAGAAGGGTACAAAATAACTCTTCTAAAACTCTTAGCAGAAATAGACTGGTGAATTCTACAAGGGCAATACTTCTTCATCAAAAAAATCCCAACAATTCTTACCCTAGCCCCCACAAAAAAACCAAAACAGCTGAAAAAATGCCAAGATATTGCATCAGTTGACAGTTGTCTATGCCAGCTCGCTGGTTTACAGATGATCTTTCTCAAGAGCAATAAAAGAACAACAGGTTGTAATTGTCAGGGTTAGCTCCAATCCCAGGCTTATGCACAAGGATTATACATCCTGAATTCCCCTCTGCTGGAAAGGTTTTACTTGGCAATAAAAGATTAAAAGTAACAGCCAGGGGCTCAGCTCTAATACCTAAACCTGAAAACATTTTTAAAGTATATACATCCAGAACACGCATCTGAGGCTTTTCTCTCTTAGTATAATCCTCTTAATGCTTTCTGTACCCCACCGAACTTTAAGATTCTGAAAATAAGAATACTGCACCTTTACCTTGAATTTAGCTTCAAAGAGTCCCTATTAAAGATACCACATTACAACTTGTAATTTAGTGTTCAGACGCATAACTGTTGGATTTTTCATCCCGTTTTCTAATATCAAAATCACAACATATAAGCACAATTTCTGGTTTTATTTTTGTATTCTGGAAATGAAAGGAATAACTAATACATTTGCACTAGGAATATTCAAATGTTCCTGATCATAAAATGGCTTTGAGAGACATCAGATCACTGTAAGCTTATAAAGTATAAAACCACAATATAGTGAATAAACACTGTTGACTATTTTGAAAAAATTGATAAGGATATTTGTATTCTGTTGTCAAAATGAAGTTGGCTAAAATTTACATCTTCGAGTCAGAGAAGTATTAATCACTTCTAGCTCCTGCATGCACCCTTCTCGCGTCCCACCAAGAAAGGGACCTAGCAGTTCCAGTGCTATCTGCAGAGCTGTATACAGTAATAGAGTCAGATCAGGAGTTTATCCAAAACTGATGGCGTTGCAGTGATCATAGTGGCAAACTGCTCTGTAAAGACCCTCTAACCAAAATTACATAAATTCTTCTGAGACAAGTCTGCTGGCTTATCCATAGTTGAGTCAGGAATAGCCAGAGAAGTGAGGCTCATCTCCGTTCACTTTCAATATCTGCATCTAAACCAACGCAGCTCTATGGCCAACGATGCAAAATAAGCACCAATGGAGCAGAATTCAAGAAACCTACCCAGAAATTTACTTTAGGATGAAGTTAATAGCGCTTTGCAAATGTGTATTCACCTCGATAAACTATAAAGGTAGTCTAGATAACTCAGAGTAGATAACTACTTTGTATCATATAGGTTATCAATCCTAGTTCAATACCTGCTTCTTAGGGATAAATTGCCTCTATTTTACATAAGTAAAAAGATTAATCTGTACCTAAATACCTAAGTATTCAGCTAGTAATACACTTGATTTCATAAGCTAATTACTTCTGCATTGAGACACTTTACGTAAAAAAATGATGGTATCAGAATAATATTCTAAAATCTTATTTTATATAAATACAATACAAAGATATACTTTCAATATCTTTTCCTATAGACATCTTTCACATGCATTCACTTCCAAATCTTACATCAAAACACACATTGAAAAACTTCTTAATCCTTGGAGGGTGTGAATTTTTGATACATCTGTAGAAATTAACAACTGTGACAGGATCCTGCTGATCCACAGGCCATACAAGAAAAATTTAAGATCTTAAATTGCAAAAAAAAAAAAACCACCTCCCAGGAAGTGAGAATCAGATACACAGAATAGCTTTAGTAACAATAGAATCACAGAAAGTTTTGGGTCGGAAGGGACCCCTAGAGGTCATCTAGTTCAACCCCCCTGCAGCGAGCAGGGACACCACTAACTAGATCAGGTTGCTCAGAGCCCTGTCCAACCTGGCCTTGAATGTTTCCAGGGATGGGGCCTCCACTACCTCTCTGGGAAACCCGTTCCAGTGTTT
>Ga0065711_1000059_pt1 | contig 108490 bp, 41 predicted proteins | sample Hoacrofraction12_FD_59098 | JGI IMG/M metagenome (GOLD analysis project Ga0065711, IMG submission 59098) | Hoatzin crop microbial communities from Cojedes, Venezuela - Epithelial fraction 12 v2 (version 2) | ecosystem: Host-associated > Birds > Digestive system > Esophagus > Crop | place... | reverse complement strand
TTTTTTTTTTTTTTTTTTTTTTTTTGCCCCTGAGCTATCTATTCACTTCTTCCTTTCTTCCTTCTGTCTGAATATTTTCTTTCCTTTCTGTCTTCTGGTAGCCTCTCCCTGCTACCCTTCTCTTTAGGTCCACAAGCCCCTTTATGCTTTTAGTCTTTGCCTTTCTCCTGCAGCACTCACAACTCTGTTTTGGTCCCCAGAGTCTCCCTACCAGTTCTGGGTGTCCTGCCCCTTTTCAACCTATTGCCCCACAGTCACCTCCAGTTCATCTTTGCCTTTATTATTTTGCAGTATTCACTTCACATCCTTCTTCCCCCTAAAAAAACAGTCATTTCCTATCTTCTCTATTTTTTTTGCATGTACCAAATTTCTGCTATTGCACCATCCTGACAAACAACTGGGTCACAAACTCTTTGTAGAATAAAGCAGCAGTCCTGCCTTGCTCTAACAGTATAACAAGACTAAGCTGGAGGAGAGCTGATCTTCAGCATGATTTTGAAAAGCACAAAACCTTCTCTCTGCAAGCAGCACTGTCAGTTCTCATCATTTTACTACAATACTTGAAATAAGTTTATCACTGCTAAATCTGCAGCTTCTAAAGGAAATCCATAAAAAGCCTATCTCAAAAGAAAATTTCAAGTTTTGATAATTACAAAAAAGCATGAAACAGGGTCCTGTCTTAATTTAATGAATCACAGGTGAAAGGGTATAATTCAACCCTAATATTTTAGTCTTAAAAAGTCTAAGCAAGATGTGCAACTATTAGCATTCTGACTCAGAGGGACAGACATAAACCTGACCTGAACAGAGGAGCAGACTGCGTAACAACAACTTACGTCCATACCTGACTTTTAACTATTTGGAGTTAACACTACATACTGTATAATCGGAATATTAAAAGGGAAGAAAAAAAAAAAAGAATAGCTGATCTCAAGCAGTCACCACATGAGTGCCATTAAAGTGTCACTCATTACACTAAAATTGTAAAAACAGGCAGCAATGTTGTCTCAGTAACTTCTATTCAATTTTGGATAGAAATGACCACGAGCGACAAGTGTTTGGCACTTGTCAGATTTCAGACCAGTAACAAGTGGAGGAAAAGCTTAATTTTCCTCATCAGTTTGAGAGAATTTTTTCTATAAAAAGTTATTTCTTGCTCTCAAATTAGAAACCATTTTGCCTGTAATGGGAAATGGACAGGTCAGATAAAGGATACTAATGAGGGTTAGTTTTTCCTTGGATGGGATGTAATCAATACCCCTCCTTAATTATCTCAGCAATATGATGGGGAAGGAAAAGGGGATGATATTTTTTTACTCCAGTCAGCCTCCATAAAACCTTTAACTGCTGTGTTTCATATTTTCTAGACTATAGTTAAATTGCCCTTGGGATTCTTCTTTTATAGTCCTATCTAGTTTTTCAATGTAAGAGTAGAAAGGATTAAAATTTTGACTAGAAACTCTTCGACATCCGTCTTTGAACATAAATGATACCCCCCCATGACTAGTCTATGTTTGCATAAATGGGTTAATTAGAGGAAATATTTCTCTACCAATTCAGTGCTGAGGTGAATTTAAAGGCACTGAAAGATTCAGAAATCAAATTTGTTATAACATCAACTTTTTGAAAGATGTTAACAAGACATATTAGCTCCCACAGAAGCTTCCTATTGACTCTCTATTCTGCCTTCAAGGCCTGACCAAAGCAGATCTCAGACTTCAAATATGATAAAACTCAGATGGGATTTGGTTTGTAAATAACAACTCTAGGGTTAAAAGATTATTAATTCTTTAGCATCCTCTGTTCTTTAGCATTTTATGTGTAAACTAGATTTCTGTGCACTAGACTCAACAAAAAACTTCTAGCTGAAAGGGGATAGTGATATAAGGTACCACGTATCTTCTTGTAAAAGCAAACATCATAAACTTGTTTTAACATCAAGAGAAATGTAAAAGGAGAAATTAAGGTAGATTGTGTCAGATAGAGCCTGGAGGAAGACTGAAGACAAACTGAGGGCATGTGCTCTTCGGTCAATTTTTCCTAACAAACCTAGTATATTAGACCAGGTTCGAGACTGCCTAAGAAACCTGAAGGTGTGCACAAGTCCATGAGGCCCGATGAGATGCACCCACGGGTCCTGAGGGAACTGCTGAACGAAGTTGCCAAATCATTCTCCATCATATTTCAGATGTCGTGGTGGTCTGGGGAGGTCCCCACCGACTGGAGAAGGGGAAATGTCACCCCCATTTTTAAAAAGGGGAAAAAGGAAGACCCGGGGAACTACAGGCCAGCCAGCCTCACCTCTGTGCCTGGCAAGATGATGGAGTAGATCCTCCTCGAAACCATGCTAAGGCACACAGATAACAAGGAGGTGACTGGGGACAGTCAACATGGCTTCACCAAGGGCAAATCGTGGCTGACCAACCTGGTATCCTTCTATGATGGGGTTACAGTGTTGGTGGACAAAGGGTGGGCAATTGACATCATCTACCTGGACTTGTGCAAGGCATTCGACACTGTCCCACATGATGTCCTTGTCTCTAAATGGGAAGGACATGGACTACTCATTGGATAAGGAACTGGCTCGATGGACACGCTCAAAGAGTTACAGTCAATGGCTCAATGTCCAGGTGGAGACCAGTGATGAGTGGTGTGCCTCAGGGGTCAGTACTGGGGCTGGTGCTGGTCAGTATCTTTGTCGGCGACATGGACATTGGGACTGAGTGCACTCTCAGTGAGTTTGCCGATGACACCAAGCTGTGTGGTGTGGTTGACACGCTGGAGGGAAGGTATGCCATTCAGAGGGATCTTGACAGGCTGGAGAAGTGGGCCTGCGTGAACCACATGAAGTTCAACAAGGCCAAGGGCAAGGTCCTGCACGTGGGTTGGGGCAATCCTAAACACAACTACAGGCTGGGCGGAGAGTGGCTCAAGAGCAGCCCTAAGGAGAAGGACTTGGGGGTACTGGTGGATGAGAAGCTCAGCATGAGCCGGCAAAGTGCACTTGCAACCCAGAAAGCCAACCGGATCCTGGGCTGCATCAAGAGAAGCGTGGCCAGCAGGTCAAGGCAGATGATTCTATCCCTTTACTCTGCTCTCATGAGACCCCACCTGGAGTACTGTTTCCAGCTCTGGAGCCCCCCACATAAGAAGGACATGGATGTGTTGGAGCAGGTCCAGAGGAGGGCCACGAAAATGACCAGAGGACTGGAGTATCTCTCTTATGAGAGCAGGCTGAGAGAGTTGGGGCTGTTCAGCCTGGAGAAGAGACCCATTCTGAGGGCGACGGAGCACTGCAACAGGCTGCCCAGGGAGGTTGTGGAGTCTTCTTCTCTGGAGATAGTCAAGATCTACCTGGACAAGGTCCTGTGCAGCCTGCTGTAGGCAACCCTGCTTCAGCAGGGGAGTTGGACTAGATAACCCACAGAGGTCCCTTCCAACCCCTACCATTCTGTGATTCTGTGAAGGCTCCAGGGTGACCTTAGAGCAGCCTTCCAGTACCTGAAGGGGCCTACAGGAAGGATGGAGAGGGACTTCTCACAAGGGTGTGTACTGATAGGACAGGGGAGAATGGCTGTAAACTAAAAGAGGGCAGATTTAGATTAGATATTAGGAAGAAATTCTTCACCAAGAGGGTGGTGAAACACTGGCACAGGTTGCTCAGAGAAGCTGTGGCTGCCCCCTCCCTGTAAGTGTTCAAGGCCAGGCTGGATGGATCTCTGAGCAACCTGGTCTAGTGGAAGATGTCCCTGCTCATGTCAGGGGGGTTGGAACCAGATGACCTTTAAGGTCCCTTCCAACCCTTACCATTCTATGATTATGCAATTAAGAATAATATTCTGGATCCTCAGGCCTTCCCAAATTTATTCATAAACAGATCTAAGCTACTGCTTTCTGTCCTAGCACCTGACAGTAACCAGTCCTTAGCTTTCCCCTGCTGACTCCCAAGAAACACAGTATAAAAAAAATAAGGTACCAATGGTAAGCTTAGTGCTCATTCAACATTTTCACTGTAGGGGTGAAATACCATGAAGTGCTTGGAAGCACTCAAACAGGTTCCTCAGTGTTCAGTTCTCAGCACTGAAGCTAGCTGTGGGTCAAGTCAACGCTAAGACAAATCTAAGCTTTACAGCTGTTGAAATACTTAAGCCATACCAGATTTTAAAATGATGCCATAGTAGTGCAGTTATTACTTGCCTGCCACAGGATCTGCTGATGGCAGTTGAAGTTCTTATTCATCAAGGGGCCCAAATAATTGAAACAATCCATCTGCTCTATGTACTCTCTTCCTGCCTACACTGAGATTAGTTACTGCCTTGTGATATTTGCCAGTGATGTCATACTTAATCATGCAATCGGTGGCCTGTTAGATCTCCTGGGAACTACACCGCACTCCTGTGACAGAGTACAGGTAACTAAAATAATCCACCTGTTCCAAGCTTTCCCTTTGTAAAACCTGTTGGGACATGATATTTGGCAGTGACTGTCATAACTGATCAAGCAATTGCCAGACTCGAGCATATTTCCTGAAAGCTGCTGCTGTTTTTCATCATGAATTCCAGATAATTGAAATAATTGACCTGCTCTAGGGCCCTGCTTTGGCTCTAGCGTTTTCTGCAATGGGACATTTGCCTATTGTCTTATTTGTTTAAGAGCTGCAGTAGGAAAAGGCTTTGATTACTTTTTCACAAGATGTCATCGCACTACAAAGCAAAGTGACATTATTTGCACAGTTTGCATTACTGAAGTGCCAGACACCACTCTGCTCCCTGTACTCATACCACAGCTCACAAGCACACGTGCTATGCTATGGCCCTCCAAGTGTCAGAAAGGTACAGGAAGAGGAAACGAGGGAAAGCATGCCAGCTAAAGTTTTGCAGCCAGGCTGACAGTGGGAATCCTATTACCGCTCCCATATGATGAGCACTAAATAATTTAAACACTCCAGTGCTCTGTTGGTCCCCCCCCCGCTCCAGTAGTTACAGAGCCTACAAATGTTTCACAGAGGAGCAGGTGCCCTGACTTAGGCTTTTCACCACTTATTAAATAGCTAAAGGACAGACTTGCCTGTTGATTGATATAAAGATTTTTAGAACAGACAAACTAAGTGTACTAGCCATAAAAAGCTTTTATGCATTCATCTGCTATTGTAAGAATAGGGGTATAGATCTTACTTGTAGTCAGATTATATTGCTCCTTTTTATTTGAGAAGAACAAAAATACCACATTCAAGAGTGGGATGTGATCTAGTGAGTGAATTTACTGTATTCATCTCAAGGATGGATATTGTGTTCATTACTCTGCTTAGCATCCGAGCAGGTCACAGACTGACTGACAGTGACTGTGGAAGTGTAGCATATCTGCAATAATCTTGCAAGTGTCAGTCACAGATTTCCAGCACTTTCATTAAGATCTAACATTTCGGCAGCTGTACTTTTTTAAAGGGTTCAATATTTTGCCCTGCACAAAGTACAGTATATAGAATGATTTTTAAAAGACCTCTTATAACATAACACCAACCTCTCAAAAATGCTTAACTTTCCTAAAGTCGAAGCTTTTCTTTATCTATAGCTTTTTCTTTTTAGCTCTTTATCTTCAAGCAGTTAACACTGAAATGACTAAAGGGAAATGTTGTTTTTACAGGGAGAAAGCTGCCATGTCTTACATGGATGTACGGCTAGGAATGATATCAACAACATTAGAGTTACAATTATCTACCCACTTAAATAAAATTTTGATTTTTTTTACATTTGGATGAAAATGAAACCAATTCAGAAACTCAAGATGATCTGTTAAGAATAACAGAGTTTACAAGTAAACTATGCTATAAAAGGAATACATTTTCCTCATCTTACTTCAAGATTTCTTTAGAAAAGAAAGTGCTAAATGTCTCTTGACTAGAAAGATTTGATGTGTATTAGTGTCAAGATAAAGTCAGATCTTGACATCTGGAAGAGATTTGTATTACCATCAAAACCGAGAGTCAGTACTTGCACACAGGGACAGGTAGCAACTGCAGGAGGTCTGCTGTCCAGAGAGCAGCTAGGGACTGCCCAGCTTCCCCCGTGCTCCTGACCTTCAGTGGCCTATTCTGACCTTCAGGCCCCAGAGGCATGACAGCACATGCAGACCAAGCTCGATATCATTACTTGCATGCATTTCCCTTTAAGACAGTTTGTACCTTTGTAGACGCCCTCCACTCTATAGCTGGAATTTCTGCAGTAAACCCCCAAGTAAACCCAAACTTCTACAGCAAGCCACTGAGAGGAAAGCACTTAGCCAAATACCAAACGAATAGACAGTATGTTCTCAAAAATAGTTTGAGAGCAATCTTATAAGGAAGAACTAACCTAGTGGTAAAGTTTGAATTTCAACTTTACAGAAAGAAGCTTATGTAGGAAGACTTGATATACTACTCTGGTGAGCATTTGTCAATCAACACTTGTGTGAGGAAAACAGATGACAAAGGACACTCTGGTATGTGTGCACATAACTGGGGTGGGGGATATCAAACTTTTGATGAAATAGCTTTTTTTTTTACATACATAGGTGATGATTGAATGTAGAGAATTCAGAAGAGTGACTTTACAGATAATTGACCCTGACTTACAAAAGAAAACACTGCAGCTTTTTGTCAGCAGTGGGATGTAATTATGCATCATTAATTATACTGGCATGTCAATGAAAGGTCAGAGAACACAATATAAAGGAAGAAGAAAGTAGTCCTACACCCTGACAATGCTATTGTTCGAAAATGTTAGTGCTTATATAGCACTCTTGGGGTGGGAGGAAACCTTTCTTCATTTAAATCAGATGAAAATCTATGGTCAAGTTTTAATCTCACTTAAAAATAAGAACACAAAATAAACCAAGGTGATGGGAATAGAGGAGGTGTTGCAGACTAATGTAACCACCTACCCTTTCAACCTGGCCAGATAAGTCTACTCATGAATGGCTATATAACACCAGGCAGCAACACTTTCACTTGCAGCCCAGAAGGCCAACCGTACCCTGGGCTAAATCGCCAGCAGCGTGGCCAGCAGGGCAAGGGAGAGGATTCTGCCCCTCTGCTCTGCTGAGACCCCACCAGGAGTCCTGTGTCCAGCTCTGGAGCCCTCAGCACAGGAAAGACATGGACCTGTTGGAGCGGAGACAGAGGAGGCCACAAAAGTGATCAGAGGGCCGGAGCACCCCTTCTGTGAGGAAATGCTGAGAGGGATGGGGTTGTTCAGCCTGGAGAAGAGAACGCTCCAGGGAGACCTTACTGCAGCCTTTCAGTACTTACAGGGGGACTTATAAGAAAGATGGAGACAAAATTTTTGGCAAGGCCTATTGCGACAGGGGTTATGGGTTTAAACCAAAAGAGGATAGAATCAGACTAGATATAAGGAAGAAATTTTCTAAATGAGGGTGGTGAAACACTGGCACAGGTTGCCCAAAGAAGTGGTTGATGCCCTGTCCTTGGAAACATTCAAGGTCAGGATGGATAGGGCTCTGAGCAACCTCATCAAGTTGAAGATGTTCCTGCTTATTGCAAGGGAGTTGGACTAGATGACCTTTAAACGCTCCTTTGAACCTAAAACAGTCTATGATTAGTAGGAGGTCAGTAACAGCTTGCTAACAGTAGTACAATTCAAAGAGAAGACCTAACTTTACTCATCACTGTGCATGTTTTTATTAAGAGAATCTACAGCTCTTGATGTTATCTTTATTCGATACCCTCTCCCAGTCACCAGTTTGACTGCTACCAGTGTCAGTTCTTCTAGGAGGTATACGATGCTGTGCCTCACTGCAAATAAAGCTGTGCTTTATTTGTACATTCTTATTTGACCCGCCATTAAGAGAGAGAAAAAAGGAATTTTCAGCTTTGTTAGCACTGAACAGTTTTGTTGATGTGTTTTGTTTGGTTTGTGGATTGGTTTGGGTTTTTTTGAGAAGTCACTTTTAGCTAGATATTTCCCTGTCCAGCCCATTGTTTTATTTCCATAGACTAATTTGCCAGTGAATGATAAATGGGAGCAATTTTTTTGGCTTTATAAGTGTATTTCAAATACCCTAGTAAACAAAAGACACAATAACTTACATGATATCATCTCTGCAAGCAATATATACTGCTGTTCCCAGTTCTTTCCATTTTTTTTTTTTAATTGATTAGAAATACATATACAACCTTGAAGGCCAAAAGCTTCTGAGTTAAAAAGCACACAGTGTTCTAATGTTTGTCACTAATGGAGTCGACTACACCTCTTTGCCAGGATGAAAGAGGCTTGCAAAGATATTCCAATACTGCTGCTTCCTTTCCCAAAGCAGGACCCAGACTTGGAAACAGGTAGAGATTGTGGAAGTTGTGCCAAAGAACATCTCAGGGATGCACCTTCTCATTGGTGGGCTAGAATCAGGTTAGGCAGTCTACTGGAAGGGGAATATAATGGTGTAAATTGACAACATTCCTTAAGTTCAGGCTACTGTTTCCACTGGCAGTAGTGTGGGGTCTTTGAGACAGGTGGCCGTCTTTAAGAAACAAGTTACCCCTACCTCCTCATACTCAGATACATTCCCTGTCACTGCTAAAAGGAACACAATTCTGTTAAATATCGAAGTGATTAGAGAGTGTTGACAAAGAACAGAAATGGACTGGGGAAAGCTCAGTAAAGAGATCTTGTTTTCAGCAGTTCCATTACACACACAAACCTCCCTTGAGAGACTAAATTCAAATCCTGAAAATGTCTCCGTTCCCCATGTTACTTTATCTTTTGATATAATTGCAGACAAATTGCTAATGGTCACACTGCACACAAATTAAATTTATCAATAGGACAAATCAGAAATTCACAGAAAGCTAAGTTTTGCAGGATAGGTACTTCAGTACAGCACTATACCACCACAGTTGGTAACTTAAAGGCAATCATTCAATTGCATGAAACCTTTGGGCGAGTGAAGCAGTGTAATGAGACTTTGAACAAACTTAGGGGGATAAGCATTGATTAAAATATCAAAGAAATACTGTTTAAAGTGATATTGAGCCAGAATAAGAAAAGTCCCGATTTCTGGCTTTTAACTTTGTGCAAGATGTAAGTAGAAGTGAACTTTAGAACTAGGTTAACCTCTTTTACTTTGCATTTCTTTCACAATGAAGCTTTGGCTTTTTAAAACCTGTGGTTTTGTCTAACAGCACAGCCCTTCTAATGGTTAATGCATCTTTCCTTTCAAATCTCTCCAAGCTGCTAGGGAATAACTTAGATACTATTCACTGTATCCAGCCTTCTGCTTAGGCAGCAAATGCTACTCTTAGACAATGGTTATCCTGAGTAGCTATAGCATCATTAACTTGTCTCAGATGCCTCATTTTTAAAGATTGTTCTTGTTAGGAACAATTTTGGAAGAGTACAGAAGAGCTGAAAAGGGCTGAGTGTTTTAGATGAGGCTATTATAGCAAAATTGAGCATCTCAATCAAGTTCTCTGGTATCTAAACTGATTGATCACATCCTAGCTCTTCTGTGTTAAAAGAGGTCTGACAAAAAGTATGCATCAGAAATTTTATAGTAGTATTTCGTGTTAAGCCTCCCCCATCTGCACAGGTCAGATTTCAATTTAGATTATACAATTCACTAGAAAAAAAAAAATCCTCTATCTCAATGTTATATCATTATATCAATGAGATGTGTCCAAAATCTCTCATGGTCAATCTAGTAGACTGTAATTAGTAGACGGTAGAACCAAATTTGAGACAATCCTTCGTTGTTTCTGAAGTAAACTGGCACAACAAAGATGTTTGGGGGATTCCTTCCAAGACAGCAAAATTACCGCACCAGCTCTTGTTCAGATACATAGCCAAAGCCCCAGTCTTCCCTCCACCATCTAGTCCTGTCAGTTCTACAGGAAGTAAGCAGGTATTTGGACAACTTCCCTGTACCTTACACCTCCCTGAAACAATGACTCCTAAGATGAAAGTTATCTTGTTTAACTGTTAAAATTCTTGTATTGTATTCAGTTATTTAGTGACCAAACAAAGCAGGTACCTCCCATGTCTCATACATCATTATAATCTTTGAAAAAGGTTTCAAAAACATTCACTCAGCACGAACTGCTGAAGCGAACCAGAGGTAACCTGAATAGTACCCATTACTCAGGGACCTCAATAACAGACATAATCTTCTTGATTGCCACCTAGACAAGACCAGTACTACTTTTTAACCCTAGGGTTCTCTCAGAAACAGCAAATTCTACTTATTTCGATGAATAAAGACATCTGTAGTCTGACAGGGAAAGCCCTAGGTCCACCCATGCTAATACAGATTAAGGTGCAAAATTACAGTTCCACGGCCTTCATTCCACCAAAGAGCTAAGTTAAGCAGATGCTTTCAGTAACATTCAACATTATATTTTCAGGATCAGGTTCTTTCAGACAGTCATACCAGCCTTTTCCTTCCAAAAAATATGCGAAATGGAGATGGGATCAGTTTCCTTATATACAGCCCAGTTGCCACAAGATTCACAGAAGTGAGAGATGCAGATCCATCTGCCTCTGACAAATAGTTAGTAACCTCTGTCTCCCCCAAAGTTGTCAATATCAGCAAGATCACAGCCTACTCTGAGATGACATACTTGCCAGCAACTTTTTTTTAAAATTTTTTTTATACCCCCCAAAGAATTTAAATTCAACGCAGTGACTTCAGGCAAGTTATTGCTTACTGCACTGTAAACCCCAGAGTAATCAGCATGACACCCAGCTTTGTCCACAGATTGCTCTGCCAGTCATGGACCCACCGAATCCTCTCCAAATACCAGTAGCTTCAAAATGCAGTAGTGCAGCACACTCTTCTGTTCTCCTAGATGCTCTACACCATCAATTCATTAGAACAGGGGTAATGACAGGGGATTGAACACCCCCACCTGGGTTAGTCCCATTCCCTTCCTCCTCTGATAATTTCTGCATGCGTTTCCCAACTGGAAGAGTGAATTGCTTTCACTATAGAAGTGCTCATAGTGACCTTTTTAAAAGGGAAGTGTCAATTATCTTAAACTTTCTCTTTAGACTACTTCTTGTGTTGATACAATTAATTACCATCTCTTATTAAATTTCTGGCCATGTTAACATGTTATTTTTAACACAACTGTTCCAATTACCAAGATGTGAAGATAAAATGCTTAGGTATACCCTGTGTCTTGGAAGTTTTTAATAAGTAAAAAGGGGGTTTGTATGGCAGTGGTCAGGCACATAACCTTGATTTATCTGACAAAAGGAAAGCGCTATCCAAGATCAAGTCAGACCACGCACAGAGAAAGGAAGAAAAAAGGCATTTTATTAGTCAGATTAATTTGCTTCTGATGCTTTTTGACATTATTGGTTTTAGGTGCCTGAGAACCTGGACAAACCCAGTTCTGCATCACTAACTTTGATCCATGAAAGACTTCAATATTCATTTCTTATTTCATATTTCCAGCTTCAGGCCAATCCTCAAGGAAAATAACCCTAAAGATATTCAGTGGCAATCAGAAACCTGAAGAACAAGATAGACATTGAGGAAAACAGAGAATTCATTCTTTCAGAAGATCGCTATTGTTGCTGGTTCATTCCATGCCACAGGTCTCCTATCACAGCAATCTTTGGGAATATACCCATGAAAGGATTGGCATTGTTCATAAAATTCAATACTTTGTCTTAACTATTTGAGGAAGAAAGAAAGAGAGCTCAATCAAAAACTTTTACTATCTTTACAAAGCAATAATTTCAATTCCTTGATAAGCTAATGTATTAACAGAAGTCTAATTTATCCTTATTCTAAGAAAACTGTCACTTGGCAAACAAGATCCAAGACACAATGACTGGCAGGTTTTATTTTACCAAGTTATGCTAGAAAGACATACTAGCTTTCCAAAAAAAAAAAAAAATAATCTAAACTTCCATTTCAAAACATTTCCCCACATGTATGATTTCGCAAACAAGTTTGTCAGTATAACCAGATTACTTTGCATTTTGTATACACTACATCCAGTGTTACCACTATTTGTTCAAATAAAGGTGACCAGGGTCATTCTCCTGATGCGCAAGAGGAATGCTGTGCTTACAGGGGCAAAGTAGGACTCTGGGCCAGGACTCATGTTTATTGAGGAAAGAGTTCATTTAACGGACTTTAAATATAATTGCCTAATATTAAAACCTTATGTCACACAAATGAAAATACACAATGTAGGTTCTGTTACTGCAGTCAGAAACAGGCGAGCTGATCGTTGCTCTCAAGGGAAGTCCTTTTGACTTAAAGGGCACTCTAAACTGATGAATCTTGGCATTCTCTGCACAGTCACTGTAGTCCATGGAGTTCACATACTTAGAGCACCTGTCCAGAATGATCTGGCAGTAGGATGGGGTTACCTCTTCACCATTTTGACTTTTAAGAAAGCCTTATTTAAACATGAAGGAAGATGCAAACATTTATTAGATAGCCTTAGAAGAACATTGTTTCATTGTGCTTTTCATCATAATATTGTTGATGATTACTACCTCAAGTCTTTTCAGAAGTGGCTAGGACTTTCCGTAAGTGCCAAAGCAGCTTTCAGGAGTAATGCATGACTACACATTCTGTTTTGAAATACTGCATAATGGTAAGTATAATAGAACTAGGAATTGTTGTGTGTTTTGCAATTTAGCATACATAGTTTTCAGTTTTGTTAGTAGTTCAAAAAAGCTTTAACACTTATTTAATTAGTCTAAGCTTGGTAATTCAGCCAATGAAAACTAAATGTTTAAGTTATATTAATCAAAAACAATGTTAACAATTAAATTTCTGAATGATAGAGCAACAAAAACAAACTTGAGTAATGCTATGATTAATTAATTGATTAGCTAGTTCCTGTTGAGAAATTATATTCAATAAGAGTCCATCAATACAAATTGCTATCAATTGCCACTTTATGAGGTGCCAAGAATAATGGGTTCAGGTGCATATTAGAACTAGTTGTCATGAATGCCAACTTACAGCAGAAAAAATGGATTGTTTATCACCTAATTTAATTTCAGACAGCTAACTTGCTTGTAATAACTCATTTTAGCACTGAATTTTCAAGAACTTCCGTGTTGTTAAAAGCAGCAGCTTGTAATAAGTTTGCAAATTTAAATTCTTCTGTAAATAATTTAAAGCAGTCTATAACTCAATTTTGCCATTGAACATTTAGAAAACATTTAGCAATTGTATTCAATATCCAGACACCCCCTTTCCTCCAAGAGGTAGCATGTTTCATTCTAAATGCTTCCCTACTGCTGTAGTATTAGACTTGACTGTGCTTTTAATAACATTAAGATGCAGTGTCCAATGTTCCTTCTGGCCAAACCCGCCAAAATACTTTGTGGGATCTCTTGGGTCATGCACGCTAGCAAATATACCACACGTGGAGGCACTTATTACACTTTATTTCAGCACATCTGGGCAGTTTGGTGTCCAGATGCTCAAAAAAGCAACTGCAGAGAATACAATTCTACTCACAGGTTCATAAACAGAGTGAAAGGACACAAAGCTGCTCTGGTTTGGGGCAAGGGAGAGGTTTAGTTCATCCTATACTTCAGCCTATTTCTGAGGTCTTCTAGGTTATTTGATGGCAATTATGAACAAGGAAAGTTTCAAGAAAAAACAATCTACTTGTAGCCTTTGAAAAACAATGCAAAACATCAATTACTTGATGGCTCCTAGGAAGTTGTGCAAGGAGTGCATTCGACCCCTTGACCAGATCAGTGGTGGTTTGGTGCAAGCTCTGGAGGAGGTAAAGGCCTGACCCTGTAGCTGGGACTAGAACTCCTCTAGTGTCAATCTGTTCTCTGAAAACCCACAAAGGAGCAGATTGACACAGTGAGCATCGATGCATATGAGCTTGGAACACTGATCACGTGATTAACACATGAATAGTAGGTGGCTTTTCCAAGACTTTTACCAAGGAACAAAGCAGGTTGTGGGTACAAGGCATCTCCACACCTTTCCCATGGCATGTAACTTGACTATGAGCCAATCACTTTATCCCATAAATATGACAGCCTAAATGAGCCTTCTTTGAGCTCTCCCTGCTATGCAGCATGGCAGCAATCTCCCCTTGAGCTGGGACACCCCTCAAGGCTGCCTCTCAAGGCAGAGGCATCTTTCACCAGTGGCAGATCTTTGGTAAGTGGCTGTAGTATGATAACTTTGATTTTGCCTTGGTAACTTTGTTTGCAAGCTGAATTGATGATACTGAAACATTCATATATAATCCTTTAGACATAAACCAGGTCTCCCCCTTTCAGATTTCAAAAAACCACTCAACTTCAGTTAGCACTGCCCACGTATAAATATGTAGTTACATTATAACAATAAACTGAGATGACAATTTAAGAGTTTATTAACCTGCATAAAGCTTCACATCTAGGAATCATGCCGATCTATGTCTACAATTTAATATATGTTCTTGCAACTGTTTGTAGTTTCTGGAAATTGATATGCTATCAGCCTTTTTCTTTACTTTGCAAATAAAGCATAGAAACCAATCATGTTCCAGCACATTTGCAGTAGGTACCTGACAAAGTCCACCAGCTTGTACGCATATCTGTCAAAATGCTAGCAAGCATAAATCTTACTGCCAATTTCATTGACTTTGCAACTACGTCACACTAGTAGGCAGTATGTTCATTAGTTGATGCAGATCACTTTATATTTCAGAATAACTATTGTATTAATACTCTCCTGTAATCTACGACTTCAAGAAAAATCAGCATAGTTGTAAACAAGCAGTAATAAACTAAAAGGTTTCAAAAGTCATTTCAACTTTCCTTTAATAACATGAATTGATTTAATAAAGAAAAACCTTCAAAGTCATTGAAATGCCACCTCAAAAAACAGGTCAGATTCTTACTTCCCAGATTCTTTTACAGCATGAAATGTTGTCTAAATTTTGCCTCATGACTTTTCTCCTTATGGCAGCTCCCATGGATCATTTCTCTTAGCAAAAAAAGGAATCCATTGACTACTCCTACCCTAGAGCTAATGGACTGAGCTTCCACTGGGAAAATGCTGCAGGCTGAACACAGATATTGACCAATCTAGTTAGAAAAATAACAGCACATAACCAGCACTACACTAGCATCACTGTTTATTAGATTTCACACAAAATCTTTTCATAAGTGAGAAAGTATTTCAGCTTTAGCTTCAAGTCCAACTAATAGCAGAATGTTTTACTGTGACTCAAAAATTCTTTCTTTGTGCAAGTCTGATTTTTTCTCCCTGAGAACATTTAACTGGATTTCCCGAGATCTGTTTGCTCTTACCGTTCTAGGAACAGCTTAGGATGACCTGCCTCAGGAAGTCAGTCTGTTCATGCCATGACCATTTTGGAACATCCTAACCTGCTGTCAGCACACAGCAGAGCAAGGACAGATTACAGAAGCCCATTTCAGAAGCAGAGCACTGCAGAATAGGTATGGCTTAACGCATTAACATTGTAGACATACAACTGAAACTTCTAAAAATTCAATTAAAAAATTGTGTCAAATAGAGTTATTTAGACCATGTTCAAAGAGCCTTTGGTAATAACACAAATAACGCTTTGCCTGGAGGAAAACTGTTGAATGAGATTGTTTCAGTGTTTTACTCTATTGATCCACAGCTATACTGACACAAATGAAGAGGCAACCGGAGACGGGAATTACTTCATCCAGTTTCATTACCAATGCAAACACCTCATGTACCTACGCTGTCAGGAATCAAGTGGTTATTCCCAACTCCATTAGCAAGCATTTAATATCGGAACGGGATGAGGCCATATGGCACTTGAGTTCTTCCTTTTAGGGGGAGGGAATAAAAGTATTCTTAATTAAGAGAGTTTATGTATTTAGTATAATCACACTTGGAAGGTTCAAAAAACTATGTCTATTCACTGATTCAAGATAACAGCGTAGTAGACTTAAAAGCACTTCCCCTCCAGTGTGTCATAAACTTAGTAAAAACCACATAATACTTTGAAGAGAAATTATTTGGAAGAACTTTTCCGTAAAGAAATGTGGCCATGATTCATTAGTTTGAAGCCTGTATCACATCTTAAACCCTTAGAAAACTAGAACTACAAGAATCTGCAATTACTTCAGAACAAAAAGGTTGAAAGGCAAGACTGAAAAACCATGAGCAGATCTTACTTTCACTTCAACACCAAAATTGATAGATCCAAGTAACAGTATACATTGAAATACAGGCAGGTTATAATTTATTACATTTGCGATAAAGTATCAACTACTATTTCTATTGACATTCTATGACAACTGGTATTTGACTCCATACAATCCATTACTTTAATCATTACATTCTAATAAAGCCTTTCTAATAAAGCTTTCAGATGATAAATAACATTGATCCGTAAGGAATTGTTATTTACCATTGATAGACACCATGTAGCAAGACAACTTTAAGGAAGATGTATGCATCACAATATAGCTGAATGCAAGGTCCTACCTAGACACAGGATGTTAGTCATCCTTAAGGGGGATCTGGGAAACAGTAACAGATTAGTGCAGCAGTGCTTTTATACAGCATTTGTTGAGACTTTCATTTTTGACCAGAGCCTTATCAAGCATGAAGCATTAACAAAACTATACCATCTTACAATCAACCCTCAGATTTCATCCTTTGGCTCCAGTCCTAATCCAAACATGGAAGACAAAAGATGGAGAATTGCATTGCATTCAGAGAAGAGCTCCAGAACAATCCGCACCCTGGGAAACATGCTTTGCAATGTGGAGAACTCCAGTTGCTTTACTGAACAACTTTTAAAAGACTATTAAATCAAAATCTACAAGTACCAGTGAGAGTACAAGACTGAGATCACTTTAACAGACAAAGGCAAAACAGACTTAAGTGGCTTTTAAATTTACCACAACTCAAGTTTATGCATTAATTTAAATGAACCCATAAAAACAGGTGAAAAGGGTTAACCATTGGAAGACTGTAGATCCAGATCCAAAAGGGTCAACTGTGACCACACTGAAGGTGTGTAGAATTCAAATACCTATTCCTATGGTGCTTGTCCCCACTCATCCCCCCAAAATGCCAAAAATTCTCTACATTATTTTACTGACACCTAAGCCCAAACACAAATAAATCCCTGTTGGTACATAGAGAAACTTTCACACACTCAGAATTTACTGCAGTCTAAGCAGAGTTAATGGCTTCAGTGTTTGTGTCTTACATGAGCACAGACAGCAATACCAAAGTAAACATTCCTCTGCTCAAGTTTCCTATAGAACAATGAAAAATTCAGGATTAATTAGGCCAGAACAAAGTACTATGTTGTAACCTATTGTTAATAGGTTACTAGTAAGAGAGAAAAAGTTTTTGATTCTACCTCAAAGTGCAATTCATAAACTACATGACATCAGTAAAATTGGACTAAAGTTTTGGACATCACAAGACCCACACCCAATATCTTCAGCAGTCTAGGTCACAGGTTGTTTTTCCACTAAGCTTGTTGAGATCTAGACCTCTTTTCTCTACAATAGAAGCGTCACAACTATGACGATAAGTGACATGAGCAGCCCATAGCCTTACATTCAGATCATAGTAATAATCCCTTTACCGTGTTTCACTGATGATGGCTATAACACTCACATCTTCTATTTTGAATGACTGTTTGAGGCACTGAACTACCGTGGAAAGTATAAACGCAGCAGCACTCCCTCTGTTTTTAAAAGCAGAAGCATGAGAACCTAACTCCAGGAGACCATTTTTAGGTGCTGATCCTGACTTGACACAAGACGACTTCTGCAGCTTGTTTTAGGTACTTTCGAAGAGGCACTCCTTTTCAGTATTCCCTGTGGACTCTGCTCCACACACAGCTCTGGATTCAGTTCCAAGTTAGGCATTTAAAAACAGATTACTACAGCAACAGGCATTACAATAGCAAAATCTTTTGGGAGGAATTTATTCCAACACTTCATTTGGTGTTTTTAAATTGACAACATATTTCTCAACGAGTTCTAGTTAAGCCTTGTATTTTTAGGAAAAGCTATAGTAATTACTGGGTTATATTTTATGGCTTCTGTTATGCTGAAAGCCATATCTAGATTAAAGATAGAAAGGGCCAATATAAATACTGTCATTTACGAGTAGGTCACTGGATAGGGAAAAAAAAAACCCTGGGCTTGCTTCCAATTTTACACACAGGAAAAATGACAAAGAAAAGTTGGATGGATGTCTACTAATATATAAAAAGCATTTTTATACCTAAAGGTGAAAATAAACATCATTTACTAATGGACTGTTTCAAATAGCTACAAGGCTACTGAAATATTGAATTTACTTTCCTTCAAAGGTTCTCATCTGCATTGTACAGCATTTACTACTTAAATAATGCAAAACTATAAATCAGCAAAAGGACATTCACACTTCAGGGAGCCTGACACCATACCCCACAAATACCACTTCAGTTATAACAATGACTGTTAGATAATACTGAAATAACCTCACTTTGTTAATTGTGGCACTTAGAAGCAAGATTTGGAGCCTTGTCAGCATTTCAAAAACATTTTGGGCTGCACCATTAGTACAGTAATAACTCAATGTCATGTTAGAAGGAAGGAAACACCAAGTATAACAGCACTGATTTTCACTACGCATGCAAACATACCACCAGGACACTTCGGGTAGTGTTCAAACACTAGGAATACTTGTTCCACTACAAAGAATACCATTTATTCCTTTGAAATCATTCCTTTTAATTTTGATCTGTGCTTATATCATGTAACATATATATTTGTACTATCATCCGAACCCATCACATGTATCAATACACAAGACTCCATTGCAAAGAAAAGGTATGCATCTTTTCAAAGATGTTTAAATAATATTGTAATTTATGAAGAAAATACTAAATTTCACACATTCATTTTTATAAAAACCTTTACTCCTAGAAAAAGGTCTATAGATTGTCTTTATGCAAACATATTTAAAAACTTTAAGGTTTTTTTGATAAGAAATTACTTGGGTTTTCTCCTTAGAATCAGTAACAAAGTGTTATCAGGAATGCAGACTAATGGATTTGAGAACACTAGAAGTGTTGATATTCTCCCCTCTTTATTCTATGCAAGGGTGAAATTCCTATCAAACAACTGTTAAGACTCATAAAAATCATAGGCATGACTGACTATTTTTAGTAAGAAGCTATACATAATGAAGTACGCATTAATTTTGCTTTTCACTCTTCAGTTTCTAGAAGTTGAAGACATATACTGAGATTTACATTTTCACATGAGAAATTAAATTGGGTAGTACTATAGTTTTCCTATGAATAAGCCTAGACAGCATGTCTTAACATCAGAGACGATGCCTCAGTCCTGCACAAATCAGCATAAACCGGTTCGTGTCCATCTTTTTCAAGCTGATGGTCCTTTGTAGCAGTAGACTGCACCTGTATTGTGCCTCACTTGTGTGCATGTTCCCAGCACTGTAATACTACCTGCTCTACAGCCTTCTTACCACTGTCCCCCTCCAAAATGCACCACCTTTCTCACTCACCCATGTTATACACATTTTGTGACCACACAGGAATGTTTTGCATAAAGGGGCAGGTACAATTACCTTCCCCTCTTCTGCTGCTTTGCAATAGTTGTATAGATATGTTAGTTATTGCAGCTACTGCAATGGGCAGGATTTGGCTTAGGTCACAGATTTTACTCACTCCACCACTTGCCGTTTCACATCTTTTCACCCTTTTATTTATGGCAAGAAAATGGAATCAACTGTATTTACCAGCTACTCAACCCATTCACTGATTTTAGAGACTGGGACAAAATACCTTATGGTATTAATCAGCTATTTGCTATTGAACCTCAGAGCACTAACCTTGAAGGAAAAAGATCTGGCTCTCTTCTCAGCGGGGGAAGCCTCATTCCCACTGCATACATCATTTCCAGGCCTATTTCATAGGGTCAGTGATGCATACTAGGCTTTATAAGCAGTAAAGAATTTTTAGATACTTGAGAACAGTAATTTTATTTGTACTCTTTTTTAAAAAAATCAAAGCTGGTACTGTGTAAGACACTGTGGAAATGAGTAGAGGTGAACCAAACTGCCATTCCCTTATTAGCAGTGGGGAAGGCAACACAACAAGGATGCATAGCCTTTCTTTAATTCGCATGAGTATTACTTAGTCCTTATCGAAGTAAGTGCTAATGCCGACTGCTCACTAAAGCCATGAATTTTCAAAAGCCTTCTCTATCTTAAAACTTACAAGTATCATTTTAATATTATATTCTGTGACAGACGAGCTTATAAAGGAGTGTAACAGTAGAGTTCCTTTAGCCCTACATGTCTGGTAATGGGCACTGCATGAAATATGAACTTTCTTATCTGTGATATATTATCTTTGCTTGAAATATGGTTAATTACTGTCATTTGTTAGAGATGAGACAGTTGAGTATCATTTCTTGTGTCACATTGACTTCAAGTTGCTTATGATTGCATGAAATTAGTGACAGTGAATTTCTGAATACAAATTTTCACAGATTCACTATGCACCCCATAATTACTAATACACTGCCTCCACTGAAATTTCTAACTACAGAAAAGCATACCAATACTAACACTTAATAAATTCATTATTATATTCAACATAGATTAAAATATCTACACAATTAGATCAGTGATATGCATTGGTAACATCAGATCAGAGGACAGTTGCTCAGTTTGAAGCTTAAATGACTCATTACTTTTAGTTTTTTAAGTATTTGTATGTAATGCTAAAGATCCACTTTGCAAGACAACCACCTCTCCATTTTCCAAAGCTGTTTCATATTATGTACTCAAGAGTTAGCTCCCAAGACAAAGATACAATAACCATGCAAGTAATTCGGTTCGTAAGTTCTATCATAGTGTAATTGAGCCTGATAAATTTTAAGAATATATTTAACCGCAGCTGCCTATTTCCTTTTAAGACAGATAGACTACTTTTGGAAGGACAGTAGCACACACGAATTTGCTTGAAAGATCAGGACATGCATTACATTATTCACAGCTACAAGTTAACATGTAGCAATGATTGTTATTAAATACAACTCATGTGTTGGAAGACTTGAAAAACAAGAGATGCTAGTTACACAAGAACAAACACAAAGTGATTGCTAAGACTAGTCAGAAGACAGATTGGAAGGATACTAAGGGCTCAGACTCCACAACTGCCTCTGTTGTGAAAGCAATTAGGTCATCGTCTTAACACACCGACTCTTTTGTTCATCTAGCTTAGTGAACTAACATGCTTAGAAGAAAGGTATTTGAGATGACTCACTCTACAGTACCTGGCAGCACACAACTCCAATATCACTGGGTGAAAACCAGAGCCAGTAATAAGATCCAGTTTATACTAGTCAGATGTTTTTGGGTATCAATTACATTTGTTAATGTACCTGTTGACCTAAGATATACAGTCTAGACACTTAAGGACTGAAATGTGCTAATAAATCACTGAAAGAACATGATGCCTTTATGATACAGCAGGGATTTTTTTAATTAGTCAGATGAACACACCTATTCCAAAAAGGAGATACTGTCTATTTAAGTGAAACTTTATTATGATTAGGAAGAGCAGCCAGTCTATTTCCTGAAGATGGAAAAAAAGAAAATAGATGCTAGGGAAAAAAGATACATCTGCCTAGACTACCTGGTCGGCTTCAGAGAAGACACTAGCAAAAAAGTACTAATGTGCACCAAAGGGAGATGACTTTTAATAGTGGGCTCTCTTAAAGTGCAGCTGGCACATACAAACAAGAAAATTATGATTGACACATTACCAAGAAAAAGAAAAACTAAGCAAACAAAATGAGACCTCAAGAGAAAAACATCTTTCTCATTTACTCCTAGTAATAGGTACTTGAAATCTATTTCTTCTTTTGTTTCTTCTTTGAAGAACTAAAATAGCACTGCCAATTCACACAGCACAGAAAATAGCTTTAGCACAGTTCACCTTAACATCACCAAACTTCAGCCAAGGCACCCTGCATTAAAGAAGAGAGACTTTTCTTTCCACAGCTCACCCAGTTTCCAGGCTGCTTTCTGTGATCAACCATGGCTCTTCACACAAAGCTCTTCCTGCAGCATCTCTCAGTACAACTCTACAGCCTTTTCAGGAGAGCCTGTAAATTTGTTATTTATTGGGACCTAGGCTTTTATAGCTCCTGTTTCTAATTGGCTAATTGGTCAAAGCTGAGGATAGGTAAAACCCTGTGAGTAGGACCTTCATTAACTCTTTCTGATATGTTACCCTGTGAACTGTGCCCAGTTTACCAGAAAGCCTCTAAGAAAAACCTTCAAAAAACTGAACTTATCTCACCATGCATAAGCCACAAACTCGTAACCATGTTTTGTCACAGCACATGCACTGCCAATATTTAAACACATTCTTTAAAAAACACTGTGCACAGTACTTGGTCCTATTAACATGAAGTCTCCAAAACAGCTGATGAGAAGATGAGGTCTCTAGTGCTGTAAATACTCAGCTAATAAACAGCTGCATCCGTCTGTCAGAAGTGTTCGCCATGTTACCATCTTAGTGATCACAGTGCTGAAACAGAATCGTGCTCGGAGACCTGCATACTGATGAAGACAAGCTGATTAGAGTTAAAAATGGGCAAGGCAGAGGTGAGTAGGGGAAAGAATTTGGAAGATCCTACAATTACACAGCTGATGTACCAATGATCAATATAACCCTTTGTATAGCAGAGCTTTTGAATTTCTCATTAAGCAGCATTTCTGAATAATGCTTCCTGCCTTTCCCAGTTGATTTGAAGCTATTGCCCCACATTCTGCAAGATAATTAGTTGATTGTACTGTTTTCACTTCTCAGGGAGGCTACAGTCACAGAATCACAGAATCACAGAATGGTAGGGGTTGGAAGGGACCCCTGTGGATCATCTAGTCCAACCCCCCTGGCCAAAGCAGGGTCACCTACAGCAGGTTGCCCAAGACCACGTCCAGGCAGGTCTTGAATATCTCCAGAGAAGGAGAATGCACAATGTCCTTGGGCAACCTGTTCCAGTGCTCCGTCACCCTGAGAGTGAAGAAGTTCTTCCTCATGTTCAGATGGAACTTCCTCTGCTTCAGTTTGTGCCCGTTGCCCCTTGTCCTGGTGCTGGGCACCACTGAAAATAATTTGGCCCTATCCTCCTGACACCCACCCTTAAGATATTTATAAGCATTTATAAGGTCCCCTCTCAGCCTTCTCTTCTCCAGGCTAAACAAGCCTAGCTCCCTCAGCCTTTCCTCGTAGGACAGATGCTGCGGTCCCCTTATCTTCGTAGCCCTCCTCTGGACTCTTTCCAGTAGTTCCTCATGTTTCTTGAAGTGGGGAGCCCAGAACTGGACAGAGTACTCCAGATGTGGCCTCACCAGGACAGTGTAGAGTGGGAGAAGAACCTCCCTCGACCTGCTGGCCACACTCTTCTAAATGCACCCCAGTGTGTCCTATGACACGCTTGGACATTTTAAGCCCTTTGAAAAACTATCTGAAACAGAGTAATAGAGTATACCTCAGCAGCAAAAGCTATTGCAGTGATTGTTGTAAAAACATCAGACCCTTCCTTTGCTTTCCGTGATGGCTTTCTAAAGAATATCAATTCAAGGTTTCAGACCTTAACCTATCACTCCGTCTGCAGACTTTCACAAACTTCCCTATCATTTACCCCACATTCTAGACAAGTTTCTCTGACTTTGCCCTCTCTCACATAAATGCAAGCCAAAACTACATAAAACCAAACAAACCATGATATCACACACTCCTACACTATGCGCACTGGTTTTATGCCACTTCCTGCTGTGAACATCAACGGCTCTGTGCAGTGTGTATGCAAATTGTAGCACTGTCTCTGGGCTTTGGGAAATACAGTTTGGGTTGCATGCAAATTTTATCAACGTATTACTCAGTGAAGAGGTCACATTAGGGGAGATATAGAAGCAGTTTTGTGCCATTTAAAGGATGTGTATTTTGTGCATTTTATGGACATAAAATTCTTGCTCCCAAAGCATCAAAGCATCTTCCTGTATGGCCCCACATTAATTATTGCTCTCCTTCAGGTTCCTATATTGTTTGTGCACCCTTTCCAGTTCTCCTTTTACTTTCTTTTCACCTTGAGCTGTTACCTCTTCATATAATTAAAAGTAAAAGAAAGTCACCAAGATGACAGACATCTGGGTTAGAGAAGCTTATTTATAATCTTCTTTAGCTATTTATTTTGCCAAATAGTGGCAAACTGGCTATAAACTATTGCTAGACCACAAACACGCTGCACTTTATACTCACTTCAGTGGATATTGTCCATGGAATTTTCGTATTAGAACAGAAACAGATTCTGTAACTGTTTTGGAGAAAAAGAAAATTAAATATTCAGATTGTAGTACTACTTCTACCACTTAATTACACTGTGAAGTGAAAAAAAAAATTTCTTCAATTTTTTAAAAACATATTTCTGTAATTACCCTGCATTTAATCATAAACACGAATCCACTATTCCTCAATAAATCAATCAGAGTAGGTATACTACTTCACAGATCTGTTTTTAATGGTGCTCTAGCAGATATACATTGTGCTGGATTTGGACCTGATGCAACTCTACCTTTCATGACTTCAGCAAGTGAGTGATGGGAGAATGTAACTCAAATAACTTTCACGATAAGTGCTGAAGGTACACAGGAGTACACAACAGTAAGTTTTGGAGATTTTTTTAATGCATATTCTATTTATGACGTTTGGCTGCCTCTGTTTATAACAAAATGGTAATATTTTTTCTTTCTTTTACTATGATTTTAATATATATTTCATGCAAAAAAATGAAATATGCACTTTACAGCATCCATATGCCCAGAGGAAAATGATCTCACTGGGTCTCATTGCCAAAGACTGGTTAGCAGCTCTTGGTATATTTAGTGGCGAACTTAAAGAGTGTCATGAGAACTTGTATGTTTTGTGTTGCAAAGCACAAATTATGTTTGTGAGTCACTGGCTAATGCTTTTCCGCACATAAACTGATATTTAAGCGTGTTCAGAAGGGTACATTTGATTCCTTGTGATTCCTACAATTTGAAAAACTTCTCAATATAAAATAAATTGCTTGCCTACTTTTCCAAAAGTCCAGTGGCTTTTCCCTTAATAACCATTAAGGTATTTGTAGAACTGAGTAACTTTATTTATTAACTCCAGCTGATTCAATATTTATACATCTTTTTCAAAGGCCGAAACATTTGAGACAAGAAGCTGACAGCAAGTGTCTCTTTAAACTTCCCAGTTTCTTACTGAAAGCTGGATAATAAAGATAAGAAAAAGATCATCTTGTCAAGGATACAGTAGAAGGAATAGCACTTGGAAGGGCAAAATTCTACTTTAAATATAATTCCAATAACGTGAATACATACCAAAGATGAAAAAAGCAAATTTTTATTTCATGCACACCTGTTAAAAACTTTACTGCATCACTCTAATGAACAATAATGTTTTACAGTCTTCGTTATAGGCAGCCCTAATAGATTTGTAAAGTACACTACATTTATAACTGGAAGTGATCACATATCACTAACACTGCTTACTTTTTAAAGGAGTTCCTCTTGCAGAGATGGCCCTGATACAAACTTACTGATCTTCCCAGTTTCACTGCAGTCTAACTGCCTTTGTAACTTCTACTTTACTGCAGCTTCTACTTACTGCAGTAGACCATTCATAATCTTTTGTTTTCCAAAAGAAATTGTGCCAGGAGAAGGCTCCTTCTGAACCATTAAGGAATCATACTATTGGGCCCTAAATCTCGATTGAGTCCACTCATTTTTAAAGTTCTAATATTATGGTATTTTCTGTAATAAAAAAATTATTGAGATTATTACTGAAACTAACACCTGATGCAATGTTTCTGCCTCTGCTTTGCTAAAGCCAGTGAATGGAATCCATGCCCTATAACTTACGTACCCAGCCTCCTCACAACCTCTTTGAAATTTTGGGTTCCTCACACCAAAGAAGTGATCTAGTCTGCCTGTAATTAATACCATACCTTTCTAAAGAATTAGTGTGAAAAAATAAACTGCCTCTCACAACATGCAGGAGGAAAACTAAGCCTTGTCCTCTTCCACTGAGAACACAGGGAACATGGAGGAATATTATACAGCACGCTTAGATTAAATTCCTCCAGCTCTGATGATGGGCACCTAAGGAGAGCGGGACCCACATATGTCTTTTGTATGGTAGAGCAGATGTCAAATCCTGATCCAGGTGAGGAGAGGGCTGAGCTTCAGGCTCTACTCAGTTCAGGGGGCTCATGGTCTACCTAAGCAGGAACATGTTTCATCCTTTTTCTTGAAATTGAGCCATGACATAACCAGAAATTCAAGACCCATGATGCCCAAAGCACATCAGGCAGAGAGATGGAAAAAGCATACTCTAGAGTTCGGGATCTTGCCCACGGGGAACATTTTACACCTGCCCCCTTCCAGAGGAGTGTCCAGGTCACCCGAGCAGTCAGATACCCTCTAATCTGTTCTGCTTTAACCATCTGATTAATTCACTCCTGTAGCTGTAAAACTAAGAGTGTGCTCCCACAGGGTGCCTAGGGCTATGTGGGTATAGTCCCCCTCAGGCTCAATGCGTTCTTACCACGTGGACAGATGCTAGTCTCACTATATTATTGTGCAACACGTTGCCATCTTCAAAATTAGTTTAGTTCTAGTCCTGACCAGACATAATATCTCATAGCCTTTGCTGTGGAGTCAGACAAATCTTAGCTAAATGGATGGCTCTCTGAAGTTTAGGTGAAGTTTAGGCATCTGCTATCTAGGGCAGGCGCATTGCCTTCTACGCATCGAATTCATATTCAGTTCAGACTCGATTTTAGTTTGATAGCAGTTATAGAAAGACAAAACTTCAGTGAAAACTGGCATAACCTAACAGATTATCCAACAATACATGTAGGTTGTCAAGTTCTGTGAAGAAAAGCAAAGGCATTGCATTTCTGTCTGCTGCAGCTTCAATACGTATTGCTGTTGGCAGGAAGAACTGAAGCTCACGTACAGAGTTAGGAAATGGCATGCAGGTAAAATCTCTGAAGCAAAGCTAAGGATTACAAGTTGCCAAACATCAACCACCACTGTACGGTAGCCATTTTCACCTGGAGACATGGGAAAGAGCTGATGAAAGACTACAGTTTCTGTATCTATCTCTTCTTCTACTTTTCTTTTAGAAACGTCCTACTTTAAAGATAAGAAATAACTTTTGATCTAAAACCAAAAGAAATACTGAGAAAATATATATAACTAGACAGAGCAGCCTGTCAGAGAATGGCATGTGCAAATCAAGTGTACAGAAAAGCCCAGTCAGTCAAACCAGGAAAAATTTTAATCTATGTGCTTTTTAGTTATCCTGATAGCATAACTATTTCCATGTTTTGGTATGTTCAGTTTAAACAATTCTGGAAAAATCTCATTGTCGTGGATTTGCTATCAAAGGCAAGATTCCCATAAGCAAGCCTTGCTCAAAGACAATCCTAGAGGTACATACATATATATTTTATTTTGCATTCACTGAATTTTTGTACCTATGTACTTTATGAAATAAGATGTTGGAAAATTTTATTTATTACTGTTAATGAACATAGGACATGTACAGAGTCAATATTCATAACATTTACAGACACTTCTAAATACTTCTGCTTGAAAACAATCAGAACATTTATTCTGATACTTTCGATTTGCAACTATGCTTAATACAATAATTTAACAATTTCTATTCACAGCATGCCAATATTGCCGAAACACCTACATTTAGCTAGTCAGCCAAAATTCCTGCTAATTGTTCCAATTGAGCATGAAATTTGTTGGCAACTTTGTTCAACACAAATCATGTATTTCTATCCAAACAATTTCTGTAGTCATCTGATTATGCAGTACATGTGCCAGATAAATTTAGTGAAGTGGAAAGCTACATTTTTATCAAAAAAAAAAGGAAAAAAAATCAGGTTTTCAGAACTAATTGTGAATTCACAGATCCTACAGCTCACAAGCTAATAAGCAGAGGCTTTACTCTCTTGCTAGTATGAAATATTAGGACATCAACCTGCATGTAGACAAACCTCCTATACATTATGTTTAAGGAAGTCTTACAATGTCTGTTTGCCCATAAAGGTAAATTGACTCAACAGAAATAAGCAAGCAAACAAGAGAATGTAGGAATCAAAAACATGTTTTCTGTAAATTTAGAGACTGGATACACTCCAGAACCAATTTGGATTTTTAAAAACTTTCTTTAAGTTAAGGACTTTGTCAAAACTTCAACAAGTTTTGAGGTGTTAGTACATATTTTAGCAACAAACACACAAAAAACTTTGGTCTATATGAGAAAACAATATGGCTTATTCCAGGCAGCATTTCTTAGACTATTTTTAGATTTCCCATAAGCCAAATGAGAAAACTATTAGTTAGAGATCTTAAAATATTTCTAACTGGATTCTGTGCAAGGAGTTGAACATCTATACACTTTACATTGAATAGAGTTAGTATACACAACACACATAAAAAATCATGGCTGTGACCAGTGTGCATGAGCAACTAAATTAGATATTTGTTCTGAATCACAGGCTCAGAACATTCACACATTGCTAGACATAAATCTAAAGAGAAGTAACAACAATCTTATGCAAATGTAAAGATATTTAATTGGGCAGAGCTACGCTGTTGCATATGACCACTGAACAAGGAATTAAAAAGTGTGAAATCTAAAATTCTTATTTCATGAAAAATAGTTCATTATATGAAGAAGGAGTTATTGCAAACCAAACAACACTGCTTTCAGGTAAATGCTTTTCTCTAATGGAAGAACTACTGAATGTGAATTTTGTGCATAACTTCCCTCACACATGGTATCACAAAAGGATACCCAAGGTGAATCAATCATTTGCAAAGAATAAAAAAAAAAAAAAGATTTGAAGGTAGGATGTAAAATAAAGTGACTCAACAGTTTAGGAGAAAGTTTTCCAGATGAACAGGACTGAGGGAGTGGGTAGAGAAGAATGAAGTGAGCCAGCAAGGTCAACACGTACCACAAGATAATGGAGCTCTTGAGGCAGCGGACAGCAAATTTAGCACCATCTTTGAGTAATACAGAAAAACAGAACATGTGATCCAATATAGATTCTTCTCTTCAGTGTCAGGTCTACCATCTGACTATATTTCCCTGAGATCTAGTAATGTAGGATGCACGGAATCTGAAAGGCTACAAAAATGGTAATGCACTGGTTAAGACAAAAAGAATAATCACATCATGAATACAGACTTCAAGGAGAATATTGAAGCTGTTCCAGAATGGACTGGAGATCATGTTAGGCAGACCCAGAACTGTGGAGAGACTAGGGGTTAGAGATGACTTAACAGTTTCTGATCTTGCAAGAAAACTGAGGATGTAAATCAATGAAGATAACACCAAAAGTGAAGAGAAGGGTCAGATATATTCAGTACCAGGCAACTAATAGTGCAATGTAGGTAATTAAAGTGTTCAAACAACAGAAATGGAAAATTTTCAGAGAGTATGAAGAAGGAAGATCTAGGCGGCAATCAGAATAATAATAAAGATAGAGCTGAAAGGAGAGCAGCTAATGCTGCTATGGGTACATGGTACCTGAGAAATGTTTGTCCAACCTGTTCTAAAAAGCTTCCAATAAAAGAAATTCCATCACCTCCCCAGGCAATTGCTTCCAGTGATTCAGCTTTATTATAAGAAGTTTTTTCCTGATATCCAGCCTAAACCTCCTGTACTACAATTTAAGTCCATTACACCTTCACTGCCTACAGTGCAGACAAAGATTGTTGCCCTTCTGATTGCTACTAACCTTTTGCATATTTGAAGGTATTATTTTGACTCCTTTCAGTAGTCTACTCCAATTTCCTTGAGTTTTCCTTGTAGTTATATTTTCTAAGTCTCTGATTGCTTGCATTGTTCCCATCTAGCTTTTCTCTCCTGCGGTCCTCCTTCAGGGTCAGTGCCACAGACCAGACAGAGTACTTAGTGAAGCCCTTTTCACTGCCAAGCAGAGCTTGGCTTATGGACATCACACATGGACAATATGGATAATTCAAACTTGGAATTAGCATGAGGTTAAAAAAAACAAACAAAACTTTGTTAAGAAAGAAAAAAATTAGTTAGGAAAGTTACAATTAAACTCAGGGACGAGAGATCTAAAACCACCAACTCCTCACGTGCACATTCAAAGCCTTCTAAGGAGCAGGTTACAAAAAACCAATGCAACCTTCATTTCTGAATTACATTGAAAAGAACGAAAGGGGTAGGTGTCTCTAAACTACGTCTCTGTTCTCTTGAGTCCAGCTACAGCTTTTGCAGCCCCTGGAATCACTCAGAACAACCTGCAACTTGTTGTACGTGTTCGGGGCTGAACTGGCTCACAGGCTGTATCCTGCATTTGGCGTTACACCTTCCTCAGCACTAAGCATGACAAAGATAAAAACGTGGATAAGCCAGTGCAACTATCCTTCCCCATCCAGGAGAACGACTGTCCCGCAAGATAGCGTGGGATAAGGTCTAGTTATTCCACTGTAACAATAAAGAATAATCAGACTTGACTGTATTTTAAACAAAATTTATAATAACTAAGTAATATACTAAATATCTTCTTTGATGTTCCCTCCCCAATAAGCTTTCATGAGCAATACTTGCAGCTTTGCAAATTATATAGTATGACTTTTAAGTGAGCAAGAAGTGCAAGTATAATGGTCTTTGATAGCTCCTGTTGCCAAATATGTATTGCCTTTATGGTCACCGGAAATAAGATGATCATTTTAGGGACAATTTCGTCATTATCTTAAATTAGTTGTTACTTTCTTACAAGGGGAGTGAAGTTATCTTCTGATACCGAGACTAAAATTAGGAACTGAAAATATCAAGGGGCAATCTGATGACCTGTAACAAGAGTTGGGAAGAGTCTGTTCCTTGATATTAGACATTATGTCATCAAAATAATGCAGGTGTAATGCTGATGAAGAATACAACTTGTTTCATATTGTACAAAATAATGAAGCACGCTTAGGTTGCAGTTTCAAAAATTGCTCACTGAATTATTCAAATTAAAGCAGAAAACTGGATTTATTTGTAAAGCAAGATAAAAACTCCTGATGTCTTCTTGGCAGGAGAAACCAGCAACACAGCTTATTAGTATAAACTTCAATTACCTAAACCCCACAAATCTCTGGTACAGGATTTTAATGTGTTTTAATAAGTCACTCTGGTTTCCAATAGCCATTCTTGGTATAATGAGAGCTACTAGTGTCAGTGCATACCTTCCAATTCTTTTACTCAAATAAATGAGAAATAATGGTCGATCTTTGCTTCATACTTCTCAGAAGTGCCTGAAATTCAAAACTTCTTTAATGTACCACAAACATTACCTATTGCTTGCTAGAGAAACAAACCTAGATTTTATTTGAAATTCAAAATTCTTGAGATAATCTTACCTTGTCAGAAGTAGAGAACAACCTAACATCTGGGACAATTCTACAGGAAATGCAGTAATTTGATGGAAGAATGACTGAAAGACTTACTGCATGTTTTTCTGCAGAAATAATTATTAAACAACATTGATTTGGAAAAAAAAAAAATCCAAGTAATACTGTAAAGATATCAAATGGACGATCATCCTGAGAGAAAATCTGCACTTGGTTCTTCTGCAGACAATAACACATCTGTCTTTACTCCAGCAGACGTAGAACAGTAGATGCTGCTGTCCAGACACTTCGTATGACCATACGTTAGAATTTACCATAGGGCCCACCTTATCTCACAAGTGTAAAGAAAGAATCTGTCCCGGTTTCAAAAAAAGTAATGGCCTCTGAACGAACTGAAAAATACCCAGAAGTCAGGCAAAGCAGAACAGAAAAATCACTTCTATTACTTTTCACTTAAGATATAGATTAACTAAAATGACTGTCAACAGCACGGTGGAAGTGACTCTCCAAAAGTGATTTATATTCTTGGGAAAAAATGTTGCCTAAAGGAGGCTTAGAATATGAAGATAACCTAAACGATTTAGCTTTTGGGATACACTGGGGAGCAAAAAACAAACAGGTCTGGAAATGGCTTAGATGTCTAGAAAAAAGAAATGAAAGGAACAAAAAAACATTTTAATACTGCGGGCACTGAGTGTCAAGAAGCATTGTAACTATTGATCTATGATGCTACTTTAATTTTGTATGATTCTGGTATTGAAAAAATTATGGTAATATGAGAAAATATCACAATATTCTCAATGTTGTGGAGAGGGGCTTTTCACAAGGGTGTGTAGTGATAGGACAAGGGGGAATGGCTGTAAACTAAAAGAGGGCAGATTTAGATTAGATATTAGGAAGAAATTCTTAACCATGAGAGTGGTGAAACACTGGAACAGGTTGCTCAGAGAAGCTTTGGATGCCCCCTCCCTGGAATTGTTCAAGGCCAGGCTGGATGGAGCTCTGAGCAACCTGGTCTGGTGGAAGATGTCTCTGCTCATGTCAGGGGGGTTGGAACCAGATGATCTTTAAGGTCCCTTCCGACCCTTACCGTTCTACGATTCTATGAAATTCTCTGGATGGGGTGCTTCTGACTTTTTCTTACTCTGCTCCTTAACAGTCTGTGCTACATGAAATGGCTACCAGGTGGAAATTAGGATTTCTTTCTCTTCCTTTACCTCCCCCTCAGACACCAGCCATTTCACTGTAGCCCCCCTTGATTGTTCCCCTCTTCGGATCGAGAGGTTCACTGCTTCCAGACTTCTCTTCCTTTTCTCCACCAGAGCAACTTTAGGATGCTCTTCTCCTTCCCAAGAGGGAGGAGGAAGAGTGATGGATGGCCTTCCTCCAGTCTCACCTACCCTTGTAAGAGCTCCTATAGACTTCATCACTTCTAAGCAGGGAAACGGCAATCGTAATGGAAGCACAAGAAGAAGCAGATTAAGGCTGGCATGGGTTAAATAGGGTAACTGTGCACAGGATTAGTATTACGAATATCACGCCACAGCAACAGCAGGAATTGTTTCATAGATTTAGAATTAGGATACTACCATGCTACCAGTATCATTAGCAAGATAGGGGTTGACATGATACCAAGAGGGAAGGAAGGCAAGGGAAAAACTAAGTTTGATTTCTTTTGCTTTAGGTTTAAGCTGACAATAATATATTTAATATTTGATACAAGGCCAACATGACAGAATGGACGACAAGATGAGACTTGTTAATGTCATGTTGTGTATCACTTACACAGAAATGCAGCCTGCAGAGGTAAAGATGAATAATATGGTTTAAACTGGAAAGAACAAAGGCTATTGCCAGTGCTTGAAAACTCACTCAGACAGCAGAACACAGAAGGAATATGAAGCAGATTAAAGTTTTCTGAAGCAGTAAATATGAAGATACTGTCACTTTGTTGACAAAATATTAAGAAAGATAGACTAGCTGGTAAAGACTCCAAAGCAGAAAGAGAGCCCAAAATAACAGAGATTCAAGTCTCTTCTACAATGTTTTCAGGATTTTATTTTAATCTGTTGCAAATTTCTGCTAACTGAAAATAGACCCAAATATTATCAGTTGTACTGTAAGTATCTAAACTAGGCAATCAGTTTAAGTACAGTATCCACACTCATTTTTATAGATATGCTTTCCAAACACTGGGCAAAAAGTGCCTTACTATTGCAAACTAAAACTCTACAGTGAAACAATTGCTCTGGATATTTACAAATAAACACAAATAACGAAACAAAAGCCAACCAAATAGCATACTGGAATTACTATATAGTTTAAGCATTGCATCCTGGAAGTACATGTGTGATCTAAATTCCCTTCAGTACAAAAGGGAGCTGAGAATGAAGAACAGAATAGCAACTACAACTTATAGTGTCCTTTCGGAAATCGAGGATAGTCCTGGAACAGAAGCTTAATATAGCTCTTTCTTACAGAGTACACATCAAAGGACAATCAATACCCTGAATTGCATTCATTTAAACCTCAGCACAATGCTTTGTTTTGATATAGATCAGTATATTGTAATTCCAAGGAAACTTTGAATGGACTTCATTCTGTGTATAACTATGTATTAATTAGGAAAAAAACACTATGGATACTGAATACTATACAATTACTAGAAAACGCTAGGCTAGGAAGAAAAAGCTAATAAAAACTGTAAAATACAATTAAAATATTTTAGCATCTACCTCTTTTAAAGCTAAATAAAAGATAGGAGAGAAGAAAATGTGGCAATTAACTTGTGATGTTTACTTCTAAAGTTTAATTAAATAATCAGTATGTACAGAATTAGAGTTTGGATGCCGCAGCTCCCACTCATTGCCTCCCTCTGAAAAGACAACAGAGAAAATGTTCCCAGATACCAGTGTAGAAACAATGTAATAATTCAAAAAAGTTAACTTTTAACTACAGTATAATGTGTCCTCAGGCTGGGGAGCCGGAGAGGTCTCCTGTTCCAATATAAAGGATACAGAAAAACGGTGATATTGGTGGAGAATGTGGGGGTTCTAGTCATTTGGTCAGAAAACAACAAAGATTCTTCAAAGGCATATGGCATTTTTATGCACCATCTATTCCAAGTATTTAAATTCTGTCAGCAAGAACAATTGTGATTGCTTCCTATACAGTAGCAGGACAGAGCACCTCAGTTTGATAAGTACTCAAGAGCTGATTTTTTTTCTTTCTGCTATGAATCTGTTTTTCACATTGCTCACTTCTCCATGAACCTTAGAGATTTGATAGAGTGTATTTAATCTTCCATTGAAAGAGGCTATTGAGAAAAGTAAGAGAAGCTTTGAATTTAAGTGGAATTGGCAGCAACGAAAAGAAAAGTATAATCCTGAAAGATTTCAAAGCTATCACACCTCATTCCCAGGTCCCACCATAAATAAGATAAAGTAATAACTGTAAACACAATATTGTAAATAAATGTAACGGAATAGAGGATTACGATCTAACAAAAACCCAACCTAGATTAGATATACATTATTATCCACATATTGTAATTCTCCCTCTATTTTCAGGTGGAACTTCCAGAACCCATTTCATGCATTATTACACTATTCCAATATCACATTGCCTTGCATATTATTATTTCTTTTCCAATGTTCTGCAATTACAATAAAAGAATGCAGTAATGTAGCCATTATCTACAAATGAAAATACGCAGTAGACTCTCTATTCTTTAAACCTGTACATATCAAGCAGAACACTGAAATTCGACTCACAGCTGCTTGATTGATTTATTTGTTTGTTTGTTCATTGTAATCGCTCTTAATTAAGATCGATGTTAACTAGGGGGCACTGTGTACTCGAAGGACCAAGCATGAGGTTTGCTTCCTCCTTAATGCCTGCATCTTGCGTTCCTTCCGCTCGCATTCATCACGAAAGGACTGCCAGGTGAGCTGGCTGTCACTCCAGCCCAGGCTAATAGATTCTCCAGTGGCTTTTGTTACAGCTCATGTCATGGTATTAAAACTGTGCGCCTTGAAAATGGCATAACATATGTAGCTGAGACTTGTCCGCTCCAGGTATTCAGATGCTGCTTGGTTTCAGAAGCAGATGCAGATGAGACTAGCAATATAAATATGCAAATCACAATGGTCCCTTGTCAGCACCACTGTTCCTACCTCTAATGGCCCTCGTAGAAAGTCTGTTTGCTCAGCTCCTACTTCCAGTGCTACATCGACAGAAGCAAAGGGGCGGCTGGCCATCTGCTGTCGCTCCCGCATAAGTTGCTGATGAGGAAAAAATGATGTTTTAACAAAACATTAAAAAATGCACCAGATATTAGTCTGCCCTAGTATACCTCCCATTAAAACATAAGAATGTAAATAGCATGCAAATAGTAATATTTGTAATATTAAAAGGAGAAAGTTATACTAAGTTAATCATCATCTATATTTACTCTAGAACTGAGCCCTGAGGGCTTATGTTGTCTACAAATAGTCTTTCAGCTTGAACTCTGATGAAATCTCCAAATGAAACCTTCCCTAACTGACTGTTCACTCTAAATAACTTTGCTATTTGTGCAAGTTGCAAGAGAAGTGGTTGGTAAAAATAGTTGAAGTCTAATTCCTCCAATAATGCATGCATTAGAACACCTGCCAAGAGGAAGTCCACTTGGCCTTCAAATTTTCATACTTCTCTACTAAGCCAGACGGATTTAATAGTGTCAGGACTCATAATTTTCTGCACTATCTTTTCTGCAGTTACTTATATAGAACAGGAAGAATAATGTGTCAGGACTGGGAAGCCTGCATCAGTGTATTCGAATACGATCAGCTATGCTCACAGAGCTTGTATAATCCCTTCCAATCATACCAGTGTGCAAAGAAGACCCAAGCAAAACCACAAAGCTAACTCATATTTCTTCCTCAATCTGTAATTATAATGCTTATTAAACCATGATGAATAAAAATGATGACCAGCACTAGATATTGCAGATCTTACTTCACTGGTTCAGAGCAACTAATAAAAGCATTATTAAATATTTAAATGAATGAGTCGTGCAATTAAAGTCATGTGCTCCTCCAACTGAACAGAATGTCACAGTATCTTGAAGAGACAAAACGCTTGCAAAAATGTTTCATTAGAAAAGATCTAAGTTTCATTTTCTTAGCATTTTTCTCCCTATAATTTCTCTGGAAAGCTTAAAACATTAGAAACTGGTATTTGAATGTAAATTACACTAGCACTGCAATGTACTGTTCATAAAAGCCTTTGAAATAATAAAAGGTATGCAAGCAAATATTTGCTGGCAGCTTACTAATAAACACTCTTGATTTAAGGTCTGTTACAAAGCAACAAGCTCATTTTGTTATACTTTTCATGCATATTTTCTTGACTTACATTTTAAGATAGTCTATAAAATCTAAAGAAGCACCCATAATGTTAAAATCAAAGTAGTACAGTAGTCTCCTAATGCATACCAGTACATTCCTAAGGCCTATTTTTTATAAACATGCAGTATATTTGTCAGTAAGCACCTGTGCAAATGGGCACCCAGTACATCATACCACGAGGACTATTGATATGTCTTTGGATGAAACTGCATGTTTTATATTCAGAATAAAAAATAGTTTATTTTTAATATCTAGATGGTTAAAAATTTGGGTTTTAACCCTTCATTTACAAATGAAACTGGTGGTCCCTGCATACTGATTTACAGCAGCACAGATTTGCATCAACACAATATATGCACAGATTTTACAGCCAGAAAGAATTACCATGATCCTCCAGTCTTATCAACAATTTGACAGAGACAACAAAAATTTAAAGCATAAAATACTGAGTCACTACATGCTAAAATTACTATATCTAGCTCTTTTTCTTCCTAAAAACCAAAAAATTAAAGAAAACAATGTTATTAGAGCAGTCTTGCCATATGGAAGTCATTACAGTATTGTAAGTCTACAGAGCTATTGGCAAATGCTTACTTTTTAGTGGGAAACCAAACATTGTTTTGAACAAATGGAATTGCTTGGGGAAAGCATTTCAATGAGCAGAATAACCTATGCTCCAAATGCACAATTATTTAGAAGATTTACTTAATACAGACTATAAAGGAATGCGTATTTTATATGCTCTCTGTTTTTTAAGGCTAGCAGTTTTCTTCATCTCTGCTCTTGGTCATCTGTTCAGTAAAATCTTTTCATTCACAAGGTAGCCACTGTAATTTTGATACTCTGTCATTTGAGAAGAGTACTATGAAGATTCTTAATTAGGTCTGTAAACAAGAACGAAAACTTTAAAATGTTCGGCTGGCCATGAAGCACTGCTGAGTCTGGCAGCTGAGCACCTGCACATGGAAGAAAAGTGCTCTATTGAAAATACTGATTCTTTCTGTTCAGCATTTTAAAGCTCCCTGTAAGGTGCAGAATAGGAAAAATAAGAGGCAATGAGGAGAAAAACAGGAAGATATTATGACTTCAAAAATCAGTTTTGTGGCTGGAAAAGGTCACTAACTCCCACCATCTGCAACTGGCCACGTATCAAGACTGGGACAAAGGCAAAGTTCCAGTTATAGGAAATCTTGTGAGTTAGATTATTGCATGGCAGCTGGCATTCAGATGTGACACCCTGTGCTGCAGTCACACGCTGTTTTCACATAGCTCACACAGATAAGGGGAAATTCCCGTAATTCAACCATAGGCCAAGAAAGAGGGAAACTCTCCAAACATGGGTGTTATAAGAGTGAAAAAAACTCTTCCTTGCCTTTTTCTTATCAGAACCACACAGATTTCATTGTAGCTCAGGTAAAATAAACATAGGATAGTGGAAAGGGGAACTACGCTGGTGTTATTTATATAGTCACATTCCCCCCAAAATTACTGCTTTTAAAAATCATACAAACAAAAAATAAATAGATACTTCTTCAGTAATTAGGGATATTCACTTGGAGATAAAGAATAGATGTACTGACATGTAACACTTGAATATATTATAACACATTTAATTTATAGTATTTGGAATTAACCATATGCCCAAATATTTGCTTAAAACTACAGGAAATATGAAACATTACTTTGTTAGCATAGGACTGAGGAATTCAATGAGCATTTATCTGACTGAGCAGACAACTGATTTCAAGGTCTACCGTAAATATAAATCTCCTTAAGTCCAAGAGTACTTACAAGATCAATTTTTTAGGCATCTCTATTATTTTGCAACAAATTTAAAGTATGAATTTATATCTTATTGAAGAGTTTTTCTTGTTAAGTATAGAATTATATTTGTCATCAGTGAAGAAGAGTAAGATGTTAGGATACTATAAATTAGTTCACAGATTTCTCACTCAAAATCCATATAATTTGAGACCATTTCTAAAAAAACAACCATTTTGGCACTATTAGTCCTTTGTCATGGAAATACACATTTCAACTGATTCTCCTTGGATATGTAGACATCTTCGCCCACAGATTATGTTCCTATTGAGTTTTGGTGTGCTATTCCTAGCTAGGACCTGCTTCCCCTCTAGAAGTATATCACAGGAAAGTATTTGCCTGTGTATACAACTCATTTTTACCATTGATCAAAAAAAATCTCATGGGAGATACTTCTCCACTAATCAATGCAGTTTGGAGCGAATTAAAATGTTCCATACCATCTTGTACAATATTCAATGAGAAAATTTACTTGTTGCAAAGTACTTATTTAAATAGAAATGTTTCATTTTATTTTTTTGTATTTTGGTTGTAATATTTACACTTACTTTCAAAATATTTTAATGCCCATATTGTATTCACATACAATAAAAGTCAATGCAAAATACATATTACAAAGATTTAACATTAACAGAATACAGCATTTCAGCAATCCCAGGGTGAGATGTTTCAAATCTTTTGTATTTTAGGAAGTCTTACCATTTTTCTTCTTTTCTTATTTAGAAGACTTTTTTTAGAAGACTTTTTTTTTATTCTTTTTTTTTTTTTTTTTTGTAAGACTTGGTCTCTCATGTGGAATAGCACACTGTTCTTCTGACTAGCACCACTTTTTCTACGCTCTTCTTTTCACCTTCCAGTATAACTGTCCTAGAAAAGCCCTAATTGAAAAAAAACTAATAAAGTACACAAGAAGTTAGGAACTAGGACAGGTGTACTTTCTTTTTGTTATACAGTAACAGACATTCTTGAGAGACTGATAGATTAAGGGAGCTGAAAAGGATGAGACCATTTTAGTGCCATAATAGGATGAACAGAAAAAACCTTTCAAAGATCTTTCTGTTGCTGTTCGGCACCTTTACGGGCTAGCTTAGCCCATTGGCAAGCAAGGTACACGTTGGAGTGTGCCGTAAAGTACGCACAGACAAGTGCGTTTGTCCATGTTTATGGGGCAGCTTGACAGTTAGCGTAGGGATAAGCTGGTGGTAAAGGCTTGTAAAAATGTTGGGAAGACTTCTGACCACTGGAACAAAAAAGTTTTTCTTTTGGCTGTTCAGAGCCAGGCAGTCTCAGTACCCTATTTAAATAATAAGGAAGGATATGGCAGCTGAAAAGTTGCCTATTATTTTAACAACAGCAACAACTGCCTAGGTTTTTTCCTAGGTTTTCTTCCTTCACATCTTAGATTTTTGTTTTGTTTTTTCCTAGATCAGATCACTACCAACATTGTACAGGACATGCATGACTTTGTCAAGGTGAATGGTAATTCTGCAGTCTCTGTGGGAACTGCTGTCCAGCCCAGTGCTGCGCTACCCTCCTAGTGACAAAGATTTTCCAAATGGGTAATCTGAAATTCCTATTCTGCTTATTCATCACCCAGCTCTGGCTTGTCTGCAGTTACAACTTGGTCTCCTCCTCTCCAGTTTCTGCACTGTCAACTGCTGATGTGAATAACATCAAAAAGCTACAACAAAAGCATTAACAATGCCATGCATAAAATCTGAGTTTTATAGGAGCAGTGTTTCCAATGGGAAAAAATGTCAAACCCTCATAGAGAAATGCATTGACTAATTTCTGATCACATTGCATTTGTCAAACTTCCAGGCTTAAAAAAAATTAAAAATGTATGTAAATGGACAGCCCTGCAAAAACAGAGAGTCTCTACAAGTACTGCAATTCAGTCATTCATCGCATATTCTTGAGGTTTCTTATTGCCATATCTAATCAACAGAACAAACTTCAATAGGTTTAAATCACTACACAGATCTGAGTAGACCACAGGCTTTTTAGTTAGTAACACGATTTAATTCTCTTAAAAAAATTTAAATTCTCATTCTCAAACTGATATATATAGTGGTATTTTAATGAAGCTCTGATTATTTGCTTTAATTTACACAAGACAAAGATTGCCTTCTCTGTACCTTTTGTCACTGTAACTCTCAGTGTTACAAATCTCTTCAAATTAAATTAGCTATTTACATAGCTGGAAAGGAGAGCAATTTCTCATTTACATGTTGAATAACCTATTTGACTTGGTTAATTTCCAGATCAACTGATTTCACTGGAAAGACAGATCATAGTCATTAAACCATTTTGTTGGGTTTTAGGTGAAATAAGCTCACCATTCCATGATTGCAGGAGATATAGTGACTTTAAAGATAGGCAAAAGCTGGCTTAGGAAACCAAGCAGCAGGAATAACCATGCTTATGACAGTAGTCTGACAGTCTGGATTCATTCATTCTCTCCATCATGAACTTCCTAAATAATCCTGGTTGCTTACTTTCCCTGAGCCTCATTTCCCAATCTGTTAAGCGGAAAGCACACTGACACAAGACTGCACTCAGGTAGGCAATGAGATATTACAATGATGGACATAGTATAACATGCTATTTGCACTCCAAAATAGACTCTACAGAAACTTCCCAAGATATCAGGGCCGATTCCATGCCACTTTCTTTTAAAATTGCCTGAAGAAAAAGTGCTCTCAGGTGTGTGCAAAGGTCTGCCTTGGGAAAAAATGAGAGGAGTTATACTTCTTGTCCTAGCTTTCTACTGAATAAAATGAAGGGTTATTTAAACTAGACATAGTCCAGCAAACAACAGCTAAGACATACTTAAAATACAGTGTACACATCCCAAAAAATAACAGTTCCAAAAGGTCAAGTTTTTATGTATCCCTTTTGGAAACCAAATACCAGTTGTCTGCAATTTCCCTTGAACAAATCAAAAATGAGAAAAAAAGATGAGCCCTGAAAAGGTCATTTTGTTGCTAGATCCAAGGAACAGACATTTAATGTACTGCACATTAGCAAGCAAAGAGCAGAATGTGAATCTACTGTGACTTCAGGTTTTGGACCTTTTTGATTCTGGAATAGAATTCCCATGTCTAAAAGTCAGAGTATGAAAAGCTGCTTACTACAATGGAAATGGCACCATGGTTTATGCTTATTTGCCAGTAATTTATGAAGCCTCATGTTACAACAAAGTTGTGATCAATCCTTCAGGATTTCTCCCTCGAGATTAATTTAGCATAGGAAGATTTGTTGGGTGCTAAGAATCATTAATAAGCTCAAACCTCAATTCACTGCTTTCAGATTTAAGAAGTGCTAAAGAAGACCTAATCCTATTATCTCTTTCACTTAGATCACTATGAATCCATGCTGCACATTTACACAGTTCTGTAACCATAATAATTTTAAAGGTTCCTCTAGAGGTACTTAAACCTTTCTGCAGGCCTTGCTAACCCCAGAATTGTGCTCTTCTTGCTAATCAAGTGGGTTTACAAAATCCTTACAGCAAACTGTTGATTATTATACTGTTAGCTAGCAGAGCCATTTTCAATTCACAGAAATTTTCTAGAAATTCTTAGTCTGCAAACTAATTCTGTGTACAGAGAAAAACAGAGTCAGATCCACTAATTATATATGTTAAACTGTTTCCACATAAGATGTTCTACTGTATTTGCCTAAGGACAGTTATTTATAAACAAATATATTAAAATATGTGTTAAAATTAATTATTTCACAATATGAAAGAAAGATTCAAGTATTATATTATGCATACTACTCCTTGGAACTCTTTTATTTATAATGGTGTCACATAAATAATGCTTTTCAAAATGTCTTCTGAAGAATTATTAACACTGATAGTGTAGTACTTTAAACATAAGTGTCATCTTTATAAGTGGAATAGACACAGTATGAAACTACCTTATATTAACAAAATCTCAGTGCATCCTATCCACATTAATAAGCTACTGCTTTCGAAATGAGGCTTCATGGATATTATCCATTATTATCACAACTGTTAAAAACTGCTTTAGTTACTTACTTTAGACAACAGACGTCAAGCTGGTAATTCCCAGCTCTGAAATAAAGTTTTAGGCTGCGTCTATAGCAATTCAGATTGCTTTAAAGATAGTAAATATGGTCTACTAAAAGAAACTGGGAATAAGTGGTACCTCATGAGATCACTTTGCCCACCTCTGTGCATTGGTCCTACACAAAGGCAGGTTGTTGTGTGATTATGATCCTTCTAGCAGATGTATACATTTCTTAAAAAGACCCCAGTGATGGAGGTTCCACAGTCACTCCAGAAGTCCGGAGTGCCTGATGATCCCCACACTGGAAAGGTCTTTTCTAAAATCTAAATTAAATCTCCATTCTGACATTTAAGCCAATTTCTTCTTCTCCTGTTTACAGTGGAGAGTATTTCTTGCCTACATCTGAGAAAATAAAACCACCAAAACTCTCTTCTCCTTTACAGGAGTTCTTTGTAAATTTGAAGTTTCCTTTTAACCTACTCAATTGCAAACAAATACGGGTACGTAAGTATTATCTCACCACTCCTATTCCCATTTTCAGTGGTCTCCTTTGTAGTCTCCAAGTGCCGGAGAGTCCTGTCAAAAAAAGTGGGGCCCCAAAATTTACAGAGCAGAATAGAAGGGTCATTTTGTGGGCTTTACTATTGTCAATAATATTATGCCAGCATCTTTGCTACAATGGAAGTATGGTGACTTTTATTCACTTCTGACTCATGATCATTTCATGTCATTTTTGAATATTCTTACCAAGCTCATGGTCCATTTTCCTCTAGCTTTTTTTTTTTTGCAGGTGGTCACTTCATTCTCAGTGCAGTTTCATGCAATTACAGAATTGTGGAATTGCAGCTTTCCAGCCAATTATTTCAGATTCTCCCATCTTTTGTACAGATTGTAATTCTGTCCTATAGTATGTTTGCAGTCACTTCTATGACAGTTACAATGGCAATAACTGTGGTCTATCTCTTAAACCAACACAAGAATCAGGTCCCAGCAGAAGCCCACTTGATATATCTTTCCCTTTCCACAATTAACAACTTATAACTACTCCAAGAACACAGTTTTACATTCATTTCATTTTTATCTAATAGGTCTCCTAGCCTGTTGTATCAAGAAATCAGTTTGGCTTGACATGATTTGTAATTGAAAAAACAACACTGAATGCCACTCACGTCTTCACTTTCTTCTAAATCCTTATACATCATTTAAAAAATTGTTTATTCCAGTGCTTTCCTAAGAATTAACAATAAATTGGTTGGTGTCTAATTGCCCAGCCCTTCCTTTTTTCCCCTTCTTTGTTAAAATAGGAATTACAATCATCCCTTTCTTGAAACTCGCTTGTCCTAGCTGAAGTTGCAGAGATAACCCTCACAGGGTCTGGGACTGCATGCATACTCAGCCACTTCCCTAAATATTCTGGAACAAATGTAATCAGGTTATCCAATCTGAAAATATTTAGCGAGAAGTCTCTAATCCATCTTTATACATCACTGCTTGAGATTGCATCCCTTTGTCACTGTAGGTACTACCAGACTTTTAAAGAGGCCTTAATTAAAGCACTTTTTAAAACAGACTCTTTTCCCAGCACATACAAAGTCAGAAAGATGGGGTGTACCATAGTATTACTTTAAAGAGAGATTCAATGCAGGACAAGAATATTTTAATTTGCAACTAATGTCAATGCATTTTCTAACCTTCAAGACAACAAAAAGGGTAGGCACTTAATTTGTTTGCTGTGTGAACTAATGTGAAAACCTACAGTCCAGATTACAGTGACTGAATTGAAGCTATGCCAATTTAGAAAAAACTGCAGTTTCTGAAATATTCCTGGAACCTAGACCACATAGTGACTTCGTATGCTCAAAATCTTAAAAATTATTTTCAGATTACATTAAATCCAAGTTTTATATTTATTTTTCTTCACTATTTTCCTTCCACTTTTTTTAAATTAAATTGTAGCATATAATAAAAAATTATGAAAGAAGAGAAATACAAAATACTGAGAAGGAAAACTGGGCTGTACTCCAACAAAGGTGAAGTTTACCTTTATTATTACCTCTAATTCTTTAAAACCATCTATTACCTGAGATTACTGGTACACTGATAAAGTGACAATGTAAATGAAACATTTTAAGTGCAGCATCATTGCCAATTATACAACTGTTCTAAAGCAGTGCTTTAGAAGCCACTTAAAGCACAAATGACATTACCATTAAGGAAGGTAAACTGGTGATGTACCATGAGTGACTGATGCCTTTGAATGCTTTCAAGCTTTAATTCTTAAAGTATTAAGCAAAATAACCATCATTTGCACTGCCTTGCAAAGGGGACCATAAAGAGGTACATTTACCAGTAGTCCTGCCTGTCTCAGGATGGAAATGCCCTGATCTATATGGATCCTCAACGTAACGAGCTGAATAGCCTTGCTATTACAAGCTGAATGGGCATGCCGCACTACCTTGCACTACTGTGTTGGGCGAATAAATCTCTCCTAGACAATCATTACAAAAGTGTAGCCCATGTTACTTGGTTACCTGCCTCCCTTTTCATTAAAAAATGAGGCTTATCCTGCCACTGATAGCATTTTTATTTCAATTGCCCCATCCAGGAGAAGCTCTAAACCCCAGTATTTTTCACATCAACACAATTACAAATCATTAGTAAAGCCATAGTTTTAAGTTATACCCAGGATCAGGAAGCATGAAAACAAAGTCCGGTCATTCAGAATGTACAGAAAATCCTTATAACAAATCCTGTCCACATGACATTTTCAGAGAGAAGGGGTTTAGCTAATCAATGTAAAACTAGGATACCAATCTGAAATCTGGGTCCTTGTCCAAAGAAATATTCCAGACTTCACAGGTTTGGTCACTATATCTGGTACATTCAGGTCAGCAGGAATTTGGCACACACTGTCAGTGGGAATGGCATGTGGCCACAGCCAACTCATTTTGTGCAGGGGAGCAAACAGCTTTGAAGCAGATGCAGTTCTGCTATCTGATCAGAGTAATAATGTGAATTCAAGCAGCTCTCCTTTGTCCATGTTGTTTCTAAGTTTGAAGCAACTGATTTAACAGATGTGAGATCTTACACCTTTTAATGGTGGTTGCTCAAGAATACTTGAACAGTAAGTCGATCATAAAGCTTTCCACTTCTGCTATAGACCTAAGAAAGCAAGGCCACTGATCATCTGTTACCTTTGAAAGAAACCAAGAAACTGAGGCAGTTTGCTCTGAGGGTGACAGAGCACTGCAACAAGCTGCCCAGGGAGGTTATGGAGTCTCCTTTTCTGGAGATATTCATCACCCGCCTGGACAAGGTCCTGTGCAGCCTGCTCTAGGTGACTCTGCTTCGGCAGGGGGGTTGGACTAGATGACCCACAGAGGTCCCTTCCAACCCCCACCATTCTGTGATTCTGTGATCTCAAACAGGAAAGTATCAACAACAGTAAACCGCTGAGATAAGTAAGTTTGCAGCTTGCAATACTTTAATGGAGAAGCACAACACTAATTCCAAGAGACCATCCTGGCAACATCTGTAGCAGCAGAAGTCAGGTTGTTACTCTCTTTATCTTGATAATAATTTTGTGCACAGTCCAGCTGCAAACTAGGAAATCCAGCTTTCCCAGTAGTGTTCCCAGAAGGGGCTGCACCAGTCTGTGTGTGTACATACTGTACAGATTAGAAAAAAATACTGTCAAGAAGTTAATCCCTCACTGCTGCCACACTGAGACTTTCAATATAAAAGTGACAGTGTAAATCAAAGTACTCTGGCATTTTGAGCTCCAGTCAGACTGTTTCAAGAGAGAGAAGTGGGACGATTTAGAGTGCATCAATTATACCACATCAAATTAGCCTCCATCACCGGCTTGGCTCGACAGCTTTCATCTATTCTAATTTACAACAGAGAGGACAGCCAAGTACAGGATTGTGGCAATGACACAGTCAAAGGGAAGCACAGCACTTTGGCTTCACAAGAATGGTAGGCTTTTCTAGGCAGCCACTTCAGCTGGGTCAAACTCTGCAGCCACATTTAGTTTCTTTCTTTTGCCGTGATCTGACAACCCTCCTCCTCACTGAAGGCAGCAATGTGCTAAGCATCTTTTTAGCAGTCCTGCAGTCACTGCCCTTCTACAGACACTGTTCTGCATACATCTACCTTACACAGAGATTTACCCTTTGCAGTTAAATTCTTACAATAGATGAGCACGTTACTGGAATGCCACTGTGACTGTATGTGATTAGGACATAGGTTAGCTATTTTAAAGGAAAATCAGTATCAGTAAATTGTTAGAATTTGTCTTCCAACTGACAGACTTTAAATTTGAATTTGCAAAGGTTATTTGAAGACATTGACAGTGCAGTAACTTAAATCATAGTGAAACACAGAAAAGCACTGTAGAACCTTACACAGACATCACTTTACAAAATACTTTATATTAAGAATTCATCCCTTTGCTATGGCTGTGATCACAAACGTTGTGCATCATTTACATTGCAGTCTTGAGGGTTAGGAGGATTCAAATGGAAAATGGGCCTTGTGCTGGCCTTCTGCATAGTGATGAATTTGCACAACAGGGATGAAAAGCCAGCTTTATTGTTTGTACCACAATAAATACTAAGAAAGACACTAAAAGAACAAAAAGACTGGTTTCCACATAGCATCTAGTTTCCCTCTTCTCCTAAAGAAAACATTTTTTAATACAGGTAAATGAAAACAGGCATTTAAAAAATGCAGATATTGGAATGATTACTTCCCCAGAATAAGCAAGCTTCCAGAAGTATATTGCCATACTCTTCCATCACAGTTTCTGTGCTTATTGGCATTATGTCCTTACCTCTTTTACCTGCTTTCTTCTAACATGGCTCCTTTCCAAATTAAATATTGCAAGCTTTAGGCAAGTCAAGGTCATCTTTCGCATTCTTTTACTTCCTCCCCCAGCATGACTTTGCTGGTAGGATTTTAAGTAGTAAACCACTAAAAGGCTTTTTATGGCAGTCTTAAAGTTGTTTTTATAATTGTATCAGATTAAAATGCTCAGGGACAAGCCTACTGGAATTTCTGACTGTTAATTTTTAGAGACCCTCACATGATTTCAGGAGGGATGAATACTACGTAAAAACTTTGAGACAGTATTGTCTTTTACCTGGAATCTTTTTTATATATGCAGTCTTATACAGTTTGTATAAAGAGCAAATGAGTACAACAAAATGCATTCATGACTTTCCTCTTGCAAGACTGAAAACATAAGACATTTTTATATTCTTCCACAATATGCCCCTTTCTGCATAGGAATATTTCACCTGCATTAGAGTGTGCCATAAATTTTTCAAGAATGTGGACTTGTTTGCTGTTATTTGTTCCAGCTGGAGACATACTAGTTTAAAATGTCAGGGAACCTGCTACGTGTTAATGGATTTTTATATGGGCATCTGCTAAATGCTTTCAAATTTACACCACCATAATGTATGAGACAGCTGGAATTTCATTAATTGAAATTTATTTACCAAGAAAAAAACAACAACATCCTTAATTGAGAGACAAAAGAAAACAAAGATATGATCTATGAGTCAAAGGTGCCACACATCTCAGTGATTTTCCTCAACAGACCGATATTTATCACAGCGCATGCAAAGCAAGCACTCACCCTCAGGGGCTTCTTAAAAAGAGCATGACAGCTATGATTTGGCTAATTAATTTTCCCTACTTATTTGCAGTTGAGGGAAACATTCTAGTATATAATGCTCATACCCTTTGCATAAGTTTTTATTTTCTTACTTGGAGCTGTGGTGGTTGCTTGATTATTAACATGGAAAAAGTTCTTTCATGATTATGTGAACTATTGTTATTTAAACAGGTGTGTTTTAAAAACACACATGAGTTAAGGATTGTATCTGGGTAAGGAACACTCTCAGCATTCAATCTAGCACAGTTTCAAGATGCCAAATGATAGCAGGTAAGCCTAGCACAATGCAGAGGAGGCAATTCTGCTCCGTGAAGCAAAGATCAGACTCCTCTCAGTAAAGGTGAGCTCAATGACCACAAATATGTGACGTGCAAGAGCAGTGGTGTGGTGTGATGATCTGAGAGGATTCTCTGATCCTCCCCTGCCACACATAAAAGAGCAGTGGAGTACAAAAGCCATTAAAGGTACTACAGGAAAACTTCTGGATAATGCCTCCATTCCGTCTTCCCTGCATAGGTGGAGAACTCTTTCTCCATCAATGTGCAATATTTATGACAGTGCTCAAGAAAAACTACTTGGCACTGGGAACGGGGTACACTGCTAATAGATCTCTAACGCCTCAACTAATGCCATCAGGAGATAAGAAAGATGATTTTCCTTACCTGGTTAGACTGAAACATGTAATACAGCAGGTTTTTTTCAGCTTCTCAACCACCAGGAACTCCTGCTTTGGTTCTTCAAACCAATTATTCCTTGAGGGCAGGGGGAGTGCAGTGTGGAGTACTAATTTAGAAAGCTCAGTTTGGAATCAGAGACCAGAAATAAATACAGGCAGCTTGGAGTTGTTGGGATATGGACCTGAAAGACTAGCATCAATTGTACTTTCAAAGAGGTCCTAACAAATAATTTGGTTGTATTTGGCAATTGATTACATTATTTTTTCAAACTTATACATGGTTCATAATGCAAATAATTATATTGTCCCAACAGGTTATTTCTTTAATGAGTTATGAATACTTAAATGAGGTAGGAAAAGTTCTAATATTTTTGTTTTCTGACAATATATGTACTTAGAACCAAGTTACAATTGCCAATATTCATGAATCAGGTACAAAAATCTGCCCTATATAAGTACTCCAAAATAGCTGTTTAACATTTACTGCTTTGGCCGTGCTTCACACAAAAGGTGGGCAAACATAACATTAGCAAATTTTGTTTCATAAAAGGATACTCTTGTTCCTACAGATCACTGATTATAAGACTACAGCCTTATTAGAAAAGAAAAATGAATAATTTTGAAAAAATATTTGAATATTCGCCTTGCTTTACAATTTATCAGCAATCTGATTCTCTTCCATTTCAATTCTAATGAATGAGTCTTCTGAGTTCAACAGTGAAGATTTGCTTGCAGTTATATTTCACTGGCCTTTAAACTAACGTGCATTCATTCCTGTCCTACAGGCAAAAGTCATTTTTGAATTTCTCAGTCTTTGATGGAGGGAAATTTTGACCTAATTCTCTGCAGCTGTAAAGGCAAAAGATGTCAATGATTTTTAAACACGACTTTTTAAATGCAAGTGCCATAGAAGATGCTCTGATAAAAATAAATAAACAAAAATAAACAAATTTAAATTGTTGTAGACAAAATTATTTTCTTTGAAAGTGGAACCAGTTACATCCCACAAACATAATCTTCCATTTACTGTACCAAAACTTGAGATACATAGTGACTATGCCAATTGAAACAATTTGAGAATATATCTGGTTTTCCGTACTATATAAGGTGATACCAGAGTCCTCATGGTTTTTCCAAGAAAGGCAAAAATCTCTGAAATATATGACTTCAAGTGTATTCTCAGTTGTAGTCTCTCTTCCTATGCTGAAAATAAAATAGGTCCCTTTGACCTGTTGAACATCCAATATTTCTGACAATCAGATTATATATACTCCAGCATGCATTTAAAAATATGGTTTTAATTTTAAAACTCTGGCTCATTTGATTGCAAAAGTACAGGTTGTATGATTTAGTGCTCATCTCTGAAAAGAATGGTGTTTGTATCTGAATTAGTCCAGAGCAGGAAAATCACTGGAATTCACAGATCCAGGAGCACATATTCAGATACACTAAACACTTCAGCTACTTAGTCCTCTTTTCTTCATTTATATTCAATGAATCAAGGCTTACTGCAGCTGAGTATCTCAATTATTTTTTTTTACTAAGTCCCTGCATTCTAACCACTTTATGTACACAGCAGAGACCAGGTCCTATCCTAATCCTGTCCTGCCCGATTTTCAGAAAATGAAATGTGAAACCTATAATGTGAACTACACTGATAGTAAGAGTTGGTGTTACTCAGACTGACAAGGCCCAAGATACGCTAAACCAGAATCACATATACCATTAATTGTTAAAATTATGTTAATGATGAAAGGAAAAATCAAGGAAAATGCTCAGAACAAGCTGCGAAAATCTCACATTTATTTTTCTCAGATGTTTACTTGCTATGTCACCAATCTGGTAAAAAATATGTGACGGCATTCCCTATCTTATAATTGAAAAAAACCCATTTTTTAGTTCTCAGTTAATGATAAATTCTGATTTGTTTTTCTGATAATTTTAAAGTTCTGTTTCTGCAACTATTTTTTCATTCTGTCACGCATAGACAACATAGGGACCTGTAGATATTGTTTTACAATTTGACTCACCTTGTCTTGAGTATCAGCATAATAAAACGCTATTAACTAGTTACAGGGATTTGTATAAAAGAACACTCTCCAGTATTTAGGAGTAAATAAAACGCAGTTAAATCTCACAGAATAAAAATGTTGCCTTTATATTTTCATCCACTACCTATATTCCGCACCTGAATGGTTTTTATTTGGTTTAATTAGAAAATTTAAAAAATCTACATATTCATCTTCATGTAAAACATACATTGTATATTGACAATATGTAGGAACTTATTGTTATAATTTGTTATGTAAGTGGCCACATCAGCTCATGTTGTAATTATACCAGCATTTACTGCAACTACAAGTAGGAAAGAATGGCAGGATATTGGCATTATTTTTTTCCCACAGTGTAAAATGGGTAGTTTCAAATACTGAGTTAGGTGTAACATATTTAACATGACTTTTTGTAGTAAGTTAAAGTGAGGCTTACACAGAATAAATGCAAACAATTTACATACATATAGATGTCCCAAATTTCATGTATTCAATTTAATTCCAATGCACATTAGGCTTTCACTGATGAATGAACATGAGTTTGTAATACAGCTGGAAAGTCAACTAAAGAACCTTGCTGGCTACAGCCTGCTAGACAAGCCCAGACGCATAAGCTTCTGCATAAGCCAGTTTCCTCTTCCGGAAAAAGAAGTGTCAAGTCACTCAGTAACACACAACGGAGAGCGAAGACAGGGGAAAGCTAGAGCTAAACCGCATAACACTTTCTTGTGTGGTGCATGATGATGGGTAATAATGGCAAGCTCTCCAATCAGCTAGTGTGTGATAGACAGAAATACACTCTTTCGGATGGAGGGAATCAATAATGTTTGCTCTACGCAGTACAGAACTGTGGCATCTGAACCACAGGAAGAGTTTGCACCTGGTAACCCAGGTCTGGAGCTGGACATAGATGATGGAGAACAGCACTTCATGCTACCTGGAATTACAGCTTTCAGAAGGTATACCAGCCTTCTGAACATATCAATGTTCACCTACCTTGAAACAAAACCATTCCATTTTTCATTCATGCATTAGAAATTTTCCCTGAAATGTCTCTCTTCTCACACAAAGCTGACATTTAGGTAAAGCAATATTTTTGAAAAGACAAATATTTAGAATTTGTAACAAATAATGACATACATTTAGTGTAGGGAGCACTGCCATCATTTCCAGGATTTTACTCATTCTATACACATTTTGAAGTAATTCAGAAATGTTTCTGACCTTAATGTACATCACAGAATAACACAGAATTACAGAGTCATTACAGAATCACAGTTTGGGTTAAAAGGGACCTTTAGAGGTCATCTAGTCCAACCCCCTTGCAATGAGCAGGGACGTCTTCAAGTGGATCAGGTAGCTCAGAGCCCCGTCCAACCTGGCCTTGAATGTTTCCAGGGATGGGGCATCAACAACCTCTCTGAGACACCCGTGCCGGTGTTTCATCACCCTCACCATAAAAAATTTCTTCCTTACATCCAGTCTAAATCTACCCTCTTTTAGTTTAAAACCATTGCCCTTTGTCCTGTCACAATGGGACCATGAACTGCTATGCACAAAATAAACAAAACTGAACTGTGAGGAGCAAACATAGCCAAGATGAGAGGTGTCACTCAGTTTACCGAAATTAATCTGAGATTTTTTTGCTAATCTTATATTTCCAGAAAATGTTCTGGCCTGTTTTCATACAAACTGCAGATTAGCAGCTGTGACTCAGCTGTACAAAACAGGACTCATATTTTCCTCTCCTGGGGCACTTCTCCAGAAGCAAACTCATTTAACGTCACCTCAGCTGCCACTGGCAAACTCACCAGCAGTGCAGAAAAATAAAGCTGTGATGTGATGAGATCTAGCACTCCCTGAGCACGTCGTTTATTTTTGTGATGAAGACAAAACAGTGGCTGGACCTACGGTTTACTATATGTGAAAAGGACATCTAACGCCACTTCACCTGGAAATAAATCACATCTACTCTTCAAAGAGTAAATCTCTATGCAAAACCTTACTGTGTGCCACACATTCTGTGGTGTCAGCTGCAATTCTCAAAGTAAATTTACTTGGTTAAAATAAATGCCATCAGCAACGGTACTGTATATACACATGGCTCAATACAGAATGTGTCCTTAACACTTTCATACAATTTCTAATAAAAGGTCCAATTTTTAGCTGTATTAACAAACCAACCTGCATACCAAGTTGAGAGAAACACCTCAAACCAGGCATTACTTATGGGCATATAGCGATTTCTGCTAAAAATATACAAGGCTTTCATGCAAAGTTTTGCAGGCATCAACCAGACTTGGAATATGTGAAAGTTTCCTTAAATATCTGCCTGCTTTCCAACAGAGGTAGTTTAGGAGAGTTGTGCTTGAACTTAACTGCAGACAACTGTGTGCTGTTTGTCTAAAACTACCAGTCCACAACATGGAGCTTGGCTACTGTGGTTCTTAATGCAAAATGACATGGAACATTATTTGCCACATCAGGAAAAGCTGAAACTATGCCCTAAGGCAAAACATCCTCAGTCATAATTATTCAATTATGATGTTTAAGATCATCCACTGTTGTGTGAGCACTGCGAAAACAAGGCATAATGAAGTGGGTTTTGCCAGGTCTGACATTTCACCCTTCTTTCTGATCGTGCTGACTTAGAGGATTTAACTCAGTTCTGTTGTACAGTTCCATGTAGCTTATTATTATTTCCATTTTGATAATAAACTAGAAGATGTCTGAATCTGCTATGGAAGTGTTTCATGCTATATTAAAATAAAAAAATCACAATCTATCCAAAAGAACCATGCATATACTTAAAATACTTAAAAATATTTAAAATCTGGGGAGCTAGAGAAATAGAAGAATTATTCATTCATTATTATTGTCAGTAAATCCAGCACATACTGATCTGTACAAGACTGTCCATTTTCTTATTATAATGCACTACTGTGAATAAGACCATTGGGGAATGCTACCAAGAAAGATATTATAACTGCAAGAATGTGCAAAACAAAAGCAATAACAAATAAAAACAGAATGGAAAATGTTTACAAGATTCTTTCTCAGCTTCCCAGCTCTTTTGTAGCTACTTTAAAACATATTTAATATTGTATGTAACAGAAATAGCAAGTAGCAACATGGCTTTCATCTAATCACCCATACAAAACAGATTTTAAGAGGGAGCAGTTTCCACCCCGCTGGGGCGAGGTCCCAGCTTTGCAGCCCTTGCTCTGTTGCCCGGTGCAGCGGGGCAGCTGCGGGGAGCTCAGCGGGTGCCGGAGCCGTCCCTCCTGTCCCCTCAGGCACCCGTGCTGTCCCTCCTGTCCTACCTTTCACGCACATAATACAGTAACTCAGTTTCCTGCCATGACGACCCTTCCCTTTCTCTTCTCCCTCAGACAGGGCAGATTTGGGATGGTTTTGCTCTTCCCTTCAGAACTAGCAGAACCTGCTCAGGGCAGGCTTTCTTTGCCCTGCTTCCTCGGAGACCAGTTGTTCTGAGTTCCTGACAGCCAAGGACAAGTGTGAGGAACAGCTCTTTCTGCACTCCTTCACATCGCCTCCTCCCACAGCCACGGTGCAGAGGCAGCTGTGGTATAAGAAGACCAAGCCGTGCGCTCCGTGGTGGTAAGCTATTTGGGTTGGTTCACCAACTATTCCTTCAATTTAGGAACAGAGACAACAAGAAAAGCATCCTTCGTTTGACCCTGCTTGGGAGCTGCCTGTTGGTCTATGCTGGTAGTTGGTCAGAGAGAAAAAATCAACAAAACAAAAAAAGTGGGAAATTTAGTCACCAACATAAGAATGGCTTGACTAGCAACAAGAGAAAAGCTAAAATTTACCCTTCTTCTCCTGTATCTATTTTGAGAAAAAAAAAAAAGAATAGTGAAAAATTATAAACTCATAATAATATTTTCCTCCTCACGATTAATGCTGAAATAGGAAATAAATACACTGCAAACATACAGCCAACTTCTGGAACGACAAGGTTTTCCCAGGATCCATACACTGGCCATACCACAGCAGTAAATATTGCCCAATGCATACAGATACACACACAGAACAGTAACTCTCCAAAGAAAACAGTATTTTCGAAAATTTAACCCGGTTTCTCCTTAGCTGTGGGGCAAAAATTATGTGGATTTTAATAGAATGCTGAGATAAATTAAGACTACAATAAATACATGTACAAGTAGATGTCTCTTATTAAAGTAGCATGTAAAGCGTGAAGCCAAAAAAGGGGCTAAAAAGTAATTTAGCTGAAGAACAAAGACTTCAGGTATTAATTTATTGCTGCAGATATGAGCCCAAAACTAGCACAAGCACAGAACATTTCTATGCAAATAGGCAAGACAAGCTAGTCCTATTTTCCCTGGACATGTTCAATAGAAGGCAAACATAATATCATGGGATGAGTAAAAATCTACTCACTGATTTTTATACTGCAATGTTTTTAAAAAATACAAGCATTTACAATCTAGACTTATGGTACAGAGTAACCAGCTGGGACATGTTCTTAAACGTGACACGATACCTGCCTCTGACATTATCCTGTGAAACATTTATTCAGGGTCCGTGGCTTTTGATAACAGCTCAGCATAGTGCTGCTCTTCTCCAATTTATTCTTCAAGTTTTTGATCTGCCTGCTGATTATCTCTGAGCTGGTGGTTCAGAATCTTAGTTTTTCCACCCTGCATCTTACCATCAGCAAATTCCTTAAAGGAAAGAGGTCTCAGTGGATGATCCCACCTTCTAACAGAATCCTACATGTTTTTACCAAGATCAAGGCTGCTACAGTAATACATCAAATGAAGGCTGTTATGTCAGAATTCACTGCTTGTAGTGATGGAAAAATGACTTTGTTTTTATCTGTAAGCAAGAAATAAGCATTTTTTAATTTCCACTAGTGCTTTTAGCTACCGAATTAAACACAGTGTACATGTACTTACCAAGGGACTGTGCTACATGGAGCATTGCTAGACAAAAATGATGCAACCAGCTTGAATGCCTCCTTATTTTGGCACTTATCATGAAAAAGCAGGGAACTGGTTAAGACCATGACTTTGAGAAAAGGATTAGTTTGCCTCTGCTTTCACTTTGGCAATATGCGTGAACTCTGCGATGAAGAAGGTGTGGGTGGCCCCCATGGTCAGTAGGAATAAGTTGAAAAGAAGGGAGAAATACTGGAATCACATTCACATCCTGGTATTGTGTAAAGAACTTAAATGGCAGTACCATGGATGGTGCACCCCTGTACCATCATCTTGTAGGGCAATCAGTATTTATTTGGCAAGACTTGCGGACTCTAGGGTAATTTGTGTGAAATGTAATTCTAAAGAGATCAGACCAATAAGGGACAAATAGCAATCCGTAGAGGCATTCCTCACACATCTTTGTAAATAAAAAAACAACCATGTGAATATGTGTAAAACTAGCATAAAAATCATCATCAGGGCCTCATTATTTTGAAAAGCTAGAGCACTAATACAATGGCAGCCATCAGAAAAAGGAGCAGACTAAGACTCCAATAATAGGTCACTACTTTTTATTTTCACAAAGCCAAATGATTAAAATTTCTGTTGATTTCCACTGTATATTATCGTTCTTTTTCATTAGCTTTGCCTCAACAGCAGTAGCAGAATGGGAAGCAAAGTGTGAAGGTAAATTTCAAGAAACAGAAATGCGATACTTCTCATTAAATGAAAGTAACCACTATTTTACTTAACACATCTGTTAATAGTGGCAAAGCCCCTCGTCATGGATGTTGACTGCATATAATCTATTCACTTGAAAGCTGAATTTAATTGTATTATTATTTTTATATAGAGTATATTGCCTAAAAGCCACAAACTGCTGTGCAAACAAAGGAAAGTGGGGCTTTATGGTCCAGAGAGTTTGTGTTATAAATTGTTAATTTTTGATGAAGAGTAAAAGATAATCTGAATAAAGCATCCAACCATTCAAAAACAGAAAGCATTTAGCTATATAATGCAACTCCTATTACAATTCTCAGTCTGTGTTCAGAAAACACCACTACCAGACACACCATACATTGCTATAAACTGACAGTAAAGAGGATAAAATTCTCTTTAGGTATAAATGCCTGAACTGCTACTAAAGTCAATGGAATCATGCCTATTTACAAGGGAATTTCAATCCACTATCAAAAAAGGTGGCAGCAGAAAAAAAATACAGCCAAACAAACAAAAACCACACACACAAACAACAGACTGTAAATTACTAATATCCATTAAAAGACTGTTTTTTTCTATAATGGCAAAACTAATTTTACTTCAAAATAAAATAGAAGTAGTAATTACAACTACTGCTCTACTTCTATTTTTTGGACCCAAAGTTTCGCTGAAGGTTCTGGGTTGGTAAAAATCTGTTTGTGCTTACTGTACTCTTCCATCTCCAGCGAACTTTGTGGCACTCTGAGAAAAACCTGCTCAGAGCTAATGAGGTATGGTTTTATGTCCTCTGTGAAACTAAGGAAACACAAATACAGGTATTTGTTTACTATAAATTAATAAAATACTTTTTTCCCCAACAATATATTCCCATGCATGCTTAGCATAAAGATCCAGAATCACTGGAAATGTTTTAAGCTACAAATCAGAACATTATTCAAGAGAAGAAATCCTGAGTCATGTCCCTTTGCCCTCCCAAGATCTTTATCTGCTGCTTTTTAAGGACATCTCTAAATTCAAAACACTATGATCTATCTGTGTATCAGTAATTTCCTAAGTTACTAAGTACCTAGTCAGGTAAAATACACTGTCACAAGTTCCATATCCCGACAAACTGCATTTATATTATTTCTTGAAAACACTGAAAACAGAAGGTAGGTGTTATTTTACACTAAAACTTAGCACTTGACAGTAACCATTTCCCAACTGTATTTATAGTAACGATAGAGCTAAACAATTTATCATCATCTCTATTGGATTTTAAATGTAGTACTAGACTTGAACGCTCTTATAAGTCAATAATCAGATTCCCAAATGAATAACTGTCGCAGAAGGGAATTACAATCACTAGAGAATCCGTGTGACTAGTGAGATTGTCAAAATTTCAAAATCTGATTAAACACTTTTGAAACTAAATCTGAGTTTTAAAAGTAATTCCATTGTTAAATGAAACAACTGCTGGGCTGGTTCTGCTCCCTCATGGCAAATAGCAATATTTCCTTAAACTGACTCAAATATATTCTCAAGATGAATCGTAAGAGGTAGCAAATTGCGTACATGGTCATTATTCCCATTAAGTAGTTTTCTCTGAGCAAAAGAGCAAAACATTGCATTTTCAAGAATTATAAAAGTAATACAAATTATTAAAACTATGGAAGGCAGAATTGGATCTAGTGCAAAAAATATTATTTTAATAATAAAGCAATAATTATATGTAAGTGAAAATGAACGTGCACTGTGCTACGATAATGCCACCAGTGGGTGATATCATCTGAGTCTATTATTCAGCAGAGCAGAGAAATATCAAGAAATAACTGGCCTGAAAACTCTCATTTTAATTGCTCTGCACAGGCCTGGAAAGCAAGTTTGATGTCTGTAATATCATGGGGCATACCCAGTTCTGAAAATGAAGCAAAATGGATCAGACTGGTCATAAAGAAATTATAAGCGCTGAGCCAGGGTATGCTAAACTGCCTTCAGAACAAGTGGGAAGAAATCTGCTATACCAAATGACAACAATGGAAACAGTTCACATAGGTTTGTTTAGTATTAAAAGAATATTTAGATTCAGGAGCTGGATATGGGGAAGTTGTTCAAGGTTGGAATTCAAGACTGGAGTAAATCAGGACAGACATGGGATCTGGAGGTGAGTAATACTGGAAGAGGTTGGAGGCTTTTAGTCTCCACAGAAGAGGATCAGTATTCTGCCTTCTTCTCAACCACAGGAGTGACGACAGATAACTGAACATTGACTTATCTTTCCTAGTATAACCATCTTTGCCACATTTTCCTATCAACTTTCCACCTTAGAAAACCAGCTAGAGTCAAAAGATGTGAAGTCAATTTATACACACACAGGCTTTATTATACATTCTTAAAAACATCCTATGAACTTTCCAAGATACATTTTTAAACATCTCCTCAGTCCAAACTATGGAAAAAAACATTTTTCTATTTTTTTCAGCTGTAATTTTGTAGATACCATTACTCCCCACCTCCCTCGGGATCAGACCAATTTAAAAATATACCACAACCTCACTTCAGAGAGCTCAAGTTTTAAAATTATTTCTATTAGTTCTGTCACAATTCTCATAAAATGTCTAGTCTGTGGAAAAAAGTACTTGGCCAGTTTTCAGAAGCTTAGTATCTCTGAGGTAATAAAGAGATATTTAAGTCAATCAGTTCTATAATGGAGAACTAGCATCAATGAGAACTTCAAGAGTGATGCTTGTCTCTTCGTTATGCATGCCAGATCTGTCTAGAGACATAATTTTATTTCATTATATGTTATTTGCCTTGTCAGAATAAAAGTGTTCGCTGCAAAATAGTAAATCTGGGACTGAGTGATTAATAAATGTGCTTTAGGTTTCACTGTGCGAAAAGTATTGTTGCAATTTTTTTTTCATCTTAGAGTGCCTGTTGTGTGAAAGCTTGATTTGTGTGTCTAGAACCACTTATACTAAATGTATTTTTAACTACCACAGTTGATCATAAAGGGAAAGAGGGAGAAATAAAAAGATACATTATGCAAACAACCTTGAGATTTCTTTTTCTTAATACAAAAGACACCAATGTTTCCTTGCTCATTCACTGGATTCTACAGCATATCATAAAGTTGATTTAAGAAACTTAATTTTTGACTGGTAACCATTTTATATTCTAAGGGACAGGTACTTTTTAAGCCTACTGGATAAAATATATTGGTTTTGGTGCCTTGGAAAAATAAAGAGAAAAGTGAATCCTGCCAGGATGAATAAATTACACTGGCATGAAAAAGGACAAAAAAATGCAGTTGACACCAGATTAACATCTGGGGTTAACTGCCAAAAAGAATGCAATGCTTATTAGTATCCAACTGAAAAGTTCATCCTCTGTCCTGGTCCACATTACTCATTTCCTTACGCCAAACAGGCTCTTAATCAGCTTTTGTCTTGGCTTATGTTCTCATTTCCCTGGAAATGTATGGTAATGAAGGTCCTTCTAACAGATGTTCCTTTAGACTCATTAACTTCTGAATCTTGTTGTTCATTTTATCCACCAAAAGTTAGTTTGTTAGAAGAAACAATTATGGGAAAATAGAAAATCACAAAGAGCTTTCATCATGATACTTAACTCCAGATACCGATACAGAGTGAATGTATGCAGATGCTAATAAAGTACAATACTTAGAGATTGTCTTAAGTGATGAGGGAGTTCCCCACGTCTCAAGAGACAAAGATATCTTGACAAAGATATGTCTGACTTCAAGCAAAACATCATAAATCATTGCTTAGCAAAGATTCAAATAGCAACTGTCCTGGTTACTGACAAGAACTAAAGGCACAAAGCACTTTGATCCTACGTGCCTGAGGGACAGTTATTTAGTGAGCTAAAATAACAGTATAGGACTATGTAAATAGTACTATAGCAACCAACTTCGAGGAAAACTTTAAGTCTTCATGGCTTCATGAAAAATGCATGAAATAAAGCTTTAAGAAGAATGAAACACAACTATGCACAGAATTTACTTTATGGTACATAGAACATGCTAAATGGCAGACCTTATTTAATATAGGTAAAATTATTTTAATGTTTCACTTCTGTGGCAGAACAATTAATTTAGATTTAGCTGTTGAATTACTATAGGAAATTCTGGTACTGAGGGATGGTACACTTTATTTAAAAAAAAATAAAATCCCTGTAAAAGTATGTCACTACTCTTCATTGCCATGTGTAGAGTCTAAACAGTTCAGTGTTGAGAAAAATCCTTACAGTTTTCTAATGTTTTAATATAATAAATGAGATATAAGGAAATGTAAAATATGTACCCTAGCACAAAGACTTAAAATCACATTTATACTCCTACAAAATCTCAAATCAAAAAATTTGTGAAGCCAATACCTACCTAAATACAGAAAAGGTATCTGTTCCAACTAAGCTATGTAGTAGATTTTTAAAAGTTATTACTTAACAAAACTCAGTTCTAAAATGTAACATGCGAACAGGTGAAATGCAGCTACAAAAGTAATATTAATAACTTGCTTCAGCTCTTCTTCTAATTAAAACCAACACTAGTCATAGTTTACAGGTTCTAGTTCTAGAAGCACATACTGTCAACCAGTAATCCCTGGGACTCTGCTCAGTAAGAGGCATTGATGAGATGGGAAGAACAGTGCCAGGATATATCAACAGAGATGAGCTATAACCTCTGGTGAAATTTTTCCATGGACTTTTGAACTGATTGTCACTCTGAGGTTTTACCTGGAAATATAAAATGAAAGAAAAACATCTTTCCAACACATAATTTTACTAACTTCCTTTTCTACCTTAGGTTTTGGTTTTATTTACCATCTGGAATATCCTCCAACTGTATGTACCTGATAGTTTTCTAATATTTTCATATAATAAATGAGTTTTAAGGAAATCCATCCTTAAGTTCAAAAGAAGCTACAGTATGCACTTCCATGCACCAGTGGGACCGCAGACTTCTGCGTTTCTTTCAGAAGCAAATACAAGTCTATTGAAAGCAAGAAACAGTTTGATACATATTTGTTAATCATGAGTAAAGGTGAAAAATCTCAAGTAGGAAAATGTCTGTGATGCATTTTGGAGTCATATAATTATTTCTGTATTCTTATGTCTTACTAAACAATCAGCTTATGGTTTGATTTATGCATATACATGAGCCAAGCATTCCTGCCCTGAACAAGGCAGTACTGTATTATCCTCAGTTACTAAGAATCACATGCAGTAGCATTTCTCAGTTGAATGAGGTAGAAGGAGATTGTGGGCCAGTTGCTTTCCTTTGAAATATACACACTGATCATACAAAAATCTAAAATACTTTACTGTCTCATTTGGTCATCAGTTAGCTGGTAAGATCATTTGGTAGAGTTAAGACAAGCAAAACAAATGAGTACTCTGTCCTAGGGCCAAGTTATACTCTCAAGAGATCAAGTTCATGGAATTACAAAAATGTTATGCCTACCAATGACACTGTTGTATGTGAATAGTGCTAAGAATAAAGACTGAAATAACCCATTCTTTCACAGCTCTTGCAAAATATCTGACAGTTGCATTCACTATGCAAATATGTATTTGGTAGTACACAGCTGTCAAACATTTTTGCAGGGACAGTATACAGATGACTTATTTCAAAGTATTCTGTCCCACCTTTTCAATTAAAATACAAGAGGTATTCACATTATATAGTCAAGAACAAACTCTTCAATCTTAAAAAAATCAAACACACCTCACTGTAAGGACATTCTCATACTATCTAGTCAATTTTTCTTAAACATAATTATTTCTAGTTATTTTCTCCTAGAATCATTCCAAACAATGCTTTGCGTTTTGTGAGTTGAAGGGTGTGCAAAGAGCTAGGGAATCATATTATCTATAGCACGAGGAAATAAGAGAATCAATTAAGCTTTTACTTAACAAAAGCATTCACCAATTCTATGTATACACTTGCTATAAATAATCCCTGATTTTCAAAGATGTATAGCTGCTACCATTCTAAAACCCTTATTCACTTAAATGTGCATTAAGGACATTCTGCATCTTGCAGTATCGAACCTTCAGGTCCAGCATCCCATCCACACCTCATGACACGGTTGTAAATTCTGGAATTTTTTTATTTCTTTCAAGAAACATAACTGACTATCTTTACAAATGAATACTCAAACTCACACCATATCCACACCCATACACATTACTTTAGAATACATGAGGAAAATGTAGAAATGAAGTTGTATCAAGAAATGAAGAAAAGGTACTCAAATACAATCACACAAAATTACTACCAATTTAGTCAAAATAATTGGGGTTTGTGATCCAACTAATATACAGAAGATGTTTTTCTTGGTAGTGCTTCTGGACAATTGTTACAAAATGACGACTGTCTGATTAGCAACCCAAACTTTTAGGAATTATTTTGTGAGTGAAAACAATGGAAACACACTAGTTGGACTGCAACTCTGAATATAAAATGTCCACAAATTAAAACATCCCTAGCAAGGCACTGCATTGTAAATGACAGCACCCAGCTAACGGCAGCACCTTCAAGTACCATTTACAAGGCCCAACTTTGTCTCCTCAGCACTAGGTGTGTTATAGACTCAGAGGAAAAAAACAAGTCCCATCCCAAAGATCTTGTAATACAGGCAAAAGCAAAGAAGATAGGTGAATATTGCAGGATCAAAAGTAAGTCAGTCATGGTTGGCAAATGGACAGTAGGCCGGCAGTGTTACCAGAATTAAGTCATGAAAGCATTAAGGTGAGGCTGAAAGCAAATTTAATGTAGAAGAGCAATGTGACTGATTAGTTGTTCAGAAGAAACTCCTGCTTTATCTTACTGTAGAATGATCGTAGAGATTATGAAAACATAATAAAGGTACATAGAAAAGTACATATAGGGAATATGTATAATACAAATGTATATATAGGGAATTCTTATTCTGCTCAAAATTTCCTGGTCTTTGCTCAAAAAGAAGTATCACTGATCAGTCCCCAGTCTTACACATACACAGAATAACAATTTAAACCAGCAAAACTAACTACCATTTAGCATGTGTATTGGTATACAAAACGGAGATGAAAAACAGCTGTCTACATTTTTTCACTTTAGAGTCACCTTTTTATGCTGTGTTTTGCAGAGGGCATATGTGTGTGTTAAATTTCATTTTCATGGATAAATGTGTGATATCAGCCATCAGGCTGTTAGCTTCACTGCCTTAAAAAAAATAAAACAAACCTCACTGATGGACCAAAAAAATTTAGGACTTTGTTAAAAACCAGGCTGTGAAAACTGTCAGAAATTTCCCTTTGAGCACACTGTCTTTTGTAGCAGTAGGTACTGTGTTTGGCAAAATTCCAGTAATTTATAGCCCATCTGCATAACTTCTTTTCCTAGTTACAGAGTGCTTAAATAAAAATATACGTTCTAGCTCCTAAAACAAAAAGCTATAGATTTTCTCAACTAGGTCATTAAGATAGAAATCTCGTAGAGGAATTTCTCCAATGCATGATTTAAATGGAAGTTATTTTAATGACAAACAACCCTACAGATCAGATTAGGTATTTTAAGGACTAATTTTGAACTATTTGATATTATTATAAAACCACAAAGATATATGTAATTAATGATAGCTATGCCAAGGAAGAAACTATTTCAGATTAAGTCATTCTATTTATTAAGCAAATTATTTGTATCATATTAAAAATAAAGAAAGGCTTTAACTGCAGCTCATACTTTCTTACTGTTTTAAAATTGGCTGGTACACAGGTGTGGCAGCAATAGGATTAAACTCTGCCTAGTACTTCACTTTGGCTATCTCTAACCACAGCTAAACCTTACTCCCTACTCATCTACCCATCACGGGGGCACCCATGTTAATCTCTCAGACTAGCTGCATTGAGGAGTCTAGGTGCCTAACTTCAGAAAATTGGGACCATACTGTAAGAGGCTGGTACATAATCTGTGATGTCGTGTTGCTTGATTTAGACAGAAGCAAAGGTACTGCAGTGCTGGCCCTGAGATAACTACGATCAACACTAAAGATTCTAAGAATAAAACAGAAAAAATAATAGTAATTAATATGAATATAAGTTAAAACATATTTCAGTAAGTATATTATCTCACAGTATGCCATACCAGCAAGTAGCAGCACATTATGTGATATGTTGTAGTGATACTAGGTGCGACCAAGTTCTTATATCAAATAGTATTGCTAGATGTTTACAAGACAATTTACATAATTAAGCATTAAAATAAACATTAAAAATCAGACATATTTGAAAACAAACTTTAATAGTTTTATAAAGTGAATCTTTTGTAAATATTTACCTGGATAGAACTAATTCTAAAGAAAATGTTAATGATATCTTTCAAACCAGGTGGCTGAACACAAGACCAGTAGAAAAATGTAGGTTACTTAAAAAGAAAGATTTTAATACAAATATATACATGAAGACAATTCCACTAGCTCCAAAGAATTAATTTCTGACATACTTTGCTGCCTGACCTGACAAATTTGTGCTGTGTCAGTTTTCATTCAACAGTTAATATTTGACTACACTAAATTAAATTGCATGATGATAATGTACTCACAGACCTTCTTACCATTTTATTTGTCTATCTTACAGCTGTATCTTTCACCATAGTGAAAGCAAACAATTATTTGTCCACAGTTCAATCTCTATTTTGTATACATGCTTTATAGTGCCTATTCCTTCCAAAATATACTGTGGATTGGAGCAAAACAGGTCTTCCCCTTTTCTGACAAATTCCATGAGTAAAAGACTCTATGACCCTACAATAAAATAATCGCACTCCTGAATATACAGCTACTTATTGCAATATTTCTTCAAATATCTGCATATTATACAAAGCAGGTAGGAAATAGGTGATAGTTGTTAAAATAACTCAGTTACTTTCTTGTTGCTTTTCTATTTGCCACGTATATGCACAATACATTGATGTAAACACAGGTTTGCAGGAACTGGGAATGAAGATAACTGGTTTCCATGCTGCAGAGAACATCCTCCATGCAGTAAAGAACTTGTATTGAAATGTTTAAGTCCATTGAAGTTTAAGTTATACGCATATTCAGCCTGCAACTTAATATTTTGTGTTTGATAATACCGTCTTCACCCCATCTTGAACTAGGAGCTTTAAAAAAAAATCGAAACCAAACTGCTATTTTTAACAGTGGCAACCAGCCACCAGCAGCCTGGATGGATTATGGAAAGCAAGAGCACAAGACACTACCTGGGGGAAAAAACTAACAACATAATATGACCCAGTAATTTGCTCTCATTGCTGACTTTGTAAAATGAGATGAGTAATTTGGCCATAACTATGGGAACAGATTTCGGCCTGGTCCTACTGTAACTGAAGCACATAGTTAGAGATACTCTGCTCATTCAAACAGAATATGCGCTAGAGAAAAAAGGTTGTGATTTCCAGTTAGGAAATGTTTATTCCATGTAACTTCAGAATATCAGTAAAAACGACAGAACAGATTACCTGTATAATTTTTGATGCTCTTTCCTTTCTGTGAGGTGTTGGCTAGAACTACAGAATCTGGATGCCTCCCAGCTATTCAGCTGGCAGGGCAAAATGGGAAAAAAAAATCTTTATTAAAATAAAATTGTTGTAGTAAAATACAAGACAGCAAAGACCCCTCAGAAAACAAAACAAAACAACACAACGACAACAACAGAACCACGAAACCCCCACAACAACCAGGTCTGCTACAAACTTTTTTCCTGAGGGGATACACACAAAATATTTAAGAAAGAACAGGCTTTTATTTTTATTTAAGAAGTAAAGGAGAAGAACTGGCTTTATCTTCATGAGAGGAGAGACGGATTATGATTTATGTCTTAGAAGATCACTGTTCTTCCACTGAGAACACTCACCTGCCACAACAAAGACATTTAAAGTACAGCCAGTTGGATCAGAAGTCTACCAAGACCTGTGTAGGTAACAGGACCTAAATCATGTAAGACTATTAAGGATCCACTGCAGCCCCTGCACTTCCACAAAAATTAATTGAAAAGCCAAGGGACCGCCCAAAGACTCCATGCCAGACAACATCCTTCACCTGCGTAACAGCCACACAGGAGCACTCTACCTTTGCAGCAATACCTGAGTATGCTCTGGGACTTCAGGAAGAACAACAAATAAGGTCACTGCAGTAATCAAACTAGCAGGTACATAAACTTGGACTAGCATGGCAAAGTGCAAATCCCAGTTTTAGATGTCTACCCAAATGCATGTCAAAAAACCTTTCTTGTCCACCAAGTCTATTAGATCTCAGCGAACAAAACTGAACCTTTGGTCCAGCTCCCTACAGATATGAACAATCTCAAGTTCCCAAATGAGCAGTGTCTGCTTTTCCTAGTCAGAGCATTAGCCAGCTCATTGTCATCCAAATCCAATTTCACAGACACTCTGTGAAGGCGGAGACAAAGGAGACCTTTCACTGATAAACTTTAATGAAAATAAATGACAGAGCCCCAGGTCATCAGCATACTGACGACAGTGAAGTCTACACTGTGTGCTCCCTTTCCTGGTGATATCATATTTCGTGTATGATAGGTTCCACTGGACCCTTGTGATAAATCTGTCTTTGGAGTGGAAAAAATCCTTCCAAAATCACCCTTAAAAACTCAAAGAGAAACTAAATGTATGTATTTAAAGAAAATAATGAAACCCAATCTGGACCACAGCCGGATAATAGGAAGAATAAATACTACGGTTATGTCTAGTGAATGGGTCACTGCGTCAGACCAGCAAGATGTGGATTCATGACCCTGTTCTTCTAAGGAGATCTGATAAACAGTCATAAATTATAAAAAACCACAGTGGGAGAGACTTCATATAATACTCCTCTCTGGATTCTCTAAAACCAGATTGCACCTTGAATTGTAGGGCTCAGAAGTTAGCATAGGACTCCAATGAAACATTGCCCAAATCAAGCAGCGTGGAAAAAGTACTTCATGTCTTTTACAGATCTCTTATTTGTCAATATAGAACTTTTTTTTCCCCCTAACTTCACTTTTGAATCATGATTAGCTTCATATTCACTACACTCAGGCATCAATATCTATTTCTCCAGTTTTCCAAGGCTATAATCCTGTTTTCCAGTGTAGCTTCTGCCTCCTCCAACCTTCTTTGACAGTTTCCTGAAGACAATGTACTCCATATCTCTTGCTTCTCCCATACCCATAATATCTCTTAACTTGTTACAGGAGATGACCAGTATGAATAACATGATCATGGGTCCAGTAGGAGTTATGCCTAGGAGGTCAGTACCTAAACACTTTTGAGGACTTTAATCTTTCCACATCTCAATTTTCCATCTATAAACTATGTCTAGTAGTACTTTGCAAAAGGTTTTGGAGGTTACAACCATTTAATATCATCAAACATTCACATAATACAGTAATGGAAATACATTTTTATAGTACATGGGCTTTATAGCCAAGCAATATAGACAAGAATATAAAAAATTGCTGACATGTAAGTTCCTAAAAATAGCCCTTATACTCATCAAAATACGAGCAATGCTGTGTTCAGACCTGAACCAAAGAATCAAGTAAATATCAGAACATCAGACTATGCTTGACCGTTATTATTTTCCAATACTCTATAATCCTTGATATTTAAAAAAAATCAGAAGTTCATATAAAATGTGAAATTGGCTCCTGAAATAGAGCACAGGCACACTGTCTACTTCTTCCTCAGGCTCCTGAGAAGTGTGCGGCCCTTGAAGAGGACAGTGCTTTCCCACTACACCCTAAACCCACTGAATGGGTAATAAAAGAGACAGAAACAGCATGAGTAAACATGAAAGCAAACTCAACTGCCTACATATAAGTTCTACATCTAACATATATACATATACAAATGATCATGTGATACTGAATTAAGTCTTAAGCAAATGGATGACGAGGCTAGCTCACAACCAAAAATGCATATCCTTCATTGCCTGTCATGGGAGATGGAAAATTTTTGCAGAAGCTCTCACATTAATGATAAAATTATGTTTTATGAAGAGAATGTTTAGGGTTTCTAGTTCCTATGGCTACAACTGTTAAGGCAAAATGTAAAAGGTTCAGATAAGGATCACATGGTCCAATTATCAACTTCCTTATTAATGAATTAATCTATTTATATGATATGTTAAAGATGGAGTTAAAAGTATGTCTCTTTAAATGTTTAATTACAATATTGAAGGAATTTTATTTATATTTATATAAAGTGATTATTCATTATTATAGTTATCATAAATTGACTCTAAAGTCTGAAAATAAATATAAGTAGCATTAAAAATCCTCATAATTCATTTTCAAACTGAGCAGCAAAACTTTTTTTATTCATAGCAAATGTAATTGTCTCATTCCTCATTCTTGTTGAAATGGAAAACTTATGCTATTCTTTTTTAAAGTAAATTATTTCTAGAAGTGTCAGTACTTAATGCATGCTGACAAACCTTTGAAATAATAGTGCAGAAGAATTTTTGTATATGTTGTGACATGATTTTAATCAAATGACGGCACTTCCATTGGTATTTAAGATTAATCAGAAATCCCTGATACTGAAGACTATGAAAGGTTCAGAAATTGAATTTACATTTGCTTTAATATTTCTTTTTTTTGTCAATCAGTTCTCAAGTTAAATGTAACACTTTGCCTAAACATTCTAGCAGGGTAATCTTCAAAGATCATTTCAGTATTACAGATATAAACATAAACCAGTCTGTTTTTCAGTATGCGCTATTAAAAAAAAACCCATAGGTGAACTAGATTCAGAGAATGTTGCAATTACATGCAATCATATAGCTTTCCCAAAGAAAACCTGAACTCTTTATTCAATTTGATTAATCCTTAGTCTTGTAAATGTCCCATTGTAGCTCACTGCAATCTCAGGGTTTCAATTTCTATTTGAAAACAAGTAGCTACTATAAAAGAATTTATGCTTTTTCTATGCCACACAATCTGTCACTAAGAGGGGAGAAAAGGTAGAATGACTATTGGGAATGGTGTGGACCAAGTAACTGAAAACTGAGGGTCTGGGGTTTTTTTTTAATATCATGCTTCATTATTCGAATTGAATATGACTTCATTTTTCCTAAGTCATCACCATTCAGATCTGATAGCATTTACATCATCATATTTCCTACAGACATTTGGAAATACATTAAGTTCTAGTGTAGCTGTGACAGAAAAAACATGTGGAGAGTCTGCAGTAAAGAGGCCAGGGGAAAGTCTGTGCTGTTCTATACACAGTTTACTTAAACTAAAGTCAAAGCACCACACTCATATAACAGAAATGATACAGGCCAGAGGCAACAGATGATGACATCAAACTGGGAGGAGTGGTGGATGCGCTAGCAGGCTGTGCTGCCATTCAGTGAGACCTGGACAGGCTAGAGTTGGGTGCAGAGGAAACTGATGAAGTTCAATGAGGGCAAGTGGAGGGTCCTGCACCTGGGGAGGAACAACCCCATTCACCAGTACAGGCCTGGGGCTGACCTGCTGGAGAGCAGCTCTGTGGAGAGGGACCTGGGTGTCCTGGTGGATGACAAGTTGACCATGAGCCAGCAGTGTGTCCTGGTTGCCAAGAAGGCCAGTTGTATCCTGGGGTGCATCAAGAGGAGTGTGGCCAGCAGGTCAAGGGAGGTTCTCCTTCCCCTCTACTCAGCCCTAGTGAGGCCCCATCTGGAGTACTGTGTCCAGTTCTGGGCTCCCCAGTTCAAGAAAGATGAGGAACTACTGGAGAGAGTCCAGCAGAGGGCTACAAAAATGATGAGGGGACTGGAGCATCTCTGCTACCAGGAAAGGCTGAGGGAGCTGGGATTGTTTAACCTGGAGAAGGCTGAGAGATGACCTTACAAATGCCTATAAATATCTTTAGGGTGGGTGTCAAGAGGACAGGGCGAGACTCTTTTCAGTGGTGCCCAGTGACAGGAAAAGGGGCAACGGGCACAAACTGAAGCAGAGGAAGTTCCGTCTGAAGATGAGGAAGAACTTCTTCCCTCTGAGGGTGACGGAGCACTGGAACAGGTTGCCCAGAGAGGTTGTGGATTCTGCTTCTCTGGAGATATTCAAAACCCACCTGGATGAGGTCCAGTGCAACCTGCTCTAGGTGAACCTGCTTTGGCAGGGGGGTTGGACTAGATGGTCCCCAGAGGTCCCTTCCAGCCCCTACCATTTTGTGATTATATGAACATGGGCTGTCTGCAAATAATCATCTTTATCTGACACCTGGAAACTAAATATTGAGCGAAAATGTCATACGATATACTGTCATGTTCAAAAGTAACTCAAGTTCTTAAATTTCTGTTTAACTGAAATTTCGTCACGTATGGCAGCTAACTACATCAGGCTTATTCATGTTTATGAATTTATCGCAGAACCTTTTAAAAAACATACATATTTCAAATATTGCAAATATTGCCTATTGTTGTAATTATATTAACATACATTCTGAAACACTGGCTTTAGTTTGTAGGTGGCCAGTGACCATTCTGTTTAAGAGAATACCTGTAGTCATGGAAAATGTCAGTGCTGTACTACTGTCTGAGAAACAAAGAGGAAACATCTGAGTTAACATGGGATCTTCCATAGGAAATTCTGGGCTCATTTCTCCCACCTGGTCTATGCACAGAAGGAGGGAGGTTGAGACAATTTATATTGATTATATGCTAGAGGCAGTCAGGAACAAAACGGGCCATAAAGAACTGGTGAGTCAGTTACAGCTGATTCAGTGTATGAATGGGAAACAAGGTAGGCACTAATACTACCATATAGCTTTGGACATCTAAGGCTGAGTTTCCTCTGTATTCTACAGAAAAAGGCAAGCTGCTCTATAGGGCAAGAAAAAAACACCTGAATCCAGCTCCAGTTCTACATGAACTTCTAGGGGAGCCTCTCATTCGTCACCAACTAAAAAGTTACAAAAGCCCACAACGCAAAAAAACCTGCTAATACAATGACCTAGTACTTTCCCAGTTGCTTTTTGAAAATTTTTCCGTTTATATTTGGGCTACCCTGAGATTTCCCTGTCTCTCCTCTTCAAGTCATTCCAATTCATATCTATAATTAAATTATTCTTAGAAGAAAAAAAAAATGGAACCTAGTGTCTTCTCCAGCTGATGAGGGCACTAGTCATCACTTTCTGCAATTTGGTCCAATATTTCCCCCCAGTGAGAAACATTAACAAGACAGGCTCAGAGGGTGTGATGCTCCAGAATGTTCAAACTTAGCAATCGGGGCACTCTTTTAAGAAATGGAAAGTTTTATTTTTAGCTCTCTGCTCCAGATAAGACAAAGGAATAATTCTAATTGTGGTTTCCTATCTTACACGTACATAAGTGCCTTAAGAATTAAACAAGGCACATAATTTGGATGAAAGCTCCTCCCCCTCTGTACTGTGACTGGCATCGAAGTTTAAGATTCTAATCTTCCACTTCCGAATTTTCTTTGCTTTTATGAAAAGCACATGTCAAGTTAAACTTGGCATTTAATTTCCCCTGATATTTTATTAAGGTGAAAATCCTAGAGAAAAAATATCACTTGGTTTGACCCAAATAAATATTTTTGGACTGCCAATGAACAACAACAAAATTGACAATTTCAGCATTTCACAAAATAGTAAAAAGGACAGGAAAGATTAGTTCACCTAAGTTCTGGCTTGGCAAATACCAACAACCATATTAAAATGCAATCACAGAACAGTGTCAGCATATTTAAAAACTCTTCACAATTATGTTTCTCACTCATGTGGCCATCAGCTTTTACTTTGACCACTGCAGCCTTCTCACTAGCCTCGACAAATGCAATCCTGGCCCACTTACACCTATTCACAGCATTTCTAGAGACATCATTATCTTGTCATCACTTCGATCATATCATCCCTTGCTTAACATCCTTTCACTGGCTACTCGGTTTCCCTATCATATCAAATACCTTTTAATCGTCTTCAATTTCAAAATCCTTTGCAATTTATTCTCTCCTATCTAGCACTCTTCATACACTATCATTACAGCTCCTGAATCATTAATTGCTGCCTTCTGAAATTAGAAGACCATGTGTGCCTTCTCCTACACTCTCCCTTAGGCTACCCAAAAACTTAGGCCATTGTCTGCCTTCCCTTCGGTACTTAAAATTCAGCTCTGACACTACACCTCCAGAAAACTGGGCTAGACTAGGTCACTGGTGTACTGAGCTGAACGAGTAGTATGGGCTTCCACACCGTCACACTCTTATCCAATAGACCACCTCCCAGTGTGTTTCTGCCTGTTCAGTTTTTGACTTCTTAGCTGTCCAAAAATCATTCGGTTTAAAAGCTCTGTTGGACACAAGCCAAGTTAATGCTGCAGATTCATATGTAAAAGAACCAAATGCTGTGACTGTTTACCACCCGGGAATCCCAGATACTGAGACTTCACTGACTCAGGAAACCCCCAGTCTTTGAATTCCTTTAGTACCTTATATTCATTGGCATGAAATGTATGAAGGCTGGTATGCTGCAGTAAGTTAAAACAAAAAATTCAAAACTAGAATGTGTTGTTTACACAGAGATTTTTTTGAATTTTGTTTTTATTTTAGTGTTATGTCTGTACCTTAGCTCTGATGAATTTCTTGTGTGGTACCATGAAAAATAAATTATTTTATCCAACAACAGCAGAGAAGACCACAAGTAAGCCAAAACACTTATAAAATGAAAGCACTTGTTTTCTAGTACCTGTGGTTGTATTAGAGGGCAGAAATTCCAGTCCACTAAGAGACATTCATTTAAACGCCTTGCAGCCGCAAGTTCCCACAACAGATCCTGCCCTTTAATAAAATCAAGTTATTCCTTTTAAATGTTATTGGCATTTTATAGGCTGTTAAAAGGAACAGAGCTCAGCATGCTTATTTGCTCTGAGTCTCCCTAATTGTGTCCTATTCTGACAACCACCTGTCTGACAAAGCTTTGATTGGGTATGCATCTTCTGCAAATAATTCAATAGCACACAAACATGTTACTGTTGTATTAGAAACAGAATGTGTACTGGGACCCAAGATTATTGGTCAGTGCAGGAATTTTCCAGGCATCTGGTCTGTAGCTCACATTGCATGCAGTGAATTATATCCCAGTAATTGAGAATGATGAATGATTTGACCCTCTTAAATATATAACGAGGGGAAAAACAGCAGAGTGAAAGCCAAGATTTAGGCAATTTTAGCCTCCAGGAAAAAACAGTTGTAACCCAACACCACCTACAAATCTCAGTGGGTGCTTTGGTTGGGTAGTATGTCATGTACCTTGGGTAATACATCTTGCATTGTGGGCAAGAAGAAACACTAATATTGATCATCTACACCATGAAAACCCATATGTAATGCCACAGAACTTAGCGGTTTACAAAATAAGGCTAAAAAAACCCCTTAACCTTTTGTGTGGGGATTGTTTTTTCTGCACAGGAATTTCATAAATCCCTACAAAAGGCAGGAGTATTAAAATAAGTGTTACAAAAGACTGCTAAATTACTCTGATACAATTTAATGCCACAATAGCCAGATAATACCTCTTTCTGCACACAGCTCTGTAATACTATGGTGACTTTATGAAAATATAAAGTTAGCCGCACCTCCTGAACTGAAAAAGTATGATAATTAGTAATTTCGTGCTGGCATTTCACACTGGGATAGCCTGCTGCAGTAAGAGACTGTCCGGGACCAAGCTCCCATTTGCATAGACACTTAAGTCAGAGGTCAGCTCACTTCTGTTCTGATTTGCCTTTTTTCACAGCTGGCCATACTCCTTCCTGCTGCGCTCGGTGAAAACAGCAAAATACAGAACCACTTGTGAGAATTTGGAAAAGATGCTGTCGGCAAAGGAGCAGAATTACGTGCACTGATGGGAAGGCAGCTATGGAACTTCGGGGCATTGGCCTTGATTTATTATTTTACAACACTAGGTAGAAAGAGGGAAGAGAAGCGAAGGAAGTTCATATAGCGTCCTAAAATTTTTATTTAAAAATCCCAGGCAATATTGTTGCAGAAAATTGGTTTGTATCGTGAGACAGAGAAGTGGAAGGCAGACTAATGATGAATTGATAGAAAGAAGAAAGCTAAAAGTGAAAAGAGTTTAAAAATTACTAAGGTGAAGCCATCTTGGTATTCTTGCTTCCTTTAACTATTTTGTTTATTTGGGCAACCAGTTGCTACAAGCATTTTCTGGTCAGTTTAACTGGTTGTTAAAGAAATTCAGGGCTCTCTTTTGTCTGTGGTTCAGAGACATCCATGCTGAACACTGTAGAAGATGAGCACGTGAACAGTCTGCATTTCTGTTTTGGCACACGGACTAGATTTAAATATGAATGGGGAGATCTCCTGCAGCTGACAGAAGTGCTCACTCATTCCACCACTGCTGCGGAGATGTTACCACCAGCTCCAGGGTCCCATTTTTCAGAGCAACAATTCAGATAATGCATATTTATAATGTTTTTAAAGCCGAATGAGTTAACAAACCACAAAGCGCTTGAATTGCACAGGAAGTATCAAAAACCAATCGGGTAGAGCCTTAATTTGATACATCTGTATTGTGTGATGGGCTCCATTGTGAGGACTCCATCCTGCTCCACGGCAGATAGTGTCCATTGAAAGCCCTACATTTGTGCTCTGAAAGACAGCAGCTGCTTCCCATCTTCTATAACATCTGAAGAGAGTTTTGCATTCAGAGGACTTGCAAGCCAAGAACACATATCTCTGATAGAGGCTGAGGGAGAGAGCATTTCTCTTGAGTATCCAGACTCTATCTGCTGCTCAGGAAAACTACATGTGGCAAACAAAGGAGGATTTGCCAAGCTGTTAAACAGGTACTCCACAAAAAAAGACAACATAAAATTTTACCAATATTTCTAAACCCCGTGACAGATTTGTGAAACTTTGTATACCACATCCATATATTCCACAAGAGGAATGACAGTTTTCTTCCAGAGCATTTTCTATTGTGCTAATGATCAGAACATCAGAAAAGCAGAGAAAAGTCATCTTCTGTAAGACTACTTTTATTCAACTAGCTCTTATTATCCATTGTTATGGTAAGCTTTTTCTATAATTTCTAATTTGTAGTTCATTCACCTTTCTTTATAGTACATTTTACCTAAGTCTTTTGCAGTTATCTGTACATCTATTAGTAAGACAAAAACGCATCTCACTTTTCATTTTCTAGATGAGACAATTATTTTTTTCTGATTTCGAACCTTTGTGTCAATACCTTTCTTATTTATCCATTAAACAATATCCTACACAAACATCTCAGTTCTTTCTCCTCAGCTACCCCTGACACACATATGTGTAAAACATATTCAACGTCTTCCATGTTGGTTTTAGGGCTGTAGACTCATCTCCATTTCCCAAACCTACTTCTTGCAATGATTACAGAAAAATGGTGAAAACACAGGTTTGAAAAGAGAGAGAAAAGAGACAACAAATATTTTATTTCCACTGTTGGAACAAAATGATGCATTTGTGTACTATCATATACCATTTTTGCCCTTCTTTCCTCTTATGTTTTAGAACATGCATATTTATGTGTTGCTATATAGAAACTGACACCACAGAACTTTCAAAGAAGTGGGATACTTATTTACTAGCATAATACAAACAATGTTGATGATTAAAACAAAACTGCTGCTTTTATGTAAATACTGTCTTCACACTCCTGTTCCCAAATCTGGTAGCTCCCAGTGTGGAACTTTATGCTTTTAGAGACTAGCACTCCTGAGATACTATTTACCAAAGCTAGCCACATAACATCCAAATAATATGAGTATTACTGTGCTTTCATCACATTATTTTTTCCAGTGTAAAGATACCCTATAATAAACACAAAAGCAATGTTGTCTAGATACAAGAAAAGTAAGTCAGATGCTAACAAACACCACCAAACAAACGCCAAAACAAAACCATCCACTTGGTAATTTACCCAGTTGTGCATTTTACCCAGAAGATTTTGTAATTCATAAATGAATGAGAAGCTACCAGAGTTCTCTTTTCTAAAGGCTTTTATGCTAATTGAGTTTGCTCTAAACATTTTCATATATCACATCAAATATTCGATGAGGTGCCAAAGCACTTTGTTAACAAACTTATTTCCCAGATGTGGCTAAAGTAGGGACAGAAGGCTTGAATGTTCTAACATACCTAACAATTCAATTACAGTTATCTTATGGTGCCATCACATATTTTTCTTCAACAATCAAACAACCTCAGCTGGAAACTCCAAGCAATAACATAAATAAAGGACCATCTGGCAAGAATAATTAAGTAAGGCTGGAAATAAAACATTAATTAGTGCAGTAGTTCAAACGACCTTCAAAGGCCTTATTATGAAATTATACCCAAAACAGATAATCATTTATTTCATGTTACAGTTATATTTAACTAAGCATGAATAAATAATAATATCATTTTAGGATGCTATTACACTGTTATTGACTCAAACTGATTTTGAAATTGTCTTATTTTTCTATAACAATAAAATTAGAATGGAAAACAACCCACATCAGTTAGAATGGCAGCCTTGGTTTTCCCCTGTTTCACACCAGTGAGTCAGATGAATGAATCCTGCCTCAAAATTTACATACTTGAAAGGAATAGAATGGTTTGCCAGGACAATACGCATGCAACTAATTGCTTTTAAATCATTTACTTCTGTTTTCTCAATTTTGGAAGAAAAATAATGGAAGTCTAGAATTATTTGCTTTCTGATCTATTAAATGACATGCCAAATACTAAGGTTTCTTAAAATCTCTTCTACACAGAAATACTCATTGTTATCACTAACTCAGGGAAGATATCTTCTCATATCTTTCAACGTATTTGCTTCTTTCACTGATGATCATAAGTTAGTTACAATTAAAAGAAATCAACATATTTCAACATAATCTGTGGATAGGTAATGGTCATCTCAAATGGTTTCACTATCCTCAAAGCCATACAAAGGGAAAAAGATTCCTTGAGAAGATAATATAACAAAAAAACTCCCACTAAGCACTCAGTATTTCCTGTGTTTCTGTACCTTTTCCAAACTGCATTTAAAATGTATGTATGAATTATTTACAAAGTTACATCTGTATATTTTCTGCGTTTGTTCTTTCAGTTGAGCATTATTGGAAAAATGTGCTAAGGCAAAGGATTTTAAAGAGAACTATAATTAAAAAACATTAATTATTTTTATTTTATTATTTTACAGAATTGCCATCCAGCCAATAAGACTAGAGTCTTCGCTATTTGGTGGAGTCACCTTCTCCTTATCCCCAGGCTACAGGACGTCAAGCAACTGAATGAATTATCTTGGAGCATCGCCAACAGCATGTCCTTTAGCTACCAGCCAGACAATGACAAAGCTCCTGAAAGTCTCAGACATCATCTGGATAAGCAGGCACAGGGGACAAAATCTTCCTTAGGGAACGTGAAGACCAGATCCACTTATGAAGGCCCATTACAAACACAAGAACTACAAGAGTCCCCAGTGCCATCCAAGGCCAAGAGAAGCTGGATGAGTTATTGCCAATATGCTATTTTTTCCACTACTGACTTGTGCCTAACACAGTATGTTTTTCACAACACCAAATGGTGAAAACAGTGAAAGTGCAATGCTATTGGTGATACTGAAGTAATGAATTTCAGGTTTGCTCTTTTATCTTTCTTAAAGTCGGTAGCTTAACCCCACAAACCTTATTAGGATCACAGATATGTTGCTGATATGAGAAGATGTTGCTTTTTAGACTGAGAAATTATGACTGGGATAAACTAGCATGTGAGCTCACCACTGCACCGTTTAGCAAGTACATTACTAATAGAACCTGCTGTTATTCTGTCTAAAAAATAATGAAATTATTGCAAAACTTGGGCCCACATAGTAGGAATAGAAAAAAACCCAGAGAGAAATACTGGCCAAGCTATGTCAGAGACAAGCTGACAAACAGCTGATGAGTAACTTTGCTGAGAGAAAGTGGAACCCAGACAGTATCTATCCATAGAGAAAGGCACTGAAAGGCAGGAAGAAAGCTCAGCTGTTTGGGAAAACAGGAGAAAGAAGGATCTAAAAATACAAAAGTCATAGGCAGACGGTACTTACAATTACCTAAGGAACAGAGGGCAGAAATTACTAGGGAAGAAAATAAAGGTGAAAGGCCATGGAGCAGACTGTAACAACCTAAAGATAAAAAAGGAGGAGGTGTGGACTCAATACCAGAAGGAACTATAAACCAGTTGCAGGCTAGCGAGCTGGGAACAAACTTGTAATGAGACAGGGAATACAGATCCGGAAAGAGGAGCTATTTCTCTGTAAGAGAACCTACCTAGTTAACATAGAGATCTCCACAGAGCAGAAGTGCATCTCTAGTTAGGATGCTTTAGACACTGTGACTGTGCACGTGGGTAGGGGAAGGCAGATGGTCTGACAGTCTGTGCAATGATCTGAATGAGTCCAAGTTTCAAGATCAAGCAAAGGGTAGTGAATAGGAGAGAGACTGGTGCTCTGTTGTTCCTAGTTCCCGGCCCTGCGTTTTTAGGTAGATGGACACGTTGTCTTTTCTTTGGGAGGGTAGAAGAAGAGTTAGGTATATGATATTCAGGCTTATGAAAGAAAAATACTTATCTTCAAACAAAAAGCTGAAGCTACATTGAAAAAGAGAAACAGAGGATGGGCCAACATAACCATAAATATTTTTTTATTATTCTTGTTGTCTTTAGTCCTTTCATCTCTCAAGCAGCCTTCCACAGTATTTAATTTTGTAGGAACAATGCAGGAGTTGAAGCAGTCATATTGCCCAACACCATTAGTTGAGTCTGCAATAATAATCAAGGCTTATGTGCCCCCAGTAGTCCCCAAGAGTGGTACAAACCAACACTGTAACTCAAGTGCACCAGGTACGCGTGTGACTTGAACAGAACAGACATAGCTGCATCACATCCCAAATACCCATTGCATCCCAAAAATATCCCAAATTGCTTCAGCGACACATAACTATTGCTCCTCTTTTGCATATTCCACATACATTACTGAAGCCATCTTTGTGGATGGAGGAATTTCAGGCTGCAGAAATACTAAACACAGGACTGATCTGACAAAGTCTGCTCTGCCTCAGGAAGTCTGACCCACTGAACGATGTGACACGAAGTTATAAAAGATTATGCTGCAGCCTCGTGGGGTCAGGGGACTCTCAAAGAATTTGCAAAAGAAGCCCACATTCAAATAGTCTCATTTCAGAGGATAGCTTCAGATGACAGGAATGCAAAAAGTGCCTCAATAATCTCACTCTTACCTAACTGACGGGAGAGTATGGCATCTGATTGAGACTGAAAATCTATCAGACATTCTGCATAGCCCTAGCTGTTACATACCACTCCCCAGGAAAGAAGAAAACCTGAAAAAAACCCTGTAAGATGGTAACGACGTACTAGAGACGCAAGGCTTCTGGTGAACTGGTGATGGTATTACTTTCATTGTAAATCTTACTAGGCTTTATGAAACATACAGTAGCATTTGTATTAAATATATTTGTGAGAAGATGAAAAGAATCTTTTCCTATTTCCAGTGAGTCTTTTTGGAAGATGCTTTGGTACTTTTGTGGCTATTCTAGTGAAAGAGGTAGAGAGATCCCTTTCTTGGAAGAAATCTGTAAAGGGCAATGCAGACTCCTCTTCAAGCTTCCAACTTTCTCAGAGAGATTTGCCAAGGGCAGAAAAAGAGCACATATTATTTTCTTAGAAGTGACAGCTTAACAAACTGTACTTTTTTTTTCATGTGAAATAAGGACTTGTACAGTGAAAGGTTGCTTTTCAAATCTCTCTGGCCTAAACAAAATAAACAGCTTGAGTATCCACCATTAGCAGGTATAACAGCTCTGCAGGAGATACAGCTTGAAACTTGGAGAGCTATGCTCTCCAATTAAAGATAAGAAAATGCAGGAAAATAAAACGGAACAAATATTCCCTTAGAGAACTTCTGTATGAAAGTCTATTAAAACAAATTTTCACTAATAGTAATTTATATTTTCTGACGCATGGAAGAAAGGATATTGTCAGAACAATACCTTTGGCCACACATACCCAGACAACACCAAAAGAGAACCCTAAGATTTCACTGAAAGAGAACTCTTAAGATTTTTTTTTTCTATCTTCTATTCTCCAGAGCCACCCTTTTATGTCTTCAGTTCATACTTCTTTTTCTCTTCCTTCCTACTCAAGGTCAACAGCTTCTGGTTTTCATGATGATTGTGAATTGCAGGGAAAATTACACCATCAACAGCTTTTTTGCTCTGTCACATAACAGAAATTTTTGACAATTCTCTGTTGCACATTTATCTTCATGTCTTTAAAACACACAGTTATGAAAACAGAAACTTAAAAAAAGAATCTTCCCAATATTTAAAAAACACCTATTTCCCCTATGATTGTATTAGGGGTTCTTTTATGTTTACAACAAAATCCAAAGTTATTAAACTCTGAGCCACATGAAATATTTAGCAAAAATATTTTTATAAACACACCATTTGATTGTGTCTGAAGAAGACAAGAAAAACACAAACGAAGCCACAATCCTCTGCAAGCAAAATCAAGAAAAAGTATTATGAAATACGATAATCACAAAGGGTAGAATTATGACCTAACTTCACAACAAGCAGAAGTACATCAGCACAACTAAGGTTCTAGAGGCAAACTTTCAGTCACTTATCCCTTGTGAGTCTACACCATTCCTAGGAGGAGAAGCACACTCTGGAAAGATTGTACATCTCGCTTTTCAGTGAAAAATAAATCCTCTACAGAGAAGACAAACAATTTTGCATCTATTGAAATTAAATAAACCCCACAGGAAACAATGGGTTTCTAAAACAGCCACACAGCAGGAAACACTACACGTAACTAGACAATTTACCACATATTGTCAATATAATTGTAGGGAATAAGTAATGTAAACCAAAAACACACAAAAAAACATTCTTATTTTCTTCCCTGGACAATAAACATCAAGCATAAATGCAAAGTCAATTTTCATCTTCAGTTTTATCAAAAAGATGAGCTATAATTTCTTTGAGTATGCTGGAAATATGTCCATTTACTCTAAAATTTCTTTCTCTGCAGTCATCCTATATAAGGAAGGCAAAGGAAATGGAGTAGTCTAACATGCTACAAATAAAATTAAAACATATATTAATTCATTTTTCTTATGCAAAAGATGATGGTTTGTGAAAGTGCTAACATAAGCACATCACACCATTCACTCAGTTCTGTTAGAAGAATACGAACCAACAAAGCAAAGCTTGATGACTGGACCTAAAATGTGATACAGCTAAGGATTCCTTAGTATGGGGACAGTAACTCCATTAGGTTTAAGGATACTCAATTATACCGATTTTCTACAAACTATTTGCTTACTAACCAGTGGTCAATTAAAGTCATTGTTCCAAGATGATTTCTAGGAGCTATAAAAGACGGAGTTTAACTTCTAAGACAGCAGAAGTCAATCTAAATCCAAACACATGTATCTCCAAGCCTTTGAACCACCCTGTTAATAGGTCACTGCTTAATATGGTTGATAGAATACAAGTACTGTTATAAGAACTAATGAACTGCTTTTTGTGTTGCACGAAATGGAAAAATCTGTCTAGGTGAAGTCATTCAGAGAACAGCAATTATCATTTGCCAAAGATAATAAAAGTTGATGGTAATTATGGCATACCACACATCAAAACCCTAAATTTGTTAAATATGCTTTACTAGCTGAATTATTTCAATAAAAAGTACAAAGTGGTTTTATGTATAACTTTTTCCTGACAAAACAATTCTTATGCATTTTTCACACTTTCAGTTAGCATCTACATTTCAAAAGTCATTAGCAATGACCTAGTGACAGGAATACAGTAAAGCTGGCATTTGTCAGAGCTGACAGTAGTTTGGAAAGGAGAGAAGCACTGTTCTCCCATCTCCGCTCAGATTTAACCTGTGAACTGCAGTGTGTTATTTAACAGCCCAGACCTTATTTTCTCCAGTTGTTAAACCAGAATGATAGTCCTCATTTTTGTGTAGTACTTTGAGACATTTGAATGAAAAGTAAGGCAAAATTCTTATTTCTTATTTTTCTTCATCTCTGTATGATGTTATGACGTACTCGGGAAAACAGTTTCTTTTGTATGATAAATACATACACATAGATGCAGATATAGGCATACACTATACTGTCATTACAAATTATACACGGTACAAGTAGAAGTGTTTTATGTCAATTTTTGACCCTTTTTTTGCCTCTACTGCTTCTGTCAGAGTTCCTCAACATGTATCAGAGATGTTGTATTTTTTAAACGTTATTCTCCTTCCTTTCTTACCCCTGTAGAAAGAAAGGAGATGCAAAATGAAACAAAAAGGTATTGAGAATTTTATATTTATTAATTAATATTAAAAATGCTAATTTTTGAACCTCTGGAGTTAAACAAATATCTGTAAATATTCTCATGTTACTTTGAGAAATTGATATCCTGACAAATCTCTCAAATTACAAATATTCAATGTTCTTAAATATTTTAATATTCTAAAACAGGACTTCTGCATCTCATCTTCTTCAGTAATAAGTCAAATGGAGGTATCAGTAAATAACTCACAGGAGAACATTATGCAAATATATCAACCTATTCCCAAAATATACTTATAAAATACCATAACTGAACTGAAATGATTGTACTCTAAAACAACAAAAGTCATATAATTATCTACTGCCATAGCACAATATTTGTTGCTTATGGTGTCACATAATTTCCAGTCTTTCTATGCATTTTTTTCACCCTGGAAAGATGGTGAGGTGAAAATGGGGATTATTTCACTCACATCCCGAAGGTCTTGAAATAAAAAAAAAAAAAAAAAAAGTAAATTTTGTGAAACAAAATAAATTAGAAAGAATTGCTCATAATGGTAAATAATATAGTTCCATATTCTACCCACACACAAAATATCAGGAATTTTTTAGTTTGAAAGGGTGATGCATCTATCAATGGTAGAAAACTATTCAAGAGGAACTAAATATGCAGACCACAGCTAGAACACACTGAGAAATTTAAAAAAATTAACTCAAGGGCAGATGCTTAAACAGAATACAGTCCAAAAACAAATAGCTTGGGCCAGGTCCCTGTTAACCGTTAAGTATTCTAATTACTGAGACAGATGATGTTTCAACTGAATGTAAGCCACTTTGGCTGGGGTACAATTCCTAACTGTTGTATAATTTTATTATGCCTTTTTACATTTACAACAAACAGTGAACACTGAGGAAAATTCTACCAGAAGTAAGGTAAAGTATTACATAATGTAAAGTATTCCTCTTGCTAAAACCATAGCATATGCCTTCTGATACCTGGAGCACTGCCTTCAGTTTTGGACAAAAAGGTAAGGTTATTGTCCTCTGTATCCCATCACTTTTTTTTTTTTCAAACTAGGGCTGCATTTTCTGGCTAAATAATTTACGATAACGTATTGGGTTTGTGTGGCAAGGCTTTGGTAGGAGGGGGGCTGCAGGGGTGGCTTCTGTGAGAAGCTGCTAGAAGCCTCCCCCATATCTGACAGAGCCAGTGCCACCAGCTCCAAGATGGACCAGCCACTGGCCAAGGCCAAGCCCATCAAAAATGGTGGTAGCGTCTCTGGGATAACAAAGTTAAGAAGGTAAAAAAACCCTGTGTAATGGCATTTTGCAGCAGGAGAGAGGAGTAAGAATATGTGACAGAAACAACTCTGCAGACACCAAGGTCAGTGAAGCAGGAGGGGAAGGAGATGCTCCAGGTGCCGAAGCAGAGATTCCCCTGCAGCCCCTGGAGAAGACCATGGTGAGGCAGGCTGTGCCACTGCAGCCCATGGACATCTACAGTGGAGCAGATATGTTCCACATCAGGAAAAATCTGACTATTTCTTATGTTCAAAGAGAATCTTGTACGCTAATACGTTGGAGATAAACTTGAAATTTGGCAAGCAGGACGTTAATTTTATTACTTTCACCCTTCTCATGAGAAAAAAATTAAAATCTGTGATCTCATAATAAAAGACTATTTTAACAGAACATGAACTATGCAGGAACTTTGGCAACCTGCATTCAGTCCTTCTTAACTTTAGAATAATGTTCTTTGAAACTTTTGAGGTCTTCCAAAGTATGGGTCTATATTAAACTCTTGCTTTCTAGCACCTGTGCTTAGCAGTAAAACAGTGGTAGAGTGTCTTGACTTCCAGGTCATGACAATTCCTCTTTAATCAGATATAATTCCACACAGCAAAATAGTAACTGCTTCACTTGTCTATTACAAATAGTACTTTTGTCTCTCACACAACTTTCTTTCCAAAAAGGTGTGTCAAAAGACTCAAATCTATATACTGGGGATAATACAAAATCTTATAGAAATCTTAATGCATATTCCAGTTGATTTTACTACTGTAAATATTTTACTGCTGTAAATATCTATTACTAAGAGATTTTAATTTTCCTTGACTTGTATTAACATTACATGTCACCAGGCAGAGTGAAATTTGCACTTCTGGAATGCACAATACTTGGAAAAAATGAAGATCAGGGTAGCAGACAGTGTTTCCCTCAAACAAGATCGGTAGCAAGGATCCTCTGGAGCCCTAGCAGTATTTTAAAGTGTGTCTATTAATGGTTGCCAAGAAAAATACAAAGAGATCATTTACTTGAAGAGTAAATTCAGTGCAGCACACAACTCGCTCTCCTGGTGTATGCAGAATATTTTGCCCTCCCACAGCCACAGCCAGAATCAACACAAATAGGTAGGGCAGCAGCGAGAATATGTGATAGCATCTAAAGTTGGAAAGTGGGGGAAAAAAAAATCTGTCCCTTAAAAGGCCTCCCTGAATATCACATTTAATTATGAATGGAATTATTTATACTCTACAATACTCATTCATATGTCACATTTTTATCTGATTTATGCAAAATACATATGCCTAATTTCGATAAGTTAATGAACTCTTTCTAATAGCTGAAGAGCTGCTGTAATTTCATTTGACTTTACTGAATCCTAGTGACATTGCTTTAATCCTGCTATGATGAGGAATCAGTTCTGAATTTTTGCTCATTTGTGTTTGCCTGCTACAAAGGCATATAAAAGTGAACACTACAACATGGTCTTTCCTGTTCTAGATTTCTTTTTTGGAAATGTATTTTAAACAACTATTTCTAATGCAATTAAATTCATTTTATAACTTTGCATTGTAATTCAATCATATCCCAAGGTTTCAGAGTTACAGTACAAGCCATCATATCCAACGATCCTAAGGAGTAGCTACAGACAGAACTAACTCCTCATAATAGGATGCTTCCCCAGTATCTTACGTTGTGTCAGAGTAAACTCACATCATTAGTCTAGTGCAGATAGATATTTAAATCCATCCCATTGTGACTCTTACACTTCATTCTGACAAGCACCAATGCCACCACATTAAATCATCTTGTGCCCACTGTTAGCACTAAGAAGAATCAATTAATATTTTACAGTGCATTGGTAAAATACTAATGATAATGAGTCAGATCTTCTTTGGTGTAAACCACAGACGTGTTTGTGTTAACCTAGAACCCTCCAGCATTTCTAATTGCAGAGCATTTTCATTACTGCGTGCCTGTTAATGCGGGCAGATTCCAAAATATGATGATTTGATGAAACAGCTGTTTTCATGATTAACAGAAATCAAATTACATATATTGCATGTTAGTCTACAAAGGGACGCTTGTGAAGAAATTTGGAAGTGTTAATTCACATGAAATAAGTCACTCTTATGCAGAAATCCCATGTCATTACCGTTAAGTCCAAAATACTGCATAGCTTCTCAAAGCATCTTATTCAGTTCATCATGAAACAGTGCAGTAGAAACCATTTCATCAAATCAGCTATTTAGAAATCTGTGTTTCTAAAATTTAGTCAACACTGGTCCCAGGGAAATACTTTTTTAATGCTCAAGTGATGCTTCAGCTGAAGTTCATTATCTTTTATGCTTGCTTCCCTTCACTATTCAATGAAGGACTAACCACTACATAAACACTTCATGCTGAATAACTATTCAGCCATTTTTTTCTCACAACCATCTAACAGCTTGTTCCTAATACAGCCTAAATTACAAAAAGAGAAATTCACAATGTTACATACATTTCCTGTGTGAAAGTCTTTTGGAAAATATTGTTTTATTACCACTCAATGGGCTAGCTTTATTCTGTTGCTTTGCTATTCGAAAAAAACCTCACCAAAACATGAAAACAAACTTCTGAGAAACAATTTTGATTTTTTTTTTCCTCTGGTTCTCTAAAGCTTTCTTTATTTGGATTAACTTAAATGGAACTGTCAGTTCCAAATATAATGCTTATAAATGATAATATCAACTGAAGACCTATTAGAACTATTGATAGGATGATTGTGCTGGTGGCCGTTTTTTTCAGCAAACTGATAAGGCAAGAGAAGAGATGAATGAAGAATTCACAACTCTCAGAAAAACTTTAAATAAGGAGGAGAAAGTTTTAAGAAACAAGAAGAGCCTATGAGTGCACTGACTGCTTTGAGAATCAGACCACAAAGAAGGGAACAGAATTTGGAAATGCATGCTGAGCACCAGCAGTATGAGGTGAAATACTAGATGTCATGACTAAAGGAAAGACAGATGTCAGACTACACTGTGATGGATTTTGAATCTCAGATTGTGTACTTTGAGACAATCTGCATATATAATTCCATTTATTAGCTGGAAGTGATGAAGCAAATCATCAAGTGATGTAATAAGTAATTAAAAGAGCATATAATGAATCTAAAGCATAGAAGTTCCACTGCCCCACCTATCAGCTGCTTCACCAAGGGCTTTTCTAGCCAGCCCTGAGGTGAACCTAGCCTTAAAGCCATGCATAGCCCAAGTCATGCCTAGCACTCTAAATGAGAAGCACGGCTTTTCAAGCACAGCTTTGCTTAAATTAACTGCTATACATTCTATTACATAGTTCTTCAGTACGCTGGGTATATCAAGAAAAAGCTTTACTCTGGTATAAAATTGTTTTCAGAGAGGGCAAAATGATTATCAGATACTGAATGGTGTCACTTACACCTCCTGACTTCTGAAAACATAAAAAAAAGAAGCACTGAAGCTCACTTCGCCTTTGAGGAAGGAAGCCTTAATTTAACTATTATCAAATACAACGGTTTCAAAGACGCATACAGCTTTGGAGGAAGAGAGCCCCACTTTTCAAGAAAAAAACATTGTATGAGACACGTGGAAGATATGTACCTAGCCCATGCTCTCCAGGATGTGTAAAAAAGAAATCACCTTGGGCTGAAATCAGTATCACTCTCTGTGTACTCCATACATGCCTGATCATGGACAAAGAAAAATAAAACCTTACATTGAGTCAGTTTGTTATAAGCGTGTCGGTAACCCCAACTGCCTTATTCATTTGCCATGACCACGTTCAGTGGTGCTTTAGGGACATTATTTCTTGTGATGGCACAGTGCTATGCAAGAGACAGATCTCAAGTTAAAAATTACACTGCCACAACCCATGCAATATACATGGTACTCTATTTCCTTAACTACACTGCAGTGACTCTGACCAATTAAAGTGCACACCATACACAATTCATTCAGATTCTCCTTGCACAGGTCATGAACTATCAGACCACAAGAACTCTCACGAACTCTTCATGTGTAAAATGATCTAGTCTTATTATGTTTAACCTGCCTATTACCTCAAATTCTGTGGTGACTGCAGAGAGCACAGAAGCTGGCTTGGAAGCAAGATAAATGAAATGTCTTCATTTCTATTGCCCCGGCTCATCTCATTTGCATGTAAACAAATGAAGGCAAAGCAAGAATCACAAATTTTTCTTCAGTTACTGTACAGTCTTTTCAGATGAACAACAACCACCAGCACCTCCCCAATATACAGACTCCATGTATAACATTTGTGGAATCCCCCTGTACCCCCACCCCACTGCCAAACTTCTCACAGGCATATGCAAGCTCCGTCAGTGTCAACACAGTTAAAGAAAAGTCTTCCCTTAGTACAACAGCCAGCTGCTGTCCAGGATCATCATGAGGAGTTACTGGACTGGATGGAGTAACCAAATAATGAGAAATCAAAGGCTGTAGACAGATCTTTTTCCAGATGTGATGATAGCCAAGCCACTCAATTGTCATGCTCTTTGCCAAAGATAATTAGCCCCAGGCTAGCTTAAATGATTTAAACTGTACATCTTTGCTAGCCCAGATCATTTTGATTGAAATGGGCTAAGTGAGCCCAGGCAATTCATTCAGCACAGCTGAGAGCATGATAACCTTCAGCAGACGGCAGTGATGAGCAGCTGGGGTTAGAAACAGTATTATAACCTTTTCCACTGGTACTGCTGGATGAGAAAGAACAGATGCATTTGCATCTGAAAGACACCATCATACCTGAATGAAAAGTCAACACTGTGTGCATTCTTGATCTGGACATCTATCAGTCAGTCAGTCATTCTATATATTCATGAAATAAGATCACAAATGCATCCTAAACTTTTCTCTGTTACACCTTCCATCCTAAATTTTTCTCTGTTACACCTTCCAGGGATACCTACAGTATCAACCAGCATTTCAACTAATCCACGAATTCTTATAAGTCTTAAAAGTCAAGCACATAATGTATTTACCTGAGAGAAATTCCAATATTGGTAAACAACAATTATTATACCTCCCTCAACAAAGACATGAAATGCAAGCTTTCAAGCATACAGCACTGAGTGTAGAACACTATAATTAAGAACTATATAATAGAAACAAAATGATTTTGTGATCTCTTACTTGTTCTCTTTCTTGTGTTACTCAGTTTGTATTAGTCTGCTTATTTAACAACTCAATCTCATGGACAATTAAACAATACTCACAGAGGTATACAAATGTCCGACCCAATCAGTTCCACCTTATTAAACTCTTCTTTCATTGTTTTGTTGCATCCTGAATTACACAGTCAATACAGCCTCCTCAACAGGGCCACACTTCTGAATACATTTTAGAAATAAAATCTCAGACTTGATAGATTTCATTGTCAGATTAACCGCATCTGCTCTTTTAAATGTAAAACAGAAGTTGCAAGGTTTTTTCCAAAAACTTCCACAGTCTTTCCTTATTTCATTTCTACAGTGATTTAAAAATTCCAGCATTAGACATCTTCAAATTGTTGCTGTCACTACAGATGCTATCAGAGTTTATGGTAAGATACAAACTTAGAGTCTTCCTAGCATCGGCTATGATGACAAAGTTATTTACTGTACTTTATGGAGGCACTAATCTTGTTTTCCATATTCCTACTGAAAACTGATGACAGTCACTATCTTCCCAACCACCATGGCATGACATGCAAGTCAGTTGAAAATTGTGTCATAATAGCTCAACAGTAACATAAACATTGATTCTTTCCAAAGGTAAAAGCAGAGAGACTAGTGAAGGCAACTTATGGCTTCAATAATTTCTTTTAGTTTGTGTCAGTTCTACGGTAGACACAGACACTTTCTTATCATGTATTTAATTTGGCATACTACATTTCTTTTCTGAATTAAGAATCTCAGAATAAACTACCTACATATCTGAGAATGTTATTTCAAATGAAATATCTTTGGCCGTCATAAAAAAAAAAATTAAAAAAATAAGAAGCTTTAAAGCTACTTTCACTTTTCATTCTGAGTAAAGGGTTGCTTGTTTAAATCAAAATAAAACCCACATCTAATCTTCTGATGTTTCTTATTGTGGGGCAATCACCTGAATTTCTAGAATAAGAACCACTCAGCTAAGTGGTGAATTAAGTTCTTTATAACTTATCCCACATTCCTCTCACTTTGTACAGTAGATGAGTGATATGAAATTTGTCAAAGGAAAGGGATAACTCTCATATTTTGTTATAGCAGCATACATCAGTGACAGGTCATGCCTCTTTGCAGTAGAGACCTTTAAGTGATACTAAATGAAACTGTTATATACATACCATATTTCAAGTGACTGCCAACATTAATGCATTGTTTCAGTAATAACCATGAATCTGCTGTGACATATTTGGGCTATTTCTCTGTACAGTTATAATAAACTTTTGTCCAAGAGCATTTAAGTCTGTAGCACTCATTATCCTTGTTGTGTGACCTAGAAGGGTTCTTAGCAATCAAAATTCTGACATAGAAGTTCACAGTTCAAATCTGCCTTTCAAGTTGTCCCTTGAGACTACTTGTACTGATCTCAAGTCTTTTTTGACAGCTGCGTTGAGATTTCCTGATTATAAATTCCCATCTTCTAATCTTTTCACTGGAAAGGCCAGCTGCAAGTAATGGCAAGTTAATTGCAGCATATGACACATTCTAATAAATGCCTTAAAAGATTTGCAATCTATGCTTAAAAAAAATAATTTGGTGGCAATAATTTCATTGTAAATCTCCAAGTGCACAAGAGGTCTAAGTTGCTGCTAAATACTGCAGAGAGAAAAAAAATTAAAGTATATTTTATGGGATATAGGTCTCAGTAATTGTCATTGCATGGCAGGGTTTTATGTTACACCAGTGAAAAAGAAATTATTCCACACATAACCTGGCAGCCAATACATAGTTCACTCACAAAAGCAGATCAACTCAAACTAATGAAAATCTAAACTAATAACAGTAGTTCATCTATTCCAGTACTTTCCTTAGCTATATGACTGCAGAAGTTTGCAATGTTTAAAGCAGAATAGGTTGCAATGTGGTACAATAAGGCAGAACAACTGAAAAATACTTACCTGTATGGACTACAAACATAACAGAAGACAAACAAACAAATTGTAGTTATTTGGCACTTCCAATTAGTTTCAAGTAAGCTATGACAACTGTAATACAAACCCGTCAGCAATTGTCCTACCTCATGACGAGACACATCAGATCTCAGGAACTAAGAACATGCAAGAACAGATCAGTATGTGCTTAAAAGAAGAATGATGCATACTTTTGGAGAAGGTGACATTCTAATGCTTCCATAAGGACCAAACCAATGGCCCACCAAGGAGCTATTATGATGATCCAGTCTGACTTGATCCGTAGCATACTTTAAAAAATTGCCCCCAGTAGTTTATGCATCAACTGTACAACATTTATTTAGTGATAGAGAATCCCTGAAACCTTCAAGAAGTTATATTTCTCTTTATAGGATCTTGCTATATCATTTCCTGCTACATTAAAGACCTCACCTTACAGATGGCAATTTTCTCCCTAAAGAGGAGATAAACTCTATTCAGATCACCTCTTAACCTTCATTCTGTTAACTACATTGAGATCTTCAGTATCTATCTGTATAAGTATTTTTTCAAACCTCACACAAATTCTTGCCTCTTTTCTGTTGATCCCTTTACAATTATCCAGCCAGAGATATTTCAGATAAATATTTAAGGAGAAAACATGGTAAATAGATTAATGGATTATAATAAAAGTATAATAAAAGTAATTTGTAAGCTCACATACGCTATTGGTATATTCTCTAAATGATTGTGAGCTTTAATGCAGGACTTCGAGGTTCAGGCCGAATATTGCACACTTTCAGTTAATACCCATATAGTTCTTTTGGGTCTTCTATTTTATGTCAAATAGCAAGATACATAATGGACATTGGGTTGCTTTTCAATAAGCAAGAAAAATGTTGGGGATAAGAGTAAAGTTTTCAGGGCTTAAAGCAGTTTAGTTCTTCAGCAAAATTTCTAACTTAAACTAATCTTTGTAATCTCCATAGCATACTTTTAAGTTATTCAGAAACTTTTGATGTCAACATCAGTTCATGTGTAGGTGAACTAACCTACATTACAACCAAAAGCAAAAATACACCAAAATCAGTCAATCTTACTACCTTTTCAAGTCCCAGTAGGCATCCACGCCTCCTTCTGTGGTATAAGCAAGAAATATATACTATTTTTTTCCCTCAAATCTGTTAAGGGAGCCTTTGTTGGAACCTGAAATCCTGAGCTCCTGTACATCATTGCCCTGGAGGTTAAAATGACATAAGAGGAGCCAAAATCTCTAGCAAGTAAGGGCACGTTTCCTTGTTTTTGTCCCGTGTGAATGCCCAGAAAACAAACTGACCAAGCAAGTTGCTGACTTTATCATTCTCAGGTAGACTCTTTCTAAACTAGCATATGTACTAAACTATACATCATCTTTCAGTCTGGCCCCACTTCTCCGCTTTTACATTCAGTACAGTTAAAAAAAAAAAATTGAACAAAACAAACACACTCCAAAACAGAGCAAGAAAACATGTGCCTCTACATGAACGCACACAGCATGGGAAACAAACAGGAAGAGTTGGAAGCTACCGTGCTGCTAGCAAGTTATGACTGATTACCCTTACTGAAAATTGGTAGGACAAATCCCATGACTGGAGCATGGCTATCAATGGCTACAGGCTGCTCAGAATGGACAGGAGGGGAAAGAGGGGTGGAAATGTTGCCCTCTACATCAAGAAATAGATACAGTGTGAAGAGCTGTCCCTGAAGAATAATCATGAGCAAGTCAAAAGCCTATGGGTAAGAATCAGAGACAGAGGCAACAAAGGCAACCTGGTCGTAGGTGTTTACTAGAGGCCGCCTGATCGAGGGGAGCCTACTGACGAAGCCTTTTTACCCCACAACATCCTTCTCTCTAAACTGGAGATATATGGATTTGATGGGTGGACTGTTCAGTGGATAAGGAATTGGTTGGAAGCTCACAGCCAGAGGGTAGTGGTCAATGGCTCAATGTCCAGACGGATGCCGGTGACAAGTGGTGTCCCTCAGGGGTCCATACTGGGACAGGTACTGTTTAACATTTTCATCAATGACTTAGTGACATTGAGTGCACCCTCAGCAAGTTTGCAGATGACACCAAGCTGAGGGGTGCAACTGACACGCCAGAGGGACAGGATGCCATCCAGAGGGACCTGGACAAGCTCGAGAAGTGGGCCTGTGTGAACCTCATGACGTTCAAAAAGGCCAAGTGCAGGGTCCCGCACCTGGGTCAGGGCAACTCCCGGTATCAATACAGGCTGGGGGATGAAGGGATTGAGCACAGCCCTGCTGAGAAGGACTTGGGGGGACCGGTTGATGAAAAGCTGGACATGACCCAGCAATGTGCGCTCCCAGCCCAGAAGGCCGGCCATTTCCTGGGCTGCACCAAAAGAAGTGTGGGCAGCAGGACGAAGGAGGGGATTCTGCCTCTCTGCTCTGCTCTGGTGAGACCTCACCTGGAGTCCTCAGCACAGGAGAGACATGGACCTCTTGGAGTGGGTCCAGAGGAGGGCGACAAAGATGATCAGAGGTCTGGAGCACCTCTCCTACAAGCAAAGGCTGAGAGAGTCAGGGCTGTTCAGCCTGGAGAAGAGAAGGCTGCAGGGAGACCTTATAGCAGCCTTTCAGTACCTGAAGGGGGCCTACAGGAAAGATGGGGAAAATCTCTTTAGCAAGGCCTGTTGTGATAGGACAAGGAGTAAAGGCTTTAAACTATGGGAGGGTAGATTTAGACTAAATATGATGAAGAAATTTTTTACTATGTGGGTGGTGAAACATTGGCACAAGTTGCCCAGAAATGTGGTCAATGCCCCACCCCTGGAAACTTTCCAGGCTAGGTTGGACGGTGCTCTGAGCAATCTGATCCAGTTGAAGATGTCCCTGCTCACTGCAGGGGGATTGGGCTAGATGATCTCAAAAAGTCCTCTCCAACCCAAAGCATTCTATGATTCCTCTCAAATCTTGTAATACAAAACAAGACAAGTGATGAATAAAGGCATCAGGAGAGCCACAAGCCCTCACTGCCCCAAGAAATGCTATGGAGTTTAATGCTTGGAAGTGAGAAGGATGCACAGTAGCAGACAGTCTACTCAGAGGATCTCAGTCACCTCAACCCCAGTGGCACCATGGCACTGACTCTTGCAGGTTTGGAGAGCTGCCGCCCGGGAACTTGGTGAATGCTGCTACTGGTGCTCTATTTTAGGAGACACAACCCACCAAGATGATTTCATCAGATCTTGTCAAAGATGTACCATCTTTAGAAAATACACAAAGCTTTTTCATCCTCATTGTGATTTTAAAATGTTTTTCATAACAATTTTCTCTCAGATTTTCAAAACTACTTTCTATCTGAAATTGTTTTGTATAAAGGATTTTTTCTTTTGTATGATTTAAACATAATTTTTTTCAAAAAAAAAAGGTTGCTCAAGTTTGCAGAGCTGCAGGTCTTTAACAGAAAATGGAAATATTTGTATGTGTTTCTTTAGATTAAAAAATAACTAAAAAGAAGCCTTTCCAAGGATCTAAACACCTCAGTATGCCATTAATAATGCAATTAGTCATACCTCCTTTATGGCCCTATGATTTCAAGGGAACAGTGTAGGAGAAAAATGGTTTCAGGACAACAGTGCAGTAGCAGAACATCTGTAAATTAGCAAGTATTTTTATTAGATAATTAGCAACTGGAAAAGTAGCACATGCAAATATTCTAATGGAGTAATTCACACCAGCATATGTTTAAATGGCATTCACAAAATAAGCCAAGAGCACCTGAGGTGTTAAAACCCTAAAACTGCACATTGTAGCAAAACAGTAGAATAAGGTTAAGGAGTTAGTTGTATATTATTCTTACATTCTTATAATAATCCCTTAGCTAGCAAATTTTAATAGTTTTCAAGGTGGTGTAAAAATTACCAGAATAAGTATTAGTCAGACGTAGCCCTTCAGTTATATCTTCAAATACCAGCAGGACTAATCCTCAGGTAAAACAGCAAAAGCTTAATGCTATCACATTTAATTTCAAAGGATTTGAACAAAGAAATAATTTCAGATGATTAAATCAGTTCATTTTGAAAGAGAAATTGTAGGGAAAAATTGCACTTGTTATAAAAGTTTGTTGTATTCCTCATAAATATCCAGGAATATTTCCATAAAATTATAGGCATATTAAAGAAATTGGCCTTGCATTCTAGAACGCAACAATTAATAAGTTGTTGAACACCATAGATGAGTTTCTTTATGCTGACCTTGAACAAGGAGTCATTGTGAAGTATCATCACTGCATTTATACCGTTAGTAGCGTAGGAAGACTATGTCCCTCACACTTCATCATGCATCACTGAACTGTAACAAATTCTGACAGGTATAGAGCGTATCTCTAAATATTATGACACTCTCCTAGTGACAGCTGGAAAAGAAAAGCTGGACACAATCACAGTTCTCACATTTACGGGAAAAGATGAGCTGCCATTCATAGCAACCATACTTCAGGAAACACTAACTAATAAATTTTAAATATTTTTAAATGTCTCATTTCCTGACATTTTAAAACACAGAAAAGCATCAGTTACAACTGCAGAGTCTTTACTGTCAGCAATTAGTTTTTGTGTCTTATGTATAACATTGTCACAGAAACCACTGCTAAAAAAACAACAAAAACCCTAAAAATCTACAGCATTCAATAACCTTGCTCACTTATAAAACAACTCCTGGCAAAGGTCACTTGCCAAAGCAACAATATTTGCATAATAATTGCATAGGACGAATCAAGCTTGGAATGTCACAAAAGTATTCCAAGAGTACACTTTCTGCAAACTGAGTTTTCTCATTAACCATTTCTGAAGTAATTTAATTAAATATGAATTTTAAAAACAGAAAATTACATTCTAGTGCTGCACATTTTAGAGATGACAAGTACACAAAGGAGGATCGCATCTGCCCACCAGTGCTAACTTTAGCTTACAATTCCTCTTTAATTATTTTGATGAGTGTGCATTTAATTCAAAGCACATAGCGTGGCAAATTCAAGCACTCTGTTCAAATACAGATGCTTTGAGGCATACAGCTACCTACTATTCTGTAGTTTAACAGAAGAACAGTTCAACCTTGGCACCCAAAGAGATACTTTAATCTCTGGCCAGAATAACACGCAAATCTTAGACATTACAACTTTCCTTACAGCCAGCCAGGTATGTGCTGTATATATGTGTTGAACTCAACATTCTCGCAAAAGTCACTTCTTTTCTTACATGGCGAAATATAGAGCATTTCCTTCACAAGTAAGAATGTTTACTTCTAAAAAGGATTATGAAACCACAATTTTATCCAGGAAACAAAAGTTTTAACGCAGCTATGCAAGATGATACAGAAATAAACTAGCACTCCGGAATAAAACAAATTTTTAATCATTGCAAAGTGAGAAATGAACATTCAAGAGGCTTCTATTAATGCTTTTTACTTTTTTTAATAAATACATCTGTGCATGTGTGTAGATACACTTATAAACACATTAATCAGAAGTGATAGAAATTACGTGTATGTCACTGTTTTAACTGATATTTGCAGCATCAGATACTGCTTGGTTTTTCTATATTATCAATTAATTCTACTATATTATTAGGTTTATTGCTTTTAACTGTTTTACTGAAAAAGCTTAACCTCAGGGACCATGTATGTGACTACAAATATTTCTGTTCCATCTTACCTAAAATGTTTTACTGTAATTTATAACTATATTACATTAAGCACTTTGCCAAAATGTTACATTTGATGCTTCATACAAGTTTATTTCACTCAGAACTTTCTCAAAAAAATCCTTTTGGGATACCTTTCCTTATATTTTCTGAAATGTTTTGGGCAAAAATAAAAAAGATTATAATGGCTTCAGCTGTTCCTTTGATTATTATGTACATAAAAGGAGATACATTTCCTGAATGTTCTAATTCAACTTTTTGGCTCTCTCTTTACTCAAAGTAGTTGAAGCTAAACACTTCAAACTCAATTCTGACTTACTGACCTTGCCATGAATGGCAAAACAGCTCACCTTTGAAGAAAATCAGTTCAATCTTATTAACTACTGAATATTGCCAGCCAGCACACCAGACTATGTTGACAGTACATTCCATACTACTTGTGGTATGTGGTGATCTTACTTATATCTATTTAAAATGCCGATCTGGATGCAGGAAAAGAAAAAAAGGGGATGTTTCATTTGATGTCTTTGGCAAAAAGGATGTCTTAAGGGGTATTTATTAGGAATGCTTCATCTCAAGTTTCCTGAATATCCATTTAATTTCATCTGTTTTTTCCCTCCTTTTCCCTTTTTCCACTAAGCCTTCCTTACCCCTTGGCAAATTAAGTGAGGAGGGAAGTAGTAACAAAGTAACAGGGAGACAAATAAATCAAACGTGCAGTAGGGGCAGCTGACAAAGTCAATACTGAATCTTTTCCAAGACCTTTCCTTTTCTTTAAATGGTAATGCTAAACTTAAAATTCCTAACACGAGGTTTTCAAAGGTGTTCCGGATCCATCAACTAGAACAAACAGAGTTAGCTTAAAGTGAAAGAGAAGTGAAGAGTAGAACAGTAAAGAGTGGAGAAGAACAGAAGGAGGTAAAAATGCGTAGTACAGAGACCATACAAGGAAACAGCTCGGTTCAGTAGATAGCAGTCAGACCTTTACTTAAACTTGCTCTCTGTATATGCCACTTCATCTACAACTTCTTACTGTCACACCTCTGCCTTCATCTGCAAAATGTCTTACAGTTCTAAAGTTCCTAAAGAAATGTTAATTGTTGAGTCAACAGGAGATGATGAACTATACACCAGACAGTTAAAAACCCTGGTTTTCAATTGCTTATTTATCTTCTCTATATGGATTAAACACTAAATGAGGAAGTTACAAACTTGAGTGAATTGCTAATAATTCAGCAAACAGCAGTAGAACATCAACAGAGCTGAATTTTTTTCAGACTCCATACAATAAATCTGTGTGCTTGGCTGCTTTGTCTGTAACAATGATTTTAGCAATTAGATGGCCACATTCTCTATAAGCAGATGGAACAGAGCTTAATGATACTTGAAACGGCCATATTAAAGGCGTTTTTACGGTGATCACATTTTTTCTTCACTTAGTGCTATGGCAAATGGAGTTGACAGGTGATCTGAGGTTCATTTGAAAGCTGCGGTTAGTACTGTGTGTTCTTGGTTTCTACTTCTGAGTGCTTCTTACAGACAAGAGGTCTTCAGAGAGGGAGAAGATTCAAGGTCCTAAATGAATTTAGCATTCTTTTATGGTATGGACAAAAATAAGATAGCTTTATTTTCTTCTGAGGTTTCTCAATAATCCACCCTCTTAATTTAAATTGTTTAGACCTAGAAATACTTAACAGTAGCTTTCTGATACTTCCTTATTTCAGTTTTCAGCTCCAATAAAGATGTAATGCTAATTTTTAAGGTATATTTCTTGCATTTTGGGGTTGTATTTCACTCAGAGTAGGTGGGAAAAAACCACAAGATTTTTATTTTCTTTAAATCTGACCATAAATGTGTTAGAAATATTTGACTACCACACTTAAACTGAAACTTTCTAGAAGGCGAGATCCGTATGACATTAAAGCTATGCTTGATACTACCCCTATAGTTAATGGTCTGTTAGATACTCTTTTATGTCCCTGATTCAGGCGGTTTATAACTTCAGGACAAAATTCTTGCAATCTGAAACTAAGCATATAGGACAGCAGTCCAGAAAGAATTTTATTAGGCACATACTCCAACCTTCTATAACACAGATTTTAAACAAAGACTTCTTTTTGTGCTCTTAGCTAAAAATAAAGATTAAAAAGAATTTTGTTGGCACCTATCTATAACAATTTTTTCACAATAAATGATTTTTAATATAAAAAATGACACTGCAGAATAAAAAAGAAACACAATATTTTCGCTACAAAGAACTCAGTATGTATTGATCCTTATTACTACTCTTTAATTAAATGTTACAGCACTGGTGAAAACTACTAAACAAAAATACAGTTTATGTCCCACATAATTTCTAACTCAAAAGAGGCACAGATACCAAGTTCAACATTTTTTACGGTAGGTCCAATTGTGAGTAAATAGATGGAAGTGTTGCAGAACTTTCTACAGGAACTGAGCAGAAAGGAGTTGGCAAGGCAGAGAGGGGAACATATAAAGAAGGTACCATTAGCATTTTCATCAAATACAGTAGTGTGGTTTTGAAGCTAATTCCCCGTCACCCCCTCTTTCTGTCTTTGGCTACATTCACAAGAGAAGTTTTGGTACACCGAACTGTTTTTGGAGGAAACTGAACAAGAATTTCATGTGTGCACCATCAGTGCTACAATCCCAACAGGTCTGCAAGACTCCTGAGCTATGCATGAGCGGTCCTTTGGAAAATTGAACCACACACAGGGTGGGAATGCAGTTCGGGAAAATAGACTAAATCTGGTTGGAAATCTCCTGAACTCCATACAAAGGATATGTAGTAGCCTCAGCTGCTTCTACTGGTGTACCTCAGGGTGATGAATTACTTTCTAACACAGACATAGCCTGTAATACTCAGTGTTATTAAAAAAAGGTTCTTAAACAGGCAATACATTTGCACGCTATAAACAAGGTAAGCAGTCTGTACACTTTGAGAACTACCAGCTGTTGCACTAAGTTAGTTGCTGCACCAGCTGTAGTGTCGAGCCTTGTGTCTTCTTCCATGCTTTGGGCAGTTTAGCTGCCCATGCTCAAGGTCAGCCCTGCCCCTGGGCAGCTGTGGGACCTAGGACCAAGCCTGGAAGCCAGCTGCATTAGCCTGGCGCATCTGCCCCTGGCTTGGGAGCTGCAGGTAAGCCTGGACCTGGTCCTAGTTGAGCTAGGCTGTGGGCATGCCTGTGCCTGGCCTTGCACCTTGCACAGCCTGAGCTTGCGCTGCTGACTCGGCCTCATGGCTCGAGCCCTGTCCCCGCGGGCTCATCCGGCACTCGCTGCACAGTGGCTGAGCCCGATGGTGCTCGCCAGCCCCACGCTGCTCCTCTTGTGCCAGTACCATGTAACCACCCTCAGCTCCCAGCTCACCCTCCCTGGCTGGGCAGCCCACTCCCGCTGCTGCTGCTTCCCGACACCACAACAGATCTACTATTGCAAGATGAAAAGACATTTTGCTCGAGAATAACACTATTTTAATCCATATTACTTAGACTTCGATAAAGTTTCCTCATTAAGCCAGCAACTCCAAAACATGAAAGTAAATACCTAACCAGAGCTACTAAAATCAATGGAGTTGCCCATGTTAGTAATGTTACACATGTTTACATGTATCTACACAACCAACAAATAAATTCTTAGGGGAAATTGCAAAGTTTATCTACAGTATAAACTGAATTTCTATTTACACCAGTAGAATCTATATTGTCATATATACAGTACTGCCAGTTCTTTCTAAAGCAAAAAATATGTTAATCTTCTCAAAGAAATACTAAAAAAACCTTTCATTTGATCACCACCATTGCGCCAATACATCAAGCATTTCTCGGTATGCTGATTTTACCATAAGGATGCAAATGTCTCAAAAGCACTCTAACTTCCTGCAAAATGAATCAATGCATTGTTAGAAAATAGGTCATTTGACTCAAATGCTTGTAAACCTCTGTGTCATGCTGGAAAGCATAATTTTTGTAATGTGTCTGAAGTAAGAAATATTTATGAAACATCCTGATCTTTTGAGTCACATAATGCAAGTGTGCACATTAATGACATTCATATAGTTCAACCTACATAATCAGCTAGTTGATGAATCCATAATTATCATCATGATTTCAAAGAGTGTTTGTTTTAAGTGGATGAAATTTAGTGCTCCCTGAGGTGATAGAGTGGGCACAGGCTGGACTTTTGAATATAAGTTTCAGCAGGACACAAGGATTTCTTCTTTTGCTTTGTTGCAGAATGATGAGTCTAAAATATATTTGTCAATATTTTGTTGAATTGAAGCCTGAGAATGCTCCAAGCGTCTACCAAACATTTTTTCAACACAGACACAGAGCTACCTCTCTGGAAATAATAACAATAGCTATTACTGTCATCCCTGTGGCTTGGAAGATGGGAGTCTTCCAGCAGGAGGACAGGAGCTCTCCTCTCAGCTCTGCCGTTGACTGGTATCGATTACTCTGTCCACTTAGAGCCCGTCATATGGAAGAGATCTCAGTTCTCTTACCTTACAAAACAGAAAGGTTTGGTTGCACAGTGTTCAGTTCTGGCAATGTTAGGACTACAACCTCAATTGCTAGTACAGCAAGTCCAAGTTCTATTCACTTAGCCACTCAGAACAAACGTTCCTCATTTATGAAATTGTACTTAAAGCACTTGGATCACAGTACAACTAGTTCCCTTTTGTACTAGTCAGAGTCCTCCTACATGATACAAGGAAAAACATATTAATGTATATGCAAAAGAAAAAAAAAATCAGGCTGTTCAGTCAAATGTGAGCTTAGGAAGTCCCAGAGATGCTGATTTAGCAACTATTTTTGTGCACATTGTTAATTTTCAGCTGACAAGCAGCACTGAAACTTGGAATGGCAAACACTTGCAAAGCAGTACATCTTTGTGTAGGTTTAATGGGTATCTAAAGCTTTGCTTCCACATCTTTTGGAGACCTGAGCCCCACCTCAGGAAACTTAAATTAATCATGTATCCATTTAGATCTCAGCATAAGCTGTTAATAGTTTAATTACGCTACTGTACAAAGTTTCCCTTCTTTCCCTTTCACTTCATTCCATCCTTCTAGCTTGTCCTTCTTCATGCAAAAAACCCAACTAACCTATAGTCCTTTTCTTCCTGCCACAAAGATTTTTAAATACATCCTTGTCAATAGGCATATTGTTTGTTATGCTCTACTGAACCCTGCTTTCAAGCATTTTTAAAGAAGTAGAAACTACATTTGGAAATCATTAAATTATCTATTTCTCTAGATACAATATAAATCTGAATGTTTTTGGATACAACACAAAGCTTTTGGATTCAAATACCTTTACTCCTGTATCCTAAAGTCCTACCATTTTTAGGCACAGATACAGAAACATCTCTTGCTTGCAGTCCCCAGAGAAACAAAGTGGAAGCAGGAGAGGGGAAAGATACGCTAACAGATTTTTTTTTTTAATTCTTCCGTAAACCCTGTAGCTTCATCACTCTTAAGACTTCGTAAAATCCACAGGCCTTCTAAAATCTCTACACGCCTACCCCATATGGCCCCTCACGGAACCCTTGGCTCCACTCTACACCCCTAATACCTCCCCAGAAAACTCCCCCTCCCCCTTCTTGTGTTCTCTACCCCTTTAGCTGGGCAAATGGCATGTACTGCAGCCAGTGTGTCACAGTGTTGGTATGGGTAGCACAAGTCCCCTAACTAGGGGCTGGCTAGGATAGAGAGCAGCTAAATTCTCAGGTCTCTTCACTTTGCTTTCACAAATCTGGGCTTCCTTCTGCTAAACAGTTGTCGGTTTTCACAAGACTTGGTACAAACTGAGCACTTTTGGACATTGCATCTAAGTAATCCAGTTGCAGTTGGCGACCGGGTTCAGAAATTATTACTGACAGTTAGCAAAGAGAGTATTTGCACAAGTGTATTTTTCAGGCCACTAAGCTAAAATGTGATATTGGAAGCTCTGAAACTGTTTTAAAGAAATGAAAATGAGCACGGTTATGAATTGTGGTGGTTTTCAATATTGTGACAATGAAACTAAGTGCCAGCTTTCTCTCTTTGTATTGCATTCAAAACTGCTCAGCTGAGAAGTGAACGTAGCAGTGGATGGCAAGCTGCTGTAATAGAAGCCTCACACTGTGCAAAAACTGTTGTTACTTTTTTGATGTTTCAGTTGTCTACCCAAATAAAATCATCCGGTGTGAATGTGCATGAGGAAGCATATGGTATGTAAATAAATAGCAGGAGGCTTATGCTAAACAAACTTCTACTTTCTCTCTTCCAACCTTTCTTTTTTCCTTTCCAAGTTCACCTTAAACACACTTGGAAGGAAAAACTATTTCTCAAATACGTGCCTATACATGATAAGAAACAATAAGATCTAGTTCAGTGAGGTCAGTATCTCCACTGTTTTTATGAGTGATAGTTAACATAACTAACACTTCCGGTCTTCACCGCTCTTTATATCTTTTCCTAGGACGTAGATGACAGAATGCGTTTAATTAAATGAGGAGAGACGAAACAAGGCATAAGGCACTGCAGGATTGCAAGATCTCTCACAGGGTCCTTTCTTTCTGTCTCCTCCTGATAGCTAGCCGCCAGGGACAAATACAGTCTCAGTGGATTCTCATCTACCAACTTGAATGACAACCAGGAAATTGTACAGGACTGCAAGGCTCTCTTAACTCTTTTCAGGCAGCTGAAGGAGAACAAAGAGCTAAAACAGAGTTTTACCTCCTCTTCTGTGATCATTCTTCACTGCACAAAGACCATAAGCGATCACAGTTCATCAAAGCATATCCATATCTTTATTTGCATGCTTAAGTTCTAACGAACGCCAGGCGTGGACTAGAGTTACTGAGGAAGATTATTCCCATCCTTCATTTGCCACGAAGTATTAGTGCTGAAGCAAGCTCGGCAGTGATATGGCTGAGAGTTCAATGATTCAGAGAAAGCTGAGATCTGTATTTGACTGCCTACTGTACTGTACCTTTGGGGGAATTTGTTCTATTACCATCTGCGTTAGGCAGAATGGTGATTGTAATCCATGTCAGCTAGAGCAACCTTAAAAGTGATGCCTCACATTTCATATACGACATCACTGCATTCAAAAGCTTTACAGATTTGAGTATAAGTAAAACATCATCTTCTGCATTATCCCAAAGCCAAATCTGAGCAGGGTAAGAACAACTACATTTTGTCACTCTACAGATGAGAAGGCCAACATCAAATTAGCCTCTTGCTACCCTGTCCTTTAAAAAAACGAAGAGAAAGACTCTGTGCTGGAGGTGTCCTCAGAGAGTCAAGCTTACTGCCAGTGGGGTAGCATCTGGTACCAAATCTACTAATGGTTGCCTCATATACCCTCACCTCTTATTTGGCAGCAGTTACCCTCAGGCTTTCCAACGCTCTGAACAGGTACAGTAAGCAGTAGGAATTCTGCCATGCAGCTGATTGTTAGCTCAGATGCAGATTTCTATGTTAAAGATGTTTAAAGTCAATTTCTAAAAAAATCTTCAGCTTTCTGAATCTTCCAAACATTTAACCTTGGAGACCACAATTTAAAACGAGCCTTTCTTATCAAGAACATACTATGCCTGTGCCAAATAGTGCTATTAATACATGTTCACTAGCCCATTAGATTAATTTTTTAAAAGGAAGATGTTTTCCTTTTCTCAGTGTTCATCCTAACGGGATACATACAGACAAAAAACCCAACCCAAACCAAATCAAAAAATACAGAAATAAAACCTAGTAACACAACTGATCACTTGTGATTTCATTAGACTTACTTGAGAAATGAAGATGGCTAAATCACCTATGCAACCATTATAGAATAGAACAATTCAGGGTACAGCTCATCCAAGCAATACAGACATACCTCAGTTAGCTTTGAAATTAATAACCAAGCTTTTCACAACACACTAGGTCAGCAGTATGAAAATTATATGAACTGAAGTAGCTAGGTGTAAGTAAATATTTTGGTAGCTATCCTTAATGAACACCACAAGGCAGCAGCTCTACAGTTTGAAGAACTGGCTCAATTCATCTAACTTAGCATGCCAAAATCACCCTGCACAGGATTTGAGAAGGAAAAAGGCACAGACAAGGCCATAACAACATTCTGCACAAAGGAAGATTTCAAGCCCATTTTCAACCTTACTAATTACTTGGAGTACCAAAACTAGAAAAATGGTAGGCTATATCTAAGGATATAACCTCAGGACTGAAATAATAACAATAATAATAACAATAAAGTCCAACAGTTTAATGAACTACCGACTAACTCATGCTGATAGAATCTTTTTTACATGTAATGATAAGAAAATGTGGTCTTCGCTGGCCACAGCGGACAGCGCTTAATCACATCACTGCACTTCCTAGTCTGAGCCACCTGAGAATGCACACATATGCATTCAAGCTTCCAAAATCGAGACAGTTCTTCATTCACTCAAGCATCTGAATACAAACAACACACTTCAAGATAACTGTGTTCTACATTAATTACATGAATTAGAAATCTATCACTAAATTGTTGAAATAATTTAATGTGTGAGAAACAAGATGAATCATCATATAAAATGTGAATCATAAATGTCACCTCTGGAAAAACAGTGACTAATCTAATGTTTCTACTCAAGCCAGAAAAGACCCTGTTTTAGTATATGTCTTGGTGATTCATTCTGTGGAAGAAAAAATAATTGATTCTGCTCTTTCACAGAAATGCAGTGTGTGCAGTGTCATCAGTACATCAACAATTTACGTTTGTTTTACTGCACAAAGGAGTTTCAAATCAATTTCAAAAGCTGTTCATTTGAAAAGCAGCCAGCTGGCTATTCAGAACTTTGAATGTGGTTGCCTTTCTGTTACCAAGCAAGCGGACAGACTGAATGTAAAGAGAATTTAAAGCAGTTAATTAGGAAATGCCATTGTCCTGCTAAACAAAAATTATTTCCATGAAGTTGGATACTACTCCCCTTAAGAGACTCTCTTCATGATACTTCTTTCATAAAAAGTCTACATGTTTCTGTACCCTTTTAACACTTTTTTTTAAATCTGGCTTTCAGATAGCTATCTAAATGTGTCACGATGGGCAACCTAAAGCAAGAGAACGCTTAGTTTCTTTCAAATGCTGTAATAAGGCATTTCTAAAACCTGGCAAAAGATTCAGAGACATGATTTATTCTGCAAGACATGCTTACAGTACAGTGCAACTTCATGAAAAGAAAACAATTCAGTCTCAAATCAGTAGACCCATATCAGCTGGGGCCTACACCAAAACTAGCAAGATGTGTCTCTTACTGGAGCTGTCTGATCTCCAGCTTTTGTGATAACTTGTTTACTGCCAGCTTTGAATAATGCAGAACATTTTTTTTACTTCTTCCCTCCCCCTCCCCCGGATTCCCTTGGAAAATCCAAAGCGGGTGAGGATGTTGCCAGGGAGCAAGTAGGCACACAATACAAAGGCAAGACAGACAACCAAAAGGTATGCTAGGCCAATATCTCTGTTCTTGCTGCTCTTCATTCATTGTAACCGACCCAGGCTTTGATGACCACACGCATCAAATAGCAGCAGCGATGTGTCTGAGGGCTATCCCAGGTTGGTTTTGAATCCCTTGGAGGTTCTATCTTGAGTCACTTATGTGCCCATACATTTTTCAACAAGACAAACCATATGTAGGATCTCAGTCAGAATAATATAGAGAAACTTGAAGAAAGTATAGATTTTTAAACTCGTCCTTGCACTTATTTTCCATCTTGTGCATAGCATTTAGCTTGCACTGTCTCCTGTTCTTCTCTGAGCTCTGATCTGCCTCCCATAGTCCAAGGACAAACAGCACCTTCATTCTAGTCAAGACAGGAACAGCTTTCTGCAATCACTTTGTCCCTGACACCATATTTGAAAACCCATTCACTTACACAGAAGACAACTTCACTTTCCACAGGCAAGCGTACTACAAGGGGCCAGGTTTCTGGCCTAATCTGAAATTTGAATACCTGAGTTCAAACCTTACATCAGTAGGCCTGGCATGTGGCTTTGTAATACTGCTGCTATGGCTAACAGGGTTGTGAAACTACTCACGAGTCTGTTTTACCAGCTGTCTCTTCACAAGAGACAAGTTTTGTTGCTTGGATATGCTGATACTTGTACACAAAAACCTTAATGATGTCACAAAAAGCTGTGCTTTGCTGATCATGGATTAAAAAAAATTATAAAGCAAGGCACAAAGGTGTAAGGTTGATCTCACCTGCTATTCATTACGGACGTAGCACCTCATCTCAAAACCTGGCTTATCTGGATTTTCGGTTTGGATGCTTCTGAAGACCTTTTGGAAGACTCACATAAATGCAGAATGGAGCAACTTTTTCCTAATACATAAAGCTCACTTGAGAAGAGTGAGGGCAATACTGCACCATACTCTAGAATGCTGGTGTTGGTTATAATATTCATAGTCATATTATGCATAGTCAATATGTACAGGCATTTGGCCTCTTTTTAAACCTGCCAGAGTAGCTGTGAGGAGGTGGGATGCTGCATTCACCAGTTGCTAAAGCTGTTCTTAGATGGGCTACCAGGCAGCTGCTATCTCAAAAATCTGTACTCGCAATTTGCTTCCTTTCACGGTTCACGAGCAGTGGAACATAGCAGGTATCACAGCAGACCTCATCATACAACTAATAAACCAGTCTACTTCTTGACTGTCGAAGATCAAATTGATAGGGAGGGTTACACTGCAGAGGTCACTTCTCAAGAAAGCTGATGAACATAAAATGCTTTCTATCTAGGTCCTGCAAAAGATGTCCAATGTCATGTTAACCATGTTCACATAAAACAGGAATGTATGTCAGACTCTTCACTGAACTGTCCCTTCCGTACTTCAAAAACTATCTGAGAGTCAAAAGTGAAGCAATTTTTCTGATGCAGATCTAACATTGACTGTTGGATGTTATTGTGCTCCTTTTTTTAAAACTATTACTAATGCTGTTTCCAATACTTCTGTATAATTTTTTACCTTACTTATTTCCCTCAGCAAGTTTGCTGATGACACCAAACTGGGAGGTGTGGTAGATACACCAGAAGGCTGTGCTGCCATTCAGCGTGACCTGGATAGGCTGGAAAGCTGGGCAGAGAGGAACCTGATGAGGTTCAACAA
>Ga0065711_1000247_pt1 | contig 108655 bp, 57 predicted proteins | sample Hoacrofraction12_FD_59098 | JGI IMG/M metagenome (GOLD analysis project Ga0065711, IMG submission 59098) | Hoatzin crop microbial communities from Cojedes, Venezuela - Epithelial fraction 12 v2 (version 2) | ecosystem: Host-associated > Birds > Digestive system > Esophagus > Crop | place... | reverse complement strand
CATTGGGTTGTTCCTCCCCAGGTGCAGGACCCTGCACTTGCCCTTGTTGAACTTCATCAGGTTCCTCTGCGCCCAACTTTCCAGCCTGTCCAGGTCACGCTGAATGGCAGCACAGCCTGCCGGTGTATGCACCACCCCTCCCAGTTTTGTGTCATCAGCAAACTTGCTGAGGGTACACTCTAACTCTTCATCCAGGCCATTGATGGGTGAAGTTACTTGTCTGAGGTTTCACAGCAGATTGGGAGCACAGCAAGGAATGGGATTCTTGTCTGCTTTCGCACACTAAATCATGTTCCTCCTACTCAAGAGTTTAATTTTTTATTTCTGTGCATAAGCGTGTCTTTTCGCTATCCTGCTAAGAGGCCACTTTCTAGAAAAAAGGACTTGCTGAAACCCAGCAAACTGATTGCAATGTTTGTTTGTTCCAAATCCTGTGTTATTTCCAAGTGTCAAGATCTGTGTTGATCATACTTGGATTAAGTGTATCACACGTGGCAAAACCCATGTCTGGCATTGCGCTGTTGGCATGTTTAGGCTAAGGGGAATGATTCGCTCCGTTTTTGTCTGAGTGCAAAACTGGATGTTATTGTGTTGGAAAAGAAAGAGGAGCAAAAGGAGCTGGTATTGCTGCTGCTGGACTGCAGGCTCCTTGAGAAATTGAAGGCAGACTGAAGATTTGGAAAGAGAGCTTGGGCTCAGCTGGCTGTCACAGGGTTAAGCACCGCACCTACATACAGGATCATTTAAACTGCCAATTAAAACTAATTTGATTAGGTTTTCACTGGAGAGCAGGGCCTCATTAAACAGCTGAAGTGAAATTTTGCAATGCAGTGTTAGATGTCCATGAGGTAAGTGGAGAGGAATCTGGCAAGTTCTTTGCTGCTCCATGTACTGGCAACAATGACTGCTTCCCAGGAGGGCAGTCCTGATTGCCTTCTGGGTAACGATGTTCCAGTTTGCGACTACATGAAGTTCCTTATTAGAAAGCCATTGGCACCAGGCAGCACAAGCTGTCTCTTCAAATTACTTCTAGGACATCGATACTTCTTGTCGTCTCCCTCTTCACTCCCTGCTAACTGAGCACTGGCTACAACAGGGCTGACAGCGAGCCGTGGTCCGGCCCTTGTCACCCTGCTGCAGGGGCCACGCATGATGTGTCACCAGCAGTTGCAAAAGTCGTCACCGTCCGGCGCAATACAACGGAAAGAATGGAGCGCGTACTGCTGCGTGGAGGAAGCACTGCCACGCACACAGCCAAGCGGCCCGGGTCTCCTGAGATGACAGAAGCAGTCTGTAGGGAATGGCAGGCAGAAAACCTGTTATCACTAGTACTGTCCTTTTTTTAAGGAGAAGAATAAGAGTATGCGAAAGGCCTGAAATGTTCAGACAAGTTTTTTTGTTTGTTTTCTACTTCCCATTTCTGGATGAGAACAGAAACACGAGGTCAGAGGACTCCCAGGAAAGAGTGTTCTTGTCAGATTTCCAGCCTTTTTTTGCAAAGCCAAGAGAGATAGGTTCAAATGAGGTTGTAATCAAGGTCAGGTCTCTGTCAAGGCAGGCACTGCCCATCCGTACATCCTGTGCTCAAAACATAATACTAATTCAAGGTCAAAACAGTAACCAGAGTCTTTTCATGTTCACTTGTTTCTAACACAGGCAAATACCAATGAAATAAAACCAGAAACTCCATGGTGTGGTGTGGAGTAGATGGTGCAAGGTGCAGTATGCTTTATGCGAGGTGCAGATCTGACTTCCTTGACAGCTCGGCACCATTCAGGATCAAGCTCTTTGTTAATATTCTATCACAAGTCATCAGCAGAGCTAGTCAATGTGCAAATCAGTCTTTCTCCTGCCTTCAGGATGGCAGCAGAATGTGCAAGAAAGCAGTTAGGTACCGCTCCATCCTGGTGCAAGAAGTGCTAAGAAGACATCATGATAACCCCACCAAAACAAGTGACCAAAAGCCAATCAAAATACTTGATGATAAACCATAAAAGCGTTTAGGCTTCCTGGAATTCTGTTTTATTCACCTGTCTTTCTATATTCTGCCAGGTCTGTGAGCACCATCCGCAACCAGCGCTATCACATCCACGCCAATCTGTCCTTTGCTGTCTTGGTGGCTCAGATCCTGCTTCTCACCAGCTTTCAGTTCAGCCCTGGAACGGTAAGAGCTGGAAAGAGCGACTGTCTGTTTTACGAGGCGCCTGCATGGAATGAATGCCACGTGCCACATGCAAGAAAGTGTCTTGCATGTGAGATCTCCCGTTTTTAACACACCTTAGCCAAAAACGACATCCTGCAACACTGGATAAAGCCCTCTGTGCATCCGAATTTTGTTATCTTAGTATCGGCCGCGTGTGGATGTTTGCAGAACTGAGGGAAATATGCACCCATCAAATGGAAAAATCAGCACAGTAATGGAGTGCGTTTCAGTCCTGTGTTTAAATGGCATGGCTGACTTCTGCCTGACACGGCTTAGGCTTTCTCTTATCCATTCCCTGTACTGAAAACTGTAGGAATTCTATACTGGAGAAAATTGTATGAATTTTGTATTTAAGTAAGGTATTTGTATCTCTCTTAGGGTTTTGGATTAGGTTTTTTGGCGGGGGAGGGGGTGTTTGGGTATTTTTAATTGTCTGTTCTCTGCTAAGGTACAGTTTGCCTTTTTTTTTCCACATTAAAAAATCATCTTATTTTTGTTGGAAGGTAATGAGCTTCCTGATGGAGCTGTGGCAATTTCTTCTGCTTTTGCAGAGAGCAAAACAGAGGATGTTTGTTTTTTGCTCATAAAGCTTTATTTTTGTGGTAGAATATGCTGTTGTTCTGAACAGCAGATTTATTGATCATGATCTCTGCTCTTGAAATTTAGATAAATTTTAAGTCTGATTCATGTTAATTTGACCTGAGTAACAATCAATGAGAAAGGTACAGCAGCTAATGTTTAATTAGCCAGAGATGGCAGAAAGTATTACCTCTAAGGATCGTTGTGCGAGAGTTTAATCTGAGATCCTCAGTATCATAAATCATGTATATACTTCTCTGGGCATCAAAGACAACCATTTAAGCAAAGGACAAGCATCTTCATATTGCTTACATGGTACTTTAGCTCTACGCTTGTATAGGCTTTTTCTGCCTGATCACATAGATCGGAACTTGAAATTACAGATTGATTTTATCAGTCTGCTACAGGTGGGAATTCCTTACGCAGACTACCAGGATCTAAACCTTTAAAACTGGCGTCTAAAACAGCTGGGTTAGATTAAGGTGAATATGCCAAGTTAACAGTTTTACGTACTGCACGCTCTGTTCTCACTAGCTTTGACATCAGTTTTGATGGCTTTAATTGCTGCTTTAACTAGACTGCTGAATGGTAGTTTAGAAAAAGAGGGAGGCAGTATTTACACTAGAAGGTGTAATTTTTTTAATCTTCTGCTTCTGCCGAAGATGGGTGTATCTCGTGCTAAACAGTTTATAAGTGCCCTTGCCTGAGAGGACAAGTGGTACCAGTTTGCTTGAGGAAATACACTGCAACAGGGAATGGCAACCTAGAGACCGTCCCTGAGCTGGCATCGCTTTCTTGCATGGCTGCCTGTAGACTCTCCATCCTTTTCCCATCTCCAGGGATATTTAGTTTTTGATTCTAGATATAGCATACAATATTCTTCTAGTAATTTCAGATGTATTATTTAGTCATTTACAATTTATACTGCAGCAATTTTTGTAAAGTAGGAGTGATTTTTAACCACAAAAGTCTATTTCCACGAATAGGACTTTGATCTTTCTAGTACATCCAAGAACATTTCTTTTTTTTTTTTCTCAAAAAGCTGGTCCTTGATACCTGATATCAGTAGTGCTATAAGTAGTCCTAAATGATCATGGCATATTCCAGGAATGCAGTTACTCCTGAAACCAGGATAGCTTTCTTCTAGAGAAAGCAAATATGTGCGAAGGCACACAGCATTTTCTTCTTATACTGCCAAGTCCCTGAGATATCTTTGCTATTCGCATGCCAGTCTAATGACTTCCCTGAGACTTTCAGCAATAGATGAATTTGTTTCTTCAGAGAGGTTTCCTGTCATAGTAACTTACTCTCTGCTACAGACTAGAGAGCACTGTTTTTTAACTGAATCCCAAACAGCCGTGTGCATTTAAAAATAATTAACCATCTCTAGGCTACTAAAGCCTTCCAAAGACGTAAGTATGTTTGTGAGAGAAAGTGAAGTATTATTTAGACACAGGAAAATGAAATTTGAAGTATAGTGTGTTAGGCAGCACTGTGTTTTTCTAGCACAACTGGAAAATTTAATGTGTCTACTATCTGCGGTTCTGTATCAGCGTATTGAGCTGTTTCTCACTCCGTACTCCTGCATGGCATTGCTTAAACTCTTCCAGAGAGATGAAATGAGCTACTTTTGTTTATGACACATGTATCTGCAGAAATTCAAGACTGTGTATCAGCGCAGCATATAGATTGCAGGGAAGGACATTTTCAGAGGGTTTTGTATAGTGCAGTGAGATTGCCACTTAAATTGAAAACACTCTTATAAGTTGAACTCAAAAAATGTATGCAAATTTACCTATCTGTTTTAAGACTGTCCTCAGTAAACAAATGAGTATTTTTTTTTCTGAGAGGCCTTTCTGAGAGTCTGCTTTACTTTCTCAATAACTATAACATGATAGGCCTTGCTACTGGCTGGGCTGATTTTTGTATTTCCACAGACTCACAAGTAGTCAGCAGCGAGAGTAACAGTAATGAGAGCCGTCTTTTTACAGCTAGTCTGCTAAAAGTGGTGTGCATCGTATGATACAGCAAGGGATACCTCCTTGTTTTTGATATGTAAAGTCACAACTTTTCAGGGCCTTTTTCAAGAAGACAATTCTGTCATTTAAGAATATCTTCAAAGTAAAAATTAAGGCACAAATACAGAATGAGCAGCAACGTTGCTGTGGATTTTGTGTAAAAATCTGCAACTTGGCGTTATACAAAATTATAAACAGGCCATTGTACTGCTACTTCACTATATTTTATTTTTCTGCTGTTTTGTGATTGATATTGTTTAGCTACTCATAAATTGGAAAGTATCCATTTGACAGAACTAGCTTGTAAGGCAGCTTTACGTTGCATTTATATTTTCATGGACTAATCTAGTAGAAATCAGAAGGCATTAAAATGGATTTCATAGCCTTATGATAGAATTAACTGGAAAGGTTTTTACAGTTTTTGTCAGTAAGCAAATCTGGTTTATTTGTATGTCACCGAACGTTGCGAAGTACTGAAACACTTACGGATCTCACTTACATGAATGAATTAAACTCAAAGTTACTGCTTTTTAGTACATGTAGTCCCAATGGATTTGCATTAGAATGTCCTTGCACTAGCACAGAACCAGCTGAGTAGAAGTTAGAAGGTAGAGGAAAGCTTCAAATTTCGTTGTACTATCAAGTCCCAACATTTTAATTTTCATTAGTGCACAATATCCTGAACCATCAACAAAAAGATAAAATGCCAGCACAGGGTGGCTAAGCTAATGCAACAAAGGGAACGAATTACTAACATCTGAAGACCACTGTGGCAGCAAACTGATTCCTACTGGTAATGCTTCCTCAGCACATAGACTCCACCTGCCTGGATACCTTACTGGGACTTGTCCCGGTGAGGAAGGAAAACCTTGAAGGGGAAAAAAAAAGTCTTCCCATTTACATGGACTGCATGCAGGCAACCCCTCTGAAATTCTGTAGGTGTCACAGAGGGGATGTTACAACTACCGAGCAGAATGACCATCATCAGTATGCTACAAGATGCGAAACTGAGATATAGCTGGGACTCGTTCCAAGAGCGCGTTTAAAATGTACTTTCACTGAAAGCAAACCAAACAAGGTTATCTTGTGGTAAGATCATTGGCAGTCACGTCTGTTCAATTACTGTGTGACGAGAGAAACCATTTGTGGGGAGACATCCTTGAAAAGCAATTAGTGAGGAAAGGAGAATGTGCTGTGCGAATGCCTGAGGAGCGGGGAAGAAGAGAGGATTAGGTTTTCCTGTTTCCATAAGGTAAGTTGACAGGAGATTTAGAGAAAAACGTAAAGATCTCTTTGAGGAGCAACTTAAGGAAAAGCCAGGTCTTAAGGCCAGACTGCATTCGTTGTAGCCCACAGTGGGCCGTAAGCGCTGAGGCGGGTAGAAACAGGACTCAGGAGAAGGTTTTTATTTTTTGCTACATTGCCTTAGTCATGGCATTCCTCTCTTTTGGGGCACCATTTATTTCACTTCAAAACATGTTATAGTTTAAATTGAAACAGATAGTCCAGTTTACAGCAGGTGGGCTCACTTTCTAGATGGCATTTTTCTGTTGCTTAAACTTTTGTATTAGCTCCTCTTTCCAGAATCTTGATGGCCCATAGTGAATACAGGACTATCAAGGAGGATTTGAACTGCCTGTAAACACCTACAGAGAAGACTTTCAGCTCTTTGCCTTAATCACTAGATGTGTTCTCGTCAAATACAACTTCATATACAGCTGGTACATGCTTCAGACTATGGGAAACTGAGAATTCAAACATATGGGCAAGCTAGATGCCCACCATAGAGCAATTAGGACTCAAGAGCCAATGACAGCTCATGATAATTTTTTGAAATATCTATGTTAGTATGGCTGATGGAGGAACATATGGGAGTTTTATAGAATTTCTAATCAGGACAGGCAGATACTGGAATATAATGTGATTTAATTTATATGTTATCCTATTTTTGATATGAAGAACAGCAAAGTAGGAAAGCCACATAGTGAAGTGTAACTAAAGAGTAGGTTCAACATGGCACTTTATTTTAAAATTTCCATGTTTGCTCAAGCTTACCTGATCCACTGACTTTCTACTGGTTCTTCATAGAAAATGAGGCATGAACCATACTGTGTTTTCTACTATCACAGAACAGGGAACAGGATACAGGACAGTGCCTCTACACCCACTGCTTTGACTCTCCTGTATTTACTAGACACTCAGGAACAGGATGCTGACCTTCAGTTTTGAATTCTTAAATATTTTGTAGACTTTAGTACGAGTATTACTTATGCATAAATAAATAATCAGTTTGGATTTCTGCATCATGTTTGGCAATGTTTTTTGTTTTTTTGTGAAAAAGTAGGAGGATTTGTTACTCTGAAGCTATCTGAAAATGCTGTAGAGAAATGAATTTCTCTAGTGCTTTTTCTCCAAGACTGTTTTACTCCAGCAATTAAGCATGTAGTATGTAAGTGTATACAGAAATAATAAAAAAGGAAAAACAGTATGATTGTGTCACAAAGAAGTAATGTATTAATTTATTTTTTTTTCTCAATTTAGGTGCCTTGCAAGATCTTGGCCATTCTCCTCCACTTTTTCTTCCTAAGTGCTTTCGCATGGATGCTGGTGGAAGGGTTTCATCTTTACAGTATGGTGATCAAAGTATTTGGATCAGAAGAGAGCAAACACTTATATTATTATGGAATTGGATGGGGTAAGCATTTAGTAGCTGCTTGCTTTAAGTTTCTTCACTGTAAGAGAAGATTATATTCAGAAGCATATGCAAAATTGTTGTCTTGTGATCATAGTTTGCCTTGCTGAGACTAGGTCTGTTGGATACAAAAATGCATAATTTTTCGGACTGTAATTAGACTTTAAAACATATAGTTCCCAAACCTAATTGCACTGCAGTGAATTCCATGACCTCACTAAGACGAATCAGATCCTTAATTATGAAATCAGTAGCAGGAGTGTGAGAGGGAGGTCTCACTGCACCGGTATGTTCTTTTTTGGTTCTAACTCACAAGAGTGGCTTATTCTAGTTGTATTCTGCAATCCGTACACAAAAAATCGGTGCAGTAGCAGAGGAGTATCACAAGACTTTGTTAGCTAATGTTCTGTTGTTTGAAATCCTTAGGTTAAAAACGCTGCATGGAACCTCAATACTATTATTAAAAAAGTAGTCCTATACACATGAATCTCACAGATAACAATTCACATCTTTTTAAACATGGTAACGAAAGCACAATCTGTGTGTGCATGTTGAGGACTTGAGACTGAATATTTTGTTCCAGACTCTTCACAGCAGATGAAAGCCAGCTTGCTTTCACTGTCCTGGAAATATGGCAATGATGCTTGACAAACCTCCACCTTTAGAAGAAAAAGGAAACCTTATACACTGAGACAAAATGAGAGATGTAAAAAGATAGCCAAGGAATATCTATGTAATTACAGATAATTGCAAAATATGTTAAAACATGCATTATCTTTCTAGCCACAAATTCATTTGGAAGCTAAATGAAAACCAATTATATCAATATTACAGACCTACTGCAGTCATAATTGGAATATTTAACACCTATCGGCACCATGCAGATCTGGGTGATAGTAGTGCTGTTCATTTACGTGCATATATGTATATATATTTCAACAGCTGCCTACATGTCCGTGTTTTGATATGGCCTTTTTATTCTGTACGTCATTCTGCTTTCATTTAAAGTCTCCTTCTTAGGAGTTCTGTCTAAGGGCCATTTGATACGGTCTTCCGGTGAACATGAGATCTGCTAGATTGAGGGGACAAACTGCAGTTTTGCTAGTTATTTTTCTTTGCCCTCATTGTTTCTCTGTGACAGGTTCAAGAGTATCACATACAAGTGTCCTTATCCTGGTTGTTTTAAATACTTTTTTTTCTCTTAAGAACTGGCCAGTTTGCATGCCAACAGTATGCACTTCAAGCTTTTGGTTGCTAAAAATGTTTGAAAGCTGTTTTGCTGAGTTTTCAGTAGAGTTGTATAAAATATTTTCAACAGAACCATTTCCTTTTTTTATTTCTCCCCCAAACCACTACTCAGAACAGGCTAAGTGGAGTAATTAATCTTTTTCATGCACATAGACCAAAAAATAAGAGAACCTAGACAGGCTGAGGGTTGAAGATATTGGAGATTTTCAGATTCTGCTAGATTTGGTGCTAAATCTGGAGAAACCTGTTGATGTTAGAGAGATTTGTTGTGGATTTATTTAATTCAGAGCTCATGGAATACAAATCCAAGTGGATCAAAACAAAGAAAATGTTCTCATAAGCCCCTGAGAGCTCAATCTCCTGCAGAAATATTATGTAAAAATGCACAAGAATTTAAAAACCAATAAGAACTGGCATTTAATTCACTGGAGTATTTGCTTATAGCAGATGCTTTGATTAACTCAATTTACAATCAATCATTAATTACCTTATGAAAATAAATTAATGATTTGTATGTGCCACAGTGCACTTTTACCCTTTTTTTTCTGGCATTTTGTGGAAGGTTTATTTATTGTAAAATAGCAGTGATCTACAAAGTGATTTAGAAGACACAAGGATAAACACGGCATCTGACTGTGATATGACTTGTACTAAATGTTGCATTTTGCCTCATTTTATTGCAGTATGATTGATGCCACTCAATTAGTAGTAATTAGCAGAATGAATACATAGCCTATTGGTACATAACCCAATGGGATGTTAAATGTGATTACTGAAAAGTCTCTTCCGCGGTGTTTTGAGAAATGCTGTGCAGGATAATCCCTTAGGCCCAACAGTAGGTAGTTGTCATCAAAATAGGTGTACATAGCAAAATACAGGAGGCACCAGCAGTAGAAGTTTCTATATCAGTTGTTCTAGCAATCCTCTGCTTGGCAAGGCTTGTGTAAGAAACCTGGTGGCAAGCTCTGTTTCTTAAATTTAGCAAAGATACTGTTGGAGGCAGATAGTGGAAGACATCATCCATATAACTATAATATATTTCTCTACATAAACCTTTGAAAAGCCCTTTTTCAACAAATATTTTAATTTTGGAAAGCATGTTCCAATTATTATTCCTACAATGACTTGGAAGAAAATACATTTTCTGAAATCCAGTAATCTGCCATGTTGCTGGGAAAGTAGTTTGTATTGCTTTATGTTTTCCATATAGCTCGCAGTATTTACATTTAAATTAAATATTGAATTTCCTTAATCATATCTGACATCATGTCATTGCTGCAAGCTTGCCTAAACATCCCTGAAGTAATTTAACCAGGCTACGGCATTCCAAAGTGTTTATCTCTTGATCAGTATCAGGGCAACCTTAATTCAGTCAACAGCATCACAACTCACTGTCTGGTATGTAACGCTAATGCTCGTTCAGTTGGTAACAGATGTTGCTGAATAATGATGTTTTTAGAGAGAAAATCCACATCGCAGTGTTCACTACTTAAATGCTTAAAAGGACGCCCAGGTTTCTCAGTTCCCAGCTTTCTCTTTTGTTAGCATATTGGCACTGAATATGAATAGAAATGTCTAATTAGAGATCAAGCATCAATGCTGCCTTCAGCAGCAGTGTGTGCTTATGTTCCATGGGGTAGAGTTTGGGTTGTTCCTTCATAAACTTGATGAAAGTACAATAGAGAAAAGTTACATCTATTCCTTATAATTCTCACATCTAAACAGAAGTCTTGGAAGGCTGGGGAAAGAGGCTAGAAAGGTTTCATCCTAAAAGTATTTTGTTTGGCTCTTAAAATGAGGGTAAGTTTGCATGGAATTAAACTGTCAAAAGGAAGTCGAGCATGCTTGTGCCATCTTGAGACCATAAGAGAGATACATTTCCCAGTATCTAATAAAATGGCTGGTTTTTTACACTTTGATTTAGCTAATTATTATTCTGACCAAAGATGGTTGAAAGAAGTTGAAGACAATGATGTCTCATCTCATGTTAGTCAAAACAGATAGTCCATTTCTTCATTTTTTGCTTTTAATTGAAGTGTGAATGCATTTAACTTTTGCAAACTCATAGTTCCTGGAATGCTGACAAACCCCAGTCCTGAAGTTAAAGCCCCAGACCCATCATTCTTCTTTAAGCAGCAACATTGGGCTAGGTACATGTGTAAGAGTGAGCAAAGTCTATATTAATGACAAATTGAGACTTGAGGCAATGAAAAGAGATAGGGGCAAGGAACTCTACACTGAGTATCACTGCTCTCGTAACATCTATTGAGATTTCTGAGAGATATTGTTCCTGTAAAATGAATTCAACAGTAATCAGCGAGACAGGATACCAAATGTGCAGAGCTGATTGAAGTTCCTGTGTATTATCTTTAGTCCCAAGGGTGCTAAAATTACATCGAAGACTGCAGTTGTCAGGGATTCAAAAGAAGAGCAATTTGAGGAAGGTGATAATATCCTACCTTTAAAGCTACTTCGAGATGGATTGAGGGGAAAAAATACTTTGTTGCCTTGGCGATTCAGCATAACACACCCAGACTATTGTAGCAAAACTTTTCCCACTCACTCTGCAGAGTTTGCTGTGGCACTTTGGCCTCAACACGTTTTCCTGTTTCAGAGAATTTCCTTTCCTATTTGGAGACTGCCTTAGAATGAAGATTTGCTTCTGAGCTGTCAGAAGACGTAAATTTCTTTATTTGCTGCTGCTTGATGTAGCCACATACTTCTGCATAAATACGATGTAATGCAGCAACAGCAGCAGAAAATAATGGAAAATTAACTTCTAGAAAACAAATGCGAGAATATACTTTTCCCTGTGAAACAAAGCAGATGTTTCAGTGTTGGAAGGAAATATACTTTCATTTGTGTTCAGTGCTTCACCTGTCTCAATAAATGACATATTTAGCCTTTTAGAATTAATGTCCTAAAATTGCTTCAAATTGTCTGCCACAGAGTTTCTATAGCCTGTCTGTTTTTTTGCTATGTATAGAAGACACAGAAGCTTTCAAAGTACAACATACAGATTTACAGGCATTTTCCATTTTATTTATCATTAGTGCCTCACAAACATAAAGCAAATGGATTAGACGTGAAGTAGAATGCTGAGGAAGAGGACCTAGCTGACATTCATTTTAGGCTTTACCCTAGCAACTGTGTTTGGGCTGAATTCAGGGAGAATTTTGTCTGGGCAAGGACTGTGTTATCTGACTTCCTGTGCCAGGTATTAAGATTTTATGCCTGCTCTGCAGGGTCAAATTTGATGCTCTGTTTGGGAGGTAGCTTTAAATTAGCTGGCTAGGGGACCCAGGGGACTCGAGCTGGAGCAGCACACAGCTCTGTGTGGGTTGATTTACCCCATTTGAATGTGGCACGGTATTGCTCTAGGACCACAGAGACACAGACAACTCCAGTGCCATAGATCAGCTGCCAGAAAGGTGTGCTAGAACATTTTCATCTGATACTGTGCTCTGGAAAGCACAGTCCATTGCATCATAAATTTAGCCATTTGGAGTAGGGTTGGTGAGCGTATTTGTAGCATCTGCTAACTGCAAAAGCATTCAGATACAGTAAAAAGCCATAACCATAATTCTTTCAGGGATGATAACCAGTGCCAGCACAACATTAACATTACCTATTATGGGTGTAGACTAAACTTCACAGCTCTTATGTAATTATTACTGACAAAAGATTAAGCAAACACACTTACTTTTGTGTATAATATATAATCCACATGAATTCTTCAGTCCAGATCAAATCTTATGATCCCCTTAGGCTAAATATTTTTTTTTCAACCTTCATGGAATTTATTGGATGGTTGTTTCTTAAAGGAAAAATACTCCCATTTCACTGGAACAAAACCTTGATTCTGCCTCCATTGGTATTATCCATTTAATATCTTGTTAATGCAAAGAAAAGGCAAACACTGCACTATAGTCTGCAGACCATTTTATTCTCACTGACTCAACAGCTCTTTTTATGCAGATGATTGCTCTATGTTTCATCTGCGTAAGTTTTATTATCTTCCAAAGGAACTCTGTATTTAATTTTCTTCTTCACTGCCATTTAAAATTGATGAAGAGCTGTGCTAAATCCTTTGAATATCCAGCATTTGACTTGGAAAAAAAGGCAGACTAGATGTATGAAGGAAAGTCAGTTGGGCACAGGTATTTTTGCTTCTGTGACAAAGTCCCTGCCCTGGGAGGACAAGTTGCATCAGAAGACAAACAGTGCCAGTCAAAAATGTCTACTCAGCAACTGAAGACATGTTTGGAAATGTGTAGACGTACCTGTGGAATCTTTAGTCTGGGTAGCTCACACACCCATGGCAGACCAAGCTTCAGCACATAGGCTTATGTCTGTGCTTAACTTCTTTTTTTTTAAATATAATTATTCTTGAATTTGTTCAGATGTGTGTAGGATTTTCCTTTCTTAAATAGACAAATGAGATAGTAAACTAAAATCTTTCCTTTGCTTAGGCCTTACACAAATACTACTTCTAAGGGGTTATTCCTCATTTGGACAAGCATGGGAGAGCAGAATGAAGTTAATGTGATATTAAACTCCATCCTGCAGAATGGATTTCAAAGTCTAAGACCTAAACAATGCCTGTAGATGCTGCTTCTTAACTACTGAGTATCTTTCTTATTTATAAATACAAGGTGCTTCTAGCCACAATCATTAAAGAACGAAAATACTTCCTCCAAAAAAAATAGTTCTGCAAGAACAGGAAAACGTTACAGAATTTTGTGAGGTTAATATTGGTAAGATTAAGCAGAAATTGCTTGTCATAGAATTTTGTAAAAGCTTCATGCAGAAAACCTGAAGAAGTCAAAAGAAAATTGAACTTTCAGCTATCATGTCTAATACTCTGTCTGGGACCTGATTATTAAATTCTGTAAGATGATAAAAGCCCAAACCTTCACATTTTGTTAAATCATACTGGAATTAGCAGATGATCATTTAATATTTCAAGGGATGAGGTTTTACTGTATTCAGAAATGTTGGCAAGAAAAACCTTGCTTCCACTCCAGCTCCTGGCCTGGAAAGCTGTGCTGAAGTGGCACAACAGGCTACGGCCGTGCTGAGGGCCAGAGGCATGCGGCTCCTCCTGACAGCAGGACCACAATTGTCAGCCCGTGTAGAATTCCTGGGTAATCCCATAAAGCACTCCTCCACATCCTGGGATGCAGCACACTGAACTGTCAAAACCCACGTGGAAACATAGTCTGCTTTAAACACAGAAAGCTCGTAGAGCTGTTACATATTTATGTTAAAAGAAGTCTTGGTTGGGCATCTGAGCGGTGTCTGAATTGGTGTGTGTCTCTTCATAAGTGTCTCTTGCTGCTGTGTGTGATGCTGTTGGTATCTAAATGTCACCATTTCTGTCCTCTCGCCTACTAGTCGTGCACCCCTGTGAGAAACTCCACTTTATTTTCTAGAGTGCTATGAATTCTTAAACAGGGTGCACTTACTTGGGGAAAAGTGGTGAAAACAAGCCAGATATTGCTCCACTGGATATCACACTTGAAAAACAAGAGAAAAGGACTATGATTCACAATGAAATTAGCACTAATTCAGTTTAACTGTTAAACCATTGCTTTATTGAAAACTCATTTTGTTTGTCTAACGTTAATTGATTAAGTCGTTTGTATTACACAGCTGCAGGAGGATGTTGAGTTAGACTTAACTCTAAAATTACCCTGAGCTGTTCTGCTGTCCATGCAATAGTTAGCTGAACTTCCAGGGTTTCCTGGAAGATGTACTTTTGTTACTCATATTGCTACTGACTTTGCCTTTTTGCAGGCTGCCCACTGGTGATTTGTGTAATTTCTGCAACATCGTCCCTCGAGAGCTATGGAGAAAGTGGCAAGTGAGTATGGAAACGTCTTCACCCCAGATGCAAGAAGGGTGAAAAATCTGATGGGCAGAAAAACTTGTAGATCTGTGAACAGGGCTGCAGTTCTGCAAGACCCTGCCAAGGAAAAGTGGGCATAGCCCAAAAAACCACGACTGTTGCATAGGCATGTTTTTAGACCTGGAAGCCTCAAGTTTGCTTTTCACTGCTGAGATGGGGCACCAAAGGTTCCTGAGATGTTTTGCCTGTTTCCCCCACTTGCTGCAGAGGTGTAAAGCCTCCTGCAGGGAGCTCCCTGCTCGCCCCAGGCACAGAGCAAGGCACGGGATGAAACATGTCTAACAAGAGGAGAACAATTTTTGGTTAAAGACATTTAATCTTTCGAAGCAAACTGCAGTTAAACATCTGAAGACCTAGAATGGAGATTGTTAAAAATTTTGAAAACTAAATTCTTTTCTAGTTTGGAAAAAGGAAAGCAAATTTATCTGAGAAAACAGCGTAGAATTCAATCCTACCATAACGTAAGCAAAAGATTTGGAGCAAGGATTATCTTTTATGTGTGGTAAACTAGTGACTCTCGTCCCTGCTGTAGGAAGGACGAGCGAAGCTGACACTGTCTCCCAGCTGCCTCCTCACCCCCAGCCAGGCAAGGCAGGGAGGGCTTCAATCTGTCTTTTGCTACAACGACAGTGCTCGCAGCACAGAAAGGAGTGCCTGTGATACCGTATACATGAAGAACAAACAGCAAATAAAACCTTTCCTTCCTCCCCATCTTTCCGCCTCCAATGCTGTTTGAAGGCGTGCTGGGGCAGATAGTTGCCGCTGCGTCTGCCAGATACAAATCGAAATGAGATCCCCTCTCAGATTCCCTGAGTGCGAGGGGAAAAGGAGCTTCTTATTGATGCTCTATCATGCCTCTTGCTTTTAAAATTCATCAGTCTTTTTGCACTCTCTTTTAGTCTGTTTTTTAATTAAGAACATTACTAATTAAATGTCCATGTGTTTCATCTAAAATAATTCTGATTTTTCTCTACAGCTGCTGGCTTTCACTAGAGAATGGAGCAATCTGGGCTTTTGTGGCACCGGCGTTGTTGGTAATTCTGGTAGGTAAACCCACGGCTGCTGCTGTTCTCTCGTTACACGTCTGTGTCAGCCACATTGCAGAACTCACTGAAGGTCTGATGTGAATCCTAGTGCCAGGCCAGTGAAACTGATTGAACAACAGAGATGAAGGGTCCAGAATGATTTTGTTCCTCCGCCGATTTTCATGGTTTACATGCTTGTGTATTGGTTTGTGCATATTAATTCTCGCACCATTCATTTCACTATTCCAAGGCAAAATGACAACCTGAAATACTGGGAGAACCCTCTCCTGAAACAGCCCTGCTGGGGCCATTAATGGCTGCGCAGAACAGAAGGATCTGGGGAATCTTAATAATTCTCAGAAAGATCCCCCAGAAGAACAAACTCTGTCGTTTGTGTTTCCTATACACCAGTCAAAGTTGAAAGGCTAAATCCACCCTGCTGGTTTTGCTTTTGCAAAAGCTTTTGCTTGGAGAGAGCTCACTTCTCGCAGTGAAGCTGAGTGCCCTCAGTGGAGACGATCACCAGCAGAGACTGCAAGCCGTCAGCAGCAAGCAGGAATGGGTTAAAACAATGGCATCAGCTGTCACCCTATGGGTGAGTTCTGGGGAAGGCAAGCTGCCTCCACACCTGCCTGCTTACAGTGATGAGGAATTCCTGCTCTTCCTCTGGTTTTGAATCCGATGTCAGGTGCAGCAGGTTGTCCGGCCGATCAAGGCAGGGCTGTTCAGGAGACTTTGCCGGGGTTCAGGTGGCTGCTGCAGACACCTCTGCCAGCTATAATGAACATCATCTTTCCAGGGGAGAGGGCAGGTTCACGGCTCCGATGCTGATACATGAATGCTCTACAGCAGTTTAATTATGCCCACACATTAAATTACAGTGAATTGTGGCTTAATCACTATGATTACTTAGGGAGTCAGGGGTGTTTGCAGGGCTTAAGTGGGAGATTATTCCTCTTCAGCACTGTTTCCAATACTTTAATTGATCAGGTTATCTACAATTTTTGCTGCAGGTCATGATGTCGGAGTGACAGTATGAACATGGAATAGGCTCACTGATTAGTGAAATCAGGTTGCCTTTAAAGCTTTGCTTAGATTTCAAAGGCATGAGCCCAGATATAGACCAGTCTGTGCCTGCTGTGGTGTTTAAGGAGGCTCAGGCAAAAGAAGATCCGGACTACCTGCAAGGAGGAGCATCAAAAGGAGCCACTGACTCTACGTTGTACTTCCCTAAGAAAGCTAGGATTTCCATGGAAAGCACAAAGAAACTCCCCCAAATTTCATCACACAGAAAACCCCCACAAATCCTGCTCACAAGCCAAAGGAAGAAGGAGAGCTATCCATACAGAACCACTAGTGCTTACCGTTGCATATCTCTGTAACTATTTGGCAAGCAGACAGTGACTCCATGGCTGACCTTTTCCATCACAAGCAATTTTACACTGCAGCTCAGTGGACATCATAACGTTTGCCTGGGAGACGGTGAAATCAGCACCTCTTACAGGCAGCCCAGCCCAGCCTAGTCCAGCATCTTCTACCCAAGATACAGCCTCTGAAAAAGCAGACTATATATACATATATTAAGAAAACAGTGAATATAGTTCCTATATTGATGTGACAGAAATTGTATCATGTTATCATTTTAATCAAATTATTAATGACAACACTGGAAAGTCCCTGTGCAGGAAGGGCAGAGTTTGTTTTACCTAAGTGAACGCGTATATGTGTAAACAAGAAATGTTGGCCACTGGATTAAGGCTGGTTAAACAGCTCTGGACTTTGTTCCAACCAACTTCATTTCTTGTTGGCCTGTACCTTGGACCTTCTGCATGTGAGTTTATATTCAGAGTTCTGTAGTTATTTATGATTGGAGAGCAATTAAAATAATCTAATATTCAGACGTCTCCTTCTCAGATTAACATTTGCTTTCTGGCCTTTGTTCAGCAGCGAAGGAGGAAATGAGATGTACCCAGTAAAACCATATCTTTCCCAGCTGCTGTCCAGAGATGGTATTAATCAAAACATGCCAGATAGTGAAGCGCTTACTCACCTGAGTGAGCACAGCCTTCAACAATTTGCATGCGTAGCTGCTTGCCAGTGAAAGTAAGGGTTTAACTCTCTAGCTCTCACTTATGATATATAATATTTGTGCATATCAAGTCATATTCTTGTAAGGATACAAATATTATGAGAAAGAGAAAAAATGAGCTCACAAGGTTGATCCACGTAGAGCAATTTGTTAATAGTCTAAACCCAGCTCTGCCCAAAATAGCAGCAAGCTAGCTGACAAATTATTCTCTCTGGACATTGAATATGCAGCTGAAAAATGTGTTAGTGCCTATAGGGAAATAACAAAGCTAAACACGATTTCGTGTGTGCATGTGTGCCTGTGCTCTTTAAATAACAAATTAGCCACTGGCGTGAACTAGTGTTTAGTTCTGAAAATACGGCTCAAAAAGCAGCTTTTGACTACTTCCATCCACAGCTTCTCTCTGCCAAGAAAAAAGATTATGCTGTGAAGAAAATGGGGACTGCTCTTTTCAGCTCCCACTCCCGAGAGGCTAGGCAGACGCAGTCTACTTTGGTCCTGCCACAGCCTCACAGGCAATATAGACATCACGGAGCCTTAAAACAGAATGATGTGGTGGGAGTGTGACTGGGAAAAAATACTCACACATACTTTTCTAGAGAGTAATTCAGAGAACCTCCCAGCCCCGTATGGATTCCCATACCCAAAGTGCTCTTTCCACACGGTTTGAGTCAAGGGATGTGGTGAAGGAAATAGTTCCTTGTACGTGGACATCTTTTCACTTCTACCTGGATCTTCAGGTTTAAAGATCTCTTTCCTCTACTTCCCAAACCACAACACCCAAACCTCTGTGGCATCCTCTTAATGCAGCTTTGCAAAAAATTTGTTACAATTAATTTGAAAACCAATATGATCTCAGCCAAAGTTGGCCTGGGACATGTCTTCAATGGGAAAAAAACACTTGACAAAGCACCTGAATTTTTGGAACAAGACATTAAAACTTCTGGCAGAAGGTTTTGTTTGTTATCAACCATCTGCTGCCTTGGTGTGTTTCCATAGATATGGCAGAATTAAGGAAATTCTGCGGAAAGCATCTGTGCACACGGAGCAGCAAGTATGCTGCAGACAGTGAGCAATCCATTATGGGGGGGAGATACTGGGCTGTACTGGCAAGCCCTTTCTATTGTTTTCCCTGTAAGTAGTTATTTAGTTATTTTCCTGGTGTTTTTTTACAAGTCTTTCGGATAAACAGCATTTTTATGGAGCTAAATGGTTTTCATTATTATTAACAGTTCTGTGCTACGGGGACATCAGCTTTGTAACCAGTGTCTTCAGATGGGACTTGGTGGAACTTGGGTCCCAGGCAGGGATTGGCATCACTGTCTTCACTTGGTACTTGCTTATGAATATTCAATATATAAATAAATTTCTCTCCCTTATACCTGCTGATCATACATGATTGAGTGAGTTCTAGTGCCTCATGGTATTTATTCATAGCTTTATGTACCAGTGCCAAATTAGAATCATTTCAATATATTGAACAATATCTTACTCTGCAGGTAGGCCCACTGATTGAAAATTGACAATTTGTGTCCCTTATTAGACATCATTCATTGTGGGAAGAGGTGACAGAATTGGACCCACAGCATTTAAAGGCCCTGTGACAGTAGAATTCCTCAGTCATTGAAATCAAATACATACTTAAGTGCTGTGGTGGATTAGAGCACAAAGGAACAGGCCACAGCTGCTGAGCTTCTCATTTTTTCTTATTAGCACTCAGTTATAAGCGCTTCTACTATTTTAAAATTAAATTCCTTCGTTATTTTAAAATTAAATTTCTTCTTACTTAACCAACAAGAAAACATGCAACATTTTTCCAAACAAGAGGGCAGATCGTAAGAAATTAAAAATTAAGGATTAATATGAAGAAAAAATGGAAGCCAGGGATCTGTTACACCTTATATTTAATATTTATTTTCTTGTGTATTTCCTTTCCAACCCCAAAGTTTTGCTCTGATATTCAGCTCCGACTGGTGGGATATTGCAGATATTAGTATGAAGTCATGTACACCCAAGTCTAAAATAACTCAATTTAGTCTATTCCATCTGTAGTTGCTCTGGGATACCTAAAAGTGGAATCAGGCTTTCCAAAATCATTCTTCTGAATTCTAACATCGATCTAATTTAATCGACCAGCTGTGTTTGGAGATACACAATACCCAGTAGTGATTGCTGATGTGACCTAGCAAGGGGCTGCAACTGCAACCACTGGCAGCAGTTGTGTGGTAGTGATATGGCTCAAACTAACTCACACCATGAGAGAGTACCTTAAACCTCAGACTGGAAGAGTCAGTTCTAACTCCCTGTACCATTGCCTGAAACTGAAGCGGAGCCTAAAATAGTCTGTGGTTTTGGAGGAAAGCTGGTCAATGGATTTAATTAAGGCAATATGTTTTCTCCATTTTTTTTTTCTGGTTCCTCTGTGCTGCCAAGCCTTTTCTTGGCTAGGACGCAACACACACATCAGAGGGTTTTACGCATGGGATTTCTGCACTCCGCTAGAGAAGAAACAAAAATCTCATGAGACTTGGAGGGAATCTAGGTGAAACCCCTGCAAAAAAAAAAACTAAGTGAGGGAAAGAATTTGTCTCACTGTATCTGGTCTGAAGATATGTTGATGAGAAAAGATATTTTGAAAGAGGTCCTTTTTGCTCATTTAAGTCTCTTCCTGATCTGACAATTTTTAGTCAGATGAAGTTGACACTAGAGTGAGCCAGAGCTCCCTGATGTCTTTGGGATCTTTCCATGGGCTCTGGTGGGCTTTGGATCAAGCCTACAATAATGGGAACTGGCAGCTCGTGCTGGTTTCGGAGAGACTTGCATGTGCCTGGGGTTGGACAAGCTGCCTTGAAAGGAGTCCTGTGAGTTAGGAAACAAACACTAATGTTATTAGCTACATTTTTTTGAAAACTAGAGGGTGGCCAGTACCTGTAAGCAAAATTCTAAGTTCCTTTGTAATTTTAAGGCAAAATAACTGCAACTGTCAGGTAACCTGGCCTTTCAGAGAAGTAAAAAATAGGAACTATATACAGTACCCTTCTCTAAATATTTATTCTCCTAGTTTGAACATTCTGAGATAGGTTAAAGCATAGTGTTTCAGCAACTAAACATTCTTCTGTTGAAATCAGTGGCAAAGTATTGACGTCAGATGCCAAGAAAATCACTGAAGGAACAATTCAGTGGCTGTATTTTGATTTCCCATTACAAGGGCAGTGGAAGTACCTCCGTGCTTTACTTACTGAAATAATAGCAAAGGAAGACATTTGTAGCTAATCTGTTTATTTAGGCTGCATGAGATTACTCAAATTTCTCACAATACCTAAAGAAAAATTTTGAAGTGGTTCAGGAAATTTAAATATAGAACTTTGGGACTGGAGTGTAATGGTTCATTGCTAAATTTACAAGTACCTTGGTTTCTATCAGCAGTGAGATCACAGTGTTTCCTTCTCATCTTTTAAACATGTTACTAATGAACCCTGGAAAGGATATAGTCACACTGACTGCACAAGAAAAGAAGCTCAAGGCCTTTTTAGATTTACACTTTAGACCATCCAAAATAATAGGAAATTAATTTCCAATTTAATTTCTTTTACATAAAGAAATTGAAATTCAGCTAGAGTTGCTGAACAGTTTTTGCTTTAGAAAACCATCTAATTTGTCTCCTTTGAGGCTATCTTGCTTGTGCTGTTCTCATGACCAGACCTTAGGGTTCATGTCCAGTTTGAGCGAGAGTTTGCAAGATTCTGAGTATTTATTTGTTGATGTTTATCATTCATAACTTTCATTGACTTTTGTAAGATGTAGGAAATTCAGAATATGAAGAACGAGGTTTCATTTTTCATTTTTTTACTTAATTGGATTTTTTTGGCATTTGAATATACATTATTTCGGCATAATCTGCATATTTTAAAAAATGCTATGGAGAAAGCAAAATCTAGGAGTGTCTAAAAAGAGTTAGAATGGAAGAAAGCATTAGGGTTAAATGCTTGTGGGGCTGGCAGGAGTGTGCTGTTGTCTGCAGTCATCAGAAAAAGGGATCATGGAGCAACTGTGCCACGATGAACTTGAACTGTCAGTGAGACATCCACAAGGAATTGTCCAAAGGGGAGACTGATATTTTGGATAAAAGACTAAAAAAGGCTGCTGAAAGATAACATGCTGGGAAAGCAGTTAAGGGTACAGAGAGTCATTTTCTATGCAATTCCTATGAAATGTTGCAGTAATGATCATTTTGCAGACATGCAGCAGAAAACTAGAGAGTCTGGAGGAAAAGGAGAAGAGAGAAAGAAGAGAAAGCATAGCTTCTTCATGTTCATAATTTCCTGCTTCAGTCAATATGCATATTTAGCATATAAGTGGGCTGCTCAAAAATGCTCATTACCACCTCAAAGAATTTGTAAAAGATATTTACAAAATATTCTTTGATGGGAATAGGGAAAAGGATCTCAAGACCATTGAATTTCACCTCTTATTCTTCTCTATAAAACTGACTGAAGAGCAAGTACACTTGTAATTGCAAAGCTGTTTGGTTCCGCAAGGTGTTCTTTGAATGGGCTAAAAAACCGTGGCAGAAATGAACCATCGAAGTTATGCTCCTACTTTACACCAGGTCATGATCTGCCCTTAGAAATCCAAAATTAAAAGAGTGGTCAGAGGATTTGAAAAATACAAAGGAACTAATTGTCATTAAATATTTTTTAATTCACCATCTTATCATCAGAATTAGAATATGTCAAACTAGAGAATGATTATGGAGTTTTAACTGAGCAACATCTCTATTTTGAAGTCTTCTCTTTTTGTTCTGCAGTTCAGGATAGTTTTGTTCTGCCCTTGGTCTTCACTAGATGTTAAATATCAGTTTTGTAACTGATGTGGAACTTTGGACAGGAAGGGGGGAAATACATCTTTCACCTTCACCTTCTCTCCTCTTTTTTTTCTTCAAACCCAAGGTCTTTGCACAGCAGGACAGTCTTTGCCACATTTCCTTTAAGTGACAAAGATTTCCTTCTTTCTTCACCTGTGACTCCAGAGCAAACTCTCTTTTGTCAAACATTTTCAGTGTTAGTCTTTTCAGGATTTCCTGCTTTTCTGGTGGGAGTTCTTTTCATTTTCTTGGTATTTCTGCTGGGCCTGACATCAAAAAGAGCAGGGCTTTTGAAGAGCAGAGCTCAGGCTTAACATATTTTCCTCATTGCTGATTTAAAATGAACTTGTGCTTAAACTGCATGCAGACTTTGGTAAGAAACAGGAATTGTACGCTGTGAAGTCTCGCAAGAAAGGTGCTTTCTGACATCTGTGCACATGCAGGCACAAAACCAAAGAGCATGCAGACACAAGCCCTTGTTCGCTGAAGTTCTTGTCTGATTTGTCAGGTGGTAGTAGATTATTAGAGTATTTCTTTGTACAGCAGGGATCCTGAGCACTTCTTTAGCTTTGAAGCAATGTAGCAGTCCAGCCTTATCCTAAACAGACAAGGACTGTTCCTGAAGGAGAGAAAGCACAAGCAAGAACTACCCACTGTGGGGAGAGGGAAATCAATTAACAAGGGCCAAACTATACCAGTCCAAAACTGGAAACCTGTTATGCCAAATAAATATAACACACAAAGTTCCAGTTTTCTGTTGTATTTGTACCGTACACTCCTAGGGCAGTTTGCACCTATGACACAGTCAGTACTTACTTTCCTGACTGAGTCTTGTTCCTTCTTCTTCAGGTCAATATTGGTATTCTTATTGCTGTCACAAGAGTTATCTCACGAATCAGTGCAGACAACTACAAGGTCCACGGAGATGCCAATGCCTTCAAGTAAGTTTTTCTCATTCAAATTATGTTGACAAGTTAATAATCTTACACTAGCAATGCTGTCTCATAGAGACGTGCATCATGGACTTCTCCCAGACACTGATATCATTCCTCTTAAAAAGCAAATAATGGTAAAGGTAGCATATCATTCCTTGAATACAGCCAGTTAACCTCTATTTTATGAAAGCTGAATGAGATTAAGTGCTTTCCTGCTTATTACAGTCTCCAGCATTTGCTGATTCATGATTTTCACTTTTATTGATGGAGAATTTCCTCTTCCTGCTATATTCAAAAATAAATCTCACAGAGCATCATTAATCTGTATCACAATATTGCAACTATTCTGCTCCTCCAGAGGGTAAACCTTGTTTCTAGCCCCAGTTCAGCATAATATTTTGACGTATGTTTGTCTTTAAGACTCTCTTTGTACTGCAAAGCACACAGACTTATACTGGATTTAAATGTGTGCTTAAATTCAAGCATGTCTTTATATCAAGGTGCCTTGAGCCTCTTGGGATGGCGGCCTCTGAGAGTGTATCGTCTTTAAAATACTGTGCTAGCAAGGCTAGAGGGGAAATGTAAGGTAGGCACATTGCTACATCTGAATACACAAGGACAAATTTTGATTTCGAAAATCTATAGGATTTCATATGGGTAGCTAAGAAGATAATTTAATATACTGGGTTTAAAGTAAGGTGCTGAATGTTCCTTTTTGTATCTCCTAAAGGTGCTTTAGTCCAAATATAAAAAGGCCACTGTATATAACTCTAGAAATATGTAACCTAGGTAGAAGAAAAATGTGATGATGGTTTGCATTTAATGTTTCTGAGTCACAGGCTATGATAAGGATTTGCTGCCGCTGCTCTGAAAGGGTATCATAAAGAATAATTTTTATGCTTGGATTACTCATGTAATTTTTAAAATGCCATTAAGTTTTAAATATTGGTGGCAGTATCTAATTGAAGTTAGTTTAGTTATTGTATACTTGTCCAACAAGAAAAGAAAAACAGTAAATAAGTCTACACAAAAGCTATAAAATAATTACATTGTAGTGAAATTAAAAGACTGGGAATTAAAATGACGGTTTCAGGTTTGACTGAGTCCCTGTGACCTTCAGAATTATGAAGGAAATATAGAATATTAGGAAATAAATAACTGTATATTGTCAATGCCAATTTGTATGAATTATTAGAACTATGTAGACAAAGAAACATCCTCCATAAATCAAAGAGGAGCTACACAGATTGCTCTATGTACTTAGAAATTTCCTTACTTGTATTACAAAGAATTGATGCAATACACACTCTACCCTGCACACTAATATCTGTTAATTTTTAGAAGAAAACTATGTGTGTGTACATAAATAAAACAGTTTATGAATGATAGGTCTAGGAGTGAGATGAAATCCATTTAATCAGAGGTATATGTTCTTAGTTCAAATATTATCAGCTGTAGATTTTGAATGGTGGAGCTCTGTACTGAAAATGTGATTTCTCCGCACACTCTGGCTAAGACATCTCCTTGTGCCAAGTAATTTTTAAAGTACAGTTTCAGGATTTGACCTAACAAAAGTGGTGGTGGTGGAGAAAAAGGATAATGAACAAAAAGAGATATCTGGAAGCATTCAATCATTAAATCATTGGTTAAACAGCAATACGTTCTGGTAGAACAACTTTCCTCATAGAACTAAATTAATTCAATAAAATAAAATTGAAGGTAAACAGAATATACCGAATAGCTCTTTTTCTGTAGATATCATTACAGAAATGGGTCCTTCGAAGAAGTTTGAAATGAGAAGGGCATGAATAGCTGTCCAAATTGGATCTTACAGAGTATTTATACCCTGGTTCAATATAGAGGTGAGGCATGATGAATTAGAGTTTCATGTGCAGAGGATGTCAGGAGAAAGTAACTGGTTTGTTGGAAAAAAGAGAAATATAAGGTCTTTGTAACACTGGATTTCATTTTCTTGTCATCAGTATTCCTGATGCAGGTGAGAAGGTTATATGTCTAGTGTGAAATCAGTCTGCCCACGGTAGCCTTTTCGAAAAAAAGAAGAGAACAAAACAAAAGAGGGTTCTGTTGTGACAACTGCACGGGAAATGTTTTTCATAGTGGAAAAACCATGCCTCCAAGCACTAAAGGATCCTGGATGTTGATTCGAGGCTGTTAACATGTGAGAGTGGATAAGCACAGCAAAATGAATCAGTGACAGAGAGCACGCAGAAATCCGGAGAATGCAATAAGCGCTGTAGTTTCTGTCAAGTCGCTGTCAGCAAGGACTACAAGGTAGTTTTTGAATCAACAAGTTGAATTGGCTTAGGGAGGAATCACCGAAGATGGCAAAACACTTTGTGTTACCTGAGCCTTAAATACAGGGCCTGTCAGGCATCCATCTTAATAGAGCAGTTCATTTGATATTAGCTACGGGGGAAACTGCGATAAGTTAGAAAGAATTTGTCAAACACTTCTTAGGAACAGCTGAATTAAAATGTCACAATGTGATTATGGTGAGACAAGAAAGCACTTTCTCACCACGTCGCAGTTGTTTGCTGCAGTGAAGTGGTACGTAAGGCAGAAGTGGGCTTTTTAGACCGTGGTTTTGGAAAGCCGAAGACAAAAGAAAATGAGAACTGTAGTGCAAGGAGCTGTGGAGGGGATGCCTGCTCAATCCAACACACTCGAGAGGGAAAAAAAGAGGGATTTCTGTGCTGTCTTTTTAAGCTGGAATGAAATTTAAGTGGAACGCACAAAGAGAAACAGTAAGTTGCTGTCTCCAACAATTTGGATGATAGCACTTAAACAGCAGGGTTTTGGAGTTTACGAGTGATAATGAGCTGAAAGGCAGAGCAAAGCTGGCTGGAGAACACCGCAAGCGCCGGTGGCAGAAGCAGCGCCAGCTTGCCTTTCCCTGGTAGCCCAGGCCAGGGTTTCTGTCTGCCTTTACACACCTGACCAAGAGGCCTCACGCTCGCAGCTGCTGTTGAGTTCAAACACAAACAACTGCTGTAGTCTGAAAATCGCAGCCGACAGGTTTTACAGAACAGGCTCAGCATCAGGCTTGCCTCATGCCAGGCTGTGCTGCCAAAAGAAAAGTTTAATCACGCTGCCAAGGACCGGCTCCCCTTTTCCGCTGGCAGCCCGCGTGGGAGAGCGCCTGGCCCGGCTTCGTCTCCCCTCATGTCGGAGCTCAGCAAAGCTGACACCACCTCCACCTGGGCTCCTGATCCATGGAGGAGTGGGTGCTTCTACCATGCTGCTGATCTCATCTGTTAGGTGTTCATCTCACTTGCCTTCAAAGTTCTGATTTCTCCCTGGTGACTGAGGGAAGCCTGGACTGCGCAGCTCATGCTTGGATACCATCTCTGCGCACGTCTCAAGCCAGGCGTGATAACTCGTACCTCTGAGGCCATCAACCCGTAACGGAGCAAGGATTAGCTGAGGAAATTGTCAGAACAAAGATACAGTTATGAGCCATGATGATATCAGTTAGAAAGGATATTTATTGTTAGAGAACCGCTAGTACTGAAGCATATTTAGTTTCCCTAAAGATTAAGTTACTTGGCAACGCAAGTGGATATTACCAAGAAGGCTTGTTTCTCTTGGCAACAGACAGTAATAAACTGATATAATTATTTAAAGTAATTGTTCCTGATTTTCCATATGGCAACAGGTCCTCTCAAATGCTGACTCAAATGTGACTACAGAATATGCATCAGGGTGAGGCAGTGCTGCACTCTGAAGGCAGCATCCATCAAACAGTGTTTAAAAGCTAAAAGAGAAAAGGGAGTTGTGAATTTATTATTCATCTTGCCCGTTCACATTTCACCCAGAATGAAGTGCAGTACCTTATGGGCTGATTGGCCTCTTCAGGTTCAGATGTTGCTTGTCACAATGGAGATATCAGAGAGCATCTTGCTGAACATTTTATTCTAGTTTCAGAGATATGATGTGGACATGTCTTTCTGTTTGTTTGTTTAAAGTAAATAATAATAGCATCCCCAAAATAAAATATAGGATAAATTGAAGAAGCAGCATGAAAGAGTAAGTTTTTATGATACAGAAACTGCAAAATACCCAATCATTTAAGGCAAAATGAATTTAATTAATTAATTAGTATATTATCAGAGATGTTAATTTGTGCACAATAGACTCCTGGGACAGTCTGAGCGGTAAGTATTTGGTCGTTGTAGGAATTTTTGTGTGTGTGTACAAATAGTCACTTTTTTAACATCTGAAACTTTAATTCTGCAAGAGTAGTTTACTGGTAAGAGCTGAGCAAAAAATTGTTATCAGCTGTTGTTTACTACATGAATTTACTTAAGAACATGTTTTTTTGTATTGTTTTTCAAAGCATATTGAACACATGCATAGAATATGAGCTGTTTTACTTAGTTGTGATTGATTATGTTGGAACCTTTTATTAGATGATTAGCTATTGACTCCCAGCAAAATAATTTTGTGTAATAAAATGCTGCTTTCTGAGAATGTTTTGCATCTAGGGAACAGATTTTCCACCAAAATGCAGATTTAAGTGTTTTAGTTTATAGAATGCTGAATGAAATTCTTTGAAACATTTAAATGCATACCTACAACATTTGTTTGCTTTATCCATTCTTCTTGACTGGGCCCTCTTTTATGGAAATAGTTAATCATATGTTTGAGTTTAAGCATATCAGTAGTCTCTCTAAGCTTAATGCAATTAAAGCAGATTAGTTTAATAGAATTGCTCACGTGCTTGAAAAGGCACACGATTACATTTCTAAGTTATGGACCATTTGGACTCTTTTACTTGTTTCTGCTGCATGTAAAGTCTTATTCCCACCCAGTGCATTCAGTGACTCTTACTGGGACCTAAATAGCTTTCTTCTTGCTGCTCTACCCCTTTGAAGTCTCGCTGCTGTGTTTGCTTGGGAAGTTACTTCTCTGTCACAGCGAGAAGAGATATCTAATGTGACAGTGTTTTAGAAATGTGCACATTTCATTCCCCACGGGGACACCTCTTCCCTCATTAATCTATCACAGGTAGTCATTTACATGAGTTATGTGACTCCTGGATTACAAGGGTTAAAGGATAATAAAATTGTTAAGGATCTTAGTTTTGCACTAAGACTAATATTAGCTGTGATTGAGGAAGAAATGCAAAGCACATCTCTGTTGCAGGAATAGTAGTTTTAGTACAGAAACAAAAATACCACGCTCAGCCATACCACTGCACTGTCCCAGCTAGGCCACTTTTGCGTCGATTAGTCCAGAAAAGACAGTTTCATTAACTTTTCTTGAATAAATTGCCAAGTCCAACTCGTATTGAATACTTTCTCACTACTTGCTCTGAAACGGTCCAATAAGTAGGAAAAATCTCTGTCTTTTTTATAAAGTGTACACTTCAGAAGCCAGCGAACCCGAAGTGATAGCTGTCATAATCATACATGGAGAAAGCAATTATGACAAAATGTGAAATATTTCTTAGCTTTTTACCCCATTCTTTCTTTCATTTTACTCATTTCCTTCATCCCTCAAAGCTCGATCCTCACTCAGTAAAATGTTAAAACAGCCTCTTAGTTCTGTATTGAATGAAGGAAAAACATTTAACAAATTAATCACTAAAAACTGGAACAAACGGCAGTAGCTGCAGTCCATGGGAGCAAAACAGGGCTTCACAGAAAGCTCAGCAGGGCAAGCCAGTCATGTAAGCTGTTGTGTTCATTCATTCAGCATTTTTTAATATAGCATAAACCACTTTGGACGAGACTGACAGTAGTATGTAGGTTTAATGCAAATCCATTCCTTACTTTGGTTATTTGAAAAAAAAAACAAGCTGTACAGAAAAATTTTCCCTTTGACAGATACAAATACAAGAGGGTTGTCCTCCAGCAGCTCATGATGCTGCAGACATCTGTATGGTTTAACCGTATAATTGCCCATTCCAAAGCACTTTACAAAGCCATCTATTATATCCCTGCAGCACACCGAAGGCACTGTGGCAAATTGCTCATCCGTTTAATCAATGATCTGTTCCGTGCCATGACTCTGCATCAGTATTTTACATTGTTTATAAACACACCGCCTGCCTTTCAGCCCAGTCTCCTTTTGTCTCGGACACTCATTCTCCGAGTTAGTGCTGATGGCCGCGCCGCTTTTAACATCCGGCATTATTCTGCAAGATACTGTGTATCTGTGCATTTTCTTCTTGTGATTCCATTCCTGTTTCATGTCATTTGGTGCCCAAAGACTTCTCTTTCTAAGGATTATTTGCAGCTGTTCATTTTTACAGAATGTACTTGTCAATCATGGCATTTGCTTGAAGCTCTCTTGAGAGCTCTCCTGCCAAAGGCAATACCGTAATCTCCCTCCATAACTAAATTCCACTCTTTTGTGATACCATTAGAGAATTTCTTTTTCATCCCCCCCTTCCAAGAGGAGTGAGGAGCAAGTTACAATCTGCAGTCAAACTCTTCTGAAAATCTATAGGGATTCAAAATCCATAGCAGCAGAAAATCCTTTCTGTGGCTTTCTGGGTGGCAGATGATGCAGCCCAGCCCTTGGAGACACAGAGCCCCTGCTTTTGTGTGCTCTGTTGAAAAAGAGCTTTTCCCATGTGCTGAAGGAGAGCCATCAGTTAGAAAGAGCAGTGTGGCAGGCCAAATCTGCTTTCAGCAATTCGTTTTCTTGACATTTTCTAATTGTGTGTAAGGAATCATGTTCATTGAACATGGCTTCAAACGGCATGAATGATGTACCTCATGGAAACTCTTGGAAGGAGGAGACTTGACTGCCAATAAAGGAAATAATTAAAATGAAAGTATTAAGCAATGACAATTAGTGAGCTGAAGTGCTACTGCCAGTGATAATGTCTTCCACCTAATTAAATTTTTGGCTCATTGAATATGACAAATACAAATGCAGTTTCAGTATCTCCTTATTAGACTCAAAGTTTTAAACTAAAAATACATGGGTTTGAATGTTGCCAATGAGAGTATTAATGAGGAAGTGATAATCTTTTAGGAGCCATAATAACAGTAATGGTAGTGCTTTCTTTACCACAGACGCTAAGAGTCACAGCACTGGAGAAAGGCTCTAGGCCAAGTTGTGATTGTTCAGGCGCATTTCAGGCACATTTTGGGAGGAGTAATAAAAGCTTAAAAGTGTGTAAAACGTATCTGCAGAGAAGAGGCTACTCTGCAAAACCACAGAAAAAGAGATAAACAGTAATAGACTTAAACTGATGAGAAAATCAAATATCTTTAAGCTTCCAGTAGTGGGAGAGGAGCTGCAAAGTAATGGAGTTGGTCACCTGGAGACCTGCTGAGCTTCTGTCTTTGAATGGCTTTCAGAAGAGGTTGCACAAATGTCTGTCTCCTTCTGAGCCAAAATCATCCTTTGTGGGAATTGTTTTCCATCTGTCATTTCTCCTTAAACAGGATTTATCGCTCCAGAGCGATCAGGGCCTGTTGATTGTGGACTCCAAAGGAACAAGCAGCTCTGATGCTCGTGTGCCCATTTCTTTGTTGTATTAGGAAGGGCAGTAAGACAATATGTAAGTACAAAATACACTAGGAAAACATGATATTTAAGATGTGTTGGATTTTCTGAGCATAAAGATATAATAGTTTTCTGCAGAGAAGCTTAGGCATGTTTGTTTTCATATCTGAGTGTCAGGATGTAATGAGGTTTATTAAAACTCGGTTATTAAGGCACTATGATGAAACCTTGCTCTCAGCACAACAGAATCAGTAATGGGAGGAAAGGCTACGAGAGAAGGGGCCGTACCAAGCCACCCTTCAGCTATTTCTCCTCTTCAATGTCTAGAAACCTGTGTTGTGTTTACTGACCTATGGTTGAATCAGTTTCTTGATTCCACCCTGATAGACCTAAGAGCAGTCCCTGAGAGACGCTAAGAGCAGTCGCTGCAGGTGAAAGGTGTTCTCAGCAGGAGCTTGAGGGTGTACTACATTGAGACGGGGCCTCCTTAAGTCAAATCAGGATTTATACAGCATTTAATGAGAACAAAACTCTCTGCTGGCCCCGTGGCTAAGATTGGATCATTCCTGATGAGCCTTTTGCGGTATACAAGGTGCCAGCATACACAGGAGTCAGGTCAAAGGTGTTGTAAGCAATATAGTGTTGCGACATATGGGAACAATGCAGGTGTGGTGTTGCTCTCCCCTCCCCCAGTTGTCTGCATGTCTTCTTTACTTCAGAATTACAATAACTGAAAGTTGCAGTTTTTGAAAATCTACAGCGAATAAGAGCTTTGGAGTTCACATTCTTTTGTTTTAAAAATTCCCTAATTATTTTTAGTTTTCAATCTTTTAATATCTGATTTTAAGCCATGAAAATACTGGTAGGAAGAGGGCAGTTTTATGAGTCAGAGCATTATGCCTGGTACCAGAGTAACAATTAAATGCTGGTCGTTCATCATGAAATGGTACAATTCACTGTGAACAGCAATAACTTCAAGAGTTTGTTTGAACTGCTGCATTTACATCCTTGGTCCAATTTATAATCCCAGAACTCTATGTCAGCTTTATGCAGAATAATAAGGCAAATATTATAGTTATGGCATCGCATAAAGTAAATGCTTATTTAAACATGCACCTTGTGCAGAGCTCTAGGCAACCTTGTAAATCACTACTCAGTCTGACACAGCTCTTAGCTAAGTGTGATTTACATGTTTTCCTGACAATGCTCTTTCAAAATAAAATTAAATAAATGGAAAATACAGGTAATTACAATAAAGAAAAGGTCCTGTTTTAGAATCAAATGTCCTTTTAAACTTTTAGATACTATCTTCAGGGGAGTAATAAAATGCCATTAACTATAGATATGTTACAGGTGTTTTGGAAATAGAAATTGGAAATTATGCCCAATTCTTTTCAATTGAAAAAGATGTGAGGCAGAAACGTGTATTTTACTGAAAGAAGCTGAATGAAAAGCACTTATCTTTTAGAACAATATTAGAAACAATCAAAAAGGCAGTCAGGTCAGATGATAATTGAAAGCACGAGAATGTCAGGAATAGTGAGATTTTCGAAGTGAGGTGATGTAGTCACCCTATGAAGAGCCATGTTCTTTAACTGTGCTTTGTTTATTGTCCCCAGTGAGTCTCACATAGCTTCTCCAGCCATGCTCCCAAGTTAGTTTCCATATTTCAATAAAGATATTTTAAAAATAGGGAATATCCGAATACAGTAACAGAACAAAGAATCCTGGGGTGTTCTCATGTGAGTAGAGATAGGAGCTTGTCGTGAGCTGTTGTCTGAGCCCACTGTACAGAACAAGAGAATCAGCAAATCCTCAGCTCGGAAACTGAAAAAAAATGACCACAGAGTCTATAGTTTGTTTTCATAATGTACATGGAACCGCAGCTGTACCCAATGCTGCAGTATCTTATTAAAGCAAAGGGCTTGAGAGGGTTTCAAAAAGCCAGAAGAGCCTCAGACCCAAGCGCTGGCGTTGGTGGCAGCTGCCCAGAGCCATCTGCCTCCGCGGCCAGCCCGCACCCCACGAGAGAGCTGGGTGGCAGCCTGTGAGCCTCCTGCTCCTGAAGACCTCGGGAACGGGGCAAAGGGGTGAGGGAGAAAAGAGGAGGGGACCAGAGCCTGGCACGACAGAGCCTGGGCGCTGTAAGGAGGTCAGTAGGGAAGTACGCAGATTTTTTCATATTTTTGCAAGCAGGCCCTGGGGAGAAGGCAGGAATCAAACCAGTTAGTAAAACGTTTTGATTTTGACAAACTAGAAAATTTTTTTTTTGACCTTTTCTGACTGGGCTTTTCTGCAAGTAACACAGCATCAGCTATGACATTAACTTTGATAAACACAATAAAAGCCATATGTTGCCTGGCTTCTTTACTGCCAGCTTAATAAGAAATCCGGTTCCTCACATTACAGCATTGCATAGCTGAATGCTTTTCTGCAGTCTGTGTTCCCCTCTGAAGCAGCAGTCACCAGCAGTTTTTAGAAACCAGACAGCAAGGCAGCGTGATTGTAGCTGTACTTCAGCAATCCTTTTTTTTCCCTTATGTACATTTGAGACAGGCGATCAAGCAGGTATACAGCTATTTATTTGCCACTATTGCAGTTAAAGCTCATATGAACCATTACACAGAAAATTACTTTTCTTTCTCAGTTTATATGCTCGACCTTGATAGCTTTGCTGTTCACTGGCACTGTTGCCATGGAAATGGGAGAATGATCTTTCTGTTGATATCATTGCATAATTAAGGGTCACTGAGACTGTTTAGGTCAAGAGATCATTTTCAGAGTTCAGCTCCTCGGGGGGGTGAATGTTATTCCACAGAAATTTTGTGTATGGGTGATGTGATTGTTACCTTGCCACCCTAAATTAAACTATGAGCCCCACTGACTTCAAGCTAAGAGCCAGATACATTTGCCGATCCTACAGATTTCCAGTAAACCCCACCTCTGTGCGGCTGCTTTTTCTGTGTGTCCCCAGGCATACAGAACTACCAAGCTATGAAGTCCGTTGCCACTTGTCAGCTGAACAGTGGTAACTGGCTATGTAATTGCTCCTGACCATTTCGAATTGTGTGTGAACCAGTGACTTGTACTGGTGAAAGCCTCTGGTGGTGGAAATTTGCGTCTTTCCAGGGTGTAGCTAGCTCAGAAGTTTTTTTCCTAATGGCTTCTCTTAAAAAGCTGGATGTTTCTACAAGGGCGGTTTAAGAAAGGACAAAAAGGAGCCTGTCTTTCTCCAGTGGATGTTGACAACAGTTTTTTTATTTCACTGCAAACTTTCATACTCAATACCTGTCCCATTTTTGACAGGCCACATTTTCTAGATTACCAGACATTTTTGTTTCTTGCTTGCAAAGTCTTTCCAGAGGACTACACTTTACTTGAAATCTGATACCCAAACCCAAACATGATGCTCCAGCTGAGGCATCACCAGCAGGGAGCACAAAGTAGGGGCTACTTTGTATTTTCAATGTATGATGTTCCTGGTTTGACATTCCAGAATAATGAAAAAAAAATGGTAATGGGTTTACATCACTGGCTGCAGTTTTATAAGTCTTAAAAAAACATTTTATGAACTCTGTTTCATTGTTAGTATCATCAATTAAATGAAGCTAGCTCCATGGTAATACCTAATCCTGTGCTTTGGACAACTCTTCAAATGTTTTGGGGAATAAAAGCCCCCATCTACTCTAGCCTTCTGGTTTGGCAAGCCAAAACAGATGTACACAGCCATACTGTTCCTGTTTCCTTTGCCTTCATTTTTACACAGAGATTTTTGAAAGGTCTGTCTGCCTGTAGTTCCTGACTCTCTGAGCAGGTCTACATTTTTGATTTACCCTTTCTTTTTCCCTGCTTGTCCCTTCTGAACAAGCTGTGCCCTTTCGTATCAGTATTCCAGTCATGTGAATTTTTCCCTCAAATCTCCTGTTATGTAAGGAAAAAAGAACACTATGAGGTCCTTTTCATAACTTCTGTAATTTGACAATCCCTCTTTATTAGTACTGGGTCTGTCATCTTGGTTTACTGCCGGGAAAACAAAGATTTTCACTGCGTGATATAATAACTATGAAAAAGATTCAGATGGCTGTAAATAGCACAATAAGACTAATTTTTGGTATTTTGTTTCAAGATGACTTGCAAAGATTTAGCCAATTAAATATAGTAAGTGTTGGGCTAATGTAGATCCATGCCTCACAGTGTCAATGTACCTAGGGACAGTCTATACAGAAAGCTGTCAAGAGATGGAGGAAGTCCTGCACTGGGAGCTTTGTGAAAGGGTAAAACAATGGAGACTGTAGTGAAAGAAATAATTGGGTGCAAATGTTGGAGAAAAGAAGTAGATGACATCTAGCTTGGTCCATCTGGCACCCACAGGCAGGATCTAGCCCTTTGGGACATTTCCATCGCCTTGTCCTTGGAAGAGACAGGTAATGAGCTTTCTGGGAATAAGCTGTCGTAACAAATTCCTTCTCCTGGGCTGAGTCCAAGGCAAAGCTGGGCACTAGGTCCCTGTTAGAAGAAGGGGGGAGTCTGAAGGAACATCTGTTTTCACATATGCAGAGCATCCAGAGCAGCCAAGGTTAGATTATCTTATTAATATGTTGCTCCTACAACTAACTTTATGGTCACATTTGCAGGTTAATTATTTGGTATCTTTCTCTGGTCTAGAAACAGAGATAATGCCGTAACCTTTTTCAGCCCAGGACTAGCTCAAGGCTAACTATGTATGGATAAAACCAAATCCTCTGGCATAGTTTTTATTGTCTGGTTGTGAGAAAAAAAATGCTGCTGTTTTCTTGCATGCTTGCTCTGTAATGTGCAAACTGACAAAACAAGAGGATTGTTCCACCATTGAAAAGAAACCGACCCTTCATAATAGCGTGCTATATAAAAAGACCTGACCCATTAGAACATTGCAATTTATTTTCTTTTTAAAACAATGAATTAACCCCTCCAGACTTCCCAGTCAATCTGCTTTTTCACTATTAAAGAACACCTGAAGTGGAAGTGGGTGATATTTTCTTGTCTTTTTTCCCCCCCTCTTGCTTCCTTTAAGGTAACTCCAGAATCAGCTTTTAAGAAACAAGCAAACACTAAGAAATAGGGAAGTGAGCAGTTAGTGTTCAAGAAATCCATCAATCTTCTCTATGCAAGGATCAGGGCTTGTTCTTTTCCTTTTTCTTTTAAGTTGCTTTCATTTTCCACATGGTTGTCTGAGAACTTGATTATTTTGGCTTCTGGCCGTGGTCGTCAATACCAGCTGACGGGAAATTTGTTCTGTCACCCATTACCAGAGTGTCCCAAAAACCTTTTTCAGCAGCCACATTTTTTGGACTTCCAAAAAATTTTATGTGTGACTGCAATAAACAGTAAACCTTTTAGTCTACCTAGATTTTAAAGAAATGCACCATTGATTGTGAATTTATTATAAATGACTGTATGCAAAAGAATTGAATCATTGCTCGCCTATGATGGTACTCAGCAGATCTTAAGTGATCATCTAACTGGAAATATTTATACTGTGTGTTCCCTTAGAGGTTGCTATGGGAAAAGAGAAAACATATTCTGTTACACTGGGGCTGTTCCTGAGGTTCAAGTGATGCTTCAATAGAAGCAGAGCATGAAACAAAGCACAGAGAGACACAAATTTTTGATGATTAAAGCAGAGATATGCGACAAGACTATTCACTAGCAAAAGCTCCCAGTCACCTTTTGAAAACGATGACTTGGCTAAGAACAGTGAAGCTTTTGGGTGTCTCTTGGGAATGAACACATGTACAACTGGGTATCCTGTGGCACAAAGCCTCTCAGTGCAGGTACTGTACCTCCTCATCCAAACCCAATTATTAATACGCCTTGGCTGGATGTGGAACATTCTTCTACTGTCAGAATAAGCTCTTATTCTTTTCTCTGATGACTCAATGGCTGAGTTCAGTGGAAAATTAGCTCTAAGTCTGGGCTTGGGCATCGAGAAGCAGAGAATGCTGTCTCAGCAGCAGTGCAATGAGAGAATTAGTGTAAAAAAAAGTTGGAGAAAGGAATTTTAGAAGAATGGATAAATCGCACTGCAAATTCCGTTCCGCAATGACATTACATTCTAATTCTTTATATTCTTTTAGTAGCTTGCATTAAAGGCAAGGAGAAGGGCATGTTTTAGTTAAATACTTAATACTTTCTTTGGGAAGTATTTTTTTCTTTTGTGGTATTAGCATCAGGAAGTAATGGAGGTGATATGGGATTTGATCTGTGGGATCATTAGGCATGGATTCCTAAATCCCTGGTTAGGTGCTGAAGTCAAAAGGCAATGCTGCCAGCTCCTGGAATTGCCTTCTCAACATTAAAATCCTTAAGGTACCCCCTTTTCTGGTCATGGCCATTATTTTGTCAGGCTTGGTGGGGGTTTGAAGGGAGACTTGGATTTCAGTTCCTGCTCCACTCAATATTTAATACAAAGCAAGAAATATTAATAAAACAAGGATTAGGTAGGACTCTCCTCTCTCAGGGGAGTGCCTCACAGCTAATCTGTGGAGTACACCTCTCTCTGACCCAGTGAACATTAAATTATTTAACACAAGTGGTTCAATAGGTGAGAATGAGCATCAAGCAAGGAGTCAAAATGCTCTTCTGGAAAAAAGCAACAGCAATCCCTTAGGCAGAAGAGTGATTTGAGCCCAGACCTCCTATATTGTGGGCAAATGCTGTATCTACTAAAGGCAGCTTTAGCTTTTAAGAAGACTTCTGAGAAGTGGCACTGCTTTAGCAGCATCTGCCTTCTTGCAAGGGTCTGTGGTGAGAGGGCTGGGTATTGTACACTGCGCGTAACAGAAACGGGGTAATGCCCCTCCCCTTCCCACTCGCATGATAAAAATCAATCTGAATTTATTCCTGTTGCAGCCTAGGTTTTTTTTTTTTCATAGCTACAATACTTTTGTCTAGCAGCATCTTCCCTGGATTATAAAGGTCACTCACCAGAAAGCAATGACCTGAAGTGCCTTTAAATGTTTCTTATTCAGTTTCACAACATCACTCTGAACAGGCAAAGAACATTTGGGAAAAATGGAAATGGCATCTGCAGTCACTAGTGGTTTTGTTCGGTCGGGGTTTTTTTTTAATTTATTATAGTTGTGCCTAGAAATCACCTGAGATTAGGCTAGAAATTGTGTATGTGCTAATTAAAAGACATTCCTTGTGCTATCAGTCTTATTGCCTATATAGACACGACAAAGTGTAGGAGGAGAAAAAGGTGCATGTATATTTGCAGAAGTTCATGAGCTACTGCTCAGTGACAGGAGCAGAATTATAACCCATGTCTATCCTTTCTGAGACAAGAGCTCTACTCCTTAGATCAAGATGTCTAGCAGAGTTCAGAGATTAATTTCATTTTGAAAAAAACCCCAAACTCTTACTCTCAGTGTCATTTTCGTGCAATGTATGGAGTAAATTGGTTGTGAAGTTAGAAGTGGTGCTGAGGGATTTGACTCTCAAGCCTGTGCTTTGGCTACTCTGCTGAGCTGCTTATACCACCCACAGCGCATTACTCTGCTGAGACTCGGTGGTTTATTATTGAGGAGTGAAAGGGAGCTTGATCCTGTAGGCTCCAAATGATATCAGTGGCTTTGGATCAGCCCCAAAGAGTGCTGTGTATGTTTTCATGGCTGTTCACTGCCTAGTTCACTGAGAAAGAGGAGATGTTATCAGTATTCTTCCATTTGTCTGATGCTGGTGGCAAGTCACCACCTAAATCACTTAGTATTGGTTTTGCTCCTTGGAGAATCAGGTGACAAAGCGAAAATGAAATGCCATCATCAGAAGAACGGCCATTCCTCAGACATCAGCAGGAATGAAAGCCTGAGTGCTGGTCAGATGGAGTAGACAAGGTATATGTTGGAAGCACGGCTGAACTTGAACGAAAAATGTTTTCATCCATAGGCAGAACTGCTGCGTGTGGTTTCCCAGCAGCTCTCCACCTTCCAGCTTAGATGTTAGTGGACAATACTTCTAACAAATGGGAAACTGAAGGTGAGTTCAACTTCTGCCAGCAGTAGTCTGAAATGTTAGTTACAGGTTTTTTGATTTATTTATTTTTATATAAAGTACAAAGGATATTGTTGAAGGTGGCTCGTGAAGAATTTAAGAAACAAGAGAGAAATTTCAGTTAAAAGGCCGATCTGTCAGGGTAACAATTTTGGTGAATTGTTGTGAAGGATTTTTGCTTTTTTTTAGCCGTGTTTCCTCCAATGATTATATAATCTTGGCTTATGAATCTGAATTTAGCTCTTACTTCAGCAGGAATCACGGCAGAAAAGTGGATGTCAGAAGTCTTAAAAGGATTAGTGCTCTATATATAACCAATAAAATTGATTTGTGAATTAGGAGTCCCCTTCACAGAAGTAATAAAGCTTTTTTTTCTGCAAGCAGTGAAATTTCTTTCTTGTAGCTGTCAGTGTAGTCATTCTGCATCGGTGTAAGATATCGACAGTGTGCTCAGGGCAATAGCAGAACAGGGCAGAGATTAAATAGGGGAAGGGAGCAATCTCAATTGAGTAGAGCTGTTGCAAACCAATTGCAAATACAATAAAACTATAAGGTCCAACCCTGCTCTTGGAAAAATGTTCCTAGTAACTTCAGTAAGAGTGCAATGATTTTATATGATGTTGGTAATGGAAATACATCTCAGAGGTGCTGAAACCTGTACTTCTTGCACACCGGGACTTTAATACACTTACGATAATTGTCCAGCTCAGAAAACTTCCCTTCCTCTATTGATTGATTAGTGCACACTTCAGGATCCCAATTGGTGTAAAGCACTGGCGAACAGTCCATCGCTGGCTGGGCAAGATGTACAGAAAATATCAAACTCCTGCATTGAAGTGAATGTTAAAACGAAAGCAACCAAACAAAGCCTGTTGAAGAAATGTAGAGTGGAAGATCTCTTGTGAGCAAGGTTTACTTTTCAGGAATTACAATTTAACTGTAAGAGGAAAAGGGAATAAAAAATACTTTTTTTCAACAGGAGATTTAAATGGTGAGTGCATGTTAAATGGACAGCTTGATTAACAATTAAGGAATAAAGTTGAGGCTGTTCTTGCAAGAAGTGTAGCAGAAACATTTTGTAAGGTTTTTCAAAGGACTCCACCCTGCTCCCCTGACAACGGGATTCATACGCTAGTGCTCAGGTGAGCGGGACTTTGTATGATCTTAATAAGGACCTGTCTGCAGAGCAGCCTCTGCAGGTCTGAGGGCAGAGGATGTGGCACTGTGCGGGGCGAATTCATTGCTGCTTGCTTTTTGCAATGAAGCAGCATGCAAATCTGAGTGAAGTCAAGTCACGCCAAAGTGGTTCTTGGTGAGCGGTGCCTCAGAAGTCTCTGCCGCCCAGCTGAAGAGACTGTTAGTACCGGGGTGGAGTGAGCAACAGTCCTAACCGTAGGCTGAATTGGTAGGTAGGCTATGTACAGCTAGCCATATCCCAAAGGCTATTCACAGGATATAAATATTTAAGCAGACTCAGGATATTTTTGTATTTCCCAGAAGCTGTCTATATTACACAGTAATAACAGGTACATACTTTAAAAAAAAAAATAAATTGGCAGAAGGAAACAATAGAAAGGAGAAATGAAAACTTCTGTGCTCATTGTGCTTTGTTCCTAGTTAAGTAATTTCAGGACTGATCAGTCAGTGTATATAGATTCAGAGAGACAAAAACTCACCAAACTTCATCCTATTAGACTGCAGAGGAGTAACAATAGCTGAGCTTTTGAAAGTGTATGTGAGAAACAGGCTGTTAGGTTGCTTCTAATTTCGAAGGCCAGAGCATGAGAAGGGGCACATGGAGAAATTTAGAGCGTCTTTTACAAGGCAGTGGCCGTTCTGTTTTCTGACACGTTAGGGCATAAGGTCATAGAAAGATTTTAGCACAGCTGATGACCTGGTGGCACTGGACCTCAATATCTGCAAAGTAAGACCTGCCCCAAACTATTGCTTCTTTATGTCACCAATTTTGTACATGATATAAAGCTCAAATGGTGATAGTGACATCTTTTTTTTTAAGGTCGCACAGTTTAAGTCATGCTGTATTCTTTCTCCAAAAACAACATGTATTTGATTGCGCTCTATATCTTAGTGTGCTAGAACTAATCTACTGAAATATTCATGTAGCAAAGAAAAATGGGAATAAAAAAAAAAAGAAAGTATGTGCAGTGTGTCGGAATTAATGTGCCTAGCGGAACATTAACTTCTGTATTTCTAAGATTTTTTAACCTTGCCACCTTAATGGTATTCTGACGCAGCATTTTACATTTAGTATTTTTCTTTTTTAAAGTTCAAAGACCAAATGAATTAAGGGTGGGAAGGGGAGGGATAAGTGGAAGAAAATAAAAGAGGACCAGGAACAATAGAGCTGAGTCCTTTGCTTGGTGAGTAAAGCTCATAAGCACCTTGAACTAATGTATGACATTATACATAAGGTGAAATTCAGAGCACGCAAGCATAGAAAGCTGTGAAATAATTAGGCAAAAAGAAAGACTTAATGAGATTTAAGTGGTACATATGCAGAGCTGACCCTTAGATAGTCCTAAATGAATTTCACTCTCACATGGCTGCTCTTCTAAATGGATGTGCATGAAACATTAATACATTTGCATGAAAATCCCACATGTCTGTATTTTGTTTTCATTTTTAGCTATGTATTTCTGCTGCACATGTGCTGAACCCTGTGTTTAATAGTGAGCAGTCTTTATTAGTACCTTACATTAAAAAATATATAAGGCATTTGTGATGTTAAAGGCTCCTAAAAATCCAAACTGTAGGAATGATTTTGAAAACATTGAAATTGAGTTCTGCCCCCAACTACAAATTACACATGAAGCTTTTTATGCTCTGACTGAAAAAGAAATAATGAAAATTTATTTTTGGCTACAAACCATCTGGGAAAAATTATATCCGAACTGCAAATGTTATAAAAATTGAGAATGTGAGAACAAAAGAGAAGAAGAAAAAAGGCTGGTTTGTGATGAAGACAGTTTTACAAGTGTAGCTGTGTCGAGCATACTAATCCCTTGCTGTGTCAGGTTAGAGAGGACATTTAAACCATCATGGAATCGGAGTGTACGTACTCCATCTTCCAGCTGTTCACGCATCCTCCTCCCCAGTCTGCCTGCAGTCCTGCCCAGATGCATTTTCCTGAAGGTCTGAGGGCTCGGTAGGATTATACAGGTCTTTCAGCACAAAGTTGATTGCAAGAGGTGGTCTGATGGCAGCTTCCCTGTGGAGCATGTCTTATGTTAGAGTTGAGGTAATGAACTTTAATCTAAATAGAAAAAAAACCACCCAAACATCCTTGATTCATGAAAATAAACTTGTATCTGTTGTTTTAAAATTTTGTCTTTAAAAATGCATTTTTTAGTTGAATAGGAGAGCTCAAGCTTTAAGGTCTTCTTTCATTTTCTGGCTGAACAAACGTGTTGCAGAATTAAACTGAGTTGTGCAGAAATACTCATGGCCAAGGACATAAAGATACGAATCAATACAGAAAAAAAAAAAGGTTCCAGGTTCTTCCCCATCCCAGATTTCTCTATAAACCTGAAGCCTATGCAGTACTTCCACATACACTTTTAATCAAGAATATAATGAAGTGTGTGCTCAGGTCACTGAAATGAACGAGATGTCTTGTCTCTATGTTTAATTAAAAGATTTCTTCGCTGAAATGTGTTGTACAAAATTCTCATTTGTTTTATGTTTGTTGTAATTACAAGTGGTCTCTTGTCATGCAGCTCTATGCACTTTTCTCCTGAAGCTGTGCTTTAATCTGGGGGTAAAAGGCACAAGTAGGACATTAATCTCCCTAATACAACTTTCTCTCTTGCATAGGTTTCCAGCTAAATAGAATCTGCTAATTTCTGAAAAATGTAGCTTTAGCAAGGATGGACTGACTTGTATCTTCTCACTACCCCTGTTCCCTTTACTTCCCTCCTGGCTTCTTTATCTATAATTGTGCCATGGACTAAACTCACTGAAATATTTTAAACACACATATAATTGTAAGCATGTGCTTAAATCCTGCGGGCTGCAACAGGAATGAATTAGGTGTTCATAAGTGCTGTGGTAAGTAGGGATTAGATCTATCTGCCTTGTTGCTTCAGGATGTTTTAACTGGAGACAGTCCCCTTCATTGTGCTTTCTGTCCTGTACAACTAAAACCGCACTCAGCTGCCCAGGAGGAGGAGTTTGTCCTTTGAGAGCTGTCGCTGAAAACGTGGTGCCTGGGCGTGCAAAGCTTCAACATCTGTTCATCCTTGACAGGCAACACTGCACTGGGCTGTCTAGGTAGTCGTGGCTTGGCAGCAAGAACGTTTTGCCCTGTGGGATTCATGGGGGGGTTTGGGTGATTACAGAGTGGACAGACATCATGAATGCTTTCGGGTTGCCCAGTGCTGTGAAACAGATGTTCTTACTGGGGAAAAGTGAGTGATGGCTCATTAACTCCATTACTGGTCACCTGGCCCTGCTCTATTTTACACCTGCCTTTACCAGGTCAAACTGATGTGAAAACAAACTGGAGGTGTTTATTGTTTTAATCAATAAACCAGATGGATTAGGCTGCGAACAGAAGGACTGCCATCTCAGATTAAACCAGATGGACTGGGGGGAGTCCATTCAACCCTGTATCCCCACCATAAAGGTCAAGCAGAGTGATTCTTCTCTGAATACATGCTCCTGCCTTTCAGCACTGTCCTGGTTTTGGCTGGGATGGAGTTAATTTTCTTCTCAGTAGCTGCCGTGTTTTGGATTTAGTATGAGAAGAATGGTGATAACACTGATGCTTTCAGTTGTTGCTAAGAAATCAAGGACTTTTTCCAGTCTCCCGTGTTCAGCTAACGAGGAGGTGTGCAGGAGCTGGAGGGAGCACAGCCAGGCAGCTACCCCAAGCTGGCTGATGAAAATATTCCATAGTATGAACGTCATGCTCAGTTTATGAATAGGGGTTGGCTGGGGGGCAAGAATTGGCTCTTCTTGTTTCTGTGAGTTCAAATCCTCTCTAGTCCAGGAGTTTGGTCTTTTTCGGGAGTTTCGCAAAATTTGCAAAATTCGCAAAATTCATGAGTTTGTTGTTACATGATCACTGCTCGGGGACTGACTGCAAATCAGTCATTGTGTGGTGAGAAAATTGTATTATATATAGTTTGTTTAGCATATTTTTTATTATCATTATTATTAGTAGTAGTATTAGTATTGCTATTTACTTTGTTGTCTTATTAAGCCATCTTTATCTCAACCCATGGGTTTCCCCTTTTGCCTATTTCTCCTCCCCATCCCGCTGGGGGGAAGGAGAGGGTTGAGCGAGCGGCTGTCTGGTGCTTAGTTGCCAGCCGCTGGGTTAAGCTACAATAAGCACACAAGAGATTAGGGACTTCCTGCACAAGTGGCTGCATCTGAATTGTCGCATTTAACAATCCACAACAGAACTATCTTCTGTGAATTTACAGGATCCTTTTTACATGTCCATAGCACCCTGTTGCAAAGACTTCCACAGAGTAATCTGGTAGTCTTCCTATTTTTTCTTTGATTACACTAGGAACACTCTGTAGGGCTATTACTATGACACTCTTGAAGTCAATATTACAGACTACATGCGGAGACAGAAGTGCAATTCTTTAGAGCAATTCATTAGCATGAATCAGAGATGATGCTCTGAGGGCTTCATAACGAAAAGTGAGTTGTGTGGGATAAGCAATAATCTTTGTCAGTTACATTTCATCAGTTGTGCCTGTCTTTCTTGGAAGTGGCTGAGTGGTATTCAGTTACAGAGAGAGATATTAGCCATGCTTATGTCAAAGAAGAAAATGGTTGCAAGTATTGCCAGTACCTCTTCTGCAGGGTCTTGAGTGCTCTGTGAAGTTTGGTTGCCCTTAATTCCTGTTGCAGATGAAGGCAAGAAGCTCTTTGTAGAAAGTGCATTGTTCTTTGGTCTTTAGTGTAGCAGGCAATTAATACACTTAAAAGACTTAACTGTGACCTTATAATTCTAAATCAACGCCTTTGTTTTCTCTGTGCTTTCCTTTGTTTACTTTTTATATAAAATTTGGTCTACAGAATTCAGCTGCTGCAGAAAACTTTCCATGATCACTGAATTCTCTGGTGTACTACAATTACTTTTCGTCTTTCACTGTAACAAACATACTGTACGTAAGTCATTAAGGAAAAACCAAAAAACCCTCGTATTGTCTTGATGCTATTAGCTCTTTAGCTGTCATATCACCTTTTATTGAAATTCTGCCAAGTCCTGCCAGCTAAGCAGAGTGAACATATGTCAGCAGGGACCTCCAAGAAACACAGGCTATTTCAATATTTGGCATACGTTTCTCTGAATCAACTCTGAACAAAGCAGGGCAGTAGCAGAATAATAGCGGGGTGTTAGAGGATTTGCATTTGGTAGAGGTACGTTGTGTTACTTCCCATTTGTGGTGATTAAAAATCCCAAGTCACTTTCTCTCTGAGAAATACTGTGTTGTCTTGACTTCATTGCAGTGCTGAGCAAAATGTATTTTGGAAGTACTATAGAGTGGGTTTAGTTTTTCCATGTGATGCTGATTTTGTTCTCAGTTTCTGCCCTCTGTTTTTGACTCACACTTGACTCCTCACTGACAAAGTGATGACACTGCGCTGTAAATTGAGGATATGGCTACCATAGTTATAAGACCATCTCTCCATCTCTTCCCCTGTACCCTCAGTTACTGACTCCTGATCTGTATTTATCCCATGGGATCCTGAAGTTCTGTTATCCCCATTTTCATAGATAAGGAAGGAGTAATTAAGAGACTTTCCCATTAAAATAATTATATGACAAAGAGGGTCATACACACACTGCCCTGCGGCCAGGACATAACTGATAAACTCCCTGGTATGTGGGCTGAGATTTGTCTCATCACATTTCCTATTTTCATTTTCTCTTTCAGACTAACAGCTAAAGCCGTTGCTGTTCTCTTACCAATCTTGGGAAGCTCATGGATCTTTGGGATTTTGGCTGTCAATGCCCACGCATTAGTATTTCAATATATATTTGCTGTTTTAAATTCGCTACAAGTAAGTACCTGGTGGGAAAGTTTATGGCTACCGAGCTGCCGCTGAGAGCCAATAAATGGATCATTAGTAACGTTTTCACATGCTTGTGTTTATTGGATTTTTTTCCATGTTCCTTCCTGTCTTTTAAGTCTGTGCTGACCATACATTCTGGCAATTTTTTAGTCTCTGCATGAACAGAACTTCTATCCCACTCCTTAGTGTTTCCAGCAGCAATAATTAAATAAATGAGACAGTGAGCTTGAGAAATTAAATTCGTTCTTCCAGCACCGTGTACCACAGGCGAGATTCTTCAACAGAGGTACCAGAACAATTTTTCAGTGTCAGTTTGAGGCTTCATTACTGAGACTAAATGAAAGCAAACAGAAGTTTGTGGGAAAGGTGCGGCATGAGAAGAAAAGTGGAGCTATTCTGCATGCTGTGTGTGACTCTTGCATGCAGGCAACGAGACCCTCATCTTCTTAATACGCCAATCCAGAAAAATAGCTCTGTCCAAGAAGGAATATAAGCATCTGCTTAGCTTTAAGCAGATATTTCAATAGAGACATGAAACTACAGGTGTGTTATAATTCTTTCCCAAATAATGGTTACAAAGAGGAAGAACAAACGGACTGCTGTAAATCTTGTTTTTTATCTCAGGAACAAATACCACTGTGGTCACAAAAAGAGTGCAACAGAGTTCTCCCCATAAACTGATAAGAAAAGTTCCAATTTTCATCCAAAATAAAAATCATAAATTTGCCTGAATACTCCCAAAAGAAACTAAAATTATTTTGGGTGAGAAAGGGGACGGGACCTTTGCACTTTCCATTGGACAAAAAGCCCAAAGACAGTAAAATCCTGTTGTGAAAATTTTCCTAATGCTAACACCTCGGTTTTCTAATGTGAAAAATATTGATCTGGTGTTTCCCAAAGAGCATTTCCCTCTGTCTTAACCTTTGCAAGCACAGACAAAAAGTTCTCTTGTTCTTGTGAAAATAGAATTCCTGCTTCTTTTTAGCCGGAGTTTTCTCCTTTAGCACCCTGAAGTTTAGGAGGTGCTGCTCAACATGAAGAGGTCCAGACAAGCCTCACAGTAACCTAATGCTGTAGTTTTACCAGTTTAACAAGGGGCACAATTTGGCCTACTCTTTGATGTTCATAGAGCTCCAGCTACTCCATATCTACTTTATACAGCACTGTGAGAAATATATTATTGTATTTCATTCTTCATAGTCAGTCTTCACTTTTCTCCCTTTCATATGTTTTCAGGGATTTTTCATGTTCCTGTTTCACTGTCTTCTGAACTCAGAGGTATGTAACCAAATGGTGTTAACAGATTTGGTGTTACCAAATTCAAGTAACATTAGTATAAAACAAGAAAATATTTTCTCCATTATCGTTGCCTGCTATGCCATTGATTTCTTTTTTCTTTCAATTAATACATGAGTGTTAGTGACTTTGTGACTTGCAGCATTTTGACCTGTACTCGACATTTACTTTAGTTAACATAAGAAAGGTTTAAAAAAAAAGAAGATGAGAGAAGGCAGCTCAAGACTAAGGGAAGAAGCACTCCTGAGGGCTGGAGGGGCTGAGCAGGGCATGGGCTGTGCTGCTAAGGTGGATACCTAACTAGTGTGAACAGGACTCAGTCTGGCAGTCCCTGTTGAGGGGCCTCTGGCTTTGTTACATCTTTAGTTCCAGAGGGGAAAATAAATATGATACTCAGCAAAACATACTTTTGGAAGTTGCTGATACAATCCTTAACAGGAAACCAAAGAGAGTAGAGCATACTCCAGGTATTTTTCTTGGCAGGAGTTTCAGGTTTTCATAGTGGACAGAGAGGCATCTTTTTGCGTTAAGGCTGTCTCAGGGCAACTAGGGTAAAGCCAAGGCAAGGCTGATGTAAATGGGGCTTGTGCAGCCCATCTCTGATGGGCCTGGAGCTTGCAGCATCCTCTCCTCCTGTGGCAGCCAGCAGATAATGCCCAGCAACATGTATTACTGGTAACGAAAGTTTCCTATGAAAATTATTTCCAGCACACTGATTGGGGGTACTGCTCAGTGAATGTCCAGGTAGCTTTGACCCTCCCACAGCTCGCTCTTCTGGATGCTACTAACTAGCTCAGCCCCGTAGCCTGCTGCTTCTTCCCATGCAACGATAGCACTCCAGCTCTTCTGTGGAGATGTTCTTGTTTATTAATATTTGCCAACCTGTTCAGTCTTAGAGCATTGGTATGACCTTTGCTACAATCAGTTTGGAGAGTCAGGACTGACTATGAAATTCTTGATCTTTATTGAAATCAGCTAAAGTTAAGCAGGCAGGTTAAAGGTAAGGAGGAAAAATATTTCTTTATTCTATTCTCCTCCAGGCTCATAAAGCTTTCTTCCTGCTGTCAAGCTTCAGATATCTTACATCAAATACAAATATCTGAAGTGCTGCCATTTTCCCAGGAATCTCATGACAAATTAAATTCAGAAACTTTTCAGAATTTGTATCCTCAAAAAGCAGTTCATATATAGCAAACGTGAACTGTCATTTTTGGAGAGCAGGTCTTACTGGCTCCATCATATGCTGTGCATATCTAAAATTCTTCTTCAGCTAAACTGCAAGAATTCTTCTTGAGAATTTCATTCTTACTGAAGAAGTAAAGCTCAGATACTGTTAAGTAAAATCTGCAGGTATTTCCAAGTGGTTGGGTAAAAAAGAGCTTTATTCGCAGTGCGTCTGGACAAGAAATGCACACACATTGTAACAAAGCACAGGAGAAGGGCTTTGACAGGGACCCGAGCAGCCTTCCCCCCAAGCACAAGTCCAACGTGCCGGTCTCACCCCTGACAACTCAGTCGTCGAAGCCCCTCGACCTCCCTCAGCAATTTAGCTCTGTGCCTCACTAGCCTTGCTACTGCCACTTCTAAATTGTGGTTTTCATCTTTCTTACTGTAGTTTGAGCTTCTTACTTCCTGTTGTAGCTACTATATGTGCAAAGAGCCGACAATTTCTCGCCACAGAAAAGGAAGGACTGTAAGACTTATCCTGTCTTCTCCCAGTCTCCTCTTTTGATTAAACAACCTGAGCTTCTCATAAGAAGTTTTTGCTTGATGTGTGATCGTCCTCACTGTCTCCAGCTGGTTCCTGTTCTTCCTGGGGTGCTGGACACCTTACCGTAGCTGAGGCCATGCCAGTGTAGAACAGGGAGGAAGGATTACCCTGTGTGTTTTGCAGACTGTGCTCCTCCTGAGAAGATGCTCTTTATCACAACATTGTAACACTGGTCAGTCCCTTCCATCCAGTAAGACTAGATGAATCTCACCTGCTTGCCTAAAGAATAACTGTTTAATGATCTTTTCTTTACGCAGCTGATAATTTACACCTTGGTGCAGAATCTTCCTAGTCTATAGGGAGTTTCATCCAGCACGTTTAAATAATTTCAGATTTCAAAAGACTGGCAGCTGGCTTTCGTCCCCGTGGCATCTGAGCCCCTCCTGGGCTGCATGAGCTCCAGGGAGAGCCTGCCCAAACAGGGCAGTTTGTGGTCCAGCCTGGGACTGTATATTTAGTTAAAAAATGTGAAAGTGTCCTAGTGAGCTGCTGAAAATCAATATAATAGCACCTTATGAAATCTTTCATACCTGAACTGCAAATACTGGGGATGTATGCTTATATGCCCTGCAGTTTTGGTTTTTTTTGATTTTATTATTTTTTATTTTTACAAGATGAATGGTAATACAGTCATACCTTTGACATCTAGGAGGATGGGATAACCCAGATAACATGAAAACGTTGCCAATGAAATGAGAAGTGAGGTTATACAATGCTTTGTATTTAAAGTATGGGTATTTGAAAAGTAAAGTTAAATTTTAAAATAAGACCATAAATATAAAGAAAAATGTAGGGGTGGATTGCTTTCTGTTTTTTAACACAGTGACGTTAATGTGGAGGAAGGATAATGGGGAAATGATTGCAAGCTACACCTGTGAAAATAAACACAACTTTTTCAAAAGAAGTATTCTGTCTGGTTTTCTTATTTTCCCCCAAAGGTTAGAGCTGCCTTTAAGCACAAAACCAAGGTCTGGTCCCTTACCAGTAGTTCAACTCGCAACATCAATGTGAAACCCTTCAACTCAGATATTGTAAGTATTCCTCTTTTCTTTTTTTTTTTTTTTTCCTATTGTACTTCAAAGTGTTCCACACTAAATTCTGTTGGAAAGAACAGGACACAAGAAGGCACATGCGTGTTTTTAGTACCTAACCTAATGCATGGTGTAGACAGGTGGAATCAGCAAGTATTAAGTTGCAGCTACAATAGCTGTCTCGAAAGCAAAGGACAAAAGTCTGCTTTCTGGTAAACTATCAAATAAAAGTAAACAAAAGTTTATGAACTCTGGAGTATGATTTAGTGAGACTATTACCACTGGTTGTAATGGACTTCAGATTAGGGATTCAAGCACCATTTTGGCAATATATTTGTCTGATGGTGATGGCTTTTTGATAGGGCCCTTTTACATTTAAGCCTGAGGAATAAACTCTTAAACAAGTCAACGCATGAATATGCTTTTCTAGCTTCCCTTAAACTGTCTTGAGGCAAAAGACATTTGTTTTTATAAAGAACTAGACTTCTGAAGTGATAGGTATTATTAAGTGATCGCTGCCAATCACCTTAGATCCTGGTAATAACTGTTTAAAAATCCTTTATGGCATATGCTCTCAAGACTCTGTGACAATGCTGTAATGTAAATAGATGCTTTCAAGCTTTTATTTCATCCAGACAAGAGTGGTTTAGCAAAATAAATAAATCTATTTTCAATATTATGTTGCTTTCCAGATGACTGGGAACAGGCCAGGCACAGCCCCCACGAAGCTGAACACCTGGGATAAAAGCACCAATTCAGCCAACCGCGTTGATTTATCAGCAGTCTGACAGTAACGCCAGCTTCTCAGTGCAAACCCAGCCATACATTCAGGACCTCTGACACAGTGTCCACTGGTTCTTTCTCACTGTTATTACCAGTAGAAAACTGCTTTTTTAATCACTGCCTAATGAATTGGAAATTGCCATATTGTTTTGTTGAGTAAATAACCCTCATCTGCTTGCCTTCAAAACCGTAACACATTCTACTACGTGGCTGTTAGCAATACCTGTAAAAAGAACCAGCGCAAACATACACTGGATGGTTTTGTCAGCAGTGATGAAAACACTAGGTACGCAGAAAGGGCTTATTGCTATCTGAATCATTCCAGCCCCCAAAACTGAGGAAAGGCAACATACCTCTGGAAAGATGGATTTTTGTGCTCTAAAAAGAAATGCTTCCCATTGTGATGTTGTAATGGGGCTATTCTGGTCTTGCTGTGCACTCTCTGTTTACATTTATTACCTTACAGAATCCAATTATTGAAGCAAAGCTTATTTAAAATACATAGTGTGGTGATTAATTTAAATGCTACAAGGAAGCCAGGACTTGAGGAAGAAGCAGGTTCCAGCTACTCGGCTCCCAGCATGGGCGTGGAATTAGCAAAGCTAATATACACATACATTTCTATGCACATAAACAGCATAGGTAACATGTAATACTCCAATACGTGGCCATTTTAGATATTCCCATTTACATCCTATCTATAAAGGCAGAAATGGCTAAGGTTGTCCTAAAGCAGTCCACAGGGTTTCTATCACTGATTTGTTTCTGCTGTCGTGTCGCAATACATTTGTATTTGTATTGTTTTGCCGGAAGCTTTTGGATGCAATCAACAACTGTCCATCATGTGCATTTCGCAAATGCGCTGTAGCTCTTGGAAATCAAAACCTGGCACTGTGACTTACCTTTCTCCCTTTAGAGGTCAAATCGAGACACTGAATTCCAACCACAAAAAAGAAACACAATGATATACTGTGAAGACAGCCAGACTACAAATAAGTCTGTGTATTGTTACCTACAGACATCTTTTAAATAGGTCTCTGTAGAGTCTTCTGTGGTTTTAAACTCTGCTCAGCACTTAGTAGCTTCTGCTTTAGTACTGCTATGAAGTGTCTTTAAGGAGAAAAAAAACACTGCAATTTTTCTTTTGACCAGTGTTTTGTAGGTTCTCAGAAGTGATGTTTGGAGCACACAGAGGTGCAATCTCAACTGCACCTTTCCAGCTGGGGCTGAAGCAGACTGTAAGGCCCGGACATGGTCAGAGCACCCAAGTATGTCTCTTGCTCTAGGATCTTTTCGGCAGCCAGGGTCTCCAGAGCCATTTCCAAAGATGAGGCCCTTTCGTGGAGTGGCTTTGCAGCCATGCCTCCTTATCCCCAGGTCCTCCTTGTTGGTGGTAGCTCTCTCCCCAACACATCAGGTATACTGGTTTGCAGGAATTAGCTTTCCTCGTGCACTGGGCCATCAAAATACTACAAAAGGAGAGGAATATGTAAATCTTTAACCTCATTTTTTGCTTGTGGTGGGTTTTTTTTTTTTTTCCTAATTAAAGGTTTGTATCTTCAGCAGCTCAGACAATTTCTGGTCCCAGTGAATCTAGCAAAATATCTGCTATTGCTTTTCAAGAGAAATGGTATTTGCACCCTAATGTGCAGAGTGGAAATTGTTTATTGGACAGTAAATCTGTGAAAAAGTAAAGAAAGGTAAATTGATCTTTAGGGAACAGGAAACATTCATCAATTAGGACTGAATTTAGTGAAGTGTTTCATCCCAAAGAAATGGAGTTGAAAGTTTATAGAATATCAATGCATTTCATTTTTGATTGATCCAAAACAAGTTTTCTCCCTCTTTCCTTCCTGCATTAAAAAAAAATTATCTGTTTTGGTCTGGACCAAACTTTTCCACCTCCTGTGCCTTGTCCCCTTCCTGGCCAAGACTTGTTGATACGGTCACCAAACTGAAACCCCACAGTCCACCCAAGACTGTGGCTACAAATTAAAGCATTTTACAGAAATTATCTTAGTTTCACCAGATACGTGCTGGATTTATGCAGCTGGAACAGAGCGGAATGTGCCATACTGCATATCACACGCATACATGCATGAAATACGTAGGCTTCGAATCTTGTGTTTCCTATTGCTAAAGAACTCAAGTCGTTGACAGCTAACTCTAAAAGGCAGGTCAGGAAAAGCTAAATAGCTAAATGGCTGTGTCTTTATTTCGGCTTTTGTGTATGGCTTTTTCCTAGCCTTTTCTACACTGGTCTGTCTTACAGCTGTGCAAATATACGGGCTTTTCTTGGCCTGAGAAGGATTTTTTTTTCACCAAAAGACACAGTAGAAGGAGCCCTTGGAATGTAAAGAGGAGATCGTAACAGAACAGTACTGTGATAACAGAGTTCAGTGTTTGTATTGTGTGCAGACAACCTATTTAAGCGTATTTTTTATACTGGAGCATGTGGGGTTTTTTGATGTGGGGTGGGGGTGTGGTTTTTTTTTAATACTGTGACCATGGATATAAATTGAAACTCTCCTTGACTGTTTCTCTTCTAATCATTGCCTTATAGCACAAACAGTCTGTGAATGAACCAAAGGATATATAACAGCTTTTTTTTTTTTAAATGTCTTAATACACCATTTTCATTGCCTGCGTTTCCTCCTGTGCCGATGTATATTGGTCACCTATGTTACTGCCCAAGGTCCATTTGAAGAAACCATGTGCCATACAAATGATAGTACCAAATGACAGTACTGTAAAGGGCTAAATCTGCTTTCCATCCAGGTATACCATACTTTAAAATTGTTCACCAAAAATAACAAGACCCTGAAAATGGTTTTGCTTTTATACTTCAGAATGTGACATAGATGTATTATATATTGAGGGAGCATTTATTATCCTGTATCTACTGAGATCCACTGTGGATAACCTGCATCCCATGCTTAAGGTTTTGGACGTTGCTTGTGATGAAGCAGTTTATCTTGTTGTTTATGGCACATGAGGTTAGGAGCTAGAATACTGTATTTGTATTAGGTTGAGGATGGGGTTTCTTCTGTTTTTTTATAAACTAGTAAAAAACCCCACAAAGTACGAGTGTGTTCCATTGCCATCTAAGTCTGTTCTTTCTGTTTGATTCAATGTATTTTTGTTGTTACTGAATGCAGCAAACATACTGAATAAGAAATGCTCAAATGAATCTTTAAACAATCTCTTCCTGTCCTCAGTCTTTTGAAGCCTGAAAATCTTGCAGTTTATTTATGGGCTTGTATATAGTAACTATTGCAATATTTTTTTTCAGGACAGCATAATTTTGTCAATGGTATGAAATCTTAATTGAATGAGATGTGAGTTTTAAAATAGGTAATGTAGCAAGAATGACTTTGCCAGTAAGTAGTAAAATAATTTAGTTTTGTTGGTTTTTTCACCCAAATAAATAAGAAATCTTGATTTACTAAAAGAACTTTGTAGTTGTTCAAATTGTTCTTTTGACACAGGTTATAAACAACAGCATAACAATTATGGCTCCCTGTGAGTACTATTGTTGCGATTAAACAAGCAGACCTTTACTCCTATGAGAAATCCTACTACATGCATTAGGTGCGCCTAGGTAATGTGCAGACAATAGTTTTGTATTAAAGTTTATAAAGTTTATACAGAATAGACTCAGGAAAGTCATTCGCTCCCCTTTAAGAAAGGAACCTATTTTATGAAGCAGCTGCTGCAGATGATTTTGTCTAACCCAACTGTTCCACCAACCTGGTCAAGGCCAGTTCCTAGGTGAAAAAAAATTACATTTGTGGATATGACAAAGAAATTCTGTCTCAGACTTGGAGGAGAAACCTCATTCTACCAGATCTCCGAATATAAATGTGTGTGTGTGTATACACACACTTAGATATACACCCACACATTTCACATATGTAAGTGTCTGTATATGTAATATATGTACAGACACATCTTTTGGAAGTCTCTCCCTATCACCACACCAGCATACCATTCTCTGCTGTTTTCTTTGGTTGGGGACAAAGAATTTGCTGGATAGGAGAAGGGGGGTGCACATGCGACAATTAACTTTCCATGGCAGTTTGCACTCTCCTGCAGCCAAGTAACTGTACCAGCTGCCCCCAACCAGCCATGTTTTGGATGCCTGGGAGTGCAGGCACGGTCAGAAAGGGTGGCGTTTCAGAAATGCCGGGGGTTTTGTGCTTGTTCTGCTGTTACCTTGCTGCATGACCTTCAGCAAGTAACTTTTCCTCATTTTCTGTTTGTTCCATCAGCAACGAAGGTAACGATATTGCCCTCTTCGTTAAGTGCTTTGAAACTCACAGCTCACATTTACTATTAAATAGTAAAGCTACACACTAATTTTGATTCTTTCATTATTGCTGGCTCCAGTGCTGAGGACAAAAGCATTGTACAGTGTGTGTCCCCAACCTTCGCCATGTCCCCCACAACCACTGTGTTACATATTCCTGCACTGCTGTGTCCTGTTACAATGGGAAGCATCGGTTAAACGCTACAGCATTAGGACGGAGATGTCTCCACTTCAGTTTTTTCTAACAGCTGCAGAGATGTCCTGCTTACAGTGGCCGCAGAGTCTAACATACACGTGGGAGCATCCCTGCGTGGAAGCAGGGCTAGCAGGGCCACTGCCACATACACCGCGTCAGAGCAAAAGCAGGGAATGGCTTTGCTGATGCCCCAGAGCTGCATCAGATGGGTGGGATTCCTCTGTCCCTTCCGGACAGCCAGCTTCTGGCCTTCCCAGCAGAAAGAGATCTTCTAGGGTTTAATACAGCCAGTGCAGAAAACCAGCACAAGGTTCAGGCTTCACTGCAGTGGCTTGGAGACTGAAGCTCTGGCTCTCGGACTAGCTGCATGCTGTAGCACGGCCGCGGGTCATAATGAAGTGCATTACAAAAACAGTGTGGGGTTTTTTTTTTCCAAACTAATGTGTATTGTACTCAAACTTTATTACTAGTATACTTTTATCTGAAAACGATAATGTAAATCCAGAAATGTTACATCTCGATGAACAAACAGCTCCAAAATCTTATAATCATAGGGGTGCAATCCTGCAGATGGCATGTTTTCAAGGTTAAAGCTAGTTCTATTATGATTAATAGGCTGCCAACTGCACCTTCTCTGTTGCATAGCTGGGTGGATGTGGTGAGGTGATGATGGCAAGTTAAATAGGAGGCAAATTATGTCATGAAGAATAACTACAGCAATTATATCCTGAAAAATTAAAGATTGGAATTTAGATGAGAAGGGTGTTTCATCATCTTTCAATACCCATTACAAAGAAACCTTCCTCCCTTTGTATCCCTCCGAATCATGTAGCAAGGCATAGATAAAAGAATGCTTTCTTGCTATGCTGTGGAATGTAAAGGGTATTTTTAACATTTATCATTCATGACAGAATAATAAATTAGATAATTTTGGCTCTGGTTTACATCATGTTTGCCTTTAAAAATATTTTCATTATATCTATGTTATGCTTGGATGACTCAGTGTAGTATGTAATGGATAGTTATTGCTATAATTGCCCTAGTCCACACAATTTTCTTTCTCAACAATCCCATATGTTCTTGGAATTCAGAGGCCATATTTCATCTTGTCAAGGGTGATTATAATACTAAATATACCACTGACATCAGCATATTCACCAGGTGCTGACACACGACTGAAATATTGAGTCATAAACGTGGCTTTTAGGCACTGTCCAGTGCATCTTTACCAAGCGGCTTCCTTGACCTGTTGCACATTTGCTGAGGTTAATTCCTAATAGAGCAGTTTCAGGCAGTTTAATTTACCTATACCAAAGGCAACAGGAGTTTTCTCTCCCCGTGTTACTTTCTGTCATTACTGTACAAAAGCAGGCTTGATTGGGCATTGAATGTGATCCTTTCAGCATTCTCCAAGCTAAGCATTTGCTTAGCTGTACTTACGAACATGGAATAATGCATAAAACAGGTCAAGCCAAAAAAAAAATCGAAGCACAATGAGAAACTCTGTCATTGCAAAAGCCTTAAATTTTAGTTTGTGCTTGTAATATTCTGGAAGAAAATGCACAACAAAACAAAATTATATTTTTACCCTCTGAAAGTGTCTCAAGTTAAGCAGCAAAGATTGAATGCTCCTTGGAAAACCTAGGCCTAATATAGTAGAGTTTTGACTATTTAAAATTCATATTATGCTGACTACAGCGTGTTTCCTTCTGGCATTTTTGTTTCAGATTCTGCACAGGTCAACTAAATGAGAGCACGTCTCCTCACTTAGCCAGTTGTGTATCACTAATTTGTCATATTTTACCATCTCGAAAACAAAAAATGAGGGGGAGGGGGGGAATATATGGGCATGTGTTCACAGAGGAAAAAGGGCAAAGCTCAGTCCTCACACCGACCCACGGGTCCTTCATACTCTCTGTTGATGGCTGCGTGGGAGGCTCTGGGATCTGAGGCTTAGCATCTGTGAATATTTGCGCAGGCAGCTTTCTGCAGCAGCAGCAAAGAGCATAATTATTGAAAAAATGTATCTGTGGACTGTGTTTCACAATTGGTGAGCAGAATAGTGTGCATGTAGATTGTATATTACGCATTATGATCTCAGATGCGTAGTTAAAAGAATACACTGCACGTTTAGGTATGAACCTCATGATGTAGGGATGTTTTTCAGTCTTATGTTTTTATCTGCCTAAAAGGCTGCTCAGTATTGCCTGCTAATAACAGAAAATCAACATAGAGCATGCAAAAGGCCTCCCAGAATCAGTTCTTAAAATCCAGCCTAGCCATTATCTGGTGATGTTATAAATAATTTCTTAGACCTTCAGACTAAGGACATATCAAAACTAGTAGCTGATTATCACCTGGCAAAAAAATTAATGTTGGGAGCTCTTTAAGCAGCTTGTCTAAGCCTTTACTGCTCATCAGTTGTTAGGAACGGTGTTCAATCACAGGCTGAAAAAGAGCAGTTAGTTAAAATCAGAACTTCTTTGTAGGGCAAATGGTACACAGAGAAGTACCAGCATGCAGAAGATGTACATTGTGTGGAGAAGAAAATAGTTGGAGTAAAATGTTGGTAACACCAGCAACTAACAGACTAAATCATGCTGGTGTGAAAGGGCCGTATCCGAAGAGCTCACATCCAGAATAAGCTGGTCAGCACTCTGGTAACACTGACAGCCAAATCTCCTCAGATTATTCATCTTTTGAATATGGTGGTTATACACAGAGGTGAATGTCTGCTGAACAGTTTTGAATAGATACAGTCATCAGCTTCAGGGGGTCTTTGCAGCGAAGTCTCATGTAGAAAGCGTTTTGCTGCTTTAACTTGCCCAGACCAGCTGGGGAGACTGTGATGGTGGATGCAGCTCCCAGCAACACCTTCCCACACCCACTTCCATTGACCTCTCCCCTGACGCACCGACTGTCCAGGCACCGACAGCGGATCCTGTGTAAGCTCAGACATTCCCACCGACCTCCCACATGCCCTGAGCCAGCAGCACAGCTCAGTACCACGCACCGTTTCTCACCGAGAGCTGCAGAGCGTTACAGCTGGTCTAAGGTCAGCACTGAACCCCGTGAGCCTTTCCTGCTGCCGGCCCTGGACGGGGCTGAGCAGCACCTGAAGCAGGTTTCTGCGGCAGCAGCAGTGCCAGGCATGCACACACAGAGACACAGGGCAAGGCAAGTGAGCTCAGACCATGACCCTCACAGTGGTATCAGTAAATGCTTCATCATTACCTCCTTAAACGTGCACTCCTCCGTGTAGAGCTGTGGTTGCATTCGCTGCAGATGCATGGTATGTATTAAATTTCCTGTGTTGTCCTTGTTCCTTTCATGGCTTATATCATCTTCAGGAGTGACCCTCACCCAGTTAAAAACAGAGATTGCCCCACAGTAGGTGGAATTTTCACCAGTGACGCTTTGCAGGGGAGGTCACAGCATTTCATTGTACAGCACTACTGCAGAGCCAGGGTATATTCCATGCCTTATACATCCTCTCTGCCACAGCATAGTTGCTGTTTCTTTCCATAATACCATCAAGGAACTTACTCTCTCTCAAACCCATTAAGGAAAATGAATAATCACAGAAAAATTCATGTCAATGCATTTGTCTCAGACAAAAAGCCGCATTAGTGAAGCAGTGCAGTCTTTTCTTTTTTTTCAGTAGTGGAACAGGAATCATCCAGAGTGTCACAAATCTGGATTTCTGCATTCTGTTCTACAATGTAGCTGGAAAAAATGTGTGAAAGCCACTCTCTGCTTCTCTGAAGGGTCTCCAGTGTACAAGACATTTCTGTCAAAATCAGTTATTATTTACACTTACTGAATTGCCTGCCTCAGACACTCAATCCAGGATACATCTGTGCTGCAAAATAAAATAACTCATGCTGTGCTCTGCCGTCTGAAGAGCAGAGCTTATTTGGATCAGAGTAGCCACTTAGGAGGACTTCAGTGGATAGTAAAAAGCAATATTTGTGCCATGACTTCAAGAAGGTAATTTCTAGGAGTAATTTCTCTTTGAATCCATGGCAGTTGAAATCAAAGGAACTTCTGAAATCAAACTTATTTTCTGGTCTATCAGCAGACTCGCCCCATGAAAGGCGCAGGCACTACACACCCAGGCACTGGAGAGCCTGAAGTCCAGCACTCGCTGCCTCGTGCAATTGCAGCTCTGCTCTGGGGCTCCGACTCAGCTGACAGCGACACGCCGGTGTCTAACAGGAGTCCCCACGATAGCTGGCACTCCGAGGGGGACGAGCCTAAGGCAACTGAAAGAAAGTGTGGGGCATGGAAAACAGCCTCTGTCCTGTTCCCCGCAAGCACAGCAGTGTCGTGTTCAGGCTGAAGCAAGGCCCCCCACCTCGGATGGGCTGCCCAGCCCCGACACGGCGCCGGCTGCCTGCTCTCCTGCAGAGGTGCAAGCGATGGTGCAGCACTCGCTCACCTGCATCCCGCTCTGCTGGCCTCCAGCCACCTCAGTCCTTCTGCAGAGCTTGTGTGTGTGTGTGCAGAGCAAACTTCGTGAAATAACAGCCTGTCTTTCCCCTGTAACTGTTCAACGAGCCACAACTTGAGATGACAAACAGCAAAACATTTTTTTAGAGCAACTTTTAATAACATCTTCCTGTCAAGGAAATGCTTGGTCCTATGAACACCTAACTGTTCTTTCTGCAAGAAAAATACAGTCCCTCCTGGATGTGCATCAGTACAATAATTTAACATGGAAAGAAATATCAGATATTTTTCTTCCTACGTATCAAAGCTCCTCATTTAATAGAGCTATTTTTCAGATAACAGCCTCAGTAACAGCACTACAAGAAGTGCTCATTGGGAAGCTCAAAACAGCTAAAATCCAGTTTCCTCCTGTGTACTGTAATTTGTGAAACGTTGTACTTTCCAAGCTGAGAAAGTAAGAACTTAGACATGCAGTTTCAGGAGGAAGAAGGGAAAACAAAACAAAACAAAACAAAACAAAATAACCACCAAAAAAACCCCCACAAACCAACCCAGAAAACTGCCATACAAAATGAATAATACAAAGGCAGGCTGCAGCCTTGTTTTCTGTTCGGGCCAAGGGCCAGAGACACCTGCTCACTTTGTTCTGTGGAAGTGACGTGCAAAGCACGCCCTGCATATACACATCTTCAAACTCTCCCTGGTTGCCAGCACAGTAGGAGCCTGGCCAAAAATATTTGATTTCAGTCAAGAAACCTCCCTGCAGAAACGGTGGGGCAGACAGGATCTGCTGACGCGTCACAGTGCACATTGACCGGTGTCTTCAGAGGAACGGAACTGCCTGCCTGGGAGGGGCAGGGGTGACGGGGAGCCCCAAAAGGAGCAATATCTGCACTTCTGATGAGTAAGAAGTTCCCATAAACTTCAGCAGAGTTGGTCGCCTGCTGTCCTGGCCAAAACCACTATCACTCCCTCAAGTTATTCCTGCCAGAAAACAAAAAACTTCTCATACATGATAACAGTGATACTAAAGCATAATAACGCTGTCTGTGTAAGCAAGACAGATCTGCTGCTGCCTGCAAAGGTGAAAGGGCTCTACCATCTGTGCTATAACTGTTTCTAAAGATATTTTATTTCTACCATTGATACAGTTTCAGTCCAATGAATAGGTCTTGCCCAATAGTGAGGGCTTGCCCACTGCAATCTATGTTAAACCACCCTTGTTCAAGCAGTCTTCAGGAGTGAGTGCTGTTAAGGACCTCGTAGCTCAATAGTTGTTTGAGAACTTGGAAACTTTGTAGAAAGAAAAGCTGAAAGTTTGGGGTTGTTTCATGTTACTTCAATGTTCCTCACAGCTACATTAATTATGGTGCTGAGGTCTATATGATTTCTCTGCAGAGCGTGAGGGCTGGACCAGAAATATAGCCCCTTGTTTTAACTGCACAAATGGACAGCATCCTGCTTTTGAGCAATTTGAAACCTAAATTTCTAATCAGGCCCCTATCTGCAAATATTTTTAAATCCTTATTGCATTTACAGTGTGAATTCTATTTTTAGTTGATGACATTTGAAAAGAAACATATTTTAAACTCCTGAATTCCACTTATCTCAACTATCTGGCAATTAACATTATTTTTAAAGTGCGTTTCTACCACTAGGTGCCTCGCATAATGCTTTAAGAGCTTCATTGACCTTTTTTTTTTTGTTTTAGTCACTTGTGCAGTCACTCCCCAAACCCTTCTGTTTCACTTCCCTGGCATTATCTATTCAAGTGAAGCCAGAGCAGATGCCATAAACTATAGAAATTTATCTCCTACATGGTCTACACGTGCTGCTGCTTTTGCAGTACTAATTTTGGGACCGGTGTAGGGAAGAGGTTATGTTACTTCTACCTTCTGCTTTTTCTTCCTACAGATGGTGGGTTTTACAAAATGAAATTAATTGCAAGTCAAACTGTATTTGTCTAGGATGTGTGAGGCAGCTGGTCTCTGTTTATGGTAATCAAATATGTTCATGGGTCTTGTTCCCTTCTCCATGCTTTCAAGCTGGTGACTTCCCTTCCCATAAATAACTTTTCAGTTTATTTAACTCCTCGGGTATTTCTTACTTGGTCTTGCCAGCGCTTACATCAGATACTGTAAATGTTCATTTCTGCAATGCCTTTTTCCCTTGCTCTGCCTGCCCGGGGAGACTGAGGTTATGTGATAACGAGAAATTTGTGGCTATCTATAAAGCCCAGGTGGTAAGTGGCTTATTTGTAAACACTCACTTACAGAAAGCTATACTTGGCCAAGAGCTTTCTGCAAACATCCTCTCCACGAGCCCAGCCAGCTCTGTGAAGTAGATCCTGAAGTGCTGTGAATTGGTGTCAATCAAGCTGCAGCAGCTTGTGCCACCCGAGGGCCTGTCTCCAGCTGACTTCTCCAGCAGCTCGCAACCGACTGCAGCCCCGCCGTCCTTACCTCCCCTCTCTGCTTTCTGGCTCCGAATAGGTCTGGCCCTCCTGCTCCCTGCTGGGCTGGTTTGGTGGTTTGACAGGCAGCTGCTGGCTGAGCACCACCTCTCGGGGCTTGACTTTCTTCTACGTTTTGAATTTGGCGTAGCGTGGATGTTGGGGCTCTGAAGATAGCAGTTTCTATGGAAGGTATTTTTCCCATAAAGATGGATCAATGACACAAACTTATAAGCAGCTGGTTTGAATTTATTAAAACTGGTTCTCTAACAATAGTTAATATTGCAAAAATTATGCTTTGCCCCAGAAGTTTCTGAAGCCTTTTGTAAGCAGGAGCACAGCAAGCCCAGTCACTGGGACCAGTTCTCTGCCATTCTCAGTGCCATGAAATGGGCAGAGGCAAGGGCAGATGAACAGACTCCCATAATGAAGGTTATTTCCCCCTTAATCATTCAAAAACCTGCAGAGTACTGTGGGAACGTGGCCTCATCCAGGCCCTGGTTTACCTCCTTGACTCGAGGCAGGTTCTGCTTGGATGCTTCTTGCCACTGCTCTCCAACTTCATTTCTCTCTCTATCTCATACTCTGCAATTGTGCAGCAAAAAAAAAAGGATTTATCTGAAGCAGAAAACCATTGATCCTGAGATTCATGACATCTGGATTTACCCTGCCTCAGATATGCACAGCTGTAATTTGCTGCATTTTCATCCCAGTCACAGAACGTGCTCAGACACCAGCAAACACACAGGGGCTGCTCCCCAAGCCTGCCTTGCTCTAATGGCAGGTCAGTGGTCTCCATGGCAACCCAAACTGGGAGCAGCACTTAAAATTGATCTTCATATTAATAAATTCATCAGCATTCAAGAGAAATAAAAAGGCTCCTCGCTGAAGGTTATGTCAGGGCTCCTCTGCCATCAGTTACCAGAGAAGCATCTTTTAATTAGTATCTTGCCCCAGGCCAGCAATACTCCATCTCCTACCACAGGTTGGACTCGATTGCCTCCAACTGCTACCATAGACCCCAACTCTCCTGGTCTCACATTAGTGCTCCGTGGGCCCCAGTCAATAAGGAATTAAGTTTCACTGTTTTAGAAGCAGAGGCACCATAATAATAAGCATGACAGAAATGCTTTGATGGATCTACTGGATGATGAGTGCAGCAAAACCCATCGCATCTCAATCAAAAATTCATTCACTTCTCTCTAGCAACTGAGGAGATATCAGGAGATTTAATGCCAGAGCTGTAAACTGTGCCCTCGTCTGTGAAAAGTATTCTCTTGAGCATTTTTGGGTGTAGTATTTACAGTCCTTACTTGCTGTTTATCATTGTTATTCTAAATACAAATGATACTGTTGATGACAGCAGGATTTAGGGGCTAGCAAGAAACAAGGCTGCGTAAACACAAAGCAATAGCTGGTGCTCTCCCTGGTGAGTAGGATGGGTGTGGAAGGGCAGCACACAAACTCAGTAAACAATAAACAGTAGAAGCTTGCTGCCATGGTACAGCTTGCCCTGAACTTACTTGCTGGTCTGTGTGCTGGCACTGTCATTAGTAAGAGGACATTCTGGAAGTGGCTCTGTAACCTGTTTTTATTCATCACAAATATTTATAAAATGGAAGTGTCTAAAGGCCAGAGTCAAACCCAGAAACCTGTGGTATTGGTGGCTCTGTGTACTCTTAAACTTTTGAGATCGATTTCCAAAAGAATATATAGTCTAAAGGGATGTTCACACTGCCACAAGGAATGGAAAAGGCAACATGAATACACAGTAACAGCAGAGAGACTTTTCATCCAGCGTGTTAGTGATACTGTTTGAAAGAAAGAGTTGGGGGGAAGGGAGAAATAGCCATTTGCTAAAACATAGTAAAGCAATTAAATAAACCTGCTACATAGTAACCCCTTTTAAAAACATGGCCAAGAATACTGACTCCATGTAATAACAGAGTATTATTATAAATATTATTATCCTAATATTAATTATAAGTCAACTATGGAAACAAAATATCTTAGTCTTATTTCTCTCCTAACAGGACTGAAAATATGCTATTAAACTTTTAATTCAGCAATTACCAGGGAATTGATAACCTGTGAACGTCCATGACTGAAGTGAAATCACCCGGACCTGCATTTAGTTCTATCCCTGAGTCTCGTTTCGTAACAGATACTCCTGTAGACAGCTGTGGAAGAGAAAACAGGGAAAGTGGAAAGCAAAGAAGAAACTGTTGTTCTGGAGAGCAAAGTGGAGGTTCAGTTCTCCAAAAAATAGAGGACAGGTATTTAATAAATAGTCACCCATCCGAAAGTCTGGTTTTCCTGGTTAACATCTGGGGGGCTCCGTTTTCTGCCCCTTTTCTCAGCACCCTGTGTGCGGAGCAGCTCCCTGGGTGATCTGTTCCAGAACTTGCTAACATCAGTCTTCAAGGAACACTGCAGCATCTTCTTCTGGAAGCCGCCCTTACGCAGAGCCCTGAGCCAGGAATCCTATCCAAGAGCCCAAATCCCTCACTGTATGGTGAAATTCCCGTCCACATTCATCACCAGCGGAAGATGACAGAACTTTTTGGTGCTAACTGCAGTAAACTTTGGATCAGGCCTTGACTCACACTGGTATCACTGAAAAAAGACCTCTCTAATTTTTAGTAAAGAAGGGAAAGACAACATGCTAAAACAACCAGACATAGCAGTCAGAAATTAAGAGGATAAAAGGCTTTTGTTTCTGCTTTTTCTATAGAGTATGAATAATTCCCAAATCTATTTTGAAAGATCACAAAATCCAGAACAAAAACAAAACAAAAAAAAAAAAAAAGAAAGAAAAATATCCTCACAATTTACCAGCCATTAGGTTATTCAATGTTCCTGGGAAAAGACAGTCCTGGTTTATGATCCAAATTACAGATAAGAGCTGACAACAAGGCAAATGGAATAAGAAATGTTATTTTATATGAGGAAAGTGGGAGAAAAAGCATGTGTTTGTTATCTTGCTCAGAGCAGCCCAGCTTCCTGTCAGAAATGGCGACATTTACAATCAGCCTTATGAGGAAAAGTAGATAAAAGAAAAAAATAAGAGACGAAAGGTGGCTGAGGGGAAAAATAATATTTTGCCCTCCCTTCTATCTGGAAGGCTGAACTGAGGGATGTTGCTGTTCTGCACCTAGCACATGTCTGATTTTATGTAAGCACAGGTTTACCAGAGGAGCTAAGGAGGCTCTAGCCCTGCTCTCTCTCACACTGTCGCTGCCTGGTGAAGCGTGCATCCTGCAAACACTGGTGCCGTATGTACAGATACGTGCAACTCGGCTCCACCATGCAGACTGAAGTAGCATCCACCTCTATTTTGTAACATTTATTTAAATCTAACTGAAGTTAAGATGCCCGCATTGCAAAATGATGGCCTGCCTATTCCAGAATGAGAAATGGGTCTTGGTTCCGACTGCAAGAAGTTTCTCACCCCCCTATCTGGTAACACCTGAACATGTAAAGCCAAGGGAAGTGCTTAATGTTACGCACATTCATGAACACTATGCCAGTACTGAGGCTAGAACATAAGAACAGTGTCCTTTGGATAAGATGAGAATTTGCCTATATCTTTCACTGAAAGATTTAATTGCATCAAAAAGCTTGTGTAGCTATTGGTCTTGAATAGCATACTCTTTCTATGTAAGTCACTCTACTCAGGCCAAAAGGTGACTATTACTCATTTTCCAGGGGTCCAACTCACAAACCAAACTGTTTACAGACCCCAATTATAGAAATACCCCAAAGAGGCAAAAGTTGCCTTTTTGTTCTCCTCCAGATAAATAAATTCTATGGGAAAAATGGACTATAACAACTTACATGTTTAGTATTATTACCCTGTTTTCACTATTATATTTATTCCTGATAAAATTGCAATATTTTTTCTAATTTTTTAGTTGCTGCCAGCTATAACAGGGTAGAAATTTCCATTCTTAGAATTTACACCCTTAGTATGTTTGTTGCTGATGATACCCTTTTCCTTACAGTTAAGAAGAAGAATTAAAGACTTACATTCAGCTGAACATAAATGAGTCATATACATCGCTGTCAGAGTCTGTCTTACAAGTGATTTGTGACTACCCTTTCTCCGCTTCTCACTCAGGCAGAAATCATTAGAAAAGATTTAATCAAGAAAGAGTAATGAACTCGATAGTAACTGGCTAGACAAATGAGAAAATCACTTGACTTCTGTTAAAAGATGCCGGATTTTTTGAGTTAGACCCTACATTTTTTATTAAGTTAATATAACCTCAGTTGTCTATTTCAGCTGAATTCCTGTTTCCCAACTATAAGTCAAACTGGAAGTCAGATACAAGCCTGCTGTTCTTACAGATCTCTGTATGCACACAGTTATATATCAATATGTATACATACCTTTAAACTTGTAGATTTGAAAATCTGAGCTATTTTGGCCCTAATATCAGAATTTTTGTCTGCAATCTTGTGGCAAGCTGCAAATCCAGAAGATCAGTCCTGGCTTTGAAACGTCAGTACTTAGACATTTGTGACTTTTTTAAAGAAATGAATCTTAGGAGGCTCCACAACCGAAGAGAAACAACACTAACCAGCACACCGCAGGAGGGCAGCCTGGGCAGTGTTTGTGCCAGAACGAGCACCGATTCAGGTGATGCCAGACCTACCCTTTTTTACAAATGAACACAACACCTGAGAGGGAATACCCTTTTCAAGGAGATAATTCGCCTTGCTAGACCTAGACCTGATTATGTCCTTGCAGGAGATACTAGCAGTGCTGCTCTTTTGCCTATAGAGGTGCAAGGTCTGTCATGGCACACTGAGCACTCAGACACTGCCCGTGTAACATCTGCTTCAAAGCAGTGAAAAGAACCCAGCCTAGGAAATTTATGGATTGAGCACACAATGTAGGCATCAAAGGCGTCGTTTAAAGTGACTTTGATGGGGACACACGCAAACACGGTCCTAGGAAGGTCCCTCCCTCTGTGGGCAGTTGATACTACACCTTTCAGATAGGTCAGTGCTTGCGTAGAAAGGGCAGGTGGCCCAAAACTGTGCTGAGTGACAACAAAGCTTCTGAGATACAAAAAGTTATTCAGTGGAGATGGCAGAAACATTATAAAGCTAATTTCATATTTAGTAGAAATTCATATTAACGGACAGAAACTGGGCATTCATCCCAGAGGTGAAAAGCCAGTATTTTATCAGAAAATTTGCTCTGTTTACTCTTACAGTGCTACTGTATCTCAGTGCTACATGGACCTAAGTGTATTCGGTACGATTGTAGTATCCATTTCCTCCTGCTTAGCCAGAAGCACTCTGTGTCTAGCTTCTGTGTTCAAATTAGGAAGTTTACTGATGAATGTAGTATTCAGGAAGGAGCATTTGATATGTGAGTGAGAAACAATCTGGCTGCTGAGAAATGTCATTTAACATACCCTCCCACTCCATTTGTTTTCAGGAACTGGAATGTGCAAAGATGTAGGCCTCGTTTGCTCCACCTCATTTCTGCATTAGCATCATATGCCTAATGTAATCATTTAACGTCATCAAAGAAAGTGAACAGAATTTTTTTTTTGGGGGGGGGGAAGAGAGAAAAAACAAGACAGGCCTTTTAGGGCTAATATCAAAAGCTAGGAAGTCAATGAGAAAGCTACAATGGAATGACAGCAGCTGTTCCATCATAAGTCAGTTTTAGCAGTCAGAGAAATGCAAGAAGCGTCCAATGCTACTCTCATATAGCAGCACAGATTTAAAAATAATTATTTTTATATAAGCATTTATACCAAATTGGAATCAGATGAAAGAGAGTGATAAATAATGGCTATATCTAGGGTACCAGATATCTACCGTGTTTCTTCCTCTGAAGTACTTGTCTTTCTGGATGCTCTACAGCATGGAAATTCTGGTGATAATATTCTCACAAGCATGCTGAAGTCATTGTATCTTATTTGAGGAACGCCCCCTTTTTTTTTTTTAAATCCTCCTAAAACTTGACCAGAATTTGTATCTTGCATTTGCATTATTTTTAACTTCCTTGTATCTCTAATCTTCCAGTTAAACAGAGGAAGGTGAAGCAGAAAAAAAACAGGTTGCCATAAGACTGTCATAATTTCACCTACAGTTTACAGGATAAGAATTTTGGGGATTGAAAGATTTTGCTCTTAGAAAGGCTACAGACATTTTAAATAAATGCAATCTGTGACATTATTCAAAGATTAAAAAACACTAATAATATGCTAGAACTAACATAAATAATAGAATACCCTCCCATTTTAGTTGATGAGCCCTCCAATTTGAAGCCTAATGGTGTCAATTATTGAAAGACTTCCAACCACTTCAGTAGGATTTATGTCATCTCTTATTCTGGAACTGGATGAGACATTGACATTTATTAACTACTTCACAGTAACTACCATCCTTCAGACTGTTTGCTAAAATCTTGTCACAAATGTTCACAGTTTGCCATTCACACGTCATTTTTAATTATATGAGTCAGCTGGAAGTGACTAATTGCAAAAATATCGAATACTTACAAAAATGGAATATTACAACAGAATATACATTGTGCCAGCTAGAAAACATTTGGTCACTTACTGGGTCTGTTTCCTCATTTGAGAAAACATGCAATGGACTAGAAAGATGTATATCAAACTTTGCTTCTGGTAGAAATTCCAACACTGGAGTAAACCACTCTCACACTTTCATGACTACTCTTTGTGTTTAGGTCAAACACTCAAATGTTCTTGGGAAACAAATGTACAAGCAGACCCCCTTCAATCAAAGTTTGCTGCTGCATTCAAGTAAATAATGTGATAATCTTTTGTTCCCATTTTTCACCTCAGTGTATATTTGTGGTTCACTAGTCACCAGCAAGCAGTCCAGAGCCAGCCATCATTAAGACATCAGTTTACACTACATGCCATTTCACTTCAAAAAAACCAAAAAATACAAGGCCTTTATACAGAAATGCAATTTCCAAACGGAAATGTAAGAAGAAGAAGAAAAATATTTGTGGAAAGCAAGCACATATACTGTATCTTCAGAGTATTTCTATTCCATACATGAAAAGAATTCCTTTCCCTATCTCAATACTGTGTTTTCACATCTCCTGGTGTGAATGTTGTTCTGTTTCTATGCTACGCTGATCCATCCACTCTCTAATGAATACATTAGGGACATTACCAGGCAATCTGGAAATATTCAGGTGAAAAAAGTGATGTTTTGCAGCAAGGTATATATTCTCTGAAGTGCAACCTCTTCCTCACGTTGCATTTTATCATGAAGAAAATTATGCTTCAGGAAAAAGGCCGTAACTTTTTAAAAAAAAAAAACCCGAAGAGATACACAGCAGCTCACCAGCCTTAAATCATTTACCCTACCCTGATGAATCTGTCCTGAGAATTATTTAAATTGAACACTTCCAATAGAAATATGAAGTGTATGGCTTAAAGGCAGGACTGAAAGTAGTATTAAGAAAGTCACTCCTTCCCTGTTGTTCTCACTAGACTTGGAGCAGAATGAAGTGGACTGAACAAGAAACACCAGTCTGGCATGACGATGATTTTCTGTCAATGAACTGCACCATTCCATATTTGCTTAAATTCAGATATTAAATCCTTCATTTGGTCTACTTTTTTCAGATTCAGAAGAGGTTTTCGACCAAAGTTGGAGTGCCTTGGCTTATCTCAGGCTTGCATAGTCCAAGAAAGTACATACAGACGTTACAGTGGCCAAATGTTTGGTGGTAGTTACCCTTAGGGAGCAGAAGGGGAGTTGGGGCTGGTTTCATCCTGAATGGATGAAAATAGTTAAAGGCTATTAAGATGAAGCTACTGATAGCATCTTCTGCAACACCTATTTATCTGAAACATATTTCGTGGCAGGACTTGTCCACCCTTACGATTTTTTAAGCACAATCCTTTAATTTTTCTCTATCTGGAAAATCCAGCTGTCCTGGATTATGAATAAAGAAAACTTCCACAACAAGAACAATATTACTTTTCTGTCTCGCACAAGATCATTTCAAAGCATAATAAAACAATGACTTTATCATTGATGGCACTAGGAACATCACTGAACTTGGATTATATCTCCACAAAATCATTCTCATAAGATTCTTTTCTTTGTCTCACAAAATAGGGTAGTGAAGTGTAAGTTCATGCCTTAGTGTCTTTTGCTAATAACATGGGAACACAGCCCTCCCTACCTCACTGTCATAGTGCAGGAACTTCCTTCATGTATCGGTGTTTCTGTAATCAGAGCTTGTCAAACAGTAGAAGCCTCTTTTACTTCCAGAGCAAACCCATGAAAAAACCCACCTCAGTCACATTATCTAAGCAAGATGTAATGAAACAAATACATTGGAGACTTGCCCAGTCCAGGACATTTTGAATCAAAAAGGCAAGAGCTTAGAGCCAAGAGCTGTAAAAACTTTGGAAATGTGGGTACTTTATGTTACAGAATCTAAATTGAACTGCATCATGGAAAATAATTTCCTTCCTACCCTCTCACAACTGTGTGTCTTGTGATCCCAGTGAGGGCAATTAATCCACAGACCACATTCTGTCTCTCATAAAATACAAGAGTGCAAAAATAATGTAAAAAAGCAGCAAGAATTGAACCAAACTGACACGTTCAATGAAGTCTGCTACTTGCTGTTCTTCCATTACCATTGGTTTCCTTCTCTTACATTTATTCATTTTACCCTTCTCTAGCACCTAGTTTTAAAATGTGTATTATTTGCTAGATCATCAAATGTTCACTCTGTATACATACATAGTATTCCAAATCCTGATTTCTGCTTAGTGCTTTGCAGTGCTATTGTAACAGAGTAGTGAAGACAAATGTAATAATAATATCAGAATAATTACAAAAGGATATTAAAAATTTATCTCTAGAAATAATATTGTTATGGGTAGTCCATCCACAGTTTAATAGATTCCTTAATTTCCCCTAAAATCACCACTGCAGGTCAGGTAGGAAACAGAAGAAAGACAAAAACTTTATACTAGCTTACATATTTGAGTCAAATCTATGAATTTCATCCTCATAACAGTCTTGTAAAATGCAGTCTCAGCTAACAGCTGAGGAACTTGGAAAATCCACCTTACGCAGGGTCACACAATTCAAACAGTAGAGCTGAGCTTTGAGCCCAGGTCTCAAGAGAGACAGGTGTCTTCTGCTCTCCATGAAGAGCCCTTCACTCCACATTGCCCTAGTTCCGCATGACTTGTCCAGATAAGCAGGTACTGGGCGCCTGCCTGTCTGCACGGCCAGCCTTGCCCCAGCCAGAAAGACGCTGCCAAGGCATGCACGCAGGCTTTGGTCATTGAAGCGGATGTGAACATTTCCAAACACAGGGAATTTAGATGTGGAGGAACCTTGAAAGCAGCAGAGGGTTGCGATTCTTTTTTGAAAAAACAAAGGTAATAGGTACTTGCAGAAGATTCCGCTTTGGTCACAAATGACAGCTAATGGTTTGCCCTTCCCTTTCTGAGCATGCTTAAGGATCTTTCCTCTGACAATGCTGGCATTTCTGAAGGTTATGGCACCCATGTGTGACATTATCAAAAGATCTAGAAAGGATAAAGTAGCTGCGTTAACATGTTTAGATTAATTCAGTTCCTCAATCTCCTGGAAGGATTTCAGTTAAACTTTTGGTAGTGCCAGAGAAGCTAAATTTCAGATGTTTTATTAACAGGAAATGGAATTGTTGACAGCCTGCGTTAGTTGACAAACACTGTAAGGGAAGGCATCTGTTTACTCACTCAGGTTAGATTTTGATTTACATAAAACTTCAGGATTTTGTCAACATTTAAAAATGTCACTGAAGGAGAAAGACGGAGACCTAACCCTTAACCAAACAATCCAACCTGGAGAAAGACTTGGAGAGAATAAAAATATGACCATTGAACACTGATCACTGGTCAATCTTCTAGCATTAAAAACTGATCAAACCCTCTTCAGCTCCAAATTAAGACTGTGATTCCCAAATTTTAGTAGGTGGCTGTGACCTACCTGTCCAACTAGCCTGGTGGCTCAAAGTCCCAAATGGAATACGTCATGGTTATTCTCTGTTTCAAGCCCCCACAAAAGACCTGAGTGGTCCATGGGAAGCAGAACATCAGAGTAGCAGTGGAGTTTCTCCAGCTCTTTCAACAGGTCCCTGCTTTTCATTTCTATTCTAAACAAAAGAAGGGGGAAGATCACTAAAGACTGTATGTTACACTCTAAAATACAAGTATACTGAGATGCAACCTAGAGTTAAAAAGGTAAGTGAAGGTCCCTCTCAGTCCTGCAAAAACCTTAATAAAAGCAGAACAGTGCAAACAGACAAATGATAACAGAACCATCTAAAATCTATTTATCTCTGGGGCAAAAGCAAGCAGCTCCCACACTTGCTGACATTTTGGCTTGAGACTCTTCTCCTAGGCAGGCATGAGCAATCCAGACTATTATCAACACCTTGAGCTGGAGTACTCGCTGGCTTTGCCTCTTAAAAGCAAGGCAGTGAGAGTTGGAGCACAATGTGGAGGATACAGTGTGATCTGCTCTCAAGCACTGCGAGCTGCTCAGTGTTGTACTTGAAAAGAGCATTGAGAGCTAGTCTGTTCGTGCCTTTTATATGCGACATGAGTGGGTGGCGTTGTCAGGTGGTGGCATTGGACAGTCTCAGAACCACAGGAGCTGTCACACAGCACAAGGCAGAGCCTTATCTTTTTCGCCTGACTATTTTTTCGGCAGGCACTTTCCTGAAATTATGTACACATTCCAGCACAATATACAAGCAGAGAATCATTCCTCATTTACAGAAGGATAAAAGGCATTTGATCGCTATCTCTATATACTAATTAGACCCTATTCAATAAACAGCATAGGCACTTTTGTGATTTTTCTTAAACTGGATTCGAGCCTAACCTGTGCAGGCATTTTATATACGCTATTGAGTACTTAGCTGTATCTTTAGGCATCCAGGTTCAATTTTGTCATGCCGTTGCACTAAGCATCACAAGGTCTAAAGGATTTGAATAGCTAAATCCTGCTTTCATAAGTGACTAGACAGCTGGAAGCCTAAATAGTAAAAGGCATTGAACAGTTGTTAAAGTCTAAATCACGTAGGCACAGACGCTAAAACATGCTTCACTCCCCAAATGCCAATGGCTACCTAGCAAAATGTTCAAAAAGCAACTACTGTCCAACTTCTACTTTCCAAAGATGTTTTTGAAGACACAGCTGTGTGGTTTAGGCCCCATGTCACTTAATGATGTGACTTGGATTCCTAAATCAGCTAGAAGATTTCAAAAATGTTCTTTTTCCTTTCTGCAAAATGCAATTTATAATAATATTCGGGGGGTGTTTCTAACATTATAGGTGTTATATTTAAACTTTTAATGTATTATGTCTTGACACAGTTGCATACAGCTATAGCTAGGTAGCAACAAACTTCCCTTTGTCAGAGATTTTGGTGCAATGTTTATTTTGTATGCTTTTGTATTTGAATTTTAGTTACTAAAATAATAATAGTAAAATTGTTGTCAGTATTCTCTTTGCATCCTTGTGAAAGAAATCTCATTCAAGTCAAAATGATTTTTATTGTCCATTGATCTGTATAACCAAAACCTAAGGCAACTAATTTCCCAGATTAAACTAATGAATTAAGATTGCCTTACTAGAATCCTGACTATTGCAAAAACAGGCACTAAGGGAAAGAGATTTACTGAGATGAAAGAAATCTGCATTTTAGCTACGTTTTCATAGCTCCTTTGGTCAGGATGAGCTGACAGTTCTCAGAATCCAAGATAAAGATATACGATGTTTAGAAATGGCATCTAAGTTATTATCCCAGAGAACGAGCAGAGTAAGTGTGTTATTAATCCTGGGTTCTTAGGCTAACTTAATTGCTGCCAGTAAATCAGTAATTATTGATGTAGTTTCTTTACAGTGAGTAACCAAAGGAGTGAAATTATTTATCACACAGTTGCTCTGCAGAGTACATTCAATAATTATTTTTTGCTAAAATATAGTATATGAGGATATATTTACTTGGGGAGCTTCTGTTGTCATATAGTGTACTATGGTATACTGTAGTCTATGTTCAGCACAATATTTTGAGTGAAAGTGTTGGTTACCAACCAGCCTCTGTTAATACAAATTAATCTGTTTTTTGCATGGTCTAGGCAGAACAGATAACTGTATATATAAAGCTGTTGGTATTTCGTACATTGCAAACCAGTAGGGATAGGTTTCACTTTCAATTAGAAAGAAAATTAAGCTTTAATTCGAGAGGTGAGAAAGTGACTTGGATTCGTTTGTCAGTCAGAAAATTTTGGCAAACTTTCCAAATTACTCTGGCCATGCTGGCTCCAGCATAACCTGCCTGAAGTCTGTCGCAGCCAGCCCGAGCGCTCCCCTTCACTTTGATTTCGTGGGAGAGCCGAGGTCCGGCAGCATGCAGAGGCCCACCAGGAAATTTTGTATACAACAAAAACTGGTTTACAGCTTTCACTGTAGCTGTCACCATCCCCCTGTGATGTTGTGGCTACAACATCTTGTCCAAAGTTGGAGCCAGATCCTACCGAGATGGGTGGATTTTCTATCACTATTTACTTGCCACCAGCAGCAGCGAGAACAAAATTGAAGAATCTGTTAATCTGACAATTTGCCATATACAGGATTAAATTCATAGCTCTTCCACAGTATGAAGAATGAATTGTCTGTACTGTTCACAAGTTCTCACGCTAGGGATCTTTGTGCAAGTCAGAGTATCAAAAATAATGTGAAATTCAGCAGGATTCAATGTATACATTTTTAATGTTATGGCATTAAAAACAATTTCTACACTTCTTAATTTGAGCAGATATTAGAAATAAGGAAAACTCCAGACTGGCAAAGGCTGAAGGTGAAGAAAAAAATGGAGCTTTTATTTGGGCAGATGAATTAAATCAAGAGACTGTAACAAGAACCTGTAACAAGGATCTGCAATAAGAATCTGCAATAATTCAAACAGCCAAGATGACTGGTTTTTTGCAATCCCAATTTTGTAGCTGCTTCATAGAAAAAGAAAATCATGTCAGAAACTTGAATGTGTTCAAATCACTGTCATTGCTGAAGGAGGTCAAAAGAGCTGTGCTGTTATTTCTTACCCACCTGGATGTCCTCGGGCCCTGGAGATACATCGTGGAGAAGGGCATGGTTGTACTATAGGTATGCGTAACAGAACTATTGACCTGATCCTATCTTGCTCTTTTTTTAAAAAAATAACATTTTCTAATTACAAAAGAGCAGCCTGGAGACTACAGAGACATGAAGTGCACCAAAACCCATAATGACACTTAATAGAATGTCCAGAATAATATGTGAATTACCAGTAATAAAGTCTTTACAAGTATAGCGAACACCTATGAATAAATGGCTATATGAAGTATAACATACTTCAGGCTTTGAAGAGACGGACAAGCCTTCTTATTAGCTCTAAGACTGTAGCAGTGATTTTCAAGAGCTGAGCACAGTCCCTCTAAAACCTCTGCAAGCTTTCAGTTAAAGAGACTCCCTGTCGTCCTTCTTTTCAAACATGCAACTTATTGCAGTAAAAAAAGGCCAGGAACTCCTGAGAAGAGTCCTTCAGAACACAGAATAGTTGCAGGAACTAAGGCCTGCCATTTGCTTCGATTTTGCTGCTCATTGAGAAGAAAGTATTAGAAGGCATTAGTTATGCTCTGCATTCATGGAAGTCTTTTTCCAGCCAGGATTTAGGAAACCAGCAGCCTCTTGCAGAAGCCAAGCAGGCACAGCTCTAGGGAAGTCTTCTTGAAGGCCGTCTACATGGAGGGGGGAGGCAGCCAATCTGCAGGATATCGTCTGGATCTGATTAAGGAATTTACATGTGGCAATAGATGGATAACCACCACTACAGAACACAGTAAATGCATAATTCTGCTCTATGCAAAATCCTCTGTGTGTCTCTTAAACACTATGTACTTTTCATTTACATTTAAATTAAGCTGGAGTCATTCAGTTCTGAGGCAAACATCCATGAAAGTTGCTGAGAGTTTGCAGTACTTCCAAAATCAAGGTAGAAATAGTATTGTCTTGCAGAAGTACTACATGTTCCTGGAAATGACAACTGACTGTGATTTCTTTAGCAATCTAATTGGTATGCCATTGCCTCTATTCTTTCATTTTGCTCACTATGAGCATAATCAGATGCTGGGTTTTCAGAGCAGAAAAATGATGACTTAGAAGTGTGAAAGTGAAGGGTTGGAAACATGATAAAACCTATTCCCCCAGGAACTGGTGAGAGCTCACACCAGAGAAATCAAAGAGAAGTTAAATGTTACATGTAAAACTGTGGTCCTTGAGCTAGCGTACAAGCCTTGGGAATCGGACTGCAACCCAGTCAAAACTGACCTGGATTTAAGATTCATTACAAACTGGAAACTCAAAAGAGGTTGAAAATGTGAAGGAAAAAAAGTCTTGGTTATGTTTGAGGAAACAAGGTCCATTTTCACATAAAATAAAGCTCCTGAATGGCTATACATTGAAAATAAAATGAAAAATAATATGGTGTCACACAGAAAGGTTCTCAAATACAACTGATGATTGAGCCTACTCACAGAAATACATTTAGTACTAACTGGGAGTAAAGCAGGAATTGAACCACTGGATCTGTTATTGTCTGTATCCTGCTACAAAGAGCAACATGTCCATGCTTCCAGGATAGGTCACCAGAGTTAGCTGCTAGTGTGGTTCCCTGTCTTGTGAGGTCACCAACAAATGCCATGGACTTCTGCAAATTTCCTACTTCAATTTTTATTTCAGTGCTTACATATGCATTCACTTCATGGCTTCATTAGTTCAAAGAAAACAGGATCCTTCCAAAGTAAGTACATAACATCAATATCTATCTGCAATTCTGAGTTGGAGCTATAATTTGAGGGCTGCGTGGCCAGAAGGGACATGATCCTTCTGCAGTTAGCTGGCCCTGGACAAACCTGTTGTCTTTCAGCTACCAGGAAGCAAGAGAAATTACTCTGTTCAGCTTCAGGAATGCAGCTAAATTCAGAGTCACAGATAAATTCAGGAAGCAGAGCAAGAGGGAAGAGGAAAATGTATACAATTACATGTTATTTTAATATGCACCTCTGGCTGTAAATCTAATCAAAATAATGATAAATACTGCTGAATATGCATAACAGAAAACAGAATGATCAAATGCAAAGAATGATGCCATCTCCTACCTGCTGCTGGGAGCAAAGGGCTGCAGAGAAACTGGCTCCTGTGATCACCTGCTCTACTTTTACCGTAAAACTCAAGGTCTTAAGCTGCACTGAAGCATCTCACATTAGCTCAGGCTATATAGTCAACTAATTTAGGTGACATTTTACTTTAATTTCTTTGCTAAAAGATCAGCTCCTATTGTTCCTCTGTGCCATCTGTAAGTACAAAATGTTATCTTCTCTTATTTTTAACTATTATAACAAGCCCATTCCTGATATAAATTCTGGCAAAATTTCAGATCTTTGCAGAAGTCCAGAACAACACCTATGGCCAAGTTAAAACCCACTTAAACTTGGTGAAGTTTTGAATTGGATTTAACTGTGGCACAGACAGTCTGCCACACCCTCTGTTCAGAGTAGATATAGATTGCATGGGATTCTGTGCTGATACCCAGACATTTCTTGTCTTATAGAATGGATCAGTTCTTATATCTAAGGTATATGTTCTCACTTCATAAACTTTAAAAAAGTTGATTCTGGAATAAGCATAACAATTCTGCCTGCTCAGTTGCTCTGTAATCTCACACAACACAGGGTAAATACGTAACGAGGATATGCAGATTGGGGAAATTGGCAGGGTACCGATCTGGTTATCAGCTGGCTGCTGGTAACCTTTGCCATGTAATCAGCAGTGAGAACTGCTGCAGATCAGCTGCTAAGGCATCCACTTTATAGAAAGGTGTTGGTGGGCTCATGCTGTGGTTTTGTATAGGTTTTCTAATGGGAATTTTTAGCCATTCAAGGGTCTGATGTATGGACTGTTGTGATCCTTGCAGGTTGGAGCAGCTCAGCATCATCTTTCAAGACCCACGTCCCTCATGTAACATAGGTATTCCTCAGCTTGAATTACAACGTATTCACCTAGAAGAGAAGTCCTGGTGCCACAACTGTTCCCAGCAGCTGTCCTTGCAAACTAATGGGCATATTACAAAGTAATTTATTTAGTCACTTTCTTTAATTTTTTGCTTATTTCCACCCCAGTAAGCCAGAAAACTGAACTTGTTCACAAAGAAAGCAGTGTTTTGGGGATTGTCTGTAAAGTTTAGACCAATACATCTAAAGTGGTGACAAAAGCTGCATAGAAAGGCTAGTATTGGTGTAAGTGGATTATTTCAGATGTGAAGCCTGCTCCTACTCAGTGTAAGCAAACCCAGGGATTGCCTCTTCACAGGGAACTAAGTGGCTAACAAACCTTTTGAACTGTCTGAATTTTGCCCATCTGAATGCCCATCTTCTCCAGTGCAACTTGTTCACCAGCTTTTAGATAACAGCCATGAACATACATAGAAGTTATAGCCATGCTAATTCTATGAGAGTAAGAAATCATCTCTGCTGCTTGTGGACTTACCCATAGGTGAACACGCATTCTCCAAAAGAAATCTAGAGGTTTTATAAAAATTTTTATTCAAGTCACATAAGGCAGAACAATCTAAGCAAGCAATAAAATCTGATGGTAGATGAAGGCTTGCAATGTGCTAGATCATGTAAATTGCTTAAACTACCATGATTAGCAAATAAATCTATACACAATTCAAAGTATGCTTTCAGACAATTCGCCAAGGGCTATAATCACATGCCGAGTTATCCAGTAAGTTCCAGTCTGATGTTATACAGCTTTCTACAAAGAACATTATCGTGTTATCTAAACCATATTCTTTTAGTTATTAGTCCTAAAGCTCTTCTCCTTCCAAATCTAATTCTCATAGTTATAAGGGTTCCCCTCTGTCTCTCTGTCTGCAATTATAGTGTAATAAAATGTATTTTATTTGATCAATATCAAGAAACACACTTTTCTATGTACTGCAAAACAGGAAGGTTACTCCCAGCTGTGTTATTCCCAAATGTAAAGCATCAAACTCATTCATTTTGTGTCTCTGATTTTATGATAAGCTAAATCTATATATTTCTTTGTTTAAAAACAAAACTAACCTATTTGCATGTGTAGATGCCTATGCAACCAAGTCCACCTTTTAGCCAAAATAATCAGGAAGTCATCACGTTTCCAGACATAGCAGGGAAGAGTTTGTGATAAGAGCAGGACTTACCCACAAGAGCCCTGAAAAAGTCAGTAGGATAAAAAGCTCACAAAGATGTAACTATCACTGCAGGTTACCTCTAAATCATCTGAAAGTCTAGTGCATAATACTGTCACGGTATTGAGAATTAAACGATTTGGGCCCCAGCCTGCATTCCTGATGCAGACAGTTGGCTATACCTGTTCAAGGTGAACACTGGGTGTGGGGTATCATATTGACACGTACAAAGACGCTGTTTAACCTTGGCTTACAACTTTCATATGGAAATCTAAAGAAGCAGAATTGTTTCTGATCACATTTCAGGCACTTCATGCAATCAACAGTGTTTCTTCCTTGCAGATTCTCAAAAAAAAGAAAAAAAAATAATGAAAGCCTCATGATACCTCACGAGACACCATCATCTGGTTCATACTTGGCTTTCCCATGAAGAAGTGATACAAGGTTCGTCTAAATCACATTGTCTGAACACATGTTAGTGATTGTATTTTGGGGGAAGAGAGGCAAAGCGTATAGAGATATGCACAGGACAGGGAAGATGCATAGCTAGATTTTGCATGAAGGAAGGAAGGGGCTTACTAGAACCATGGACTTACATTTGGCAGCAAACCTGATCCTCTGCCATCTAATACAATGACGAAAAGTGCGATACTAAACACTCCGCATTGCTTTATAATTTAAGTAGCAAAATTTTATTTCTACAGGTTCTCTGACATGGAAAAAAGAAGTTTGTTGTCTCTAAAATATGAGCTTTGTCCAAGACAAATCAGCTGGGGGAAAAAAAAAGCAACCAAAACCAATTTTCTGCTGGACAAAAAGACAATATGTTTATGTTTCAGATCTGGCAATTTTGTTCTCCCACCTTCAGTTATCCATAATCCACCCGCTACCCTTCAAGATAAATGGAAGCTTTTGATTTTGCAAAGATCTATTTTTATACTTGGTTTCCAGTCGTGAGAGGCACCTGTAGCCCTGACAAACATCTCCAGGCCTCACTAATCAGTGCTTTTGTTTTCTTTACTGCAAATTTAATACTGAGGTGGAAGGGAGAGTCACAGAGACTGATGATCTCTGTTTAATGACAAATAGGAACAACATCGGGAGTATCAGCAGAGACTGCTTCTCGCTGATTAAACAACCAGCTCTAAGCCCAGCTGAGATAGCTCATTTGTAAGGGTGAGAGGGGAATTCAGCTTTCATGTCCATTTAGTCTTTGATACGTCTACCTAGCCTAAAAGCACAGGCTTCAATTAGTGGCATCAATCATCTGTCCCAATATGATTATTTTACAACAACCCCCTAATTTTTGATAAACCACAGAACAGTCCTAGCTGGTAGCAAATAGATTGTCCTTTTCACATCTGGGGTATGACTTCAAAATACCATTTGTTGTAGGCAAGAAGCATTTTGACAGATATATCTGATAAATGATTTGAGGAAAGAAAAAAGCTTTAATAGTTGAGAACAAAGTGCTGAACCTATTAATTGCTATAGGCTTTGATGGATATAATCATTATATATGAAAGAGAGGTGCATAACGAGAAATAATAAAAATAGAGCGGACACTGACTGATAAAGCTGAAAGACTGCTGGAATGATGGGTTAAAACAACCATAGACAGCTGATCCCAAAGGACTGGGTGACTTTCCTTCATAAAATAATTTTGAACAATTTTGGAGAGCACAGTACTGAAGATTAAAAACAACCCATGCATATTCCTCAGATTTTTTGAAAACCTGTCCCTTAACTTGGTCCACAGGCATTGGTGTTTATTAAGGCCACTTCAAATTATATTTTAAAATTATATTTACAATACTGTATCTTTTTCCTTTTCTTCCCTTTCCTTCACTCCAAAATACAATAAAAGACATCTGGAACATTTGTTATCCAATGGGACACATTATTTATATTCAGCAATGAACTCTATATAATTTTGTCGCACTGTAACATTATTTCCACTAAGTTAAGAATTTGCAATACAAAGCCCTTAGTTCACCCTCAATCTGATTTGCAACAGAGGAAACTTGGAATAACTTAAATCACAACAAAATGTACATCAATCTGAAAAACATGCTATTCAGTGAAAATGTAATTTTTTTTTATCTTGGGAAATCAATACACAATAAGCAAAGCAGTTACTCCACAGTCTTTCCTGTCTGAACACAAAAATACGCAAAGTGCACAGTAAGAGAGCCCCTACTGGAAGCTAACGAGTTTACTTGTTACTGTAAATTCATGCCATTGCTTTTTTTTGTAGACCAGCCAGGAGAAACACTTGATGATATGGCCTTATAATAAAATGCCTGAGTATGTATTACTGAAAACCTAAGAAACTTGAAATCACAACTGTGCAGATTATCTAAAGATATGAGCACAATGTGTTTTTGAAAAACAGTGGGATGTGTTCTCTCCACATCCTCTAGAATATTCAAAAATGTTCCTCTGAACTCTCTAACTCTGAGACCAGCGGTTAGACTGGCTGAGCAACAACACGCCTCTCCTCCCCCTTCCCCGCTGTCACCTACATGCAGGTATGCGTCTGCCAGCACACTGGTCTCCGGGACAAAGCTCCTCTGCTCAGTGAAGGGGCTAGCATCTCTTCATTCTTTTTCCACTAAAATCAAAACGCCTTACGCCCTGGGTTTTTCTCGGTTTTGTTTTTCAAATAATGCAGCCACACATCAAATATGTTGGAATAATCTAAATGAAGACCCCTTTGGCTTTCTTGTTCTACTTCTCAGATAACAACAGATATTCATATGGTCCACTTTCTCTCATAAGCTCCTACAGTGTAATACCAAACTCTAATGAAACTCTGAAAAACAGCTGTCAGGCCTCAAAAAGGGAATCTTTCTGGACCTTGGCTGAAAGTCTGGCGTTGGGCTGCTACGAGATACTATGGGGAATGCCAGATGATGTCCCTCCTGCCTACTCAGTCTCAGCCTTCAGGTCTCCTGCACAGTGTCGAATCTACGCTCCTCCCTTAACGACAGAAGAGCTCATAATGATATTAGAAAGTGAGGGGTGAGAAAGCCCATTATAAAGCACAAACCACCATTCACTGCTGCACATCATCTCTTGGTAACTAATGCAAACGAGTCCCCAAAGATGTATTTACTGAACCAGACAGCTGTACAGGAAAAGAAATGGCAGCTTACAGCTTCTGCCCATAGGTGATGGTAAAAATAAGTTGCTTTTCATAATTATGGTAGCACAGATTTAAAAGAGAGGAGAACAGAAATTTTTCTTTGCTAAGGTTTAAAACCAGAGATTTTAAACTCTTTCCCATCATGATGCTTGGCAATAAGCCAGACTGACCAGAAGTGGTGCCTAATTCTTCTGTAACACCAGTCTGTGTCAACAGCATTTCTTTAAAAAAGAGAGGGTCATCAAAATGCAGTTCATCAAATTAATGTAATTAAAAAATGGTAAAATATTATAACCCATTATGCACAAAGTGATTAGGACTCTGCCTCTAACACAGCTCTTTTGCAGCATAAATGGCATGCAAACAGCATGGTGTCATGCAGCCCTGTGTTATAAGACTTAGTGAACCTCAAAGCAAACTCCTTGCTTGAGCCATTTTCAATCCCCAAGTGTAAGGAGGTACATGGGGAAGAAAGCCTTTGCTCTTTGTGTATCCTTCTCTACCCGTTCTGTGTCAGAACACTTGAGCTTGGTGGACTAAATTGTCTGTGCATCACTGTCAGTGTTGCAGCTTCACTGCTTGGTGTAGATAAGATGCAGCTGTTACCTGTCTTATGTGTACCATGTTTCCAAGGGTGGAAAAGTCACGCCTTGCTGGAAATAAACTTGGCAACATTAATCTTCATGACATATATAACGACTGAAAACTAAAGAGCTGCATATGTAATTGCTTTAATACAAATATAATGATCATAAATAATTTTCATGTGTCTTTCAAAAGTGCTTTTTATCTTGGCCTCCAAAGTGTTTTATGACCACCGACTGATTCTGATTTTATGAAGTATTTAAAGTAATGCTTAGCTTTTAGCACCTTTCAGCTCACCTGAAATCGGCACAGCCATTTAGGACACGGTTAATTTTCACTGAGGCTGATGCCTTGCTGGATTAGACTGAAACCCTTCAGCGCCTGATATCATTTGACTGCTGCTAAGATGCTGAACATAATAATGAGGATGAGGGAAAAGCATGGAGACTGGAGGATGCACAAAAAGCTAATCCTCTGCAAGTATTTCTCAGCTGAGGTTTCACTGGACTTTTTCCTCATGAATTTTGTACACAAATTCCCACTTCTCTGAGTCTATTCTTTGCAGGAACATGGCAAGATTAGTAGCTTAATGCATGGCCTCTAACATCTCTGTGTCAAACAGTTTAGAAAGCTTCTAGATTTGTATAGTTTAGAACAAAAAACCCCACGTAACCAATGTACAATGTCTAAGCTAATTTGGAGAGAAAAAGGCAAAAACTGTTATTTGCCATAGGTATTTAATGTCCTTAACACATCAATGCTAGCATTCAACATTTACTTGCTTTTTTTCTTTCTCTTCAGATCTTGGCTTCAGCAAATGCTAGAAACCAGCTGTGGATCATGATTACATCAAATTATTTTACCGAGTAAACACTAAGTCAATCCATTTTCCAAACACATCAACAGAAATTTTTCACACTTCTTTTAGAGGGTACCAGGCTGAATCTAAAGCAATTATAGTCATGACAATGATGCTTCAACAGTACCTCGTATTTTTCTTTAGATTTTTAGCAGCAGTTTGACTGAAAAAGTAAAAAAAATTCCCCAAGGTAACTTCATATACTCCTCTTCTGACCCTATCTTGCCAAAAGTAATTAAAAGCAGAAAGTGAACTCTTACTTTTTTCCACAATGTTTGTACTTGACATGTACTAACTTCAACATAAAAGGAAGTCGATGCTTTAGTGGTCGTAACTCCTAACTCAGTTCGTCAACAAGTGCTTCAAAGTCTAGCAGCTTATTTGAGAGTAGATACAGAATGAGTGATAAACGCTGTGTGTCATTTGCATTTTAACAACAGATATGTCTATTGCTTTTTAATGTATGTTGTGGAGATTCATCCCCTGAACTACCTCTGTAGTTTTCCTCCTCTTTTCCCCAGTGGTTTCCATCTGGATCTATTGCAATGCTCCTGACTTCACTTGCAGAAGAAACTCAGGCTTTTATCTATAGGATGGTAATTTGGAAGTCCCAGTCTCTGAACATAGCAGGTGGTAAATAATTTTGAGTGCATGGGTAAGAAGTATTGCTCATGAAAAGTAAGGTGGAAGCCCTGAGGAAACCTGAAGCTCTTTCTGAACAGGAGTTTTTGCTGATGGGTGTCTCCAAGACAGATGTCCCAATCTGGCACAACGAACTCGACAGATGGCAGGCAGAGCCCTCAGGTGCAAGGAATTCTTTCTTTGCTAATGCACTCCTGGACATAGAATTGTGCCCTTATTTACAATGCAAGTAATGTCTTCTTGAAACACGCAGAGGAAACCAGATCTACTTACTGTAGGAGTCACAGGTATGCATTATAAATGGAAAAAACCCCATATTTAAAATATAATTTCACCAGTTTCACTTACCGTCTAGCTCTTGCCTTGGGACTGAGACTTACATGTAATTTTCCCTTATTTTGAGGAATGCTTCATTTTGGTTTCGGAATTATTTGCAGCCTACATTGATCTGGTGGGCTCTCAGTTTTACTGATAAAATGCAGTTACTCTAGAAATAGCCAGGGAACTGCACTTTGTATATTCTAGTAGAAAGAAATGAATAGGAAGTTTCCTTAAGTTTCATTTCTCGTATTTTCAGTGTTTTATTGAGCTTTATAGACTTTTAATTTTGACTGTTGTTTAATCAGTTTAATTAGTGCTTTCCATTCTTTCCAGCCTTTTGAGCTGATCTTAAACTTTTTTTTGAAGTGTCAAAGTCCAGTTTAATCCATTATGAGCCTGGCTACTTTGAAGCGTTAAGTCTTGTGGACACATTTAGCTACTTTATCATAAAAAATTCATTCAGGAAAGACAGATAAAATTTTGTTGTTGCAGTTACTGGTGTGTGCCTGACACGATGCCATCATATGCAACATCTTCAGCACAGGAAAAAGGAGGGAAAAAGCCTAGTAGTTGCAAATGCAAGTAAGATAAATCAATAAACGTATTCCGTCCTTGTACATTCAAGACACCTTTCTCACTATCGCTCAGTATTTGGCAAGCAGAGTGTATACCAAGTTGAGAAAACATAGTGTTCGTCTGCAGAGTATTGCATTTTCATATAATTTTTTTCAACAATTTATCTACTAATATATTTGAATTGTGATGGGACAGGAATTTAAACTGCAAGAGGGATGCCTGAACAAGCTCACGACCACTTTATTCTGCTTGAGCTGAGCCCACTTCTGAAACAGATCATGGAAGCACATCCCTGAATTTAAATATCTGACATGCAGAAATTGGCGTCTGAATTTGTGACTGAGATTCCCCTTATAGTCAAAGGAAGGCAAGCAGTGTTAGTTAACTCAGCCTCCCAAGGACCTCTGAGGTGTGCCAGGGGAATATCGCACCCTAGGAACACCTCTCTCTTGCCACTGAATACTTGGGTGACTAGTTCAGATGTAAACACCCACATTTCCACACATTTATAACCAGGTAACACGAATATTACCAGAGAGCATGTAGACAAATTTATTCAGGAACAGTTGTCTCTCGATGAAAAATGCTAAAGGCAGACAAGCCCTGAGGACTGGGAATAATTAGAGAAGGGACTGCCCTCATGTAAAATCCGCTTCGAGTTTTGTATTATTTATATTTATACTCCCAGTGTACTATAAAATCATCCTCTGATGAAAATACAGAAAATGTTAATGCCTGTTATGATTTACATGACTGCAAAACAGAGAAAAACGCCTAGGACTAGGACCACCTTTCCATAACGGGTTGGAACTGGCCTTTCCCAAGCTTGTCTTGGGGAGAATGGGAGAACTACTCAAATAATTCCCTTCTAAATGAGGTCTTCTAACATACAGTGTTTTATTAAAAAAAATACAGGCAAAGATCTCACCTTTATCCATTTGGGACTAAACACTTCACTACTTCTTTAGAGGCATTTAGAATATAGCTGTCTTTTACACAAAATCCCTTTCTCACTATGTTGGCAGTTTAAGAAGATCAGAAAAAAGCAACAAATAATTTACTCCCAGTTTAATGCTTCTTTAAATGGCCAGAAAAGAGTTTCAGTGCAAATTAAAGTCAGATCTATTGCTACTACCCAGCAGCACATCATGAAAGAAGACAAAGCAAAGATTAAAAATAATAATCACAAAAATCATCTATGGAAAAGAAGCCATCTAAAGTTGTTATTCAGTGGCTGGCACAGAAAATGCATTCCCTACCTGAGAGTAGTAATGAATCTTCTAAGCAACTTGAAATGAAAAGCATACAGAAGGGATATTGGAAAAAAAAATAGAATTCAGAATCCAAAAATAAAGATGATGATTCCAGGCAGGTAAATACTTCAGCAGATTACTGAAAAAGATGGGATTAATATCAATCTTATCTCCAAAGCAGAGAAGTTAAAAGTGCATCTGGTAATCTGCTGGAGTTATCAGTAAAAAAATCATCCTAAATGACAGACAGAGGATACAAAACAGACCTCTTTTTTTTTTCCCCAGAAAAATTGGTGCTGAAAATAAACAATAATAACTCAGTGTGTGAAAACGTGGACTGGCAGAAAGGTGAAAAATACAAAAAAATTCAGGTCTCCATGAAAAATATATCTATATACAGGCTTCCTTTCACACAGTTTTAGAAATTAAGAATAAGGCATGGGCTGCAGCGTCATCGCATTCTGTGTGCTCTGAAGCAATATACTGAGTTGTATTGTAGGTCAGATTCCTCTAGAGACAAGAGAGAAAGTCATCCTCAAAAACTAGAAAGGACATCTCAGAAATACACGCCAAAGAAATCACATTAACTAGGCAGTAAAATGTATAGGTAAAAAGAGGCTATCAGAGAATACTAATGTATACATGCTACAGCCTCCATGACAGTGCCAGAGGAGGGAAAGCAATGCCAATGGCTGACTGAAACCAGGTGTAGATACAAGTGTGACACATATTCTGCAAATTGCAAGAGGTGGAGCCAGAAGATCCTGACATAACCTGCCAGGGCATTAGGGGATGTCAGTAAATACAGACCTCCAATATCTCAGTCTTCCATCTCAAGGCTCTGGGTCCAGGACACTTCCTATGTTGAAGAAAAGAGGAACAGATACCCAATTGTAAGAAAATTAATCAAGATAATAAGAACAATCCATCACTAAAAGAACAGAGCTGCTCTTCTGAGATTGCTGAGCATTTAAATTCAGAGAAGAGGATTCTCAGATGGTGAAATATCAAGGGAAATTGCTCCATCTGTAGAAGAAAGAGGATAAACACTGTCAGACAACGGCTTTTCTAAAGGTACAATTGTAATTAGATCAGAAAGCAGTGTGGTACATGATACGACAGTTTTGCTAACATCTGTCTACAACAGATCCATTTAAATACACTAGCTGATGTGATGCTGCAACGCGACAGCCCCCACCCACTGCAGACTCATACGATGAGCGGTCCTCTTGGGACTCTGGTGGGAAGTGGGATAGTTGGAGCATTTGCTTAGTGTGGGCAAAGTCCCTTTGCCACAAGCAAGGTGCTGCAGCATGGACAGCTATGGGACACTGCAAGAAGTCTTTGCAGGATCCCACAAGAAGGATTGGTGGCTTTATCCAGCCATCACGTTAGGAGACAGACAAGAGGAAATGAGGGATGAGTGATCAAGAAAGGCAGTGGGCCTCCATGTCTTGAAGCCTTCTGGTTCAGAGCGATAACTTTAGGAAATATCTGACTTAATCTAACTCAAGATACTAGGCTCAATAAAAGAGTATAGAGTGAAATCCTATAACCTGGTTTAACAGTGGCTCAGGCCACATGATGTCAGGCTCCCTTCAGGCCTAAAAATTTATGAGGGAATAATAAGTTCAGCACAAATGTGGTAATAGCAGAGAAAGACTCGTAAGAAGTGGTTTTAGCCATGAAAACTGATGCTGAGAACATATTACTTGATGATCTTACTCAGAAAAGAAGTAAAACGGGAAGAGAGGTTGGAAATCGTGAGAAGAGACAACAGAGAAAGATCAACCTGCCATGGGCTTTTTATGTAATTATATTAGACGGGTCAGAAACGCCCCTAAAAGATGGTTCAGTTGTCTCAGACAGAATCAAAGAGTGGCTGATTTACAAACGAGAAACAATAGAACAGAAAGATTGCAGAAAAAATGTTCATTCAAAAAATCATCTTGCAAAAATTGGGGAGTAATCAAAAAAAAATCAGCAGTCAGGTGGATCACTTCATGGGATTGGAGCCAAATTAGCAAACCTCTGGGTACCTAAAGGTGAACATACATGTCTAGCTGGGTTTGCAGAAGGTCCTAAGCAAGTCTGGCAGACAGAATGTCAATGAGGAGTTAGACATCTGCTAACTTGTGTTGGCACTTGGCAAACGTCAGCAAGTGCCTGTCTGAGACTTCAGGTGCTCACCGCTCTGCAGGCCCACCACATGACAACTACTGGCTACTAAAGCCAGTAGGAGAGGAAAGCCAGAGATATTATATCCTGCAACCTTGTATTAGACTGTTTGAATTTCACCCACAGGTTTGGGTACTTTACATTGTTTTGAGGTACTCCAGGTGTACAACTGCTCTGTGTAGCAACAGTAGCCTGAAATAGTCCAGCACTGCAGCTAAATCTGGTCCATTTTATAAAACTCACTGTGGTAAAGCGAGTAGTATGATGCCCCTGAAAGGTTTTCAGTAATATAGACCAAAACAATTCAACATCTCGAACAGCACGTATGCTTTTGCAACAGACAAGTGAAGTGTTGGTGGAAAAACAGGCAACAGTGACACGGGTGCAACAAAAAAGAGCATCTGTCCGTTTATACATACACCTATATTGTCAATATTCCACAGGAATCTGTTTAAATACAGGTATCTTGTGATAGTTCCTGGCTAGATCTCCAGCCAAAATGATTAAAAACTGTGATTATTTATATTTTAACTAATAAACTATAACCTCAGAGATATCTTTATATGCATTAAGATTCTATTATGTCTGTACAGAATATATGAATCTATGACACACAGTGGTAATTTATAGCAAATCGGGAAAAAGGGTAGCAAACAGCAGAAGTACTTCTAATCAACTTCAGAATCCATGCACTTGAGTTATCCTTGAGGAATTTAATGTGCTTCTTGTACTAATGATATTTTTTCTGTAAAGTTAATGTGGTAATTTTTACATAATTTTAATGTGTTGCTACTGTTCATTAAAGCAAAGATTAAGCTGCCAGATGATAGCATGCTATTAAGTCTAAAAAAAACGAAGAAAAGAAATTAACTACTTTGACACTAACTAGGCATAATTAATGGCCATCTGAAGTGGGTTTCCGTACCATAGTACACAGCTTGTTGACTGTGGGACAAGAAATTCCATGAGAACAAATATGTCAAAGCATTTCAAGCTCATTAGTTTGCCATAAAACATATATAAAAATTACACGATGGAAATTTGAACTTCCAACTCTTGTGATTGCACCATGATCTATCAACCAACTGCTGAAGGCTGCTAAGCAATAGGGAGAAAGAAAAAAAGATCTTAATATGTAAGCCTTGCCCAGCTGAGAAAAGAACAGGCTGAAACTTTTTCAAACGACTTTATGGTCTGCTTGTAAAAACCAATGATGCCTACAGCAATGCCTAATAGGCATTTTTCTCAGCTACTATAATTGGAGAAAAAAATTGTGATATAATTGTTCTGTAGTCAGAAGTAAATGTCAAGGGAACTCATTGGAGGGTGGTTGGATGTGGCAGCCCCAGTACTTACCGGGGAGAGAAAAAAAATAAGTCCTGATTCTGTTTTAGGTCTGAAGCATCTGAGATACCAAAGCCTGATTGCTCCTTTGTTATTTTTAGTGCAGCAGACAAATGTAGATACGTAGATCATGTAAGCAGTTAGTCAGTGCTATGATTTACAATGCAGCCAGGTGTTATTCACACATTTAAATACAAATACCAAACAAAACACACAAAATGTACAAAATCCACTGCTTTTTTCCTTCTTATGTTGTAGAAATGTAGGCAAAAATGCCAGCAATGAAGGTTTCTGTGACAAGCTGTCAGGAGCTAATAAGGAGAAGCCAGGATTCAGGCCCCTTACTATCAAATGTATCAACAGCATATTGTATCCATCAAGACGACAGACAGTTAGCAATGCTATTACACACATGGATGATTTTCTTGTAGAAATTCATTTATGTAGACCATCTCTTTATTTCAAGTTTTGATACTGAACTTGTACACAAGGGCAAAGAGCCAATGATAGGATGCAAATAGTGAGCCTGGGTCTTAGAGCACAGTGTATTAGTAGAGGAAATTGTGCAAGATACTTGAAGTCAATGGTCTTACACACCTGCTTAAAAATGAGTCTATGGGCCTTGGATCTGCATTTTATACCAGGTACTCAGTTCCAGCAAAAATCTTCTCTCCAGTTACCAAACTGTATCAGCTTGCATGGCTGGAGTAATGACCAGCACAGAATTTGTTAATGGATCTAGACTTTTCAGCTCCACTTCCTTGATATACAATTTTAATACTTCTTTGAAGCACTAAATTCCTCTTATAACTTCTTTAAACAGCAAAATAATCCATCTCAGACCTATTCATCCTTCTGATTATTCTCTTTGTCAGGTATTTCTATGTCTCTACCTTTTGCAGGAGTGCCACGTGAAAGAACAAACTTCATAACAGAGCACATTCATAAAGACCCTTGTGTGCCTGGCTTTCTCAACTTCTCTAATCCACACTTTGTTCCCTCTGTTAAGCAAGACACCACACAACAGTCACACACCAGAAACCATTTGATTAATTATCATATGGGTTGTCTTTGGAGTTGAAGCTTTCCTCAACTTCTGCATCCCTTAGCTTCATGGAAGTTATTTTTCCTCCTTGCAGGAATTCTCTGAAGAGCTCGATCAAATCAAAGGGCCTCTGCGACACCCCTGACCCTCTGCCATCCCAGAGCCCATTTCAGTGGGATGCCTGTACATGGCTTTAATCACACATGGCTTTAATCACACATGGCTTTAACCACATTCTAGTCCGCACTGTAGGCAGCAAAAGGCTCCCATCTTAAATGCTTCGCTGGCCTCAGTGGCTTAAGAAACATTGAGAGTTGAAAGAAAAATCTTAGAAACCATCTTTAAATCACAGATGTTTTCAAAGGTTTTTGCACCCCCCTAATGGCACTTTGATTTGACTGACTTTAAATGGAATGCCATGCTTGCATGTTGTGGATTATCCAGGCTGCCTGTGGTGCTTTGTCCAGAAACCAGTGTTTGGTCTGGAAGTCAGAACCTTACCCTTGTCCCTCTCTGCAAGCAGCTATTTTCCACTCTCCCTGCCATAGCCCACAGCTGTCACTGCTGCTCTCTATAAGACAAAGGACAGAAGCTCTACCCTGAAATTAAAGCTAATCAGAGGATAAACTTAAAAGGAAGCAAAGAATAAATCACATTAAACTGGGAAGCAGCCAACATCTCTTCGAAAAAACAAAGCTGAAATCCCCATTGAAGTTCCTAGCAAAACTCTCCTTGATTTCAACAGGATTAAACTCATCATGGATGCAAGTCCTTCATGGCCTATCACTTTTTTTGCCATACGGAATGAGACTTGAAGCTGCTTGGAAAAAAAAAGCTCCAGCACACACCTACAGAGACCTGTTTTCCCAGTTATATGACTGTTCATCTAAGGATCCTCAGCTTTACTGGTGATTAGTTTTAAAATGTGCTCACAGAACTTGAAAGTAGGCCTCGATCTCCAATTCTCCTTGAATTTTATTTCTCCGTATTCTTTATGGTTTACAAAAGTGTTCCTCCCCAGAATGACACAGGAGAGGAAATAAATGCATTGCTTCTTGGGTGGCAAGGGATTTGGGGGGGGAGGGGGGTGGTGAGAGAAAGGAAAAAAAAAAGAAAAAAGGGAAAAAGAAAAAAAGAAAAAAAAGGAAAAACAAGAACCCCCACCTTCAATTAAAAAATGAGACCTCAGTAAAAAGTTTCCGTGTCTTCCAGTTGTAAATTTGATTCAGTGGGTCACCAAATCACTAAATTAAAGCAACGATAATTAAAATCAACTTTTTTGTGAAAAAAGTTGAGATGAAGGAAAACCACCTATTGTACCTTGTGTGAATAGCAACTCACTTTCTTTTATGTAATGGAGACATGACTTTGGAGTTATAAAGACTATCCACTCTTCACCAGAGGGATCTGGCTAATTATTAGAACTATTCAAGCTAGTAATACTAATGAATCCAAACCTGCCTGGCACTGTAATTGCCCCAGGCTATTTGACAAGATGCTACAGATGTTTTGCGAAATACTGGAGGAACCCGTTTCTTTGCATGCTGAATGTAATGAAAAGATTGAGCTTTTCTTATTGATCTTTGGAAAAAGAATTTTGAATGAAAACAAAACTACTCTTCCATCTTTTCATGGCCTGAATATCCTTCCCTCTTTTGGAGAGAGAAAATGCTAAATTGATTCAGAAAGGAAGACATTTTTATAGGGAAAGAGACACCTTTACCTATCTTTTAGTACCAATTATTCATATCCAGTTGATTGTTATAGCTTTGGTTTCAAGAGAACAGATTATTACTAAATGATTTATACAGAAGCACAGTTTAAAATGGATACTTATTTTAAATTAAATCGAACAAGAAGGACAGACCTATATCTTGGCACTACAGGGGATCTGAAATCTCTTCCCCGCTCTCCCACATACTGAGCTGTGCAAGGAATTCAACTGCTCCATATCCCGCTTTGCTGTGGTACACAAAGGGTAACAAGCCTTCTTTTTGCCAGCTGTTTTTTGCTTCTTACATAGGAACTGTAAATGCTTTGGGACGGTGATACGCAGATACAGTTCCTAGCAGAGCTGGCCCCAGTCTTCCAAACAATCTTTGCCATCACAATTTAATAAGCAGCAACATCATGCAATAAACCTGGACAGACTTGGAGAGAGCAAGAATACCTTAACAGAAATAAAGTTTAGATACAGGTTCTGCAGCAATGAAATTCCCTTAGGAAACAATGAGGAGAAAATAGTATTATAGCTATTGTAGCTGATAAGTCTTTTTGCCATCAGACAAATGAAAACACATACGAGCTTCGTCCCTAGAAATCTCTACTACATTCACTGAACCATTAAATCTAAACATCAAAAGCTGATCCCCAGAACAGGGATATACTATGCCTGTGCTAATGGTGATTGTTAAAAATTGCTATTTTAATCAGCGTGCAATACATCAGAATTCCAGTAAAGTATCTGGTTTGTATCACTTTATGTGGATCAATTGAAAGCCTGAAGATCACTAATGGGAGATTCTTCCACAGACAAAATACTTTCCTCTGCCGTCAGACCATGGGAATAGGAAGCAGTGGTAATATTGACTTACATGGATACTTGTAAATATTTTACTAGAAACACCACAAGCTAAAGTTTTATTTGCATTAAAATAAAGTATTATTAACACTGTATAAAGTTTCATTTAAAAAAGAAAAAGTATCAGTAATAACTTCCTCTGAAAACATAGAAAATATCTCCCAAAATTGAAGGCCAAAGGAATGAGAAGAAAGTCAAAGGAAAAAAAATATTGATAATTTTGGACTATGTAACTTCTGGAGTCAGTATTTAATGAATGCATATTACTTGAAATCCAGGGGGAAAGTAGAATTTTGATCAGCTGGGCACATTGCTCTATATAATTATGAGTCAGAATCCATCTCCTCCTGTTCAGAAAAATCATATTATTGAAAATATCATCTAGTGTAAAGTGTGTTAGAGTCTCTTCCCAATAGGTAACTCACGGTCTCAAGCAAAATCTCCAAATTAATCTCTTTGCAAATTTGCCATATCCTTTTCCCAGAAGACTCACACTTCTGTTGGTCTCCCGAGGAATCAGAGGTTTCAGTGCAGTCACACAGTATCCCTGGTCCCTGCAAGCATATGGACAGGCCCAGATTTAACCACATCAGTAACCCCATATGATTCAGCATACACAGGAATCTCTGCAGAGCTGGGATCTACATTTTACTCTAGTTAATCACATAATCTCAAAACAAAGATAGCATCTGGCAAAAACATACCTCTTCAGGTAAAAGGGGCTTTTTAGTGTTGCTCTTGATTTAAATGACACTTCTACTTCTTGTCCTCACTGGATTTACCAAACCATTTTATTTCTTTCTTACACATCACTAAAGCCTGTGGCTCTAGCTCAGACTTTGACATTGACTTTACGAGTTCTTAAGCATAAAGTTCTTTATAAATTGAATTTCATATCTGGGATATTAAAGTAGATTATTCAGTGTTAGCCCATGTTTTGTTGTAAAACACTGAGTACAAAAAGATTAATTAGACACTCTAATATTCAGTGAAAATAAGGATACTTTAGCAGAACTTAAAAATGTCTCAAAATATGGCATATTTGAAAAAAAAAACCACCACTTTATAATGTATTGGGGATACACTTATTGAAATTCTTATCTTTTCAACCAGTTTTTGAGCACTGTTAATGACTTTTCATTGTAACGAACAATACAAATTATAATCAATTCACACCTCTACTATGCGAAAGATCTGAAGTAAAATAAAACATTATCAGCTAGTATGACAGTGATCTCTGAATCTTCAGAGAAAAAGGGTCTCAGCAGGATCTTGCGAGAGTCCGTTACTTGTTTAGGGCAACTAATGGTTTGCTGTTGCTGCTGTAGTATACACCACAGCAGGCTGGATTAAATAACTCTGCTATGATCTGCAGAGCTGGATTTTTATACAAGTGTGTGGATGAACCACACTAATTTGCTCATGTCAGTTTTTGCTGCTAATTTTTGGTCTACAAATGTGGGTAAAAGTCGAGCTTCCTCTGAAACATAGTTTGAGATCTATGTTTAAAATGTCTTTATGAGTTTGGTAAATGCAAGAATAGCCAGATTTACATTGTGGACTTTGAATCAGAGCTTCAAAGAACTATATGACTTGATAATCACCCTTGTAATATGAATAAAAATTCAGCGTTAAAAATACTTTCAGTTCAGAAAGTGACATCCCATTTAAACCATTGAAAACTTTCATCTTTTCAGCCTCCCAAAGATCACCTTCTCAACTCCTGCATCCTTTCAATGACTTTCGTAAAAACTTGATTCTTCCACCAGCTTCTGGTGTTTGCCAGTGAAAATTTGAATCTGCTTTGATCTGAGGGCCAATCCTCCACATACTGAGTGAAACCCAAATGGCAATATATACATCTGCGGCATTACAATGTATTACACAAAAGTAGAACAGGGGCAAAACTGCATTAGCATTTCTCTGTAGCTTTATATAAAGTTTTAGCAGCTAACCAAGCCTACTGTGATTTTTTTTACATTTATCAAACTACAAAGTAAGTGGTGTGCCTTGTTTCTACCACCACATGAATTTGTGGATGAGTTACAGTTGCTTACTACCTTAAAAAGACATTTTATATGAAGTGTAAACTCAAACCATACAATGCTTTACTCTCCTTGAGAAGACTGGGCCACACAGAGGAGACAAGATGTTCCCATCGGTATCAGCTTGGCCAGCACCCGCCTTTAAATGTTGAGGTCCCAGGTGCAATTGCCACGACCAGTGACTTCTGCAGGGGTATGGTGCTGTATATAGCTCAAGCTTAAAAAATTGAGTGGGTCTCATGGGAAAGCAGTTGCAAAAAAATCCACCAAAACTGGCAGGAGAGAAATTACAGTCACTAGTTACAGTTGCCAGTCTGATACAAGCTGGACTCTAGACAAGCTGGAGCTCGTCACTGAACAACTGGCAACAGCAATACCTGTACTTTTCAGAGGAATGGCATAAGGCAAGATTAATGTTTATCTGAAAAATGAGAAGAAAATAGCATTATTTGTTTTGTTAGCTCAGTCTATCCTATTATAATATTTGCATTTTCTCCTGTTTTCATGCATTCAGTTTTCTCCAAGAAAATGCAAAATCTGCTACAGAGGTTAAGGCAGAGAGGCTGAGACAAGATAATCCTGGAAAGAAGAGTATCTTACCATCTGTCCATTGTGAGCTTTGTTCTACATATCCTGCAAAAGCAGAGGCGAGTTTTGAGGTGCAGATACTTTGAAAGGGTCAGAGTTCTAATTCAAACTTGTCTACGGAAAAAATAGCAGATACTCTGCTAAATGATAGAGGGATCCTGCAGAACACATTCAGAGCAGGAGCCACAAAGATAGTTTAACTAGGATGTCATTTACTCTGTACAGAGTTGGCAGCCAAACCAATCTAGTTTCAAATACCACAATTTAAATGGAGACAAACTCACCCAGTATGGAGTCTCTTGTCCAGGAAATTGGATTAATTTCCTCCTTCATGTAGCATATGCACCATTTTTTTTGACTAGAAATTAAACCCCCAGACTACTCTTCTTATGCTACTGCATGGTACTACTATGAACAAGCCCATTCAGGGCAGAGTTAATCTGGCTAATCAGTAACAAACAATTTTTGTCATAAACTTGCCTATCTTAAAAATTTGCCCTTCATTATCCTCTTTTTCTCCAGCAAAGTCAACAACTCTGATTTTCTAGAAGATGAAAACAAAGTGTCCATTTTGCCTGAGAAATGATGACGCCTCTAACTATGCAATGTTATGTTATTATTATAATTGTCTGCCCACTATTAGTGAACTCTTTCATCTGGATTGTGAAACGGTACTGGAAACAGCCTTCCAAACTAAGAAAAACACCTGTGTCCTAATCATACACCCCATCCTGGTATGCGCTATGAATGATGAGTAATGCTCAGCAGCCAGTCCCCACTCTGTTCTCTGGCAGCCTTTTAACTTCAGCCAAGTTCTAAATGTAAGATCACACACGATGAGGAAGGTCTATATTTGCTAAAATAGCATAGACATAGTTTCAGTCTTTCTTATGACAATTTTCTGAAGTAGTTCAAGAGACAATGTTGGCCTTAATTCAAGAGGTTGTTTACATACTCTGGGATGAGTGAGAACGTTCCTATCACTTTCGTAGCACCCTGATCACGTGAGATATGCTGCATTGGTACCAGCCCAGCAAAGCCTTTAAACATATATGTATTTTTAAGTTCTGTGTGGATTTAAAGTAAGTCTCTTGCATGAGGCTGGAAAGCAAGACATGAAAAAAAAAAAAAGAGAGGGAAAAAAAAAAGAAAAGAGACCCACTCCTGCAGAAGGACAATAAATCTGTTAGGTAGAAGTGGACCATGTAGTAAGTACATCTAAGTGACAGAAAAGAGGACAATATAGAGACAAATAAATGCTGGCATTACCATAGCAACAGCAGAATAACAATTATGTGAAATACCATAGACTGATAGGGGAAAAAAAAATTTACTTATTGTCACCTGGATTCCCATATCCCATACTTTCTTTAGCTCTAGATATTACACCTGGCATCTGAATCTTTCCATTTCCCCTATCAATTCAGTAAAATTGAATACATCAAATGCTTAGTCTTTTGAATCACACAGGGGAAGACAGAGAACAAAAAACAGGAGGAAGGGAGAGGAAAACTTGATATAAAAATGGGAGGCAAGAGAACAAAGTTGGGAAATCTCCTGTACTGCACGCACAGTGCACTTCTGTGGAGAGGACCTGGATGCAGAGAACTTGCTGTTCTTCCACCTGCAGCTGCTTGAACACAGATGGTTGTGGTATCCACGCAGCCCTACTTTCCTCACCATTTGCCTCAAGACAGGCCTGGTTTGCAAAGTCTCTGGTCTAGTCTGAGGGGTTTCAAAATCCGTTTTGTCCACAAAGGGAATTAGAGGACGCTATATGCCCAGGCTGTGTTCTGCTGGTAGTCCATGCAGAATCGGCTAGTCCAGACCAATATGCACTTATCCAGTCCACATCACATGGTCACACGACAGGCTTGGGAGGTGGGCTTGTGCGAACCTGATGAAATTCAACAAAGCCAAGCGCAAGGTCCTGCACATGGATCGGGGCAATCCCAAGCACAAATACAGGCTGGGCAGAGAATGGATTGAGAGAAGCCCTGAGGGGGAAGACTTGGGGGTGCTGGTTGATGAGAAGCTCAGCATGACCCAGCAATGTGTGCTGGCAGCCCAGAAGGCCAGCTGTGCCCTGGGCTGCATCCCCAGCAGCGTGGGCAGCAGGGTGAGGGAGGGGGTTCTGCCCCTCTGCTCTGCTCTGGTGAGACCCCCCCCGGGAGTCGTGTATCCAGCTCTGGAGCCCTCAGCACAGGACAGACATGGACCTGTTGGAGCAGCACCAGAGGAGGCCACAGCAATGGTCAGAGAGCAGGAGCACCTCTGCTGTGCGGAAAGGCTGAGAGAGTTGGGGCTGTTCATCCTGGAGAAGAGAAGGCTCTGGGAAGACCTTAGAGCAGCCTACCAGTACCTGAAGGGGCCTGCAAGAAAGCTGGAGAGGGACTTTTTACAAGGGCCTGTAGGGACAGAACAAGGGGTAAATGGCTTTAGACTGAAAGAGGGGAGGTTTAGATTAGATATAAGGAAGAAATTCTTTACTCTGAGGTTGGTGAGGCCCTGGCACAGGTTGTCCAGCAAAGATGTGGATGTCCCTTCCATGGCAGTGTTCAAGGCCAGGTTGGATGGGGCTTTGAGCAAGCTGGTCTAGTGGAAGGTGTCCCTGCCCATGGCATTGTGGTTAGAACTAGGTGATCTTTAAGGTCCCTTCCAACCCAAACCATTCTATGATTCTATCATCATACCTATGTGGCATTTTCTAAGGTGACTTCTTGTCTAACTCATCATTGGACATCGTCTGCTTCAGCCTCCTGAAATATCTGCATCTTTGTCTGGTCCTTTTCTGTTGCTTTTTCACAGTACTGGAATGAGGAAGGAGGCTCAAAATCTCTTCATGCTGCAAGATTGCCTCAATTTAAGTGGTGTTGGGGGCACGAGTGTGAGGACAGCTACCTATAAAAATCATATTTGTGACAGTCTTCTAGGTAGAGAAACAGGCAGTAAAGCAGATTGGATAGACAAGATTTCAGTGGATGCCAAAAATCAATTTTTGAGGACAGTCTGAAAGACAGATAATAGCACCTCCAGCAGGAGCAGAAAGAAGACAGTATAATGATGCTGCTGCTTGTTGTGGGTCATCCCGGATCAGCATTATGTTCTTTCACACAGTGGAGTAAGAATGAAATTGAGTAAATTATACCAAGAAATAAGAAGGACAAGGAGGACATCCTGGGCCTGATCTTTTTCTCACAACACAATGACAGTATTTTGGAAAAATCTCCTGAAATTAAGAGTAATCACTGGTTATCACAAAAGCAGTGTGAGGATTGCATAGTTTTCTGCAGGGAATAGTATCTAGAATATTTTCTTAAATACGGAATAATGCAGTGAAGAGTATTGTACCTATGCAGTAAGAACTGCTGTCAAAAAAAAAAACAAAGGGGAAAAAAAAGAAAAAATGAAGAAAAAAAAAGGAAAAAAAGAAAAAAGTAGAAAAAAAAATAAAAAAGGGAAGAGAAGGAAAAAAGGAAAAAGAAAAAATAAAAAAAAGGAATAAAGAAAAAAGAACATAGAAAAGAAGAAAAGAAAATAAAGAAAAAAAGATAGTTGCCAAAAAACTTCAAGTAGGAGTCAAAAAATCTCCATTTTGTCTTACTACTTTGCTTGACTACTTCGCCATCTCATCCTTGCTTTGTATTTCCAACTATGCATGAAAAAAAAGATTAATTTCTAGCAAAGACTATTTTTGTGGGTAGTAAATGACGAATTGTGGTGGTATATGTTGCTGTAAGGATATAGAACAGAGCTTATGCTCATAAACATTACAGTGCAATGCCCAAAAATGCAAGGACAGGAACGGCACAAGCATATATTCTGTTTTATTGGGTGCTTTTTCTCATGTTGACATTAGTATTAACATATTCTTGGAGGCAGCCCATATATTATAGATTATCAATCACGAAATTTTTTTGGGTGCACATCCAGACAAAAAACCCCAATGTGCTCCTGCATGGCTTTTCAAAGCTCATTTGTGAATAGATGCAGTGGTACAGAGCTGGAGACTGTCAGCAAGAGATTCTCAGAGTCACCAGAAAAAGCAATATATTACCTGTCCCTTGGAGAACCCCGTGGTGGTACCACCTTCATGGGCTGACCTGCTCACTGCAGCATATGCAGAGATGTTGCATACTCTGCACAGCACACGCTTTGACTTATGCCAAATCAAGGAGAAGGCCATTTAATACTGACAATCTGAATTAATTCCGTGCAACTTATAAACAAAAAGGAGTTGAATTTGTTTCATTCTAGATTGATTCTTTACTTATTTTAAGCTTTTTACTAGCTTTCAATCTTTCCTAGTGCTGCCAAATTGATTGCACTGGATCTGGCCTTTCACCAAGTCAGGTTGAAACTATGCTGAACAGTGGTAAAACCAATGCACTGTACGAATCACACAGCTGGATAGAGCACCTGGATGCCCAGATATAACCATCCATTACATCCATTACAACTCTCTCTGTCAAAACTATTGTAATGACATTTTATGTTATTACAATAGTTTTGACAGAAGGAGGACATCGAGACACACAATCCACATTAGCAGGCTGCATTGTACAGCCATGCTCATAAGCAACCCTCCAGAAAAAAAAAAAAAATTACGTGTGATGACGAAGTATTGTCTTTTTTGATTGACATTAGGGGGCAAGCTATGGCCGCATATGCAACCAATGACTTAAAATTGTTGAGGATGACAGTTTTCTCTAGCGAAGTCAAAAGGATTTATACTGGAATAAAATAGCTATGAAACTGTCTAATAAAGTGATTTTTGCAATAGCAACTGCCTCAACTTAGCTCCAACACTTATTTAACTGGAAAGAGCCTTTTATAGCTAGGTAGATTCCAACACATCACCAAAATTGCTGATAACTGCTACTTGGAGCATGAAAAATGATCTCTGTTATAATTCCATGTATTAGTATATCTTACTGCACTAGAACAGTGTTGCACTTGCTATTAACGGAACTCATGGAATGGCGCTTTCTGGGTAGAAGTAAAATTGCGAGGGAAATACCCTAACCATCAACATCTTCAAACAGCAATGTAGCACTGCAGAGAGAGAAGGAAAAAACAAAGATACTTTACCATCCCACTGGGTTCATTTTTGTCATTCAAGCAACTATCCAGGACATTGACCTACATCTATTACTGTCTTTCCTGGTTAAAGAAAAAAGACTTCCAAGCCTTTGAATAACAATGCAAGAAGTCTGCATTCACTTCCAGTGGAAAATATTACAAACCTGAACCTGTTTAAAATATTTAAACCATTATTATCTACTTCCATCATTCTTTCCATATCCTGTTCTATTTTTCTTGCCAAAACAAAACCTGTTATATAAGTTCTTATGGCTGATTTTGTATGTTCCTTCAAGTATGCTTCTATTAACCAGTTTCCCTCTGCCTTCCAAATTTAGCTGATGCCGTCATTTTTTCTAGCCCAGAACTTTTAGCAGTCAGCTGTTTTTCTGTTTTTAAATTAGTTCCTATTTGACATTTCCAGATCATCCATTTGGCTAACAATAATATGCGTTTTCAAACAACAGCAAGGAAAATAGCCTCTCCCCAGGGAGCAGTGAGGGGCAGAGAAAGAAATGCTGCAGCATTTGCAATGCCCGAGCAGCAGCTTCACTGCAGCTGCAGTCAGGCTCTGTCCCCTCAGACATCCTTCCCAGTCAGTACCAGTCACACAATATTACCAGCTCTTTCCAACTGCAATACTTGTTTTCAGCCCTTTGGGGTGAACACTGAGTGCACCAAAAAGAATGACGTTAACTACCAATAAGCCTGGCTGGACACAGCTGAGGAGGAAGGAAAGAGTCACCAATATGCTTATACATGTTTAGAGTTCTGTCTGGCTTACGTGATCCAAAAAACTGAAACTTCACTCTGAAATTAGATAAGCTTTTCAAAAAGATACAGCTTGTAGTTCAGGCTAGGACTGTTTCTGCCAGAAGTCAGGGGTCCCGAGAAATCCCTTAAAAAAATTTATGCCTTGGGCTGGCGCTGTCTACATGTTCTTTCTCAAATATCCATCCCATTTCTGTGAGGCAGAAGGTCAGACAAGTGACTTGCAGGAACATAAAATATTTTGTGCCTACTTCTTTGCACAAGAGCTGGACATCGTACTAGTAAGAGATGACTGACCTTACGACAAATCCTCCAACTTTGGGAGTAATCCAAGTAACTTTTTTCCTATTATGACAAGAATGGCAAGAAAAGACATGAAGTCTTTGAATGTTTTCACATCTCCATAGTGCAAAGTTTTATAATACTTTGAGTTAGAGGGACAGAAGTATACGTCAGTGATATTTCTGCACAGTTTGGAACTGGGATTAATAGAGATAATCCATCCTGAGTCAACCCGAATCCTGATTTGGATTTGAGAGCCTGATTTTCAGCAGAGTGGTTATGCAAACACAAGCTGAAGTTCACTGAAGTGTGAACATGGACAGCATGCAGGTCCTGCCCTGGCCAGTCACAGCCTGGTAAGCAGCTACACTGTAATGACGCACAAAACGACATTTCCTCTTGGCTCGTGTCATTCATTTTTGTAGATATTGCTGTGCTCCATGAAGAAGAGCAATGTGCTTCACACAATATTTGTTTCCCTGCCTGTTGTAAGAAAAGTAGTTATCTCCTCACACAGGGGAAGACACATGTCACTACCTACACCTGACTGATTAATTTTGACTCCTGATGAGAGACTGGGCAGGCTGCTATTCCCAGCAAAATTCACACTTGTGGTAGCCTCTATGCCCATTAATGCAGGTTTAAAGTACCGTTCAAGACAGATATGAGAGTTTGTTTATAAATGGAAAAGATTTAGGCATTAAGATTGGGGTACAAACCTACATTAACCCTACAGTGAAGATATCCTGTAATTGTTTTGCTGAACTGAGACCTCAACAAAAGGTTGTTCTTTTTCTTTGTTAATCATACTTAAATCTTCTCAAAGGATTGGTGATCATTCCCATAACATCATTAAAGTGTACTGCCTTTGCTTACAAATATGTAAATGTTTCTACTGGGTTTCACCATCTGTCCATTCATAATCATTCTGAAGGTTCATTGTCATTTTTGCTTGGACATTTGCTTTTTTACAGTGCCTACTGATTTCAGTGCTTACCTTATCCCCTGCTACAGTTAAGAACTGAGAGAAATAAAAATACAGTAGACAGGGAAGCATTTAAAGGCTTAACTTTTTATGCCATCAGATTTCTGCTAACTGCTGAAAAACAAATCATAACCCTTGGCAACACATCGCAGACTCTCAGTGTCAGTTAACAAGAATGGAACAAGGTTGTTTTATATGATAGAAGGGTTAAACTGAGCTAAACAAGATTGCTCTGTCATTAGGGATGATGCTATCTGTGACAATCAAACTCTTTGCAGAGGCTTCATTCTGCAATCCCAGCAAGTTTTTCAGAACTTGCCAGCCCTCATCAAAGTGCATGAGATCAGCATCTTTCCCAGCGTGAAATCAGAGCTGATCCTGTTGTTTCTCTGCGTCAGTTACAACTGCAGCACATCCTCCGCCTCTTTTTTTTTTTTTTTCAAGGATATATATTTCCTCTTGCTGGGAATTCACATTAATGAAGCCTTTGATTTTGCTGAGTCCCTCCCTTTACATTTCCCTAGGGTTGCATGTGAGGTTGAGCACCGCAAGGAAAGGCCATCCAAGTGAGTTGTGTTTCCTCTTAGTCGGGAAGCACATGCTCTGCTGTCAAATTCGCTGTGCTACCGAAAGACACAAAGTTTATTGCTATGACCCCTCTGCCTTTTCAAGCCTTTATTTTCTAAGATTTACCATACTTAGTGGTATGGTCTCACATTTGTATAACACAAGATCTAATAAAAGACTACCCAACCAAGAAGACAGGGCTTTTTAACTACTGTTTTGTAGAACACCACTCTCTGCAGAGGAGGTAGCAGTGCTCTCACGGTGTAACCCTACTTGATCAAACTCGTATTCAATAATATCTTAGATACTAAACTTCCTGACTTACTGACTCTTTTACTTATCAATTGCTGGGCAGCTTTTATGAACATCTTTCATCTTTGTACAATCATTTTTTCATCTTAACTATTCTGAAGTACCTTTCTCGAGATGATCCCTTCCATCCCTCACTATTCTTCATTTGAGATCTTCTGTCACTTGTTTGACAACAAAGCCACCAACAAACACAAGTTATTCTTTTCAATGAAAGTACGCTATGAGAAATTTTAGTTCCTCTTTGAGTATCATGATTTACAGAAAGTGGCCTAATTATTTTATGACATTCAAAATCCTTCGTAGCATCCAAACCATCCAGTAAAACAGTTTACATCTCCTTAAACAGCTGTAAAAACAACCTGCAATTTCTATCCATGTCTCCTACGATGCCATGTTGAGAAAAAACTTGTGATTAAACTTGATCAAGTTCTTTACCTCTGACAATGTAACATAAGAGCAAATAATATAAAACCAACAACCAGTGATCAATAAATACCTGCAAAATATGAGATATGTGTCTGTGGACTTTACAAAACTATTTATAATGGAGAGGAAAACCAGCAGAAAAAAATTCAAATGGTACATCAGAAAAAATTTCATAAAATCAAGACATCTTGCTGGCAGGAATCAGGACTCCAAGCTGTTGCATAATGTGTTTCAACCAGGAATAGTTAACATCCTTAAGAAAAGATGTTGATAACCTTTCCTCATAAAGGAATACCTACAGCTCTGAGGAGCAAAGTGACTTCCCCTAATACTGAGGCCAGATTGGTTTCTCATCTTAATATACATATTTTAATAATAATATACAACCATGAGTGAAACCTGAGCTCCTTAAAGGCTACTTAAGGAGACCATGACTCATGGATAAGTCCCTTTTTCTATTTTTAATAGCATTACCTTCTGTAAGACACAGAAACAATATCAATTCACTTAAATCTGACCTGGACAAATAAATGACCAGTTGTCTGATAAAAACAGTCCTTCTCCTGTATGTACAAAATACAAAGATATAGATGAAGTGTAAAAATACCGAAAAGACCCTGAGCCATCCTTCTGCTTTTCTCTAAAACACGTTCAGTTGAGTCTTCTGATACCTTGAGAAGAGCAGAAGTGGGAGAATGGGTGGTTCTGACTGGCAAAGACAGCTCAAAGCTGGAAGTGTCTGCTTCTCTACCAATAGTACCTAAAATGCTAACCTTGCCTAGGAAGAAATGATGACTTTGCTAGTGTGACATCTCATAGATCTAAGGCGTGCTGTTTCTCATTCCTTGGATGTGAGATGACATTAGAGATGTCTGGATGAGGTTGTCTTAATAGCCCATTAATTACTGAACTGTACTTTTAAATAAATAAATGCTAGAGTAAATGTGATATAAAGCATATTCACTACATTAAAAAAAACCCCAAAAAAAACCCCCAAACAACCCACCACAAAACTCCACATTTCTTTAAACAAATGAACACTGACAAAGGGGTGCAAGGCTGGGATGGTGATTTCAGTGATTATCAGAATATGAAGTAAATGCCTTATATTGCCCCCAAAATATCATCTCTGTATGAATGATAGGATCTTTATTTTAACACATCTGTACTCATAATATTTTATAGAGTCCTGATGTAGAAGTCTTTCGTACTTGAGCTCCCTAGCTGCCCAACATTTGCAGAACTTCATAAGCCAAAATGTAACATCTACCTGAAGTTGTAGATGCAGATGTTAAGCACAGTGGAGATTTAAGGATAGAAACTCTTTATTCTATTGAAGACAACCAACAGATTTCTTATGGCCACAAGGAAAATCAGATCATTTCCTACAGTATCAAAGGAACCTTGATCAGAACAATAAACCAGCTGAAATTTCAAACAGCTCATTTCAAACCGGTTGGGTAGGTGATCAGCAAGTGCTTCCACATCCACAGGTTGTGGGGAGAGGACAGGGGTCAAGAAGCAAAAAAAAAAAACCACACAGAAATCAAAAAGTTGTAATTGAAATAAATTATTGTATAATTCAGGACTATAATAAGATTAAAAGTTAAGATCTGTGTAAATATACAGACATTTTCCCAGAGTAAAGAACCAGCTTTCTATTTCATTCGTATAGAGGAATATATATCTAGGCACAAAATCATTAGAAATAATGAATTTCTATGAACATGCATTGTCATTCATCTAATTTGGCTTTATAGTTTTAGCCACTGCAAAATAGCACTCAAAACAAATTAAAATGTTCAATTGCAGCTGCAATAGTCATTTTTGGAAAGTACAACATTAAAATTCTCACAAGGTCAAGGGAATCAGAGACACCTGAATGAGAAAATGAAGCTTTAAAGTACTCAGGAGGTTGAGGAAATTACGTATACATACCCCCCCACACACAAGTATTGTACCTTAAGATGCTTAGGGACTCAATTTTTCTAAATAGCAGCTTCAGCTGCCATTACAAGTACAACTGAAGTCATAGCAAATTCAAAAGCAATCTTGATTTTCTTTTCTCAAGTGACGCCGTGTAGCTCTGGGATAAATTACTTTCAGATGCTTTAAACGTAATTTAAAACATACCACTTACAATAAGGAAAACATTATTGTTTATGAATGTTTTATAATGATATTATGGAAAAATCCATCTTTGCTCAGATGACGGCAAAAGAAGAAAGACTGAAAAAATCTTTGGAGCGATAATACATGCCACGTTACTCCCATTAGGTCAGGAGCTCGCAATAACCATTTTTATTTATACCCAGCAGTATAGTTAGGAAAATGACATCAACTTAAAATCTTCAACAACTCCAAAAAATATGCTAATTGTTTTATTACCATATTAATAATTAAAATTTACTTCTAAAAATGGATCACACATAATTTGCATATCTACTACACCCTGCAGGAGCTGGGAATATAGAAAGAGCCAATATGCAAAGAAATTAGACTTCATAAATTTTGTAGAACTTTGTTCATCTCAGTGGAGATACTAATAGCACAGATTAGTAATTTATGATGATTTAAAATTGTTTCTGGACAATACGAGGAGATGACAGAGGAGGCTGGTCATAGCACGAAGAGAAAGGAAGTGACCTGTGCTACCAGCCTGGCTGGGCTCGGGGACCCGACGGAGGAGGTGGTGGTTTATTTGGACATGTGCTAAACAGGTGCCCTGGCCTGGAGGAGGCCGGGGTCCATCCTGCCAGCGCCTCGACAGTCCCCAGGGCCACCATGCTGCTATGGGCAGAAACCTCCGGGGGCTCAAGCAGGAGCCTGAGGGCTGCAGCTGGGTGAGGACTCTGCCCGAGCTCCTCTTCATGGCAGGATTTGTACAGTTGAACGCCAGGCTCGCACACATGCTGACCCCAGCTCAGCGCGACTGCCGCCGTGGAGCCACATCTGTTGCCTGAGAGAAAAGGAGCTGAAGGAGATGGAGCATCAAGGCTTCTCCATGCAGTGTGATGCCACAGCTCTCACTGAGATATCTAGTCACCCTTTCCTCCCCGTTCTGACAGGTTTTCCCAAGAAATATTCTTATGAAAGAAGTAAAGAAAATGGCACCATTATTGAGAGAGATAAGGGAGGATGATACAAAGTCTGTTGCCTTAAATATCTGAGTTACCTACTTTGTATGGTGGTGCTTTGGCAACCCTGGATTCTGGTATCGACCAGTTTTTCAGGACATGACATCTGTTTTAACTTGATTTTGTTAGCGTACACACCCAAATGCTGAGGTTGTTTTTTTATTTTGTTGGTTTAAAAAAAAAAAAAAAAAAAAGAG